>Ga0134125_10000134_pt1 | contig 108747 bp, 96 predicted proteins | sample KB31751_FD_96464 | JGI IMG/M metagenome (GOLD analysis project Ga0134125, IMG submission 96464) | Terrestrial soil microbial communities with excess Nitrogen fertilizer from Kellogg Biological Station, Michigan, USA - KB3-175-1 | ecosystem: Environmental > Terrestrial > Soil > Unclassified ... | reverse complement strand
TCGGGCGCGCGAAGAAGACGCTGTTGCGGTCTTCTGAGGTGCCGATCGCGACGCCGAAGGTGCCGCCGAACTCACCTGCGTTGGGGTCGACGAGGATCCCGCCCGCGTTGCTGTTGAAGTTGGGGGTGAACTCCATCGCCAGCGCGTCGTTGTTGGCGTACTGGTTCCATTTCAGCCAGAACTCGATCGTCACCTTGCTGGTCCCGGAGAGGTCGAGCGGGATCGCGCCGGAGTCGCTCGTGCCGTTGAACTTGACGCCGGTGCTGTTGGCGACCGGGCCGGGCGCGCCGAAGGTGCCGCCGCTCGCGGTGCCGGCCGAGAGGCCCTTGCTGTCGAGCAGGGTCGGGCCGGTCGTTTCGTCCATCCGGTAGTAGTCGATCAGCCCGGGTGTCGATTTGACGGCTTCGTTGTAGTTGACCGGCGCGGTTTCGAGCACGTCGACGGTGATCGTCGTGCGCGCGCTGACGCCGTGGTCGTCGGTCGCTTCGATCCCGACCGTGTGCTGGCCGGGCGTTGCGAAGCTGGTCGTGACTTTGGACGTGGAGCCGGTGTCGGTTGCGAAGGTGCCGCTGTTGTCGAGGTCCCACTTGTAGTCGGTGATCGCGCCCTGGTCGGTCGAGCCGGACGCGTCGATCGTCACGTTCTGGCCCGCGCTGACGGGGTTCGGCGTGGCGGTCGCTTTGACGACGGGGGGGAAGTTGCCGACCGTTACGGTCCGGGTCGTGCCGGCGGTCGCGCCGGTTTTGTCGGTCACGCGCAGGCCGACGTTGTAGGTGCCCGCGTTCGCGAGGCTGGTCGTCAGGACCGGGTTGGAGTGAGTGTCGGTCTCGTAGGTCCCGTCGCCGTTGACGTCCCAGCTGTAGTCGACGATCCCGCCGTTGGGGTCGGTCGAGCCGGAGGCGTCGAGCGTGAAGGACTGGCCGGGACGCGGGGAGGTGGGCGTCGCGGTGAAGCTCGCCTTCGGGGCTTTGGAGACCCCCTGGGAGAAGTAGTGCTGGAAGATCGTGCCCGCGCCGAGCGGCGAGTTGTAGATCGCGAGCTGGTCGAGCTGGCCGGCGCCGAACAGGGCGCTGCCGGCGCGCGACATCAGGTACAGCGTCGAGTTGGCGAACGCTCCCTGGCCGTTGGCCGAGCCGTCCTGCTGGTAGGGCACGGCGGCGCCGTCGACGTAGGGGGTGATCACGTTCGTGCCGGGCGCGGTCGTGTCGATCGAGATCGCGTAGTGGTGCCAGGAGCCGGCGCTCGGGCGCTGGATGAAGATGCTGTTGCGGTTCGCGCCGGTGCCGATCGCGATGCCGAACGTGCCGCCGAACTGGCTCGCGTTCGGGTCGACCAGGAAGCCGCCGCCGTTTTCGTTGAAGTTGGGGGTGAACTCCATCGCCAGCGCGTCGTTGTTGGCGTAGGAGTTCCATTTCAGCCAGAACTCGATCGTCAGCTTGTTCGTGCCGGACAGGTCGAGCGGGACGGTGCCGTAGTCGCTCGAGCCGTTGAAGCCGATCGCGGTCGTCGGGTCTTCGGCGACGGCGCCGGGCTGGCCGAAGCTGCCGCCGTGGATCGTCCCGTTGCTCGTGCCCTTGCTGTCGGCGATCGCCGGACCGGAGGGCTCGCCGAGCTTGTAGTAGTGCAGCAGGCCGCCCGTGCCGAGAACCGCGTCCTCGTAGTCTGAGACGCCCTGTTCGAGCACCGTGATTCGGATCGTGGTGGTGACCGACAGGCCCTGGCTGTCGGTCAGCTTCACGCCGACGGTGTGGAAGCCGGCTTCGGCGAAGGTGGTCGTGACTTTCGGCGTGGATCCGGTGTCGGTCGCGAAGGTGCCGCTGTTGTCGAGGTCCCACTTGTAGTCGGTGATCGCGCCCTGGTCGGTCGAGCCGCTGGCGTCGATCGTCACGCTCTGGCCGGTCAGCGCGGGGCTCGGCGAGGCCGTGACTTTGGCGATCGGCGGGAACGCGCCCGCTTCGATCTTCGCCGTGGCGGCGCCGGTCGCGCCGTCGCTGTCGGTCACGCGCAGGCCGACCGTGTAGGTGCCGGGCGCGGGGAACGACGTTTTGACGTTCGGCGTGGAGCCGGTCGAGGTCTCGTAGCTGCCGTTGCCGTCGAGGTCCCATTCGTACTTGGTGATCGTGCCGCCGGAGTAGTGGGAGGCGGAGCCGTCGAGCGTCACCGCTTCGCCGGCGTGCGGCTTTGAGGGCGACGGTGAGATCGAGGCGACGGGGCGCGGCTCGGGGCCGTTGGAGTTGACCTGTTCTTCGATCGTGGACTGGGAGAGCTGGCCGCCGTAGACGGCGAGCTCGTCCAGGGAGCCTGCGCCGAACAGCTGTTTGCCCGCGCGCGACATCAGGTAGAGCGTCGAGTTGGCGAACGAGCCCGCGCCCGTGTTGCTGCTCTCCTTTTTATAGGTGACGGGCTGGCCGTCGACGTAGGGGGTGATCTCGCTTTCGGCCGGAGCGGCGGAGTTCAGCACGAACGTGTAGTGGTGCCAGACGCCGGCGCTCGGCCTGGGGAAGAAGACGCTGTTGCGGCTCGTGCCGTCGCCGATGCCGACGCCGAAGGTGCCGCCGTACTCGGGCGCGTTCGGGTCGACGATGAAGCCGCCGGCGTTTTCGTTGTAGTTCGGGGTGAACTCCATCGCGAGGGCGTCGTTGTTGCCGTAGCCGGCCCACTTCAGCCAGAACTGGACGGTGATCGAGGTCTGGCCGGTCAGGTTCATCGGGACTTCGCCGAACGAGCCGGTCTCGCCCTCGAGCGGGTCGCCGCTGCCGGTGAACGCCGCGGAGGTGTCGCTGTCGCCGTTGACCGCGCTCGGTTCGCCGAGCACGGGTTCGAAGTAGGTGCCGTTGGCGGTGCCGGCGCTGTCGTGGATCGTCGAGGTGCCGAGGATCTCGTCGAGGCGGTAGTAGTGCAGCAGCGAGGCCTGCGCCGTGACGGAGTCGGCGTAGCGGCTGACGGCCGAGGCGATCACGCGCACGGGCAGTTTGGCGACTTCGGTCGAGCCGAAGCTGTCGCTCACCTGGACGGCGACGGTGCTCGTGCCGGCTTTGGCGAAGGTGTCGCTGACCGTCGGGGTCGTGCCGGTGTCGGTCTCGAAGGTGCCGTTGCCGTCGAGATCCCACTTGTAGTCGGTGATCGTCCCGCCGAGGCTCGTCGAGCCGGCGGCGCTGAGCGTGTCTTTCTGGCCGGCGCCGACGGGGTTCATCGCGGCGGCGATCTTCGCCGTGACGGTGTTGGCGACGTTGACCGTGCGCGCGGTCGTTTCCTGCTGGCCTTTGGCGTCGGTGACCTTGAGGATCACCGTGTAGGTGCCGGGTTTGGTGAAGGTGTGCGAGGTGGTGGCGGTCGGGCCCGTGTCGGTCGCGAAGGTGCCGCTGTTGTCGAAGTCCCACTTGTAGTCGGTGATCGCGCCGTTCGGCGATTTCGAGGCCGAGCCGTTGAAGCTCACCGACTGCCCGACCGTCAGCGTGGTCGCGCTCGGCGTGAAGGACGGCCACGGCGGCTTGAGTTCGCCGGGCGAGTCGAGCGTCAGGTCTTCGGCGGGGGATCCGGGGGCGGCGCCCATTTCGGAGAGGACGTTGTAGGTGGCCTGGTCGATCCGCTGGTCGCCGAAGCCGAACGCCCACTCCATCGTGCCGGTCGAGAAGACGAGCGCGCCGCTGGGAGCGCGGTACTCGACGGCGCTGACGTTGCTGGGCGTGCCGGGGGGCGCCGTATTCGAGCGCGCGCGGCCGGCGTCCTGCAGCCAGGAGTCGCCTTCGTTGGTGACGTCGGTCAGTGTCACCTGCTTGACGCCCGCGGGCTCCTGCGCGAGGAAGCCGGGCTGCGTCGGGATCTGGTCCCACTCCCAGCCGACGACTTCGGGCAGGATCGCGCCGGTGCTCGAGGAGATGCCGGTGTGCCGCCACACGCGGCTCGCCGAGAATTCCCCGTTGGCGTTGCCCTTCGGGACTTCGAGCGGGAAGTTGTGGGCGTCGTTGTCGCCGACGTACATCACGCCCCACAGCGAGTTCTCGGGTTCGTTCGGGCCGATGCGCCCGCCCGCCGGGGCGTTCGGGTCGCCGGCCGGGGCGCCCGGGTCGCGCCGGGTGGTCGTCGCGTTCTGCGGGATCGGTTCGCCTTTCGGCCCGATCGATGCGGGGTCGTTCGGCGTTGCCTGCGGGTTGCCGCTCGAGTTGCCCTGAATCGTCTTGTAACAGACGAGCGTGCGGTGGTTGTTTTCGTAGCGCGTCTGCCAGTAGGCCGTGTTGGCGCTCAATGAGACGATGTTGACGCCCGCGTCGCGGGCTTTCTTGAAGTTGTTGAAGGCGTTGTAGGACCAGTACTCGGAGTGGCCGGAGACGAGGTCGATCTTGTGGTTCAGCAGCGCCGAGAGGTTCGTGTCGTTCTGGACGTCGTCGGTGTAGGTGACGTCGTAGCCCTGCTGCTCGAGCCAGAAGACGGTGTCGTAGTCGGGGCCGAAGAAGCGGTTCAGTTCGCCGTTGCCTTCCGACTGGGGCCGGTCGAAGGAGACGTGCGACGCGCGCGGGTCGCCGGTGTCGGTGCTGGCGCCGCCGCAGGCGTCGAAGTAGAGCGACTTGCAGCCCCACAGGTTGTAGGCCTCGTAGTCGGCGGTGGGCAGTGTGTAGAGGACGTCGGAGGCGCGCGCGTCGTTGCGCACGGGGAACACGATCATGTTCTCGATGGTCGGATCGGAGACGTCGGTCAGGACCGCCTCGTAGATGCCGGAGACCGGCAGCGCTTTGCCGGGGATCGTGTAGGTGACGTTCCAGTTCGAGCAGCTGAGTTCGCCGGTCGTCGTGTTCGGCTGGTTGCATTCGAACGTGTTGTTGACTTTCACGTTCGTCGCGCCCGCGGCCGAGATCAGGCGTGCGCCGTCGCCGCCGTAGTAGCCGATCCGGTAGACGCTGATGTTGACGGCGGTCGACGGGAAGGAGCCGAGGTCGGTGCCGATCTTCAGCGGGACGTTTTCGCCGAGGTTGAAGCTCGACTGCGTCGGGAAGCCGCCGAGGTCTTCGCTGTAGTTTTCGAGCGCGCTCCGGTTGGCGGTCGTGCCTTCGCCCATGCAGTTGTTCTCGTTGACGATCGGGTTCGCGTTCGGGCACGAGACGGCCGCGCTCGCGGAGCGCGGGATCGCGAGCGCCGCGAGCAGCGCGACGGCGACGAGGATGGCGGCGAGGAAAGCGGCGCGCGCTCCCCTGGCCCTGGCGTTGGGCATGGCGTCAGTAGTAGGCATCTACGGAGATAACGCGCGGTGTCGGTGCAGCTTTCGCGGGCCGGCGCGATTTTTTGTCCCGCTTGGGCTGGGCTGATCGCGGGGTGCCCGGGGGCGTGAGCGGAGGGCGGGTCGCGCTTGGTGAGATGCCCTCGGGCCCGCCGCTTCAGGCGCGCGCCCGCCGCGCGCGTGGGCGCGTGGGGCGGAGCTCCGGTCGGCACGTCGAAGCCTGCCCGCCAGATCTAGACCTAACCGTCAACCTGAACCTTAGATATTGTCTTTGTCCGGTGTGCTCGGTCGCTGGTTGGCTCGCGATCCGCGGTGCTGTTCGTGCGCTCGGGCGTCCTGGCTGGCGCACAGCTTCCCTTCACGAACGGTCCGGCTGCTGTGCAAGCTGCGACGGGCGGCGGCCGTTTCTTCCAACGAGCCTCGGGGCAGCGGGATTTCTATCGCCGCCAGACGCGACAGCGACACGGCGAGGCGACTGCGAGATGACGGACGTAGAGCGACAAGGAGCCGGCACGCCTGCCGGGCGGACCGGACCGTGGACGCGTCGCCGGATCTTTCAGCTGGTCGCGACGTGCGCCCTGCTCGGCGGCGCGGCGCTGGTCGCCTCGGGCTTGTCCCGGGCGAGCCGCGCCCCCGGGGCGCCCGGTGCGCCGAGGGTCCTCTACGTCTCGCCCGCGGGATCCAACAGCGGCGGGTGCACGGCGAAGGCCCCGTGCCGGTCGCTCGACTTCGCCTACCGCACGGCGCCGGGCGGCTCGACGGTGCTGCTGCGCAGCGGGCGCTACCCCGGGCAGTGGATCGGCGGCGAAGGGCCAGACCGTACGGCGGGACGGGTCACGTTTCGCCCGGCGCCGGGCGCGACGGTCGGCTTCGATGGGACGATCGACATCTTCGACTCCCACGTCGAGCTGCGCGGCCTGCGCGTTCAGGACGTGACGGTCGGGGACTTCGACCAGACGGCGGGGCGCCCGAACCCGACCGACGTGAGGCTGATCGACCTGCGCGGGCGGAACTTCCAGATCGACTCCGCCACGCACGTGACCGTCAAAGGCGGCTCGTGGGGGCCGGCGAGCGCCTGCGGGGGCCCCTACGGAGGCACGAACAACTCGATCCGCGACATCACGGGGGTCGTGCCGAGCGACATCCTGATCGAAGGGGTCGCGATCCACGACGTGCAGTCATACGACCTGACGTCCTGCCACATCGAGGGCCTCGCGATCTTCGCGGGCCGCCGCATCACCGTCCGCGGCTCGCGCTTCTACGGCAACTCGATCTACGACGTGTTCGTCCAAGCCAACAGCGGGCCGGTCTCCGGGCTGCTGTTCGAGCGCAACTGGATGGCGATGCCGGTCGGCCTCGACGGGGCCGAGAACGGCACCGTGATCGGCTTCTCGGCGATCACCTCTGGCGTGACCCTGCGCGACAACCGCTTCAACTACATCGTCTCGCTCGACGACGACGGGCTGAACCCGACCTTCTCCGGCTTCGTCCTGTCGGGGAACGTGGGCGTGCTCCCGTACGCGGGCTGCTCGCTGCGGGGGATCGTCTGGGATCACAACCTGTGGCGCAACGGGGCGTGCTCGGGGAGCGACGTGAGCATGCGCGGGCGGCGGCTGCCGTACGTGAACGGGTCCAACGACGGGTCGCTGGACTATCGGGTGACGCGGGCGGCGCCGGCGAGGTGGCGGCGCTGGGCTGCGCGGCACTGAGCCCGGAGCGTCACACGGCGAACCCTGCTGGGGCGTGCGGGTCGCGCGCCGCGCTCGCCGGCACCACGTGGTTTCCCGAGCGCGGATCGCGTAGGCATCGACGATGTACGGAGGCGGGCGGCCATCGAGACTCGGGACCGTCCGCTACGAAGGGAGCCGCGATGCCGACGGCAACGAAGATCGACTACAAGCGTGAGCTGCGGGAGCTCTATCGGGCCGGGCGCGAGCCGGCCATCGTGGACGTGCCCGAGCTTGCGTTCCTGATGATCGACGGTCACGGCGATCCGAACGTCTCCGTCGAGTATCGGGAGGCGATCGAAGCGCTCTACGCGATCGCCTACACCGCGAAGTTCGCGGTCAAGCTGGGCCCGACGGGGGTCGACTTCGGGGTGATGCCGCTCGAGGGGCTCTGGTCGGTGAGCGACATGAGCACGTTCACCAGCGCCAGCAAGTCCGACTGGGATTGGACCGCGATGATCATGCAGCCCGAGCACGTGACCCGCGACGTCTTCGAGACCGCTCGGGAGACCGCTGCCGCGAAGAAGCCGGAGCTCGGGGCGATCGGGCGCGTTCGCCTGGAGGACTACGCCGAGGGGTTGAGCGCGCAGGTGATGCACGTAGGCCCGTACTCCGCCGAGGGGCCGACGATCGAACGCCTGCACGCCTTCATCGCCGAACAGGGCTACGCGCTGCGGGGCAAGCACCACGAGATCTACATGAGCGACCCGCGCCGCTGCGCGCCGGAGAAGCTGAAGACGATCGTGCGTCAGCCGGTTGCGGCGGGCTGATCCAGCGGCTGGCGTTGCCCGAGCGCCGCACGCCAAGCTCTCCTCGCGCCTTTCACGGTTTGCGCCACGGACATCTGTCCAGATCGCGTTGAGGCCTCCTTCTGCCAAGGTCCTCGAGGCGGCGCGCGAAATACCTGCATATCCGTTAGTTCTGATGTGTCGGATTATCGGAATGGCATCGTTCGCGCTGCGGTAGACGGCTTACGCAGCGTCTGGCGACGTGCTACCACATCACGCGACACCAAGTCCGGGGCCTCAAGTAGCAACTAGTGCTGCCAGTGGACTAGGAAAATGCAAAGAACCCTGGGGCACCCCTGACCGCGCAAGTCCGAGCCCCCAGGGTCCAGAACAACACGAGGAGTATCTCACATGAGAACGAGAGTAAGCCGGCGTCTGCAGCTAGTAAGCATGGCGGCTCTAGCCGTTGTCGCGATCGCTGCAACGCCATCATCCGCCGGAGCGTTCGGGTATGAACACCACTACTGCGGAAACACGCTGGCGCCCGGGGGCACGTGCCCTCCGAACGGGAGCAGCACCTGGGCCCACCTTGAACTCAACGAAGCAGATGCAGGCGGCGAAAGTCACGAGACCTGCATTGACGAGTATCTCGATCCGAGTGGCACCGGCTACTACACCGGCGCAACCTGCATGTACTACGCAGGCGAAGAGACCAAACAGTTCCCGGGAGGCACCTACGGCTATCCGCGCGCGTGGAACGGAGGCTCGGTCACGCACTACGTAGCCGCCACGGAGTACGGCTACAAAACTGGGGCGGCGTCAAGCAAGCCCGCCTCCTCGCCTGCTCAAGGCGCCGCGACGGGCTCACTGCCGTCGGCCGTTGTTGAGGGATTGGACGGCGGATCACAGAGCGTCAGCGCCTCGACAGCTGAGCCCGCTGGTGGGACTTACCCGACTTGGATCGTGTCCGGCGCCGGCGAAACCTGCCTGATCGTCGAAGCGATCTGGGCCGGTGACGTTCCTGCGGGGGTATGCGGGCCGACGTCCGCCGCTGAAGCGCGAGGTCTTGCTATGACCCGGGAAGACGCGCTTGGCCAGCCGGTCGTGGTCGGGCTCGCGCCTACGGGCAACAGCTCCGTGACCGTCACGAACTCAGACGGCACGAGTGAGAGGGTCGCGGTCACGAACTCGGTTTATGAGGTGACGCAGGGCGATCCGGCTTCCGTGAAGCTGAAGAACGCTGCGGGGCAGACCACGACGCGTCGGCTTCCGGCACTGTCGCTCGTACCGGCCTCAGCACCCGCGCTCTAGCGGCAATTAGCTTGGTGAGCGCCGTCCGATCGGGCGGCGCTCACCCGGTTTCCTATCCTGCCGCCGTCGAAGCTTCAGATCCCGACGCCGGCACAAGCCTCTGAATGCGCGTACCGGTGCTTGTCAGGACTTCCGCGGCCTGCGCTTCCTGTGAGCCAGGCCACCACGCGGCGAACCATCCGTTCGCGACGGTTGCGGCGACGTGGGTGCCGTCCTTGAGTACCAGCGTCACACCAGTGACCGCAGCGCCCACACGCCCGTCATTGAAGCTCAGCGTGGAGCTCGGGTCTGCGGATGTGCCCACGATCGCGGCGCTATCGATGCGCTGGATCCCTTCGTCCGCGACGACCTTGTCGATGGAGTCGCGATGAAAGGGTGCGACGGGAGGCTCGCCTGTCGGCGAGCGCAACGAAGGTCCGGTCACACATACCCCACCCGACGCTTCGCCGTATAGAAGCAAGGTGTACGGGCCGCGGGCGTCCGTGACGACCGGAGCGCCTGAGGAAGCCAGCGAACTGTTTCGCTGGCATTCGCTCGCGGCGTTCTGCGCCTGATCGCTCGCCGGCTTTGTCGGGGTGGCGCTCCAACCCGCAAATGCGACGCTGGGGTCGTTCCCGGCCGAGAGGAGGATCACGGCCGCTACGGCGACTGCCGCGACCGCTGACCCTGCGGATACCGCAGCCCAGGTGAATCGAGGTGACCGCGGCGCCATCCGGCGAGTACCGCGGCCTTCGTTCGGATCGCTTCTGACGATCTGCCGAAGGAGACGATCCGCGTGATCGCTTGAAGCGCTCACCGCGATCGCGGCACGCGCCTCCTCGGGGATCGGACGTGCCTCGCGCACCAGCCCAAGTAGCTGCTCGTCGGTAAGTGATCGGACGGTGCTCATGAGGTGTGCTCCTTTGCTTGCAGAGGACGAGACGAGGACATCCTGTGGGGATCGGCGTGCGCCTCGAGCAAGGCTCTGAGGCGCTTCTTGGCTCGGTGTAGACGAACTCGGAACGCGCCTGCGGAGGTGCCCATCACCGCCGCGGCCTCGCTAGGCCCCAAGCCGTCCCAGGCAATCAGCGTGAGAGCTTCTCGATCCTTCTCTGGCAGACTCGCCAGCGCGACCGTCACCGCGCCGAGCTCCTCAACGGTCACGCTCTCGTTCTCAAGGGCCTCGTCTTGAAGGCGCGAGCTCAAGGCCGTACGCCTGCGCGCACCGCGCTGCTGGGTCGCGATCACGTTACGTGCGACGCCGAGCAGCCACGGCAATGATTCCTCGGGCACATCTTCAAGCCGTCGCCAAGCGACCAGGAAGGTCTCCGCCACAACGTCATCGGCGGTCTGCGCCGAGACCCGGCAGCGAACGTAGCTGACAACCGCAGCGTAGTGAGAGCGAAAAAGACGCTCCATGCGCTCGGTGGGAATGGATCGCTCACCCGACATCGACATCACCTCGTTATTGCCGGCACTCTTCTCAGCGTTACACGCGGCGCCAGAACTGGTGCAACCCACCTACCCGCGGAATCGTCTCCGGGCCTGGGACAGAGGGAGACGGGGCACCAACGCCCTCAGAACAGGCGCTCCTACTCGACTCCGTACCTTCGACCGTCGCACCCCGAGCGAGAAGGCAGGCGAGAGTGCTTCGTAGGCGCTGACGATCCGGTCGAGCTCGTTCGGCGTGGTCCCGCTACGCCCTCAAGCCAAGGCCAGTTCGAGCAAGTCGTCCTGACGCGCCCGCCAGGAGTTCGCCGCGATAAACGCTAGCCGCTCCTCCTCCGCGCTCCGCCCCCGCCCGAGAGCCGCCTTCGCGCCTTTCGCGTAGCCGCCCCCCGGCGGCACGAGCGTCACACCCTCCGAGACCCCACGCACCGGCCCAAGGTCGGCCGCCACGACCGGCAGCCCGCCGGCGAGGTACTCGTACAGCTTCAGCGGCGACATCGCGCGGGTCAGCTCGGAGCTGACGTGCGGGATCAGCCCGACGTCGGCGTGGCGGATCAGAGCCGCGACCTCCTCGCGCCCGACGGGCGGATGGATCGAGACGTTGGCGTGCGCGGCGAGCGGCGCGAGGTGCGCCTCGTCGAGCAGCGGCCCGACGAGGGCGATCTCGGCGTCCGGCAGCGCCGCCGCCAGCGCGCCGAGCGCCGGGATGTCCAGACGAGAGTCGAGCGAGCCGACGTAGAGCAGCAGCGGGCGTCGCGCCTCGCGCGCCCACGCGGGCGGCGCCCCGGCGGGCCCTTCCCACTCCTGCGGGTCAAGGCCGTTCGGCACGACGAGCGCCGGGCCGGACGGGGAGATCCGCTCGAGCGCCGCGGGTGTCACCGCGCAGACCCTCCGACCGCGGGCGCGCACCAGTCGGAAGCTCTCTTCGTACGCAGGCCACCAGCGCTCGTGGGGCGGGTACGCCAGCCAGTCGTCGGTCGCGAAGAACGTGACCGGGCCGGCCCACTCGAAGCGCCCGAAGCCGGCAAGCAGAGGGTTCGCGGTGATCACGGCCGGGCGGCGCATGCCCATCGCCACGGCGTTCCTGCGCAGCGCCCGTTCGTAGCGGACGCACGCGCGCTCGACGGCGGGCAGCGAGACCGGGTACGCGCGGCGCAGCCGCACCGGGCTCGCGAGCCGCACGCCCTCCCGGGCCGGGAACGGATGAGAATCGCCGCGGGCGCGGCTCACGGCGTCGCGCACGAGCTTCGCAGGCAGGCTTCTCATCAAATCGGCGATCAGCACCCGCTCGACGCGCTCGTGTGAGACGAGCGCCCGCGCGAGTCGGTCCTCGGGCATGAACCAGCCCCGCGCGGCGGCGGCCTGCCAGCTCACGTAGGAGAAGGTGAAGACGACCTCGGCGCCCGCGGCGGCGGGCACGGCGGTCCGGGCGATCGGCGCGGCGGGCGGCGCCGCGGCGACGGCGAGGCGGGGCCCACGCGGGCCGGCGTGCTCCGGCCCGGGCCGGAGGGCGGAATCGCGCATACCCGGAGAACGGCCAGCCCTCCTCTCAACTTCTGCCCGGGACGCGGTTGCACGCGCGCGTGCGCGCACAAGGGCTGCGGGTCCCGGGACGTTCCTTCCCTAGCTGTTCATGCCACGAACTTCGATCAAAGACGCCACGATCAGCGGCGTCCGCTGGGTGATGCTGACGCGGGCCGTGAGCGAAGTCCTCGCGCTCGGCTGCATCGTGCTGCTCGCGCGCCACGTCTCGCCGGCCGAGTTCGGCCACGCGGCCGTCGCGCTGATCTTCGTGCCGCTGGCCGGGATCCTCACGTTCGAGGGCTTCGCCTCGGCGCTCGTCCAGCGCGAGACCGTCGATGAGAGCCACCGCCAGGTCGCGATGCTCGCGAGCCTGGTCGGCGGCGCGACGCTGACGCTGCTCGTGTTCGTGCTCGAGCCCGTGCTGTGGGGACCGGTCTTCGGCCACGAGACCGGGGAACTGATCGAGCTCGTCTCGCCCGTCTTCTTCATCTCGGCGCTCGGGACGGTCTCCCGGGCGACGCTGTGGCGGCGCCTTGACTTCCGGCGGATGAGCCTGATCGACATGACCGCGACGACGCTCGGCAACGTCGTGCCGGTCGTGCTCGCGCTCGCCCTGGGGCTCGGCGCCCGCGCGATCATCGCCGGCGCCCTCGCCCAGACGGTCCTGACCGCCGCGCTGCTGCTCGTGATCGCCCCGCCGCCGCTGCCGCGCTGGCACCGCCGCTCCCAGCGAGAAATCGGCGCCTTCGGGCTCGCCGCCGCGCTCGCGGGCCTCGTCGACGTGATGTTCCGAAACGTCGACTATGCGATCCTCGCCGCGCGCCTGCCTGCCGCCCAGGTCGGGATCTACTGGCGCGCCTTCAACCTCGGTGTCGTCTACCAGGACAAGCTTTCGAGCGTGATGATGCAGCTCGCCTTCCCGGTCTACTCCCGGACCGAGAGCCGCGAGCAGATGCGGGCCCTGCACGAGCGCGCCGCCCGCGTCCACGCCGCGGTGATCTTCCCGCTGCTGGCCTCGCTGATCGTGCTCGGGCCGGTCCTGATCCCGTTCGTGCTCGGCGGCGAGTGGATCCCCGCCGTGCGGCCCGCCCAGATCCTCGCGCTGGCCGGGATGATCGCCGCCGTCCTGACCGGCTACCCGCAGGTGATGCTCGCCGTCGGGCGGCCCCGCTCGCTGCTCAACTTCAACCTCGCGATGCTCGTCGTCTACGCGGCACTGATCGCGCTGACCGCGAAGCTCGGCCTGATCACGATCGCGATCGCAGTCGTCTTCGCGTACGTGCTGATCCTGCTCGGCGTCTACCGCTTCATGCTCCAGCGCCACCTCGGGATCGCCGTCTCGCGCCTCGTCCCCGAGCTCGGACCGGCCGTGGCCGGATGCCTTGGGCTCGCGGCGATCGGCGAACCGCTGCGGCGGCTGCTCTACCCGCTGGTCGGCCCCGCGCCGACGATCGCGATCGCGGGCAGCGCCGGGATCGCCGTCTACTGCCTGGTCCTGCGGCGCGTCTCGCGTCCCGCGTGGGACGACCTGATCGGCCTCGCCTCGCGTGTGCTGCCGGTCGGCCGGTTCGCTAGGGCAGCGCCGGCTCCGGCGCCCCAGCCAGCGTCCGAACCACTCGCCCTGGCGAGCCCGCAACCACAGACCGTGGCGGCACATCCTCACGGATGACCGAGTTGGCGCCGACGACGGCGCCGCGCCCGACAGTCACGCCGGGCAGCAGCACGACGTTCTGGCCGAGCCACGCGCCGTCCTCGACGACGACCGGGCGCAGGTCCTCGATCGGCTGATCGAGGATCGCCTCGTGCTCATCGCCAAAGCCATGGCGGTGGTCCGCGACGTAGACGTTGCGGGCGAACAGCACCTTGCGGCCGATCTCGACGCTCACGGCCGCCGAGAGCACGCAGTGGCCCGCGATCGAAGTTCCGTCGCCGATCCGCAGGCGTCCGCCGGGCTCGTGGGTGAGCAGCCAGCAGCCCGGCCCGAGGTAGACGCACGAGCCGATTTCGATCCGCTCGGCGCCGACGAGCTGGGCGGGCATCGAGATGCGGCTGCGGGAGCCGAGCTCCGCCAGCGAAGGCTTCATCGCGAGCGTGAAGGCGCGGTCACGGACGGTGCGGGCGAGTTCGAATGCCTGGGCGGTGTTCATCAGGCGCCCCGTCTCACCCGAACGGCGGCGCCGCGACGCCGACGACTACGGCGAGGGCGTGGCGCTCGGCACGGACGCGTTCGCGCGGGCTGCGGCGCAGCGCTATCAGCCCGAAGACCCTGGCGAGGTGCCGGGCGGCGAGCGCGACGCGGATCGCGGCGATGCGCCCGCGGCCGTAGTGCTTGCGGGCGAACAGCAGCTTCGCGTAGCTGAGCTGGGCGACGATGTCGGGCCGCGTCGAAGTCGTGTTGTGGTGGGTGACGGTCATCTGCGGGAGATGACGGACCTCCCAACCAGCCTCCCTGGCTCGATAGCACCAGTCGGTCTCCTCGGAGTAGAGGAAGAAGCGCTCGTCGAGTGGCCCGACGTCGTGGACGGCCTCGGTGCGGGCGATCAGGAAGGCGCCGACGAGCCAGTCGGCGGGGCCCTCTTGGCGGTAGCGCTCGACGGCCCGCTCCTCCTCACGCCACCCGTCCCACGGCAGCCCGAGCGCCTCGCCGAGAGCCGAGCGGGGGGAGGGGTAGTGGCGGATCGAGTGCTGGAGCTCGCCGTCCGAGCCCTGCTGGACGACGCTCGCGACGCCGACCTCGGGACGCTCGTCGAGCGCGGTGATCAGCTCTACGAAGGTCCCCGCGGCGATCTCGACGTCGGGGTTCAGCAGCAGCACGTAGCGGCCCATCGCGAGCCGCAGCGCGCGGTTGTTGGCGGCCGCGAAGCCCGCGTTCTCGCCGCGCAGGACTCCGAGCCCCGGCAGCTCGCGTTCGATCCGCTCGGGCGTGCCGTCGGTCGAGCCGCTGTCGACGATCAGCCACTGCACGTGCAGGCCCGCCGCCGCGCGGTGGGCGCTGCGCAGCGTCCGCACGGCCAGCTCGGAGCGGTTGTGCGTGACGACGATCACGCTCAGGTCCGGCCGCGCGCTCATCGCCCCGTGCCTCCGAGCCCGGCGGGCACGAGCGCGCGCCGTACGCGGTTGCGCAGCTCGCCGCGGACGAAGCGCCGCAGCGCCGGGTCGGGGACCCGTTCGGTGCCTCGGGCGGCGGCCTGCAGGTAGCCGTAGAGGAAGGCCGCGCCGCCGAGGCCGACGGGCCGGGCGCTCCCCACCTTGACCGCGCGCGCGGCGACCCAGGGGAGGCTCTGGTGGGTGATGTAGGCGCAGGTGCCGTGGCGGGCGCGGCCGCGCAGTACCCCGTCTCGGCTCGCAAGCGGACGGTGGTGGATCGCGACCGGATCGGCGAACGAGCAGGTCTGGAAGCCCGCCATCCGCGCGTACGCTTCATCGATCGTGTCCCAGCCGAGGCGCGGCTGCAGGCCTCCGATCGCCCGGAAGCACTCGCTCGAGTAGAGCTTCAGCGCGCCGTGGACGTGGTGCTGCGGGATCGGGATGATCCGCTCGGCGCCGTCGACCGTCTCGCGGAGCTGCCCGCCCGCGATGCCGAGCGCGGGGTCCGCGGCGAGACGTCCCAGCAGCGACTCGTACCACTCGGACGGCAGCTCGATGTCGCCGTCGAGCTTCGCGACGTGGGTGAAGGAGTCGGCCTCGACGCTCTGCAGGCCGTGGTTGAAGGCGTGCACCTCCACGGCCTCGATCAGCCGGTCCTCGCCGCCGACGGTTCGCTCAGGGGCCTGCAGGACGGTCATGAAGTCGAGCTCGCCCTCCAGGCGACGGAGGATCTCGAGCGTGTCGTCGCTCGAGCTGTCGTCCACGATGACCCAGCGGTCGGGCGGGCGACGCTGTGCGGCGACCGCGCGGACCACGCGCTCGATGTGCCGGCCCTCGTTGTGCACCGGCGAGACGACGAGCAGCCTCTGCGCCATTACACCCAGAGAACGGGCAGGACGGCCCGGAACTTCCACACCGGACGGCAGTTTGGGCGCCGCCTTGCCCGCCGCAAGCAGGAGGGCGGGCGGACCGTTGCTTTCCCGGACATGTGCGGGATCTGCGGCATCGCGGGGCGCGAGAAGACGGCCCCTGCCCTCGACCGGGAGCGGCTGCTCGCGATGACCGACGCGATCGTCCACCGCGGCCCCGACGAGGCGGGTCTCCACGTAGGCCCCGGCGTCGCGCTCGGGATGCGGCGCCTCAGCATCATCGACGTCGGCGGCAGCCACCAGCCGATCGCCAACGAGGACTCGACGGTGCTGGCGGTCTTCAACGGCGAGATCTACAACTTCCGCGAGCTGCGGGCCGGGCTGCGCACGCGCGGTCACCGTCTCGCGACCGAGGGCGACGGGGAGGTGATCGTGCATCTCTACGAGGAGCACGGCCTCGACTTCGCCAAGCACCTCGAGGGGATCTTCGCGATCGCCCTGTGGGACGCCCCGCGGGGGCGGCTCGTGCTCGTCCGCGACCAACTCGGCGTCAAGCCGCTCTACTGCGCGCTCGGGCCGGAGGGCCTCTCCTTCGCCTCGGAGGTCAAGTCGCTGATCGCCGGGGATCTGCTCGAGCCGGCGCTCGACCCGCTCGCCGCGGAGCTGTTCCTCGCGCTCGGGTTCGTGCCCGGCTCACGGTCGCTGTTCAAAGGCGTGGAGAAGGTGCTGCCCGCCTCGATGGTCGTCTGGGAGGGCGACGGGGAGGTCCGGCAACGCTCGTACTGGACGAGCGGCGACGGCGTGCCGGCGCGGCCCGCCGGTGCGAGCTGGGAGGAGGATCAGGAGAGGCTGCTCGAGCTGCTGCGCTCAGCGACGCGGGCGCAGATGGTCAGCGACGTGCCGCTCGGCTCGATGCTGAGCGGAGGCCTCGACTCCTCGCTGATAACGGCGCTGATGGCCGAGAGCAGCTCGCTGCCGGTCAAGACCTACTCGATCGGCTTCGTCGAGGACGCCGACGCGAACGAGCTCGGGGACGCGCGCGCGGTCGCGGAGCGTCTCGGCTGCGAGCACCACGAGCTGCTGACGAGCGCGACGGAGCACCCGGAGCTGCTCGACGAAGCGCTCTGGCACCTGGAGGAACCGATCGCCGACGTCTCGTTCCTCGGCTTCATGCTGCTCAGCCGCCTCGCCGCCGACTCGGTCACGGTCGCCCTCTCGGGCCAGGGTGCGGATGAGCTCCTCGGCGGCTACCGCAAGCACCAGATCGCGGCCGCGGCCGGCGTGCTCGGCCATGCACCGGGCGTGCTGCGCGGCGCGCTCGGCGCGGCCGGACGGCGCGCCGCGTCCGGCTCGACTGCGGCGCGCGGCCTCGCGGCGCTCAGCACGGGCGATCCCGCCGAGCGGCTGCTCGCGATGAGTCGCGTCTTCGAGCCCGCCGACCGACGGGCGCTGCTGGACGAGGGCTTCCGCTCCCCGGTACTCGAGCGTGAGCTGCGCAGCGCGATCGGCGAGCAGCTACCGGCCTCCGCGGGCGGGCCGCTCTCACAGACGCTGGCGCTCGACATGCGCCTCGCGCTCGTCGACAACATGCTCCTGTACTTCGACAAGATGTCGATGGCCTCTTCGCTGGAGGTCCGGGTGCCGTTCCTGAACACCGAGCTGGTCGGCTTCTGCGCGCAGCTGCCCGACTCGCGCAAGGTCTGGATGGGGCGCCGCAAGGAGCTGCTGAAACGGGCCAGCCGAGGACTGGTCGACGACGCGATCATCGGCAAGAAGAAGCGTGGGTTCTTCCACTCGGCGCTCGGGGCGTGGCTGCGGGTGCATCGTGATGCGCTGCTTGCAGAGACGCTCAGCGATCCGCGGGCGCTCGCAAGGGGGCAGTACGACCAGGGGGCCGTGCAGCAGCTCTTGGCGGCCGCGGGGGCCGAGGGCAAGAAGAACGACCAGCGCCTGTTCTGCCTGATGCTGCTCGAGCGCTGGCAGCAGCTGTTCGTGGACGGGGATGCGATGCGGCGCGCTTCTGAGCCGGCGCGGGCTGCGGCTTAGCGGCGGGTTGCACGCGGTGCTTCGCGGCGTTTGTTCTGTTCTTGTTCCGTTCTGAGGTTCTTGTTCCGTTCTGAGCAGGGCCTGCTTGGTCGAACACTGGCGCTCGGCGCCTTACTCGATGCGTTCGGCGCGAATTGGACGCTTGACTCCCGGGTGATGGCCGGGCGGCGGCGCCCCGTCGTTGAGAACCCAGGATCATTGAATCCGCGCGGCTTGCCACACGCAACGGGCGTGCGCGGTGGAGACAGACAACAGATTCAGCAGATAGAATCCGTGCATGCCGAGCGGGCGAGCGATCCACGTGTCGCTGGTCTGGCGCAGGCGACCATCCCTCGGGGTGGACGAGGTGTCAGTGGGCACAAGGGCCGCACGAGTGCCGTCCTCACTTATCGGAAGCGCGAGCTGAGGATCCGATCAGTGGCGGGCCTTCAGGTCTCACGTTGGCTAACTCTTGTCGCGCAGGAGATCGAGGCGACCCGTCTGCCAGGTGGCACCGCCAAGGCCGACCTCGCCGACTGCATCGGAAGAGCGGTCAGAGTTGATGCCGCGCATGCCGCAAGCGGCACCATCGCTCTCGACCCGAACATCGGCATCGACGAGTTGCAGTTCGACCTTGTGGTTCGCGGCGACACGGAGCCGCATGAGATTCGCGGGGTTGTCGAAGTCAAGTGGTGCCCTCTTGGGGCAAACACACTGCACCAGTCAATCTGGGACGGCGTTAAGGTCGCGCTCGCGGTCGAAGATAGTGAGCGGTGTGGCTATCTGGTCGCAGCGGCACCCGCGTACTTCTGGAGGGAATCGTCAATCCCGAGCATTTTTGAGCCGGGGATTTATCCAGCGACAGAGCTGCTCGCGCAGCAGTACCCGCGCGGAACGTCAATATGGGAGCACCTGCTCGACAGCGGCTACGCGAAGCACCCCGACGAGATCCCTTCGGCGCTTGAGGTTCGGGCGGCTGGCGACGCGAATATCAACTGGTCACCGGTGGACTGGGAGCTACGAGCCGTCGCGATCCTGCCACGCGGGCCGCGCTTGAAGCTTTCGAGCACGCCCGCGGGGATCTCGGTAAAGGGCACCCGACCGCCCAAGAGCGTCAACACTGGACGCGCGTTCGAGCGACTCGTAGGGGAGCTGTACCGCAGCCTTGGCTACCAAGTGACGCACAACGTTCAGCTGCCGGGCAAGCAGACGGACCTCATCGCACGGCGAACCCTCGCAGGTTCAGGCGAAGTTACTCTAGCGATTGAGTGTAAGGACCTAATTGAGCCCGTGGGCAACGCGGCCGCCATTCACTTTGTAGCAACGATCCTCAAACACCAGAACGCAAAACGCGTCACGGGCGGCGCTCTAATAAGCCGCTCGGGCTTCACAGCCGACGCGCGAGCCGCCGCCGCTGGCGCCGACGGCGTCGTGCTGCTCTCGTGGGACGAGTTGACGTCTGAGGCACTCGACGTTGGGCCGCAGATCCGCGCCATTGCTGAAGACTACGAACACGCGGCGATCTACGCCGAGTACATGACGCTCCACGTTGCCAAGACGCATTGGGGCAACCTCACAACACCTTCGCATGCGACGACTTCGAGCGCGTCGCTAGTCCAGAACTGGATCGACCAAGCGGCCGAACCGGGTGGTGCTACAACCCTTGTCATCCTCGCGGACTTCGGCGCGGGTAAGACGACGCTCGTCGAACGCGTCGAGTACGAACGCGCGCACGCCTTCTCGTGCGCGGAAGATCACCGTATTCCCTTGCGCGTCCCGCTTCGGAGCTTCCGCGAGACACATGACCTGCGGACGATGTTGCGTTCAAGCTTGCGCGACCGCTATTTCCGGGATGTCCCAACGGAGATCCTGTGGGAACAGATCGAGCGAGGGCGCTTCTACGTTCTGCTCGACGGATTCGATGAGATGATCGATCGCAGCGACGCCGGCAGGCGAGCAGAACTGTTCCATGCCCTGCTACCGGTCCTGCGGTCCCCGTGTCCGACGCTGCTGACTTCTCGCCCAAGCTACTTCTTGGAGGAAGGCGAGCTGGAAGATCTCCTCGCCAGCATCCGCACCACTGAGCGTGAAATCGCGGTTGCCGTTGGCCCGGTCAGGGCCACGGGCTCGGCCGCTGGCGACCGCGTTAGAAGAAGACTCGTCAATCGGCGGCGCGAGACGCAGCCGCCTGGACGTTCCGCCGATCCTTTCGGGGCTCGCGAGGTCGAGGTGGCAGTGCTTATGCCCCTGTCGCGAAGCCAGGTGGAGGCCTACATCGCCAGTCGTGCACCGGAGCTGGCGCAGGTTGGAGCGAGTCCCGACGATGTGGTCGACTTCATTGATCGAACCTACGATCTCGCTGATCTCGCGTCGCGTCCGTTGCTGCTGACACTCATTTTCGATTCCGTACTCCACGGTGTCCTCGATGTGGCCGACACGACGACCCGCTACGGGGCCTCAGAGCTGTATGAGATTTACACCCAGGCGAAGCTTGATATTGACCTAACAAAAGGGCCGCTCCATCAACGCGGGCTATCGCTAGACGTGCGTTGCCACCTCGTGGAACGGATCGCTTTGGAGATGTACAAAGCAGAGAGCCTGGAGGTCGATCTACCCGCGACGCTGAGCCGCATCCTCGCCGAGGAGCCCGACCTGGAGCGCAATGGTCTAAACGATCGCGAGATCGCGACCGATTTCGCAACCTGCACCTTCGTGACGGTCGCTGACAACGGTGGCTGCCGATTCGTACACAAGTCGTTTAGAGGCTTTTTCGTTGCCCGGGCCATCTCGAAAGCAATGAGTCGCCCTCACGCACTTCTTCAAGACTGGCTTGAGCAAGAGGTGCTCTACTTTCTGGGCGGCTTCGGCCCCACCAGACCACACGTGACAGATGGCCTTTGGGCACGTTTCCTGCACGCCGATCAGGGCAAGCGAGCGCTTCGGCGGAACCTGCTTGTTGCGTATCTGTACACCAGCCCTGAGCACGACTCGCGGAAAATCTCCGGAGGAGAGATCGGTGACGCTAAGTACGGGAGACTAAGGTTCGAGTCGACACGGCTGAACAGGGTCAAGTGGAGTTCCTGCGAAGTTACTGAGCTCTCAGCACATGATGGGGTGTGGAAGGGGGTCACGTTCGAGAACTGTCAGATCAGAACGCTTGCGCTAGAGCGCGGAAGTTACGGACTGGACTGGGATGCCGCTTGGGGCGAGACCCTGGACATCAAGCAGGCGAAAGCCGACGTGCACCTTGAAGATAGCCGGATCGACGCGATCCAGGTCGACGGCGGAACGCTACAGCTTAGAGGGGAGAAGCTGGCGACAGTCGGGGCGCTGAAAGCGCGCGACAGCAACATCTTGGTCGCGTTTGAGTCGGGCGACGCGATTAGCGAAGTGAAGGTCGACGACGGCGTTCTCGAGGTCACGCGTGCTTGCACGCAAGGGCTGAGCGTCTCCCGCTCGATCGTGGTGCTTCGCGGCATGGTCAGCGCGCCACCGGGGTGGAACTTGATGAACAGCCTTATACGGCTGGCAACTGATCCCGACGCGCCGCGCGTGCGTGGTGGCCGGTATCTGGGCGAGCTCGATGAGGAGTGCATCCTCGTGGCAGATGAGCCGTTTGTGGTTGCGCAGCTCGGGGAAGTCTCTTGCGGCGTATTCGGCCGTATGGATCTCCGAGCCGCGGGACGAGCCTCGCGTGAACCCGCCTGCTGGGGGGTTCTCGATGTTGGTGAGCTGCCTGGACCGCAACCGCCGAGCATTCTCCGGTTGAACCGGCTGATTCTCGTCTCGTCTCTCTGGCGGACCGCCGAATCAAAAGAGGGCGGCGTCCTGCATCCGTTTGCTGCGCTGACGGCCCTCGGGCAAGGCAAGTTTCGCGGAGCACGGCCACCGACCAAACGACTTCAGACCTTGATGGAAGCAGCGCGGGCGGCTTACCGTGACCTCTTCGTTGAGGCAGAGAAGACGGTCCAAGTCACTGAGGAAGGCGCTCTTGAGATCCGCAGATGACGAGATGCTCTTCGAGTCGCGCAGATCTTCACGCCTGGATCGACCCGGGCGGCCGGTCAGTGGCCGTGTTCTGTCTGTGTTCTGTTTTGAACGGACCGGCTTGAAATGGTGGTTCGCGATTGGGCTCTACAGAGCCAAACCCGACCTAACTGGAACCGCGTAATCTGGCTGGGGGCCGGGCGGTTTCTCCGCCTAACTCCCCTTCGCCCACTCCCCGATCGGGGCCTCGTGGGCTTCGCTACGCCATTCGTAGTTTTCGGGCATGCCTTCGGTCAGCTGGTCGTGTTCGACCGAGTAGATGATCGTTTCGGCCTTGCTGTACCAGTAGGAGATTCCCCCGCCGAGCGGGAGGAAGTCGAGGTAATACGTTTTGCCTTTGACGATCGGTACGTGCAGGCCGCTGACGCTGACGATCGATTCGGCGCCCGGTTTGCCGTGGTAGGTGCCTTCGCCCATGATTTTCCCGGGTTTGCCGTTGGCGCCGGGTTCCTCGATCCCGAGCACCAGCGAGGTCGCTTCGCCTTCGCCTTCGACGCTGTAGGCGTAGGACGTTTCGAAGAAGATCTGTTCGACGGTGCCCGACTTCGCGGCGACGAACTTGATCGGGGTGATTTCCCGCTGCTTGGAGTCGCCGCCGTTTTCGTGTTCGAGCTGCTCCCCGATCAGCACCGAGCGGGGCGGTTCGCTCGCCCCCGAGCCGGTCCTGACCATCAGCGCTTCGCCCTTCGCGGCGATCGACTGTTCGGGGCCGGAGTACGGTTCGGCGGCGAGGTCGATCGTCGCGAACTGCTTGGTGACGACGTTGACGTCCTGGGTCTGGCGAGCCGTGATCGACCCTTGGATCGTCGCCGTGAGCCCTTCGCAGGTGAAGGTCGCGATCACGCCTTCGGGGCCGGGGTGAGCTTCGCTTTCGAGCGTGACCGCGACTTCGGGCGCTTCTTCGATTTCCGAGAGCGTGCCCTTCAGTCCCGTGATCGTGATTTCCCCTGACTTCGCGCTCGCGGTCGTGCAGGCTTTGCTGCCGAGCGCCACGCATTTCTTGAACGTGAACGAGACGCCTTTCTCGAGGTTCGGGAGCGCGGGGGTGCCGGTCTCGGCGCTCGAGGCGCACTGCACGGCGACGCTGCCGAGCGTGCTCGCGACGTTGAGGGTGCTCGCGCCGCCCTTGCCCTTGAAGCGCTTGCCTTTGCCGATCCCTTCGCGCAGTTCGTATTTGCCCCCGCCCTGCACTTCCGAGGCCGCTTCGCAGTTCTTGGCCGAGTAGTTGCCGGTGAAGACGCCGCCCAGCTTGGGCGCCTTGCCGCATTCGTACCAGGTGGGGGTCGCCGCCCCGGCGCCCGCCGCGAGCGCCGCGCTCGCCGCCAGCGTTCCCAGCACGCAGGTCACTGCTCGTGCGATGCGCTTCATCCCTCGCTGCTCCCTCTGCTCGGTTGGATCGACCGTGCCGGGAGGGCCCCCATCTGTCAGCCCACCGTGGCCGCCGATCGTCGACCATCCCGGTCGATCTTCGGTCAGAGTGGCACAAATCTGACCGGCGGTCAACGTTTCTGAGGAGCGACGTGGGCTCACGCGAACACCGGTTCGCGCTCGGCGGGTTCGGGGGCGGGCTCGATCGCCGGGTCGGGATCGGGCGGCGCGGCGGCGCCGGGCGGGCCGGCCTCCCCGAGCGGCCGCGCTCCCGTCAGGCGGGCCGCCTCGGGGGCCGGCGAGGGCTCGCGCAGCGCGAGGATCATCGCGGCGACGAAGAACAGCATGTAGGGCACGTGGGGGAAGGAGAGGACGTCGAACAGCGCGCTTCCGATCGCGACCGAGGCGACCGTCGCGACCGCGGCCAGCGCGAGCGAGGAGCGGCGCGGATCGTGACCGGAGCGATCTCGTATCAACGGTCGCGCGGCGCTGATCATCGCGCCGAAGATGAGGATGTAGAGGATCGTCCCGATCGCCCCGACGGTGATCAGCAGGTCGAGGTACTGGTTGTCGAGGATCCGGTACTTGTGCGGGTCATAGCTCTCATAGCCGCGGCCGAGCAGCGGATGGCGCAGCAGGTCGGGGGTCACCGCGTCGTAGCGGGCCGTGCGATCGGTCGTCGTCAGGGCGCTGTTGATGTGACCCGGTTCGAGCTGGCTGACGACCGAGCCGAGCGCGCCCGGGGAGAGGAAGTGGACGATCACGAACAGCACCACAGCGAGCCGCCCGACGGTGCGGAGCACGTCGCGGGGGCGGTAGAAGGCGAGCAGCAGGATCACCGCGCCGGGCACGACGAGGCTCGACTTGCGGGCCGTCGCGACGCCCCCCGCGATCAGGATTCCGACGGCGATCGTGTAGAGCATCCGCCGGCGCTTGGTCGCCGCGTCGATCGCGCCGAGGATCGCGAACGGGAGCACCATCGAGAACATCGCCGCGAGCTCGAGCGGCTGCAGGGTCGGGCCGTAGATCGTCAGGCGCCCAATCGAGTCGATCGTGTCGAGCTCTTCGGGCTTCGTGACCGGGAGCACCTTGCCCCACAGTTCGTAGAAGACGTTGTAGTGCCAGCGGTACTCGACGATCGTGCCGAGCGCCACGACGCAGCCGAGCGCGACCATCAGGGCCGCGAAGCGCGCCACCTCGCGGGGACGCAGGACCGACGCGGTTATGCAGAAGAAGACGACGTAGGAGATCAGCAGCGCGAGCTTCTTGACCGTCAGTTCGACCTCGCCGAGGTTCGAGAGGGCGTGGCCGTTCAGCGCGACGCTGAGCAGGCACGCGGCGAGGAACGCGAGCACCGCGACGTGCACGCGGCCGAAACGCACGCGGGGGCGGGCGGCGCCGCTCACGACCGCCACCGAGGCCGCCCAGAACATCGCCAGGGCGATCAGGACGGGGCGGTCGAGGGTCCCGTTGACGCCGACGTGGATCGGCAGGTTGATCGAGTCGAACGGGACCAGGAACATCATCCCGATGAACCCCGCCAGGGCCCACGGGAGCACCCGCCGGGTGTGAGGCCATTCGTCGCTGCCCGGCGGCTCATCGTCGAGGCGATCGAGCCGGTCGATCTGAAGCTGGGTCGCACGCGCGCGGGCGCGACGGCGCGAGCGGGCGAGGATCAGGCTCGCGCCGAACGCGAGCACGAGGCCGAAGACGAGCCCCATCAGGTCCCAGCGCGCCCCGGGGTCGACGACCCCGCCGGTGGGCGGCCCGAGGGCGCGGATCACGACCGCGGTGCCGTTCGGCTGGGGGTGTTCGCGCTCCTGGGCGGAGACGTGGTCTTTGAGCAGTTCGCGGGCGGCCGCGACGATCGCGCGAGCGGCGCGGAACGTCGGCGCCTGGGCGTAGAGCGTCACGACCGGCGTCGCGCCGTTGACGTCCGCGAGCAGCCGGTAGTCGGGGTTGACCGTGCGGGGTTCCGGCAGCGAGGGGAGTTCGCGCGCGTAGTTGGTTCGGTCGAGCAGCAGCGTGAACGGGCCCGACGCCTGGATCGACTTCGCGCCGAGGCCGATCTCGCGGCCGATCGTTTCGGTTGCGGCGTGGCTGCGCAGGTACAGGACGTAGCCGAGCGCGATCTGGGCGCCGAGTTCGGACTGGTACTGGGTGATCGCCCGCTCGTCCGCGAGGACCGAGCTGGAGCTGTCGACGAGCAACTGCTCGCGGGCGGCGCCGAGCGTGACGCCGCGCGGGTGCAGGCCGGGCGGGGCGAGCGAGGGGCGGAAGCCGACGAGCAGGGCCGCGAGAGCGGCCGCCAGGAGCAGCGCGACGGCTGCGCCCGACCGCCGCCACCGGGAGCCCCGGGGCGGCGCGGAGGCTTTCATCGCCGGCGCTCGCCGGAAGCCATGTGCGCCGGCGGGTTACCCTGCGCGACCGACTCGAGGTGGGCGTCCAGGTCGGCGCCGAGCCGGTCGAGCTCGCGGTCGCGGCGGCGGACGCTCTCGAAGCCGAGGATCGCGAGCAGCCCCGCGATCAGGACGCCCAGGAAGGCCGCCACGGTCAGCGTGCCGCGCGAACCCCCGCTGACGGGGCCGACCTGCGCGGGCCCGAGCTGGCGGAGCGTCACGCGGTCGCGTTCGGGCGTCTTGCCTTCGCGCTGGATCCCCGCGATGTAGCTCTGGACGCCCGGGTAGACCGCGGCGGCGAGCTTGGCGGCCGCGTCGGTGGTGGGCGCCTGCACGGTCGTCGTGATGACCGGCTCGTTCTGCTGGGCGACGAAGGAGAGGCGGTAGACGGCCTTCTCGGCGACGATCTGGTTGCTGCGGGCCTCCGCGGGCGTGATCACGTTCAGCGATTCGGCGCTGCCGCTGTAGGGGCCCTGGGCGGTGACCTGGCCTTCGGGGACCCCGGCGGCCTTGGCGATCGACTGCACGACGGCCTGGCTGGTCATCACCTGGGCGAAGACGCCCGCGCGCGAGATCAGGGGGGCCGGGTTCTCGCTCAGGTTCGCGAGCGCCGAGCTGGGCGAGTCGACGAGCAGCTGCACGGTCGCGGCGCCGGTCGTCGTGTTGTGAGTGCTCATCCGCGCCCCGACCGCCGCGCCGATGGCGATCACGGCGACGAGCAGGGTCGCCGCCCAGCGGCGGCGCAGGGTCCTGAGAATCTCGACGACTTCCATCCTGTCTGAGCAACGACACCTACGGCGCGGAACTTTCGAGACCGATTGAAGGTTTCGGCGCGAGGACTGGGGCTTACGGCCCGTTAACGGTCTGTATGGCAATGAAGGCAGTCGTGATTCCGACTTCGAGCGCCGGCTGGGGCCGGGACGGTTCGCTCGCCGCGCCGCTTCAGAGCGTGGCGAACCGGCCGATCCTGTGCCACGTGCTCGAGGCTTTGCGCGGTGCGGCGGTCTCCGGGGCCGCGCTGGTCGCACCGCGCAGAAGCCTCGAACAGCTGCGGGCGGCGGTCGAGGCCGAAGGTCCCGAGGGCCTCGAGGTCGCCTACGTCCCGTGCGGGAGCGGCGGTGACCGTCGCGACCCGCCCGAGCAGGCGCTGCGCGCGGTCGTGGAGATGGTCGGGGATGAGCCGTGCGTGGTCCACGCCGCGGACGGCCTGCTGACCCAGCAGCTCGGGGACCTGCTCGCCCCGTCGCTGGGCGATCGCCGCGCCGACGTCGTCGCGTTCGCGCATCGCTCCGCGGACGGCTCGGCGACGCTCGCCAGCCGCCGGGTGCTGCGCCACGTCCACAGCGCGCTGCGGGCCGGAGCCGGAGACGAGGGCAACGGGCACGGCCCGCTGGAGCTGACGGGCGTGTGCCTGCTCGGCGCGGGCACGGCGCGGCGCCTGGGCGAATCGTCCTGGGCGGCGGGCGAGACGCTCGACCTGCCGACGATCTCCGAGCGCTTCGTGCGCACCGGCGCGCGCGTGCGGATCGAGCCGGCGGTGGGCTGGCTCCCGTACGGCGGCGCGACGAGCGAGCTGCTGGCGCTGAACCGCTACCTCCTCGACAGGCTCCCGGGCGAGGCGCTGACGGGCGAGGGCGTGGAGGGGTCGAACCGCCTGGAGGGAAGCGTCGTCGTGCACCCGACCGCGTCGGTGAACTCGAGCACGCTCGTCGGTCCCGCGATCGTCGGCGCCGGAGCGATCGTGCAGGACGCCTACATCGGCCCGTACACGTCGATCGGCGCGGGCGCCCACATCGAAGGCGCGGAAATCGAGCGCTCGGTGATCCTCTCGGGGGCGCGCATCACCCATATCGGCGGTCGCCTCGTCGGCAGCGTCGTCGGCCGCGACGCCCGCATCTTCCGTGACTTCTCGATGCCGCGGGCGATGCGCCTGAGCGTCGGCGACGGCGACGAAGTGGCGCTGTGCTGATCGGCGACGGACGGGAGCGACCGGGCGACGGGCGCGGCCCGCTGCGGGTCGCGATGGTCCACCTCTCCGACTTCGTGCTCGACTCGCGGATCCAGCGCCAGGCGCGGGCGCTGGCCGAACGTGGCGACGAGGTCGACCTGGTCTGCGTCGGGGAGCCCGATGAGATCCGCGTGGGGGAGGGGGTCATCCGCGTGCACCCCGTCGGCAAGGACAAGGCAGCGGGTGGCGCATCCTCCTACCTGCTCGGGTACGGGAGCTTCCTGCTGAAGGCCGCGCGGCGGCTGACCGCGCTCGACTCGCAGCGTCCCTACGACCTGATCGAGATCCACAACATGCCCGACCTGCTCACCGCGGCGGCGCTCGTGCCGCGACTGCGACGCGGGACGCCGGTGATCCTGAACGTCCACGACACGTTCCCCGAGCTGTTCTCGACCAAGTACGGGCGGTCGGAGGGCGATCTGAGCGAACGGGTGCTGAAGCTCGAGGAGCGGGTCAGCGCGATGCTCGCGAGCCACGTCGTGACGGTCACCGACCAGGCGAGATTGAGGCTCGAAGGGCGGGGCGTGGGGCGGGGGCGGACGACCGTCGTGATGAACTCGCCCGACGAGCGGGTCTTCGGGCCGGCGCGCGAGCCGGTGCGGCTGCCCGCGGAGGGGCCGCTGCGGCTGCTCTACCACGGAGGGTTGGCGCCCCGCTTCGGGGTGCAGACGCTGATCGAAGCGGTGGGGCGGCTGCGGGAGACCGTGCCGCGGGTGGAGGTGCGAATCTGCGGGTCTGGGGAAGACCGGGACGCTTTGGCGGAGCTTGCGGCGCGGATCGATCCCGAGCGGATCGACGTGGCGGCCGAGCCTGTGCCTTTCGCGGAGATCCCGGCCGAGCTCGAGGCCGCCCACATCGGGGTCGTGCCGACGCTCCACGACCGCTTCACCGAGCTGCTGCTGCCGGTGAAGCTGCTCGAGTACGTGCACATGGGGCTGCCGGTCGTGGCGTCGCGGTTGCAGGGGATCGGGTCTTACTTCACGGAGGGGGAGCTGACAGCGTATGTGCCCGGGGAGCCGGAGGATCTAGCGCGGGCTGTTGAGACTGTGTGCGGAGATCCGCAGGGGGTCGCCGAGCGGGCAGGACGCGCGGCGGCGCAGCTTGCCGAGATCGCTTGGGAGCGGCAGCGCGAAGGGTATTTGGCGCTGGTGGATAAGCTTTGCGGGCGGTATCCGACAGGCGAGGTCGAGACGCAGGTTGGCGAAACTGCCGGAGCGTTCGCCTAGTTAGCAGGCCGAGTTAGTCGTCGTCAGGCTCAGCGATTCGACGCTTCGCCTGCCCGACCGCCAGCCGAACGATCTCTTGGGTGGAAGCTGGACCGCCAGCTTCGTCTTGGCACAACCTCGCCACAGCTGCGTCGTCAAGGACGCCTGTCTCGGCAATGGCAGAGCCGATCGTCTTCTCGAGCACGTGCCACCCAGGAGTGGAGTACCGATTCTCCGCGTTCCGCCGCTTTAGGCGTATGACTGCTCTAGCGATCTCTCGCGCGGGGCTAGACATCATGGGCTCCCATCAGGCAAGCTGCCGTATTAGTGGATCGCCGAGGCTTCGGTGCAACTCAGACTCGTAGAACGCTCGCAGGCGATCCGCCGCACGGGAGGCGTACACACGCACGTGTGCCGACGGAACACTTCCGTTAAGCCGTTTCTCCGCGATCTCGCTAGGAAGTAGGCCTTCGACGTGCCGGGCCCAAAGAAGTTGACGCTCTGTTGTTGAAAGCCGTCGCATTGCGCTAGCCAACGCGGCCCGCTCCTCCTTGGTTCTCGGAATGGCGAACGTCTCAAGGTTGCCGCGTTCCTCATGCGTGGGAGCCCCTACCGGGATGTCCAGTCTGGTCGCGGCCCGTCGGAAGTCGATCACTGCGTAGTGGGCTTGGTTAAAGACCCAGGTACGGAACGCGCTCTGGGCAGAATCGAACTTGCCGATCCGCTCGTAGACGCGGACCAAGACATCAGTCCAGACCTCAACGACGTCATCCTCGCTTCCGGCGAGTCGTCGGCGAATAAACGCTGTGAGATAAGGTTCAAAGGCTGCTGCGACTATCTCAAGGGCTCGGTCGCGCCCTGGCCCCGACGAACGGAGAAGGGTCACGATCTGACACGTCGCGCTTGGTTCCTGTTGTTGGAGTGCTCTTGCAAGCGAAGCTGCCTCATTTGGCCCCGGTATGTCACCTTCAGACATGCTTACCGGTCCTCCTTAGCAAAGCGTCGAGCAAAGGCGAGCTCCTCAGTGATGTCTTGAGACTCGGGATCGACAACGGCCGCCCTGCCGAACCAATCGACCGCAGATTCACTGTCACGATAGACGCCGAGATGTACCCACGCAAACACTCTTTGTATGGCCGAGCATCTAGGGGCAGCGCTCGCAGCTGACTCGGCCCGCTTGGCGAATTCGTCAGCGCTGTAGAGTCCTGACAGTGAGTCATATGCGAGCGCTTGGGCCTCGAGGAATGCTGAGAAATCAGCGGAAGTCACCGGGGCGGTATTCCATGTCGGGCGCGAAGGTCTCCACCCTGTGACGGGCGGCGTCGCAAATACCATAAAAGCTCCGTGAGGAGCGTCGGCTCGTCCTACAAGGTCACGAACAATGCGAGCGGACGCGGCATACTCTTTGTATAGAGAGCGGATGTAGGCGCCGTTGTACTCGAGCAGCACGCTCGAAAGCTCATGCGCGGCAGTGTGGGGCTCGAATTCGGTGCGAGCCTGGATCAGCGCGTCGCGGGCGCCGTGCGCATCGCCGCGTACGGCGCGCAAGAACGCCAGTCGAGAGAAGAGATCGCCGACTGCCTCGTTGTCGGCCATTGGGTACCGGCCTGTCATTGCCGCGCGCTGTACGTTCGGCAGAACGTCCTCGATCAGCGCAATCGCTCCGTCGAGGTTCGCGTTGGCGAACTCCACCGAGACCTGGGTGGCAATACGATAAGGGGCTAGAGCGGCGAGGTATTCCTGTGCAGTTCTAGCCGAGATACTCACGCCTTCGATCTGTGTGACCTCGACATTCACAGAAGCAAGGCTCTCTTGAACCGACTTCTGCCACTCGGTCAATACGGCGAGAATATCCCCGTTGCTCATAGACCCAGTCGCGTCGGACAACGAAGCAACGTGTGTTTCTTCCATCGGGAATGACCCTTCGGTACCGAACGCTACGCGAAGTGAGAGCCTGAGGAAAACGAGCCCCGCTGCTCGACCGGCACCGCGCCCAGATGGCACATTGACTGCGTAGAAGTCCCCGACGTCTGTCATACGGGGCGCGTCGTCTTGGCCCGCCGCAATGGCGAAGTTCTGTAGCCACGTAGGCGGACCTTGCCTCTTGTTTTGACCGTCGACGTCTATTCGCCCGGCAACCTCCGGAAGGTCGGTTTGCACGACTGGCACCGCGCGGCGCATTCGCTGCATGAGCTCGTATCCAACGTAGGCGCCGTATGTGGGGTGCGGACCAGTGTGGAGGTGGGGAGCCACGCCGCGGTCTTGCGCGAGCGCGGCGACGAACACGCGCGCCAATGCGCCGCCGTGGATATCGAACCGGCCGTCGACCTCGGTTAGGACGCCGTACTCTTCGAGTCGCTCGAGTGTTTGCTTCAGAGCATCATGACGTTCGGCGCTATTCGCTGCGATCTCGGAGATTGCACATCCCTCGCGGAGACAGAGCGCTGTCGCGAGCTCAGCGAGCGACAACTCCTCGAACTCCGTCAGCAGCGCGACCATCTCGATGTCTGTATCGGCAAGCTCTTCAAACCGTGAGAAGCGCGTGCTGAGGTCCTCTGCCCGGTTTCCGATCTCGTCGAGACCGAGCTGTCTCAGCTCCTTCACGGTGCGGCGTATAGCTTCAGCGTTGAGAGCGAGCGGCTCGAGAGGCGGCGTCTCGTCCCACGCGTAATGAGCGAGCATCGCAAGCAGATACGGCGACCCGCCGGACGCGCGTGAGAAGTCGGCGACCGCATTCTGGCTTGGCGGAACAGCTCCTCTGGCCTCGCGGATTCGGAGATACAGGTATGTGAGCACCTGGAATTGGTCAGAGAACACCTCCAGAGTCCACTTTCGTGCCTTGGTGAGCAGCGGCGCGTAGCTCCTGGCGATTTCGTCAAGGAAACTTGGTTCGCCGGCAATGACAAACATCCAATGGTCAAGCCTCTCCATAAGAGTTGCGAGTGTTTGGAGGAGCTCATCGGCGTCGTTCAGTAGCTCGGCACGGTCGATCAGGACGACGAAGCCCTTGCACCCATTCGATGCGGCGGTCTTGCCCAACCTCTCTAGGACGTTGACGAGTCCCGCGGGGTCCTTCGCGAGCTTCTCGCTGTTCGCTGGGAATGGGATTGCGTCTCCGAACTCGCTGGCTTCGACATACGCGAGGTCCACGAGCAACGAGAGAACGCGGGATGGGTCGTCAGCAAGGGCGTCCGTAAGCGGCAGCACTACCGGCACGAAGGCGTTTAGCCGAGCCATGCTCTCAACGAGGTTCAAGACGCTCGTCTTGCCGACCCGAGCGGGCCCCGAAATCAGGAAGTGGGTTGGGTTTCGTGCTCCGAGTCGATCGACCGCCTCACCCAACTCGTCGCGTAGCTGGTGTCGCCCTGCGAAGAGCGCGGCGTCGCGTACCGGGCGACGAAAGTCGAAGGGGTTGAGATCGGTGTCATGCTCGGACTCTGGCGGCATCTCGGCTCCTAGAACTTATCCGCGCGGTCCGGCACCCGCGTAACAGTGATCGTCGTTCTCGCCGCATCCTAGACGGTTCGGACGATTGGAATGTGGTGTCGTGCGCTGGGGGTCCTCCGCAAGCACCTAAGGGCTTGCGGAGCGTACCTATCGCCATGTGCTGGGCGCCCCGGGCCACCGGCCGGCAGATGTCCACCTGACGAACCTCGGCTTCACCGCTGGTGCGTTGGCGAACAGCGTGTGCTTTGGACGGACGGCCCTGCCTTTACGGTGAGGCAAGGAGGCTACCCCCGGCCCAAGTCCTGTGTCGGGCGCCGGCGCGGGCAGCCGGCCCACGTATGAGGGTAGTCGGGTCGTGTCGGGCTAGTCGCGCCGCTTCTCCGACGATGCGCTAGCCCTAGCCAGCACCTCCCCCGCGACCTCCTCCGCCATCCGCAGCACCGACTCCCCGTTGAGCAGCCGCGGGTAGATCTGACTCGCGCTCGCAAGCCCCAACCCGCCAACCCCCTCAGGCCAAACCGGCGCCACGCGCGGCTCGTGCCCCCGCGCGTGCACCGGCTCCACCAGCGGCGCCCGCTGCACGGTCCAGTCCACGACGTCCTCGTCGGTGAAGTCCGGGACCAGCTTCCTGAGCATCTCGGTGAAGCGCCGGTACACGGACTCGTCGTCCTCGGTGAACTCGGGCGCGCTCGCCTCGCAGTACTTCGGCAGGTACGCGAGCCGCAGCCCGTCGGTGTGCTCGGTCCCCACCACGTGGGAGGTCTCGACGACCGTCGTGATCGGGGTCGGGTCGCAGATGTTGATCGAGTAGTAGGGGGTCAGCGAGCGGTTCAGCTTCAGCACCAGGCAGACGACGCCGAGGTAGCGCTCGGGGTAGGCCGAGAGCAGTCCCTGCATCCCCTCGGGCAGCAGCCTTCGAAGCGCGGGCGGCTGCAGCGTCACGATCGTCTGGTCGAACTGAAGCGCCTCGCCGTCGACCTGCACGCCGGTCGCGTTCCCGTCGGAGTCCAGCACGAGCGTTTCGACGCCCGCGCCGAGGCGGATGTCGGCGCCGAGCTCGCGCGCCCGCTCGGCTGCAGCCAAGACCAAGGTTTCGTGCCCGCCGCGAAGCGCGCCCATCTTCTCGCCCTCGCCCCTGCCCTGCCGGGCCGAGCGCATCCGGTTCGTGCGCGCCCACAGGTACGTGGCGGGCAGTTCGGAGTGCTTGGAGTCGAAGCGCGAGTTCAGGAGCGGCTTCCAGATCCGCTCGTAGACCTCCCGGCCGCACGTGCGCCGCAGCCAGTCGTGCAGCCCCACGTCCTCGAGCGAGGCGTGGTCGCGCCGCAGCTGACAGCGCAGCACGAAGGACGCCAGGCGAGCCCGGCCGGCGACGGAGAGCGGGCTGAAGCGCGCGAAGTCGCCGATCCCGTTGAAGGGGTGCATCTCGCCGTCGATGAAGAAGCCGACCCCGACGGGGTGAAAGCTCAACTGGTCGGTCAGCCCGAGCTCCTCGGTGAGCGCGAGCATGCGCTCGTCCGAGGGCACGATCACGTGGTAGAAGCGGTCGACCTTGTGCCCGCCGAAGTCCATCGCGCCGGCGAGGCCGCCCGGGGTGGGGGCGCGCTCGAGCAGCGTCACGCGAGCGCCCGCCTGCACGAGGCGGAGCGCGAGCGTCGTGCCGAGGACCCCGGCCCCGACGATCCCGACGTGCGGGCGCGGGTCGTCTCCGGCGCCGGGTCCGGGGGCGACTGTGGAGGGCGCGGCCATCGGATCAGCCGCCGTTGACGGCGCGGAGCGGCGTGACCGTGCCGGACTGCTCGCGCTGTGCAGCAGCCGCCTGCCGCTCGGTGCCCAAGGGCGACATCGGAGGCGGCTGGATCCGCCCGACGAGGTGCGCGGCCATCAGGCGTCCGTAGGCGAGCACGGTCGGGCGTAGGCTCATCTTCGAGGCCCCGAGGCGCCGCGACCAGTCGTTGACGGTCGAGACCTCGGAGACCTTCGCGCCCGCGTTGTAGAGCTTCAGCAGCAGCTCGACGTTGGCGGCGAAGCCGGGCTCGCGGACGAGCAGGTAGCCGTAGGTCTCCGCGGCGCGGCGCAGCGTCCCGGCGCGGTAGATCCGGTAGAGCGAGGAGAGCGTGTGGATGTCGCGCAGCCCGCCGATGTAGCGGAAGACGTTCGAGACGCTCTTCGAAGCCGCGAGGCGCCACGGGGCGACCCCGACGATCCTCCCGCCGGGGGCGTAGACCGAGGCGAGCACGACGTCGTCGCCCGAGCGGAACCGCTCGAGCATCCGCGGCAGGTCGGTCAGGTCGGAGGTGTTGTCGGCCTCCAGGGTGACGATCGCGTCGTCGTCCTGGGACTCGCCGAGCGCGGCCCGCAGGCCCGAGTTGATCGCCTCGCCGAGCCCGCGGTTGACGGGGTGGCGGACGATCGCGATCGGCAGGCCGCGGCCGTGCTCTTCGATCGCGGCGGCGGTGCCGTCGGTCGAGCCGTCGTCGACGAAGATGATCCGCGCGCCGAGGTCCCGCGCGACCGGCCCGAGGTCGGCCAGCAGGTTCGGGATGTTCTCGCGCTCGTTGTAGGCGGGGATGACGAAGCGGATCATGTTCGGACCTCCTGGGCTCTCAGGCCGCCACGGGCAGCGGCGCGGGTGTGTCGAGCAGCGTGACGGGACGGGCGTGGGCCGCGGAGTCGCGGACCGCCAGGGCGGCGGCGAGCGCGCGGCAGCCGTCCTCGGCGCTGACCGGCTCGGGCAGGTCCTCCAGCACGCAGCGCGTGAACGCTTCGAGCTCGGTCTGCAGCGGTTCGGTGCGGGGCAGCGCGAAGCGCACGGCGGCGCCCTCGGCGTCGCCGCGAACGCGCGCGAGCTCGTCCCAGCCGTTCGGCGTGCCGGTCGACTCGGTGAACCACACGTCCTGGGTGATGTAGGAAGCCGTCAGCATCCCGGCCTCGCCGATCACCGTCATCTCGCGCCGCTTCTCGGGGGTCAGCCAGTTCACGTCCAGAAGACCCATCGGCCCGTCCTCGCCGAACCTCAAGAGGCACGCGATCAGGTCCTCCTGCGTCGGGTGGACGCAACGGCTGCCTTCGGCGAAGATCGAGGTGATGTTGCGGCCGAGGACGTACTGCATCAGGTCGAGGTCGTGCGTCGCGAGGTCGATCGCGACGCCCGTGTCCATGATCCGTCCCGGGAGAGGCCCGACGCGCGTGGCGTGGGCCCGGAAGACTCGCCCTACCCGGCCTTCGGCGATGAGTTCTGAGAGCTTGCGGACGGCGGGGTTGAAACGCTCGATGTGACCGACCATCAGCTTCACGCCCGCGATCCGCGCGGCGGCCGCCATCCGCAGCCCGTCCTCGAGCGCGACGGCGATCGGCTTCTCCACGAACACGTGCTTGCCGGCGTCGATCGCGTCCAGCGAGACCCGCGCGTGGTGCTCGGAGGGGGTGCAGACGCAGACGGCGTCGATGTCGGCGCGCTCCAGCAGCCGCCGGTGGTCTGAGATCCACTCGATCGGCCGGCGCCCGATGCGCTGGCGGGCGGTCGTCTCGTCCGGGTCGGCGATCGCGACCAGCCGCGCGCCGCTCAGGCGCTCCCACGTCTCGGCGTGGTAGGAGCCCATCTTCCCGACGCCGATCAGTCCCACCCTCAGCTCGTCCATTACGCCGCGACCTCCGTGTCGTGGAGCGCCGTCCGCGCTCCGGCCAGCTCGGCGACGATCGCGGCGATCCGCTCGGCCGCGTGCCCGTCGCCGAAGATCTGAGGCCGCGCCGCGGGCACGGGAGCCCGCAGCGCCGCCTCGAACGCGTCGGGGTCGACACCGACAAGCGTGTTCCAGCCCGCCTGCACGGTGTCGACCCACTCGGTCTCCTCGCGCAGCGTCACGCATCTGACGCCCCACAAGTAGGCCTCGCGCTGTACCCCCCCAGAGTCGGTCGCCACCGTCGCCGCGCCGCGCTCGAGCTCGAGCATGCGGGTGTACGGGACGGGCTCGATCATCTCCACCGCGCCGGGCACCGCCAGCTTCCACTCCTCGATGCGGGCGCGCGTGCGGGGGTGCAGGGGCATGATCACCGGCAGCTCCGAGCGGCCGAGGCACTCGAGCACGCGGCCCAGGCGCTCCGGGTCGTCGGTGTTGTAGTTGCGGTGAACGGTCGCCAGGACGTAGTCGCCGTCGCCCGCGGGCACGACGCTCTCTCGCCAGCGCTCGAGCATGTCGCAGAGCGGGTCGCCGGTCACGTGCACCTTGCCGGTGACGCCTTCGTCCAGCAGGTTCTCGCGCGCGCCCTCGCTCGGCGCGCACAGCACCTGGGAAAGGCGGTCGGTCTCGATCCGGTTGAACTCCTCGGGCATGTCGTCGCGGTGCGAGCGAAGGCCGGCCTCGACGTGGACGAGCGGCACGCCCTTCGCGACCGCCGCGCGGGCGCCGGAGAGGGTCGCGTTCGTGTCTCCGCGGACGATCACGACCGCGGGCCGCTCGCGCTCGATCAGCTCTTCCAGGCGCGCCTGCGCGAGGTCGACCTGCTCCGTCGCGTCGCGCGAGCCGACGCCGAGGTTGTGGTCGGGGCGGGGGAGGCGCGTGGCGAGGATCTGGCTCTCCGACATCGCCTCGTCGTAGTGCTGGCCGGTGTGCACGAGGATCTCCCGCGCGAGCGGCGCGAGCGCCTCGCAGACGGGCGCGGCCTGGATGATCTCCGGGCGGGCGCCGATCACGGAGAGCACGCGGGGCCGTTCGGCCGCGATCTCTGCGGCCAGCTGCGGGATCGTGAGCTGAGCGTCCGTCATGGCTTCCTCTAGGCGGCCGCGCGGCCGTTCGAGCGCGGCAGCGCCATCGGCGTGCCCGAGCGGCGCATCGACTCTTCGATGAACTCGACCGCGGCGACGATCTCGACGCCCAGGTCGAGGTTCGAGCGCGGCTCCTCGCCGGTTCGGATCGCGTTCGCGAAGTCTTCGAGCTCCAAGCGCAGCGGCTCGGCCGGCTCGACGCGCGGGATGATCACGTCGCCCGTGCGGTAGATCAGCTGGTGCTCGCCGAAGTTGGCGGGCGTCGGCGGGAGCATGTCCATGCCCCGGTCGTAGACGCGGACCGGCTCGTCGGAGGCCGTGTCGTCGTACTGGACCATGCGCTTGGAGCCGACGACGATCGTCTGGCGAACCTTGCGCGGCGCCAGCCAGGAGATCTGCACGTTCGCGGTCTGGCCGGTCGCGAAGGTGAGCGTCATGAAAGCGGTCTCGGAGACGTCCTCGCGCAGCACGCTCGAGCCCGACGCGGCGACCTCCACGATCGGGGAGCCGAGCCAGTAGAGGAGGATCGAGAGGTCGTGCGGCGCGAGGTCGCAGACGACGCCCTGGTCGTTGTACTTGCCGAGGTTCATCCGCGCCGAGGTGACGAAGTGCACGTCGCCGACGGTCCCGTCGCCGATCAGCTCGCGGACGATGTTGACCGCGGGGCTGTAGATGAAGGTGTGGCCGGGCATCAGCGTGAGGTCGGAGCCGCGGGCGATCTCCGCGAGCTCGTTGGCGTCGCGCAGCGAGGTCGCAAGCGGCTTCTCGACGAGCACGTGCTTGCCGGCTTCCAGCGCCCGCTTGGCGAGCGCGTAGTGCGTCTTCGGCGGCGTCGCGATCACGATCGCCTCGATCCCGGGGTCGACGAGCGCGGCGTCGAGGTCCGAGTGTGTGCTCGCGCCGGGGTGGCGCTGGCGGAACGCGGCCGCCTGCTCTGAGTCGAGCTCGCACAGCGCCTCCAGGCGCAGGCCGTTCGACTCGGCGATGTTGCGCGCGAGGTTCGGGCCCCAGTAGCCGTGGCCGACGAGGGCGGTGCCGATCGGGGCCGCGTGGAGCAGCCTGCGCGCCGGCGCGAGGCCGTCGATCGCGGGCGTCTTCAGCTCGTCGCGTGCGGGCGCGGTAGCCATGCTCACGCCACCCCCTGGCGGCCGAGCACGACGGGGACGGTGCGGGCGAGGATCATCAGGTCGAGCCCGAGCGAGGCGCGTTCGGCGTACTCGAGGTCGAAGCGGACCATCTCGTGGTAGGTGCGTTCGTTGCGCCCCGAGACCTGCCACAGGCCGGTCAGGCCGGGCTTCACGTCGAAGCGGCGCAGGTAGGCGCGCGGGTACATCTCGACCTCGTAGGGGATCACCGGCCGGGGGCCGACGAGCGCCATCTGGCCGAGCAGGACGTTGATCAGCTGGGGGAGCTCGTCGATGCTGGAGCGGCGCAGGAAGCCGCCGATCCGGGTGACCCGGTCGTCAACGGAGATCTTGTAGAGCGTGCCGTCCTTCGGCCCGTCCTCCTCGATCAGCGCGCGGACGTACTCGCGGTGCGGCGCCGTGTCGGCGTCCCGCGTCATCGTGCGGAACTTCAGCATCGTGAACGGCCGCATCCCGCGCCCGACGCGGCGCTGACGGAACAGCGCCGGGCCGCCTGAGTCGATCCTGATCGCCAGCGCGATCAGCAGCATCGGCACGCTGAGGATCAGCAGCAACCCTCCGGCGACGAGGACGTCCAGGGCGCGGCGCGAGCCGCGGATCAGCGCGGCGCGTGTCCGCACGACGGCCGTCGGCGCAGCCTCGCGGGGCGGCACGACGGTCAACGTCGGGCGCTGGCGCTCGGATGTGCCGACAGAGCTCATATGCCAGATGAACGTCTGTGAACCGCCTGCGCTTGTGCGGGCGATTCACCGTCGTGTCCCTCCTGCGATTTCGGCGCGAACGCCCGGACGGCGTCGACGACCGCGGCGCGCTCGCGCTCGGTCATCGACGGGAAGATCGGCAGTGAGCAGACCCTCTGGGCGAGCTGCTCGCCGACCGGCAGGCTGCCCTCGCCGAGCCCGAGCCAGCGGTAGGCCTGGGTGAGGTGAATCGGGACCGGGTAGTGGATCCCGGTCGCGATGCCGCGCTCCGCCAACTGCTCGCGCAGCTCCTCGCGCTCGGGGCTGCGCACGACGAACAGGTGATAGACGTGGTCGGCGCCGGGGAACGCGGGGCGGACGGGGTCGATGAGGCCCTCGAGCTCCTCGCACAGCGCCGCGCCGATCCGCCGGCGCGCGGCGTTCCAGTCGTCCAGACGGCGCAGCTTGCGGCGCAGCAGCGTCGCCTGCAGGGCGTCGAGACGGGCGGTGCCCCCGATCAGCTGATGGTGGTAGCGGGGTCCCTCGCCGTGCGAGCGAAGCAGCGCGACGCGGGCCGCGAGCGCCGGGTCGGAGGTGACGACGGCGCCGCCGTCGCCCCACGCGCCGAGGTTCTTGGCGGGGTAGAAGCTGAAGCAGCCGAGGTCGCCGATCGAGCCGGTGCGCCGACCGAGATAGCGCGCGCCGTGGGCCTGGCAGGCGTCCTCGACGACGTGGATGTCGTGCTCGCGGGCGACCTCGATGATCGGGTCGAGGTCGACCGTGCCCCCGTAGAGGTGAACGGGGATCACGCAGCGCACGCCCGGCGTGATGTGACGGCGGACGATCTCGGCGGTGATCAGGTGGGAGTCGGGGTCGACGTCCATCATCACCGGCACGGCCCCGACCGCGCTGACGGCCTCGGCGGTCGCGATGAACGAGTTCGACGGGACGAGCACCCCGTCGCCCGGCCCGATGTGAAGCGCGCGCAGCGCGAGCACGAGCGCCTCGGTCCCCGAGGAGACGCCGATCGCGAACTCCGTCTCGCAGTAGGCGGCGAACTCGCGCTCGAACGCCTCGACCGGCTCGCCGAGCGTGAAGGCGCCCCGTTCGGCCGCCTGCCGGACGTCGCCGAGCAGCTCCTCGAGCAGCGCCGGGTCGGCGTTGTCGAGGCGGGTGAAGGGAACCTCCATGCCCGCGTGGACGGCGCCCACGGGGGTACTCGCCACCGTTGCCATCGTCGCGCTCAGCCCGCGACGCTGATCGCGGGGGCCGAGTCCATGCGCATCAGCTCCTGCTGGAGCGCGCGCCGTCCACGGTGGTGAAGCCCGTGGATCGAGCTCTCGGTGCGGCCCATGCGCTCCGCGATCTCGGGCGGCGTGAGCCCGACCACGTGGCGCATCAGCACGACCGTCCGCTGCTCCTCGGGAAGCTCCTGAAAAGCGTCGCGCAGCGCGCGGGCGCGGTCGTCGGCGCGCTCGTCGGAGCGCTCGTGGCCCTCGATCGACTCGACGCTGAAGGTAGAGCGGTGCCGGCGCAGGTGATCCAGGGCGACGTTGCGGGCGACCCGCAGCAACCAGCCCGAGAACGGCACGCCGCGGTCCTGGTAGCGGCTGATCGCCGTCATCAGCTTCAGGAACACCTGCTGGGTGATGTCTTCCGCGTCCTTGTCGTCGCGGACGATGCTGCGGACGTACCCGTAGACGTTGTCGGAGTACTTCACATACAGGAAACGGACGGCGTCCCGGTCTCCTTCCTTGGCTCGCAGCGTGGCGTTGCGCACTTCGCGCGCCACCGCCGGCGACTCCTCGAGCGTCCTGCTGCTACCCCGAAAGCACGCCTGTCCATCCGTGACATTAACGCGTTGCACACGGCCCCCATGTATGTTGTTGGCTGTCCCCGGCTCCGGCGCTTCCCGGGGCGCGCCGCTGGGGCGCTCCGAGAGCTCTCTGGTGCCGGATTCGAAGGATTCACCACACCCGGGGAACCCACAATGGACCGCCTGTACCCAATACGTCGTTCAGCAAATGAACGCCGCATCGCACATAGGGGGGATGTTTCAGGCGTTCATTTTGAATAGCCCATATGGGCTATTCAAATCGGCTGCCCCTGAGGACTCGGGCGCGACCGTCCCTCGCCCCGTGCAGCCCGGGTCCCGCAGTTGCCGGAGATTCGCCCATCTGGTACCTTGCGCCGGCATCGTGCCGGGTCATCCGGCCGGGCGGGGGCCCTGGAGGGTTCGTGACAATGGAGCGCAAGCACGGGCGCGTTCGCGCCCTCCTGATCGTTGCCGCGGCATCGCTGGCCTCAGCCTGCCTGCCCGCGAGCGCCGGCGCGAAGCCCGCCCCCGGGGAACTCCTCTACGCGCGCGTGGAACCCGTCTGCTCGGCGCCTCAGCCGGGCCACGCGAGTTGCTTCGCGATGGTGCGCCGGCCGGTCTCGAGCTCGCAGGCCGGGCGCCCCGGCGTGCGGGCGTACACGGTGCCCGGGGGCAGCGCGGCGGCCGTCGGACCGGCGGGTGGGCTCACCCCGTCTGACATCGCGGGCGCCTACGGCTTCGACCCGTCGAGCGGCGGGGAAGGTCAGACGGTCGCGATCGTCGACGCCTTCGACGACCCGAACATCGAATCCGACCTGGGTGAATTCGACAGCCACTACGGGCTGGGCGAATGCACCGAAGCGAGCGGCTGCTTCAAGAAGGTCGGGCAGACCGGCAAAACCAACTCGCTGCCGGCCGCGGACACCACGGGGTGGTCGGTCGAGATCTCGCTCGACGTCGAGGCCGCTCGGGCGACTTGCCGGAAGTGCAAGATCCTGCTCGTCGAGACGAACAGCACGTCGTTCGTGAACCTCGGCGCTGGCGTCAAGGAGGCGGTGAAACTCGGCGCCACCGCCGTCTCGAACTCCTACGGCGGCTACGAGCGGCTCAGCGGCGTCGGCTCGGAAGAACTCGCCGACTACAACCAGCCGGGCGTGATGATCGCCGCCGCGACCGGGGACCAGGGCTGGGCGAGCTGGGTGCGGGCCTACGAAGAAACCGCGCCCCCGTCCCCGGCCGCGCCGAACATCCCGTCCTCGATGTCAACCGTGGTCGCGGTCGGCGGGACGACGCTCAAACTCACCGGCGAAAAACGCGCGAGCGAGACTGTCTGGAACGGCAACGGCGTGCTCAACTCCTCCGAATTCGTGGAAGGCGCGAGCGGCGGCGGCTGCAGCATCCTCTTCTCCGCCCCGCTCTGGCAGCAGGACGTGGCCGGCTTCTCCGCGACGGGATGCGGGTCGAAACGCTCGGCCGGCGACGTCTCGGCGGTCGCCGACCCGATCACCGGCTTCGACATCTTCGACACCTACAACTGCGGCACCGAATGCGAACACTTCAAAGGCGGGAAAAACTGGTCGACGATCGGCGGGACGTCGCTCTCCACGCCGCTGATCAGCGGGATGTGGGCGCTCGCGGGCGGCCCGCAGGGCGTCCAGTACCCGGCGCTGACCCTCTACGGACACCTCGGCGACAGCGCCGCCACGTTCGACGTCGCCAAAGGCGGCAACGGCTATTGCGACGAGGAAGGCAAAGCCTGCGGCGTCAACAAAGAAATCGCCGAACAAGGCCTTAGCGCGTACAGGTTCGATTGCGAAGGCACGACCGCTTGCAACGCGACCACCGGCTTCGACGGGCCGACCGGCGTCGGCTCCCCGAGCTCGCTCACGATCTTCAAACCGCTACGGCCGACCGCCGCGATCACGCCGCCGGCGAAACCGTACAGCGGCGTAGCCCTCCCGTTCAGCGGCGCGGCTTCGACCGATCCCTACCCGGGCGGCCTCGCCGAACCGAAATACAGCTGGAGCTTCGGCGACGGGACGGGCACCGTCGGCGGCGTCTCGCCCACGCACACCTACACGACACCCGGCACGTACACGGTCACACTGACCGTCACCGACAGCTACGGGATCGCGAGCGATCCCGCAGAAGCCAAAGTGACGGTGACCGAACACACCGCCAAAGAAATCAAAGAAGAAGAAGAAGCGAAACACAAGGCCGAAGAAGAAGCGAAACACAAAGCTGAAGAAGAAGCGAAACACAAAGCCGAAGAAGAAGCGAAACACAAAGCCGAAGAAGAAGCGAAACACAAAGCTGAAGAAGAAGCCGCTGCGAAGCGCAAGGCTGAAGAAGAAGCCGCGAAGCGCTCGGCTGAAGAAGCTGTGAGCAAAGGCTCGGGTGGCGGCGGCAGCATCGGCGTCGCCCCGTTCAAAGTCTCTGTGGCGCCGAAGGCGACGCTGGCGGGCGCCTCGTTGAAGGTCTCGGGCAGCGGCGCCTTCACCGTGACGGTGAGCTGTCCGGCGGGCGCGACGAGCTGTGAAGGGACGGTCAGCGTCCAGACGGCCGGGGCGGTCTCCGCTCGTGCGCGCGTGCTGAAGCTGGCGAGCGGCTCGTTCGCGGTCGGCGGCGGCAAGACCGTCGCCGTCAAGCTGCATCTGAGCGCCAAGGCCCGCAAGCTGCTCGTCCGCAAGCACGTGCTGAAGGTGCTCGTGAGCATCGCCGACCACGACGCCTCGGGGCAGACCGGCTCGACCCAGGCGAAGGCGTCGCTGCGGGCCGGCAAGTCGCACCATTGAGCGCCCGGCGCGCAAGGCGTGCGCGGGAAGCCGGGCTTTCCTACACTCAGCCTCGATGAGCGACGAGGATCTCGAGTTCCCCCGCGACCCTGCCTCGATGGCCGACGACGTCGAGGTCGAGGCGGAGTCCGACGCGCCCGCTCCCGCCGAGCTCGATCCCGAGACCAGGGCCCGCCGCGACGCCGCGCTGCGCTTGGTCCGCAAGTTCGGCGACCCCGTGCTGCGCGCCAAGGCGCTGCCGGTCGAGCGCTTCGACTCGGACCTCGCGGAGGAGGCCGAGAGCATGGGTCGCCTGATGCACGACGCGCTCGGCGTCGGCTTGGCCGCGACCCAGCTCGGGATCCTGCACCGGATGCTCGTCTACCAGGCCTACGTCGACGATCCCCTGACGGTCCTCGTCAACCCCGAGATCGAGTGGCGCAGCGACGAGAAGGAGCCCGGGGAAGAGGGCTGCCTGAGCCTCCCCGGGGTGCACGTCGAGGTCGAGCGGCACGCAGCCGTGCGGGTGCGGGCGCGCGACGTGACGGGCGCCGAGATCGAGATCGACGCGGAGGGCCTCGAGGCGCGGGTGATCCAGCACGAGATCGATCACCTCGACGGGATTCTCATCCTCGACCGGATCGGAAGGGACGCTCGCAAGGAAGCGATGCGGGCGATGCGCGAGGCGCAGCGCGCCCCGAGCGCCGCCTGAGCGGCGGGTCGGCCGTGGGCGTCGTCTACCTCGGCACCTCCGACTTCGCGGTCGCGGTGCTCGAGCACCTCGCGGCCAGCGACCGCCACCGGCCCGAGCTCGTCGTCACGCGGCCCGATCGCCCCCAGGGTCGCGGTCGGCGGCTCGCGAGCCCGCCCGTCGCCGACGCGGCCAGGAGCCTCGGTCTCGCGCTCAGCCAGCCGGCGCGCGTGAACGACCCGGACGCCGTCGCCGAGATCACGGTCGCGGCGCGAGCGGGGGAGGGGCCGCCCGTCGTCGTCGTGTGCGCCTTCGGCGCGCTGATCTCAGAGCCGCTGCTCTCCGCCCAGGAGGTCCTCAACGTGCACCCGTCGCTGCTCCCCCGCTGGCGGGGCGCCGCCCCGATAGAGCGCGCGATCATGGCCGGCGACGAGCGCACCGGCGTCAGCATCATGCGCCTGACGGCCGGTCTCGACGAGGGGCCGGTGTGTCTCACCGCCGCGGAGCCGGTCGCCCCGGACGACACCTACGGCACGCTCGCCGCGCGCCTGCAGGAGCTGAGCGGCGAGCTGCTCCTGCGCGCGCTTCAGGACTCTCCCCCGTTCGCCGAGCAAAGTGGCGAGGCGACCTACGCGGAGAAGATCTCGGCCGCCGACCGCACGCTCGACCCGTCGCGACCGGCCGTCGAGCTCGAGCGTGCCGTGCGCGCCCTGCAGCCCCACATCGGCGCCCGGCTGGCCCTGGAGGGCGGCGAGCTCCTCGGCGTGATCGCGGCGCGCCTGGACGAGGAGGGCGCTGCTCCCGCGCCCGGGACCCTCGCCGCAGACGGGGAGCGGCTTCTGCTCGGCTGCGCGCCCGGCACGCTCGAGCTGACCGAGGTGCAGCCGCCGGGCGGGCGGGCGATGGCCGCGACCGACTACCTGCGCGGCCACGGCCCGCCGGCGCTTCAGCCGCCCGTGCCGCGGCCGTAGCCGCTCGCGTAGGCCGGTACCGGGATGCCCGGCGCCAGCCGCTCGTCGGGTTCGGGCTCGCCGGCGCGCAGCGACAGCGGGATCACGCCTGCCCACGCGGGCAGCGCGTAGTCCTCCTCGTCGTCGATCGGGCCGCCCGTGCGGACCTTCGCGGAGGCCTCCTCGATCGGGAGCGCCAGCACGGCCGTGGCGCGCGCCTCCTTCTCGCTGGGCGCCCGCACGTCCGGCCAGCGGCCCGGGACGATCCGTTCGACGACCGTGCGGAACGCGTGCACCAGCTCGTCGGGGTCCTCGACCAGGCGCGCCGTGCCCAGCAGGACCGCCGAGCGGTAGTTGGCGGAGTGGTGCATCGCCGAGCGGGCCAGCACGAGGCCGTCGATCAGCGAGACGGTCAGGCAGACCGGCAGCCCCGCCCCGAGCGCCCGCAGCGTCCGGCTCGCGCTCGACCCGTGGCAGTAGACGAGGTCGCCGTCGCGCGCGTGCAGGGTCGGGATCACGAACGGCCGGCCGTCCTCGACGATCCCGAGGTGGGCGATCAGCCCCTCGTCGAGGATCGCGTCGATCGTCTCGCGCTCGTAGCTGCCGCGCTCGCGCTTGCGCCGCAGCCGCACCCGCTCAGAGGGCGGCCCCGCCGGCCGCTGTCCGGTCCCGCTCGCCATCACGTCCTCCAAATCTGTAATAGTACAAGATCGTGACTGAGCTAAGACAGTATCGAATCAACGCGTCGAGCGCGTCGGGGCTGGTGGCCGAGGTCGAGTCCGCGGTCGCCGAGGGCGCTCTCGCCGCGGGTCAGAAGCTGCCGTCGGTGCGACGCCTCGCCGCCGAGACGGGGCTCAGCCCGGCGACCGTCGCATCGGGGCTGGCCGAGCTGCGCCGGCGCGGGGTGGTCGTCAGCGAGCCGCGGCGCGGCACCCGGATCGGCGAGCGCCCGCCCCTCGCGGGGAGCCTGCGCCCGATGACGGTCCCGGCGGGGGCCCGCGATCTCTCGCTGGGCAATCCCGATCCGGCGCTGCTGCCCGACCTCGCCGCCGCGCTCGCGCGTTGCGAGCAGCCCGTGCGCCTCTACGGCGAGGCTCCCGAGCTGCCCGAGCTCGTCGAGCGCGCCGCCGCCGCGTTCGCCGCCGACGGGGTTCCCGCGGGGCACGTCTGCGTCGTCAGCGGCGCGCTCGACGGGATCGAGCGGGTCCTGCAGTCGCAGCTGCGCCCCGGCGATCGGGTCGCCGTCGAGAGCCCCGGCTACGCGGCCCTCTTCGACCTGCTGAGGGCGCTCTCGCTGCAGCTCGAGCCGGTGCCCGTCGACGAGCTCGGGATGACCGTCGAGGGCCTGCGCCGCGCCGTCGCGGCGGGGGCGCGCGCGGTCGTGCTCACTCCGCGCGGGCAGAACCCGACCGGCGCCGCGCTCGACGCCGAGCGGGCGGCGGGCTTGCGCGCCGTCCTCGCGTCGCACCCGGAGCTGCTGCTCGTCGAGGACGACCACCTCGGGGCGGTCGCGGGCGCGCCGCTGCACACGCTCGCCGCGGCCGGGCCGCGGTGGGCGGCCGCGAGGTCGGTCGCCAAGGCCCTCGGTCCCGACCTGAGGCTCGCCGTGCTGGCCGGCGACGAGTCGACCGTCGCGCGGGTCCGCGGCCGGGCGCAGTGCGGGCCCGGTTGGGTCAGCCACGTCCTGCAACGGCTCGTCGCGGCGCTGTGGAACGACCGGAAGGTGAACGCCGGCGTGGCCGAGGCGAGCCGCCTCTACGCCGAGCGCCGCGAGGCGCTGCTCGCCGCGCTCGCCGCGCGGGGCGTCCCCGCGCGGGCACGGTCGGGATTGAACGTGTGGGTCGACGTCGACGACGAAGCGGCGACGATGGCCGCGCTGCTCGCCCGCGGCTGGGTCGTCGCGCCGGGCGCCCGCTACACCCCCGTCCCCGGGCCCGCCGCGATCCGCGTCACGACCTCGGCGCTGGGGGCCGAAGAGGCGGAGCGGCTGGCCAGCGACATCGCGGCGGTTCTCGCGCCCGTGGCCGCGAGCCGCAGCGGGTAGCCATCATGGAGATGATGAAGACGACGACCCCGATCGCAACCGGCACGGTCGCGCCCGCTCGGGCCGCTGCGCACCGCGTGCTGCGGCGGGTCTTCGAGGGAGGCGCGTACGCCGAGAAGGCGCTGCACGCCGAGGCGGCCGGGCTCGGCGAGCGCGATCGCGCGCTGGCGATGCGGCTCGCCTACGGCGCCGTCCAGCGCTCCGGCACGACCGGTTACCTGGTCGAGCAGCTCGCCGGCCGCCCGCCCGCGCGGCTCGACCCGCCCGTCCTGGCCTCGCTGCGGCTCGGCCTCTACGAGCTCCTCTACCTACAGGGCGCGCCCGACTACGCGGTCGTCGCCGACGCCGTCGAGCTCGCCAAGACTGGATCCCGCAGCGGGCACTCGCTGGTCAACGCGGTGCTCCGCCGCGCCGCCCGCGAGGGTTCGGAGGCGCTGCTCGGAGCGCTCGGCGACGCGACGGCCGCGGAGGCGGCCGTCAAGCACTCCCATCCCGAGTGGGTGGCCGAGCTGTGGTGGGAGGCGCTTGGGCCCGCCGAGGCTCGGGCCCTGATGGCTCGCGACAACGAGCCGAGCGCGCTCGTCCTGCGCGCCAACACCCTCCGTCTCACGGCCTCCGAGCTGGCCGACCAGCTGCCGGTGCGCACCAGCCGAGATCCGCTGATCGAGGAGGCCCTGCTGCTCGAGGAGTCCTTCGACGCCCACGCCTCGCCGCTGTGGCGATCCGGCGCGTTCGCGGCTCAGTCGCGAGCCGCGATGCTGGTCGCGCACGCGCTCGCCCCGCAGCCCGGCGAGGACGTGCTCGACCTGTGCGCGGCGCCGGGCGGCAAGACCACCCACCTCGCCGCGCTGATGGCGGGGGAGGGCACGATCCTCGCCGTGGAGGCGGGCGCGCGACGCGCCCGCGTGCTCGAGCGCAACGTGCGCCGGATGGGCGCCGCGAACGTGACCGTCGCGGTCGCCGACGCGCGCGAGCCGCGCGCCGGCGAGAGCTACGACCGGATCCTCGTCGACCCGCCCTGCTCGGGCCTCGGCACGCTTCAGGCCCGCGCCGATCTGCGCTGGCGCGCCCGCCCCGACGCGCTCGCCGCGCTACGAGCCGATCAGTTCCGTATATTGGATTGCGGCGCACAAGCGCTACGCCCGGGCGGGGTGCTCGTCTACTCTACGTGCACGATCTCCCCGAGCGAGAACGAGCAACAGATCGCCGCCTTCCTGCAACGCCATCCCGACTTCCAGCTCGACGACCTGACAGCCGAGATGCCCCACTTCGCGATGACCGCGCCGGCGGGGAACGGCGAGCGCGCCGACGAGGCCCGGCCTGCCGACGCCGACGCCGAGGCCGTCGCGCGGCGCAGCCTCCTCACGCTCCCGCACCGCCACGACACGGCCGGGTTCTTCATCGCCCGCCTGAGGAGGAGCTGAGCGTGGGAGGGGCAGACCAGCAGCCCCCCTCCAAGCCGGTCGACCTCGGGCCGCAGTGCCCGAACTGCAGCGAGCCCTGGCTGCGCCCGACGAACCTCCCGGGGCGCTACCGCTGCGTCTACTGCCTGCACCGCTTCGAGCTGACCTCCGTCTGCCCCAACTGCGGGGAGCACTCGACGATCGTCCGCATGTCGACCACGGCGATCCTCAAGTGCAACAACTGCGGAGACTCGATGCTGCAAGAAGTCTGACGCCTCGCCTCGCGCCATACTCCCCGCGTGATCTGCGATGAGTGAGCACGGCTCCGCTCGCGCGCGCGAGCTGCTCGAAGGCGTCCATGTCGCTCCGTCGATTCTCTCGGCGGACTTCGGGCGGCTGCGCGAGCAGGTCGTCGAGGTGCTGGCCGCGGGGGCGCGGGTGATCCACGTCGACGTGATGGACGGGCACTTCGTGCCGCCGATCACGGTCGGGCCGAACGTCGTCGCAGCGCTGGCCGAGACCGTCCGCGACGCGGGCGGGATGATCGACGCCCACCTGATGATCGAGCGGCCCGAGCGCACCGCGGCGGAGTACGTGCGGGCCGGGGCGGACTCCGTGACCGTCCACGCCGAGGCGACGCCGCACCTGGCGCGGGCCGTCGGGCTGATCCACGACGAGGGCGCGTGCGCGGGCGTCGCGATCAACCCCGGAACGCCGCCCGCGGCGCTCGCAGAGGTCGCCGGGGAGATCGAGATGGCGCTGTGCATGACCGTCAACCCGGGATGGGGCGGCCAGCCGTTCATCGCGGGCTCGCTGCAGAAGCTTCCCCGCCTGAGGGCCGTCACGGGCGAGGGGCCGGCGGTGCAGGTCGACGGCGGGATCGACCCGAGGACCGCGCCCGGCTGCCGCGCGGCCGGAGCCAACATCTTCGTCGCCGGCTCGGCGATCTTCGGCGAGCCCGACCCGGCCGCGGCCTACGCCGCGATCGCCGCGTCGCTGGGCTGAGTCAGCGCGTCGCCGCGAGCGGCGGGGCCGCCTGCGCCGGCGCGCCGCCGCGCCGATACAGCCCAGCCAACGCGAGGGCCAGCAGCGCCGTCGCCCCCGCGTAGCCGATCTCCACCCGCAGCACCTGGTCGGAGACCGCCGGCACGAGCATCCAGACGACGAACGCGACCGCGGCGAGCAACCAGCAGCCCGCCGCCGCTCGCGCCCGGTCGCGCGCAAGCGCGGCCTGGTTGAGCGCGCCCGAGGTGAGGTGAAGGCCCATCCCCACGCCGATCAGGGCGAGCCCGACGCGGCCGTAGGAGGCGTGCTGGCCGAACAGGACGTGCTGCATCACGAACGGCCCGATCGCGAGCAGCGCGAGCGCGACGGCGGTCGCGAAGGCGGCGATCGCGAGCACCGTCGTGCGGATCGCCCGCGCGAAGGCGTCGTGGCCCGCGGTCGTCTCAAGGCCCGTCAGGTGGGGCAGCAGCGAGGTCTGGATCGCCTGGAAGAGCTGCAGCGGCGCGCGGGCGATCAGCAGCACGTTGAAGACGATCCCGGCGAGGCTGCCGTTGCTCGAGGTCGCGTCGACGGTCAGGACCGCGGCGTTCAGCAGCGTCTGCTCGGAGAGCATGATCGCCGAGACCCAGACCGCGAAGCCGCCGCCGCGGCGCAGCGAGAGGTCCCCGTGGGCGGCGGTCTCCTGCACGCCCTCGGTGCCGGGTCCGGCGAGCGCCGCGTCGGCCTCGTCGACCGTGATCGGGGCGCGCAGCGGCGGCCGCTCGCCCGACTGCCTGGCGAACGCCGCCGGGACGACGACCAGCGACACGAGCGGCGCGGCCGCGATCCCCATCGCGACGGCCGTCTCGCCGTGCGCGAGGCCGACGGCGACCGCGAGCGCGAAGCAGATCCGCGAGAGCGACTCCATCAGGACGAGCCCCCCGAACAGCGCGAAGCGCTCGTGGCCGGCGAGCCAACCGCGCGCGAAGTAGCTGGCGGCGTAGGCGAGGGTGCCGAGCAGCAGGATGTCGTAGAGGGCGCCCTGGTGGTCGAAGACGCGCAGCAGCTCGTCGTGGAGGGCGAGCGCGAGGATCAGGAAGAGCAGCGCGAAGCTCCCCTGGATCAGCATCGGGACGCGCAGCGCGTGCGCCTCGTGGCCCATCGCCCGCCGCTGCGCGATCGTGCGCGAGAGCAGCTGTTCGATCGGGCGGTAGATCACCGAGATGATCACGAACATCACCGACCACAGAAGATCGACGCGCTTGGCCGCCGTGCCGCCGAGGACGTGGCTCGCGATCGAGAAGTAGGCGAACGTCAGCAGGCCCGTCGAGGCGATCCCGATCGAGAGGATCCGGGCCCCGCTCGCGTATGACCGGCCCGGCTCGGCCCCGGCCGCCGCGGGAGCCTTAGAGGCGGACAAGCAACATCGTCCAGGGGAACGGCGAGCGCACCTCGACGACCTGCCCGTGGCGCGAGAGCAGCGCGACGAACGACCGCCGCGACCAGTGGTTGAGGTGCCCGGGGGTGTTGCCGAGATCAGACAGGTAGGCGCCGCGGGCCATGTTCAGCAGCCGCCACAACGGCTCGCGCGGCACCGACACGAGCAGGTGGCGGCTCGCGCAGCGGGCCATCTCGGCGACGGTGTGCTCGGGGTCGGGGACGTGCTCGAGCACCTCGATCGCGCTCGCCAGCTCGAACTCGCCGTCGGCGAACGGGAGGTCCTCCGCCGGCATCACCCGGTACTCGAGGTTGGGCGCCTGGCGCTCGGCCCAGCCGGCCTGGATCGAGTCCTCCTCGAGGTCGATCCCGACGAGCCGCGTCTGCGGGTGCTCGGTCGCCCAGCGGTGCACGAGCACCCCCTCGCCGCAGCCGACGTCCAGCACCGACGCGGGCGCCGCCTTCGCGTAGAGCTCCTCGAGCGTGCCCTCGAAGCGAGCCATCAGGCGCTTGACGACGGGGTTGCTCGAGCCGTACTTGTCGTAGGTGTTGCCGGTCACGATCCCCTCCGAGGAGACGGTCACCGCGCCGGGGCCTTTGACGGCGCTCACAGCCGCACCACCTCCTGGGGGTCCTGCTCGCCGCTCCGGGCCGCCTCCACGCGCGGCGCGGATGGCTGCTCGCCGGTCCGCTTACCGGGTTCGTAGTGGGACGGCGCGACGCCGAGCTGCAGCTCGATCCGGCGCATCCGCTCGAACGTCCGCTGGGTCATGACCCGCTGCGCGGCGAGCAGGTCGCCGATCACGCCGAGCGCCCACAGCACGACCGCGGCGATGAACAGCACCGCGCCGAGGATCAGCGACTGCACGTGCCCCTTGCCGTTGCCTTCGATGTAGGCGACGAGGAACCGCGTCCAGACCCCGGCGGAGGCCAGGCCCATCAGCAGGGCGAGGCTCCAGAAGATCCGAAGCGGCTCGTACTGGGCGTAGATGCGGAAGATCGACAGCGCGTTGCGCCGCACGTAGGAGCCCATCGATGGGAACAGCCGCGACTCGCGGGTCTTCGGGTTGGTCCTGATCGGGACGTGGTCGATCGCGACCAGCAGCTTGCCCGCCTGGATGATCGTCTCCAGGGTGTAGGTGAACTTCGAGACGACGAGGATCCCGATCGCGGCCTCGCGGTTGTAGGCGCGAAAGCCCGAGGTCGTGTCGGGAACCGTGGTCGAGGAGGCCTGGCGGACGACCCACGAGCCGAGCCGCTGGAGCGTCTTCTTCAGCGGCGAGAAATGCTCGATCTCGGTCACCTCGCGGTCGCCGACGACCATGTCGGCGTCGCCCTCGAGGATCGGGCCGACCAGCCGCGCGATGTCCGGGCCGTAGTACTGGTTGTCGGCGTCGGTGTTGACGATCACGTCCGCGCCGAGCTTCAGCGCCGTGTCGATGCCGGCCTGGAAGCCCGCCGCTAGGCCCTTGTTGTTGGTCAGCCGCACGAGATGGTCGACGCCGTGCTCCTTGGCGACCTCGACCGTCCGGTCGGTCGAGCCGTCGTCGATCACGAGCCACTCCACGGCGTCGAAGCCCGCGACCTCGCGTGGGAGGTCGGCGAGCGTCGCGGGCAGCTGCTCCGCCTCGTTGAAGCAGGGGATCTGGATGATGAGCTTCATGGCCGTCGATTTGCCTAGACTTGGCTCCCGGCAGTATCCCAAAGCGCAGTCGCGGTCTTGGCAGGAGGCGTCCCAGCCCGCCCGGCGCCGGCGCCGGGGTGGGTACCGCCCAGGCTAGATGGAGAGCGCTATATCCACCCGGCGCGCACCGGGCTCGATCAGGCTTCCGGCGCTCCGTGGCAGGCCGCTGGGATGGGCGGCCGTGGGCTTTGTCGTGCTCTGCGTGGGGGCGCTCGTCGGCTACCTGGCGTTCCCGACGTATCCGACCTACGACTCCTTCTACGCGCTGCTGTGGGGTCGCGACCTGCTGCACCTGCACCTCCCCGACTTCCGCGTCTACCGGGGTCCCACCGAGCATCCCCTCGCGATCGCCTTCGGCCTGATCTGCTCGATCTTCGGCGACGGCGGGGCGCGCCTGATGGTGCTCGGCGGGGTCGCCTCGTTCGTCGCCGCCGTGACGGGCCTCTACCGGCTCGGGCGGCTCTGCTTCGGCCCCGTCGTCGGGGCGCTCGCGGCGCTGCTGCTGCTGAGCCGCTTCTTCGTCGAGAACCTCGCCGCGCAGGGCTATCTCGACATCTCCTACGTCGCGCTGATCGTGTGGGCGATCGTGCTCGAGGTCGAGCGTCCCCGGCGCGGGGCCCCCGTGTTCGCGACGCTCGCGCTGGCCGGGCTGCTGCGCCCGGACGCGTGGGTGCTGAGCGGCGTCTACTGGCTTTGGTGCTGGCCCGGCGCGACGCCGCGCACGCGGGTGCGGAACGCCGCGCTCGTCGCGAGCGCGCCGCTGATCTGGGTCACGCTCGACGCGATCGTCACCGGCAACCCGTTCTACTCGCTGACCGCGACCGCCGGCCTCGCCCAGGAACTCGAACGCACGCAGGGGGTCTCGGCCGTCGTCTCCTCGCTGTGGACGTTCACGGAACGGATCGACAAGCTCCCGGTGATGCTCGGGGCGCTGCTCGGCGTCCCGCTCGCGGTCTGGCTGGCGCCGCGCCGGGCGGCCGTGCCGCTGGCCTCGATGATCCTGCTCTACCTCGTGTTCCTCGCCGAGGGGATCGTCGGCGCCTCGGTGATAGACCGCTACCTGCTCGGCGCCGCGACCGTCCTGCTGCTGTTCTGCGCCGTCTCGCTCGGCGGCTGGGCGATGCTCCAGCCGGGCTCCTGGGCGCGCCGGGTCTGGATCGCCGGCGCGGCCGTGCTGATCGCCTACGGGGCGGGCTCGGCGGCGACGACGCTGAACCTCTCGACGCTGCGCAACACGCTCGCCTACCACTACGAATTCCACACCGGCCTCGCCGAGGCGCTGCACGACCCGCGCGTGGCCGCGCAGATCCGTCGCTGCAGGCTCGTCTCGCTGCCGAACAACAAGCTGATCCCCGACGCGCGCTGGATCCTCGACACCGTCGGCCAGCGCGAGATCGTCGCCCGCTCGCAGGCCCGCGCGGACGCGCTGAAAGGCTCGCACGAGCTCGAGCGCCGGATCCAGGCCGGCAGCGTGGCCGTCTACCCGCTCGGCTCGGCGATCTTCTACGAGGCGATCGTCGACGTCGGCGACGACGCCCGCGACCAGCTGCCATTGCGGGGCTTCAAGCGCATCTTCGCGAACCGCTACTACGCGGTCTATGGCAACTGCTGAGGCGCCCGAGGCACGCCCGCACCGGGACGCCTCGGCCGCGTCGCCGGCCACCGGACGGAACGGGCGGCGCTGGGCGTGGGGGGGTTTGGCGGTCGTCCTCGCGATCGCCCTGCTGCTGCGCCTGTGGGGGATCCGCCAGGGCCTGCCGTTCGCGTACAACGCCGACGAGGCCGACCACTTCGTCCCGCACGCGATCGACATGTTCCGCGAAGGGACGCTGAACCCCCACTACTTCGCGAACCCCCCGGGCTTCACGTACGTCCTTCACTTCCTCTTCGCGATCGCCTACGGCGGCGGCCACGGCGCGGTACACGCCTACGAGCACGACCCCGAAGGCGTCTACACGCTGGCCCGCGTCGCGGCGGCCGTGCTCGGCGCGAGCGCCGTGTGGCTGCTGTACCTGACGGGGGCGCGCCTGTTCGGACGCGCCGCGGGTGTGCTCGCGGCGGCGATCGAGGCGGTCGCCTTCCTCCCGGTCTTCTACGCCCACCTCGCGCTCAACGACGCGCCGACGCTCGCGCCGCTGACGCTCTCGCTGCTGGGCAGCGCCGGGGTGCTGCGCAAGGGGCGCCTGCGCGACCACGCGCTCGCGGGGGTCGGGCTCGGGCTGGCGTGCGCCTTCAAGTACACGGCCGGCGTGGTCCTGCTCCCCTATCTCGTCGCGGCGGGCGGCCGGGTCTTCGACCGGCGGGGAAAGGGCCTCCTCGGGGAGCTCGCAGGCCCGCTGCTGTTCGCCGCGCTCGCGCTCGGCGCTTTCGTGCTCGCCAACCCGTACTCGCTGCTGGACTACTCGAGCTTCCACGGCGAACTGGTCCACCAGTCCTCGCAGTCGGCCGAAGCCCAGGGGAAGCTCGGGGCTCCCAAAGACGGCGGTCTCCTCTACTACCTTTGGTCGCTGACCTGGGGGCTTGGTTGGGCCCCCGCCGTGGCCTCCCTCGCGGGGGCCGTGGCGATCTGGCGCTCGCACCGGCGGGTCGGGGCGATGCTCGTCCCGGCCGCGCTGGCCTTCCTGCTCTTCATGGGCGCCCAGGGCCGCTACTTCGGCCGCTGGCTGATGCCCGCGATCCCGCTGCTGTGCCTGCTCGCCGCCTTCGCGGGCGCCGCCGCGGTCGGGGCGCTCGCGCGGCCGCGCGGGGGGGAGCGGGAGCGCGACACGCGGCTCCGGGTCGGCCTCCGCGGCCGTACGATCCCGGCCCCGCCGCTGTTCGGCGTCGCGCTGCTCGTGGTCGCCGTGCTCGTCGGCCAGGGCCTCGTCTACAGCGCCCACTCGGGGGTGGTGCTCTCGCGCACCGACACGCGCACACTTACCCGCAACTGGATGCTCGCGAACATCCCGCCCGGGTCGAAGGTCGTCGTCGAGCCCGTCTCGCCCGACGAGTGGGCGCGCGAACCTCCCGGGCGGCCCGCGTCGTGCCGGGGCGCCTCGCCGGGCAGCCGCTACCGCTGGTGCAAGTGGCCGTCGCTGTTCACCTACGTCGACGCGAACGGGGCGCTCGACGTCGCGGCCCATCACGAAGTCGGGATCGAGAACTACGTGCGCACCCTCTCGCCCGCCCTGATCGGCCTCTACGAGCAGCGCGGGTTCTGCTGGGTGGTGACGGCCTCGACGGAGGCGGGCCGGGCGCTCGCCGATCCGCACGCGGTGCCCCAGGCGATCGCCTACTACCGGCAGCTCGCGGCGCAGGGGACGGTCGAATACAGCGCGCTCCCGTACGGGAAAGGCGAAGGTCCGGTCGCGTTCAACTTCGACTGGAGCTTCGACTACTACCCGTGGGCCTACGAACGCCCTGGCCCGGAGATGGTCGTCCACCGGCTGCACGGCGGGCGTTGCGCGGGCTGAGCGGGGAGCCCGCTGGCTCTATCCTGACCAGGTAGATGACGATCAGCACGGACACCGACCGGCTGCACCTCGAACGCGCCGTCGAGCTGGCTAAGAACGGGGTCGGGACGGTCAAGCCGAACCCCGTCGTGGGCGCCGTCGTGGCTCGCGAGAACGAGGTGCTCGGGGAGGGCTGGCACCAGCGCTACGGGGGCGCCCACGCCGAGGTCAACGCGATCGAGGCGTGCGGCCTGGCCGACCTCGACGGGGCGACCCTCTACGTCTCGCTCGAGCCGTGCTGCCACGAGGGCAAGACGCCGCCGTGCACCGAGGCGATCCTGCAGGCCGGGATCAAACGCGTCGTCGTCGCCTCGGACGACCCGACCGAGAAGGCCTCCGGCCGTGGCCTCGGGATCCTCCGCGACGAGGGCGTCGAGGTGATCGTCGCCGACGGCGACATCGCGACGGCCGCGCGGCTGCTCAACCAGGCGTTCCGCAAGCACGCTCGCGTCGGGCGCCCCTGGGTGCTGTTCAAGTCGGCGATGACGCTGGACGGGAAGGTCGCCACGCGGACGGGCGACTCGCAGTGGATCAGCGGCGAGCAGAGCCGCGATCTCGCCCACCGCTGGCGCGCGTCGGTGGACGCGGTCGTGGTCGGGATCGGGACCGCCCTCGCCGACGACCCGCAGCTCACGGCCCGTCCGAGCGGCACGCCCGCGGAGCCCGAGGTGCAGCCGCGACGGGTCGTCTTCGACTCGCTGGGGCGGGTGCCCATCACCTCCCAGCTCGTCGCGCACGCGAGCGACGTGCCGCTGACCGTGATCGTCTCGCGCGCGGCCGCCCGCGCCGACACCGACGCGCTCGAAGCGGCCGGCGTGCAGGTGCTCGTCGCGACCGGCGAGAACGAGCCCGCGCGGGTCCGCTCGGGCCTGGACCAGCTCGGCTCGATGGGCGTCACCTCGGTGCTGCTGGAGGGCGGGCCGCACCTCGCGGGGGCGTTCCTCGACGCGGGGGAGATCGACGAAGTGAGGCTCTTCCTGGCGCCGCTGCTGTTCGGCGGCAGCGCCGCGCGCGACCCGCTGGAGGGCGAAGGCGTCGAGCGGATCTCGGAGGCGATGCGGGCCCTGACGATGAGCTGTGAATCGATCGGCGAGGACCTGCTGATCTCGGCGCGGCTGCGGGAGTGGTGAGCGGAGTCCGATGTTCACCGGCCTGATCGCAGACCTCGGCCGCGTCGCGGAGCTCGACTCCGCCGCGGACGGGGCGCGGCTGCGGATCGCCACCGCGCTCGCGGGAGAGGTGTCCGAGGGCGACTCGGTGGCCGTCAACGGCGTCTGCCTGACGGCGACCGCGGTCGACCCGGAGAGCTTCTCCACCGAGGCGATGCCCGAGACCCTGCAGCGCTCGTCGCTGGGCGGGCTCTCGGCCGGCGACCCGGTCAACGTCGAGCTCGCGATGCGCGCGTCGGACCGCCTCGGCGGGCACGTCGTGCAGGGCCACGTCGACGGAACCGGCACGGTCGTCTCGGTCCGGCCCGAGGGGATCTCGCGGGTCGTGGAGATCGAGGCGGGGCCCGAGCTGACGCGCTACCTGGTCGAGAAGGGCTCGGTCGCGATCGACGGCGTCAGCCTCACCGTCAGCGCGCTCGGCGACGAGAGCTTCGCCGTCTCGCTGATCCCCGAGACGCTGGCGCGCACTACGCTGGGAGGGATCGCGCCGGGCGCGAAGGTCAACATCGAGGTCGACGTGCTCGCCAAGCACGTCGAGCGACTGATCAGTTCCGGGCTAGTCAGCTCCCACCGAAGCGAGGCACGCACATGAGCACTCCGACCCGTTCAGCCTTCTCCACCATCGAGGAGGCGATCGAGGACATCAGGCAGGGCAAGATGGTCGTCGTCTGCGACGACGAGGACCGCGAGAACGAGGGCGACCTGACGATGGCCGCCCAGTTCGCGACGCCCGAGGCGATCAACTTCATGGCGAAGGAGGGGCGCGGCCTGATCTGCCTGTCGCTGACCTCCGAGCGCTGCGACGAGCTCGGCCTGGACCTGATGGCCGCGAAGAACGAGTCGCCGTTCGAAACCCCCTTCACGGTCACCGTCGAGGCCCGCGACGGCGTCACCACCGGGATCTCCGCGCACGACCGCGCGCACACGATCCAGGTCGCCGTCGACCCCGAGTCGAGGCCCCGCGACCTCGTCCAGCCCGGCCACATCTTCCCGCTGAAGAGCCGCGCGGGCGGGGTGCTCGAGCGGGCGGGCCAGACCGAGGCCGCCGTCGACCTGGCGCGTCTGGCGGGCCTGAACCCCGCCGGCGTGATCTGCGAGGTGATGAACGACGACGGGACGATGGCGCGGGTGCCGGAACTGAGCGAGTACTGCGCCCGGCACGGGCTGAAGATGATCACGGTCGCCGACCTGATCGCCTACCGCCGCCGCCACGACAAGCTCGTCGAACGGGTCGTCGCGACCGGGCTGCCGACGACCTTCGGCGAGTTCGAGGCGGTCGGCTACCGCTCGCTCGTCGACGACAAGCACCACGTGGCGCTCGTCAAGGGCGAGGTGGACGGCGCCTCCGACGTGCTCGTGCGGGTGCACTCCGAGTGCCTGACCGGCGACGTCTTCCACTCGCTGCGCTGCGACTGCGGCGAGCAGCTGGAATCGGCTCTTTCGATGATCGAGAGAGAGGGGAGGGGCGTGCTGCTGTACCTCTCCCAGGAGGGCCGGGGGATCGGGCTGCTCAACAAGCTCCGCGCCTACAAGCTGCAGGAGGAGGGCCTGGACACCGTCGAAGCGAACGAGAAGCTCGGCCTGCCCGCCGACCTGCGCGATTACGGCATCGGCGCCCAGATCCTCGTTGACCTGGGCCTCTCCTCGATCCGCATCCTCACCAACAACCCGAAGAAGATCCGGGGCCTCGAGGGCTACGGGCTGTCGGTCTCAGACCAGATCCCGATCGAGCACGCGCCCAACGAGCACAACGCCTCCTACCTGCGGACGAAGGCCGAGCGGATGGGCCACACGCTGCACCACCAGGGGCTGAACCTCGACGCGGAGCTGCTCCGGGGAGCGGGTGCGTCGGCGCCGAAGGCCGAGCACGAGGACGGTCGCGAAGCGTGAGCGGTCGCTACGCGATCGCGATCGCGCGCTTCTACGAGGATCTCGCCGAACGGCTCCTTATCGGGGCGCGCGAGGCGTTCGCCGAGCACGGCGTGGAGGACTTCGACGTCTTCGACGTGCCCGGCGCCTACGAGCTGCCGATCGCCGCCAACTACGCCGCCCGCTCGGGCCGCTACGACGGCGTGGCGTGCCTCGGCGCGGTGATCCGCGGGGAGACCGACCACTACGACTTCGTCTGCGCCGAGGCGGCCCGCGGGATCATGGACGTATCGCTTCAGACGGGCGTGCCGTGCGCGTTCGGGGTGCTCACCTGCGAGACGATGGACCAGGCGCTCGCGCGCTCCGGCGGCGGCAAGCGCGATCAGGGCCGCCACGCCGCCGAGGCCGTGATCGCGATGGCCGGGCTGCGGGAGCGGCTTCAGAGCGGCTAAACTGCCTGCCCCTATGGCAAAGGTATGCCACAGCTGCGGGAAGGGCCCCTCGTTCGGCCAGAGCCGCAGCCACTCGATGGTCGCCACCAAGCGGCGCTTCGATCCGAACCTCCAGAAGGTCAGGATCATGGACGGCAAGACGCCGGTGCGGGCTTACGTCTGCACGCGGTGCCTCAAAGCCGGCAAGGTCACCAAGGCCCTCTAGCTCCGCTGAGCGGCGCCATCCGCGGCCGGAAGAGACGATTTGAATCCGTCCATTTCCGGGCGGGTTGCCGGGGAAGCTGATAGACGTGTCGGCGTGACGGATACGAATCTGGTCCGCTTCCGGGCCGCGGTGGCCGGCGCGCTCGCTCACCTGGAATCGCGCCGCCAGGAGGTCAACGACCTCAACGTGTTCCCCGTCGCCGACGGCGACACGGGCGACAACATGGCCCTCACGTTGCGAGCGGTGCTCGATGAGCTGGACCGCCTCCAGGGGCCGGAGGAGGGGCGGACGATCGACGACATCGGCCGTGAGGAGATCGTCCAGTCGGTCGCCCGCGCTGCGCTGCTGGGGGCGCGGGGGAACTCGGGCGTGATTCTCTCGCAGCTGATCCGGGGCGCCGCCGAGGAGCTCGTCTCACGGCCCGGCCAGCTGATCGACGCGACGCTGATCGGCGCGGCGCTCGCAAACGCCGCCGACCGCGCGTACGCGTCGGTCCGCGAACCCGCCGAGGGCACGATCCTGACGGTCGCGCGCGAGATGGCGCACCAGATCGCGACCGACGTCGCGCACGCCTCGGAGAACCCGCGGCTGGACCCGGAGACCGCGGCGGGCGAGCAGGACCAGGCGATCGCGCGCGCGCTCGAGAGCGCCGTCCAGGCCGGCCAGGACTCGGTCAAGCGCGGCCCCGAGCTGCTCGCGGCGCTGCGCGACGCGGGGGTCGTGGACGCCGGCGGCTACGGGCTGACGATCATCTTCGCGGGCGTCGTCGCGGCGCTGCGCGGGGAAGAGGCGCCGGAGCTCGACCACTACGCGCCCGCGCGGATCACCCACCCGGAGCACCACTCGAGCACGTACCGCTTCTGTACGAACTTCGCGGTCACGGGCACCGGTTTGAGCCCGGCGAGCTTCATCGGGCCGCTCGAGGCGATCGGCGACTCGGTGCTCGTCGTCGGCGACGAAAAGACGCTCAAGGTGCACCTCCACACCGACGAGCCCGAGCGGGCCACGGGGCTGTTCGGCGAGGTCGGCGAGGTCTCGCGGCTCGACGTCGCCGACATGCGGGCGCAGGTGGCCGAGCGCGACGTGCGGCTCGAGGCGGCTGTCGGCGTCCAGGCCGCCGGCGGCGACGGCGGCGCGGATGTTCGCGCGCAGGATGGCGCGGCGCCCTTCAGCCCGGCGCCGACCGGCGGCGGGGAGGTGCGCTGCGGCGCCGTCGCGGTCGTCAGCGGCGACGGGTTGCGGGAGATGTTCCACGAGCTCGGCGTCCACACGATCGACGGCGGCCCGACCCTCAACCCGTCCACGTACGACCTGCTCGCGGGCATCCACGACGTCCCCGCCGAGGAGGTCGTCGTGCTTCCCAACAGCGCGAACGTGATCCTCGCCGCCGAGCACGCCGCCCGGCTCTCGGAGAAGCAGGTGCTGGTCGCGCCCACGACCGACCAGCAGGCCGGCCTCGCCGCCGCGATCGCGCTCGCGCCCGACCGCTCGGTCGAGGAGAACGCCCAGGCGCTGACCGAGGCTCTCGCCCGCGTGCGCACCGGCGCGGTCGCCCCGGCCGCCCGCGAGGACGCCCAGGGCCGCTTCGCGGTCGGTGAGGCTGTCGGCTTCGTGGAAGAGGAGATCGTCGCGTGGGGCGAGCCGCTGGCGACCCTGCAGGCGGTGCTCGACGTTCTCGCGGCGGCGGGGGAGGACGGCGAGGCCCCGGAGCTGATCAGCGTGCTGGCGGGCGAGGAGACGCCCGTCGAGCTCGGCGAGCTCGACGTGAGCGTGTCGGGAGGCGTCGAGCTCGAGCTGCGCCATGGGGGCCAGCCGTCCTATTGGTGGATCCTCTCCGCCGAGTGAGGCGCCCCGCGGCGCGCCGCGGCGCCGGGCGCGCTTCGTCCCTGTTACGACCGCCGCGAGGATCATGATGCTGCTCCGATGCCGCCGGCAGCAGCAGCCCAGAAGCCGCCGGCCGACGGGATGACCGACGCGCCGGCCGACGGGATGACCGACGCGCCCGCCGGACCGATCGCGTTCGGCTCCGCGGAGCCGCTCGGACGTCGCGAGCTGCGGGAGGCCCCGGTCCGCTGGCCGCGGCCCTCGCGCCTAGACGAGCCGCTGAAGGCGCCCTCCAAGCGAGCCGCCGCCGGGCTCTCGAAGCTCGGCCTGCACACGGTCGGGGATCTGCTCGCCCACCTGCCGAGCGACAGCCGCGAGGCTCGGACCGTCTCGGGCCTGCGCGCGGGGGAGCCCGCGACGGTCAGCGTCGAGGTCCGCGCGATCCGGGCTCGGCCGGTGCGCAACCGGCGCATGCGCCCGCTCGTGGAAGCGACCGTGTTCGACACGACCGGCTCGATGCGCGCGACGTTCTTCAACCAGCCGTGGCTGGTCGAGCGCTATCCGGCCGGCACCCGCCTCGTGCTGCACGGCAAGCCCGACGCGCGGGGCGGCTTCGGGGTCTCCCATCACGCTCCGGCCACCCAGCGGCTCGGCGCCGAGCCCCAGGAGGGCGAGCCGGGCCAGACGGGCTCGGTCGCCCACTACCCGGCCGCGGAGGGCGTCACCTCGACCGAGATCCTGGCGCTCGTGCAGGGCGCCCGGGGCGCGCTCGCCGACGTGACCGACCACCTCGAGCCGTCGACGCGGACGGCCGAGGGGCTGCCCGACCTGCCCGCGGCGCTCGCCGCGATGCACTTCCCGCGCGACTCGCGCGATCCGCAGGGCGGCCGGCGGCGGCTCGCGTTCGACGAGCTGCTCCTCACCCAGCTCGTGTTCCTGCGCCGCCGCGCCGAGCGGCGCGCGCGAGGCGGCGCGATCGCGCTGTCGGAGCCGCCGACGCTGAGCGCGCGGTGGCTCGAGACCGGCCTTCCCTTCGCGCCCACGGGCGACCAGCGGCGCGCGATGGAGACGATCGAAGGGGACCTCGCGACGGAGCGCCCGATGCAGCGGCTGCTGATGGGCGAGGTCGGCAGCGGCAAGACCGTCGTCGCCCTGCACGCGATGCTCCGCGCGGTCGAGCACGACCGCCAGGCGGCTCTGATGGCGCCGACCGAGACGCTCGCCGAGCAGCACTTCGCGACGATCCAGACGCTGCTCGGCGGCGAGCAGGTGCGGCTCGCCCTGCTGACCGGCTCGACCCCCGCGGCGCGCCGCCGGGACGTGCTCGCCAAGCTCGCGAGCGGCGAGCTCTCGCTCGTCGTCGGGACCCACGCGCTGATCGAGCCCGACGTGCGCTTCGCCTCGCTCGCGGTCGCCGTGATCGACGAGCAGCACCGCTTCGGCGTGCGCCAGCGCGAGGCCCTTGGTGGGGGAGATGCGACCGGGTCCTCGGCCCATACCCTGCACATGACCGCCACGCCGATCCCCCGCACCCAGTCGCTCGCGCGCTACGGGGACCTCGACACGAGCACGCTGCGCGAGCTGCCCCGGGGGCGCCAGCCGATCGCGACGCGGCTCGTCGTCGGCGAGGACCAGCGCGCGGCCGCCTACGAGCACCTGCGCGCGGAGCTCCGCGCGGGCCGCCAGGCGTATGTGGTCTGCCCGTTGATCGAGGAGAGCGAGGAGGGGGACGGTGAGCTCGCCGCGACGGCCGGCGGGGCCGGGACGGCGCTGAAGGCCGCCACCGCGGAGCTGGTGCGGCTGCGCGAGGGCGAGCTCGCCGGGTTCGAGCTAGAGCTCCTGCACGGCGGCATGCGGCCCGCCGAGAAGCAGGCCGCGATGTCCTCCTTCGCGGGCGGCGCCGCCCAGGTGCTCGTCGCCACGACCGTGATCGAGGTCGGCGTCGACGTGCCCAACGCGACCGTGATGCTGGTCGAGAACGGGGAGCGCTTCGGCCTCTCCCAGCTGCACCAGCTGCGCGGGCGGGTCGGTCGCGGCGAGCACGCCGCGACGTGCTTCGTCGTCGGCCAGGGTGGGCGGGGGCTCGGTTCACCGCGGCTGCGGGCGCTGGTCGAGCACGAGGACGGCTTCAGGCTCGCCGAGATCGACCTCGAGCTGCGCAGCGAGGGCGACCTGCTTGGCACCCGCCAGTCCGGCCTCGGACAGTTCGCGGTCGCGCAGCTGCCCGAGGACGCGGCGCTGCTCGAGCGCGCCCGCGCCCGCGCGGAGGCGATCGTCGCCTCCGACCCGCTGCTGGAGCGGCCCGAGCACGAGCTGCTCGCCGCGGAGCTCACGCGTCGCTTCGGCGAGGCCGTCGCGGCGCCGATCCCGGGCTGAGCACGAGCACCCGCTGTGAGGGGCTGGGCCGCGTCCGGCTAGGTTGGCGCGGTGCGGGTGATCGCGGGGACATACGGCGGCAGGCGCCTGAAGGCCCCGCCGGGCCGCGGCACGCGGCCGACCTCCGACCGGGTCCGCGAGGCGATCTTCTCGATGCTCGGCGAGCTCGACGGGGCGCGCGTGCTGGACCTGTTCGCCGGCACCGGCGCGCTCGGCATCGAGGCGCTCTCGCGGGGAGCCGCGAGCGCCGTGTTCGTCGAGCGCGACGGCACGGCGGCGCGCGTCCTGGCCGAGAACCTCGGCTCGCTCGGGCTCGACCCGGAGCGCTGCCAGCTGCGTCGGGGCGAGGCGCTCGCGGCACTGCGCACGGCGGCCGGGCGCGGTGAGTTCTACGATCTGATCTTCATAGACCCTCCCTACGGCGACGCCGCGAGGCTGGGGCCCGGCCTGTCGGCGCTGCTGGCGCCCGTGCTGGCCCCGGGCGCACGACTCGTGGCCGAGAGCGACCGGCGCGGACCGCTGCGACTGGACGCGCCGATCGTCACCGAACGCCGCTACGGCGACACTTCCATCACAATCCACACCAGCCCATGGCCCGAACCGACCGATCGATAGCCGTCTGCCCCGGCAGCTACGACCCCGTGACCAACGGGCACCTCGACGTGATCCGCCGTGCGGCGGGGCTCTACGAGGAGGTCTGGGTGGCCGTCGTGAACCGCTCGGTGCGCAAGAGCAGCGCGATCTTCGACATCGACGACCGGGTGGGCTTCATCGAGCGCGCCGTGGCCGACCTGGAGAACGTCAAAGTGGAGCCGTTCTCGACGCTCGTCGTCGACTTCGCGCAGGAGAAGGGGGCCCGGGCGATCGTCAAGGGCCTGCGGGCGATCTCGGACTTCGAGTACGAGCTCGAGATGAACCAGCTGAACCGCCGGCAGAACCCGGATGTGGAGTCCGTCTACCTGATGGCGAGCCCGCAGTACAGTTTTCTCTCGTCCAGCGGCGTCAAGGAGCTTGCCACGTTCGGTGGCAAGATCGACGATCTCGTTCCCGAGGAGGTAGCGCAGCGCTTGCAGGAACAGGTGGGGCGCTGACGAACTGACATGCGATACGCGGGCCAGGAACGCCCGCGGAGGTGCTGATCAAGAAGATGGACGTCCTCGTTCTCATAGACAAGCTCGACGATTTGGTGCACAACGCCAAACCCGTGCCGTTGACCGATCAGGTGCGCGTCGACAAGGAGGAGATCTACGACATCCTCGACCAGATGCGCGCGACGATCCCCGAGGAGATCAAGCAGGCCCGCTGGATCGTCAAGGAGCGCCAGGAGATGCTCGCGGAGGCCAAGAAGGAGGCCGAGCGCATCATCAAGGACGCCCGTGAGCGCCAGGAGCGCCTGGTCGGCGAGGAGGAGGTCACCAAGCAGGCCGAGCGCGCCGCCGAGGACATCGTCGAGGACGCCCGCGCCCGCGAGCGCGAGATCCGGCTCGGCGCGGAGGACTACGCCGACGAGATCCTCAACACGCTCGAGGTCAACCTCTCGAAGTTCATCGCCGCCGTGCAGCGCGGGCGCGAGCGCCTGCAGGGCAAGGACGAGCCCGCCGAGGTTGGCTAGCTCGATCCCGGTCGCGACCGGCTCGTGCCGGACGCCTTGGGGTACTTTCAGCGCGTGGATCTGAACGCGGCCAAGGAGCGGTTCGGAGTGGTCCGAACCCTGCTCGAGACAGGGATGGCGGCCCCGACGCGGCCCGACAAGGCGGTCCGTTCGCTGGCCGCCCTGCGCCGCTGGGGCGCGACCCCCGCGGCGGCCTACACGGGCGCGGCGATCCGCTACCCGGAGCGGCTCGCGATCGCCGACGAGCGCGGGGCGCTCACCTTCGAGGACGTCCAGTCGCGCACCAACTCGCTCGCCCGGGGCCTCGCCGAAGCGGGAATCGGCGAAGGCGACGGCGTCGCGATCATGTGCCGCAACCACCGCGGCTTCATCGAGTCGACCGTCGCCTGCTCGAAGCTCGGGGCGAGCGCGCTCTACCTGAACACGTCCTTCGCCGGCCCGCAGATAACCGACGTGCTCGCCCGCGAGGACGCCGCGGCCGTGATCTACGACGAGGACTTCGCGGGACTCGTCGCCGACGGGGCCGCGGGGCGCAAGCGCTTCGTCGCGTGGACCGAGAGCGGCCGAACGGGCGCGGGCTCCGGTGGCGACCCGAGCCTCGAGGAGCTGATCTCCCGCTCGGAGGACTCGGACCTCGCGCCGCCCGCCGAACGCGGCAGCGTCGTGATCCTCACGTCGGGCACGACCGGCACGCCGAAGGGCGCCTCCCGCAAACAGCCCGACTCGATCCTGCCCGCGGCGGCGCTGTTCTCGAAGATCCCGCTGCGCGCGCGCCAGGCGACGATGGTCGCCGCGCCGATGTTCCACTCGTGGGGCTTCGCGCACTTCACGCTCTCCCTGCCGCTGGCCTCGACGCTCGTGCTGCGCCGCCGCTTCGACCCCGAGGAGACGCTGCGCGCGACCGCCCAGATGGGCGCGACGACGCTCGCGCTGGTGCCGGTGATGCTGCAGCGGATCATGGAGCTGGGCGAGGAGACGATCGGCCGCTACGACCTCAGCGCGCTGCGGATCGTCGCGCTCAGCGGGTCGGCTCTGCCTGGCGAACTCGCGACCCGCGCGATGGACCGCTTCGGCGAGGTCCTCTACAACCTGTACGGCTCGACCGAGGTCGCGTGGGCGACGATCGCGACTCCCGCCGACCTGCGGGCGGCCCCGGGGACGGCCGGGCGGCCTCCGTTCGGGACGGTCGTGAAGCTGCTCGACGAGCACGGGCGCGAGGTCCCTCGCGGCCAGGCGGGGCGGATCTTCGTCGGCAACGAGATGATGTTCGAGGGCTACACGGGGGGCGGCGGCAAGGAGATCATCGACGGCCTGATGAGCACCGGCGACGTCGGCCACCTCGACGCCGAGGGCCGCCTGTTCGTCGACGGGCGCGACGACGAAATGATCGTCTCCGGCGGCGAGAACGTCTTCCCCCGCGAGGTCGAAGACCTGCTCTCCGACCACGAGAGCGTCGAGGAGGCGGCCGTGATCGGCGTCCCCGACGAGGAGTTCGGCCAGCGCCTGAAGGCTTTCGTCGTGCCCCGCGAGGGCTCGGAGCTCGACGAGGACGAGCTCAAGGAGTACGTCAAGGACAACCTCGCCCGTTTCAAGGTCCCGCGCGAGATCGTGTTCATGCGGGAGCTGCCCCGCAACGCCACCGGCAAGATCCTCAAGCGCGAGCTCGCGACGGCTAGCTGAGGGCCGCGGTCGCCCGCTCGGCGTCGTAGCGCGCGAGCGCCGGGAACGCGCGCACGATCAAGAGCGCAGAGACGATGCAGCCGATGCCGCCCGAGAGGACCGAGAAGCGGGGGGTGGCGAGCGAGGCGACGGCGCCGGACTCGATGTCGCCCAGGCGCGGCCCGCTCGTGACGACGAGCGAGAAGGCGGCCGACATCCGCCCGCGCATCGCGTCCGGCGTGACGGTCTGGTTGATCGTCGAGCGGCACACGGCGCTGACGCTGTCCGCCGCCCCTGCGAGCGCGAGCAGCGCCATCGCGGCCCAGAGCGTGCCGACGACCCCCGCGAGGGCGATCGCGGCGCCCCATGCGAGGACCGCCCAGATCACGACGACGCCGAGGCGGCGCGTGGAGCCGAGCCAGCCGGTCGTCAGGGCCGCGACCGTGGCCCCCGCCGAGACCGACGCGAACAGAGCGCCCGTGCCGGCGGCGCCCGTGTGGTAGACGGTCAGCGAGAGGACGGGGAAGAGCGTGCGGGGCATGCCGAAGGTCATCGCGGCGAGGTCGATGCAGAAGGAGCCGAGCAGCGCCCGCTCGCCGCGGACGAAGCGCAGGCCCTCCCTGATCGAATGGGCGATCGACTCGTGGGGGCGCCCGTCGGTGTGCGGCGGCTGCGGCGCCATCGCGAGCACGGCGAGGACCATCCCCAGACAGCTGACCGCGTCGGCCGTGTAGGCGGCGCCGAGGCCGAAGACGGCGATCACGACGCCGCCGAGGGTCGGGCCGAGGACCATCGTCAGCTGGTAGAGCCCGAACGTCAGCGCGAGCGCGGGGCGCAGCTGCCCGGGTGCCACGACGTTGGGGACGATCGCGCTGCGGGCGACGTTCTGGATCGCCGCGAAGCCCGCGAGTAGCGCCGCCAGGAGGTAGAGGAGGCCGAGCGGCGGGTGGCCCGCGAACGCGCCCGCCGCCAGAGCGGCGGCGATCGCGACGAGCGCGAGCTGGTCGACGAGCAGCAGGCGTCGCCGGTCGAGGCGGTCGGCCAGGGCGCCGCCGTAGAGCGACATCGTCGCGATCGGGGCCAGCTCGACCGCCCCGAGCAGCCCTGTCAGCAGCGGCGAGCGGGTCTGCACGAACACCTGGTAGGGAAGCGCGACGAGCGTCGCCTGGCTGCCGAGGTTCGTGACGAGGCCGCCGAGCGTCAGCAGCCTGAAGTCGCGCGAGCCGCGCAGGGGCGAGACGTCGACCGCGATCCGCGCGAGCAGGCCCCGGCTCGCGCCTCCGCCTGCGCGGTCTTCGGGCGGCGGCGCGGCGGACACGCGGCCAGTCAAGCAGACCCCCGCGAGCGCCTCTGATGCTCGGCGGGCGTCGCTAGCCTGAGCCCCATGGTCCCCGTCCTCGCAGAGCTCGACCTGGCCGCCCTGCGGCTCACGGCCGGGGAGGGCCGCAGGCTCGACCTGGAGGTCCCCGTCGAAGGGTTCACCCTCGGCGGCGAGCCTTACGAGGCGAGCCCCGAGCCGGTGCCCGTCGCGCTCGACGTCTCGCGGATGACGGGTGGCGGCTACGCGCTGCACCTGCGCTTCGCGGCCTCCCTCTCCGGGGCCTGCATGCGCTGCCTGAAGCCCGCCGCGCCGCACCTCGACGTCGACGCCCGCGAGGTCGACCGGCCGGGCGAAGGGGAGGAGCTGGAAAGCCCCTACGTCACCGACGAGCGCCTCGATCTCTCCGCCTGGGCGCACGACGCGCTCGCGCTCGCCGGCCCCACGAAGATCCTCTGCCGCGAGGACTGCGCCGGGCTGTGCCCGATCTGCGCCGCAGATCTCAACGAGGCCGGCCCCGAGCACCGCCACGAGGAGGCTCCCGATCCGCGCTGGGCGAAGCTCGGAGAGCTGAAGTTCGAGTAGGTGTTGCTACGCTTCTGAGCCGCGATGGCCGTCCCCAAGAAAAAGCAGTCCCACAGCCGCACCGCCAAGCGCCGCGCGCAGCACAAGATCTCCGCGCCGGGGCTCAACGCGTGCCCGCAGTGCCACAGCCCGCGCCGCCCGCACCGGGTATGCCCGGTCTGCGGGACGTACGGGGGCCGTGAGGTGGTCGCGCCCGCGTCGCACGGGCACGACCACGACCACGACCACGACTAGCGGTCCGCAGACAGCGCCCGGGCCCGTCGTCGCCGTCGACGCCAACGGCGCGGATCTCGGTCCCGCCGAGGTCGCGGCCGGAGCGGCGATCGCAGCGGGGCGGGGAGCGCGCGTGCTGCTGTTCGGGCCCGCCGCCGAACTCGGCGAGCCGCCGCCGGGCGTGGAGATCGTCGACGCGCCCGTCTCGATCGCGAAGGCCGAGGACCCGGTCGGCGCCGCGCGCGTCACGAAGGACGCCTCGATCGTGCTCGCCACGAAGGCGGTCGCCGAGGGCCGCGCCGACGCGCTCGTCTGCGCCGGGGGCACCGGCGCGGCGCTCGCCGCGGGGACCTTCAACATCAAGCGCGACCGCGGCATCTACCGCCCCGCGCTGGCGCTCCCGGTGCCCGTCCCCGGGCATCCCGTCACGCTGCTCGACGTCGGCGCGTCTGCCGAGGCCAGGCGCGAGCACCTCGTCCAGTTCGCCTTCATGGGCGCGGCGCTCGCGCGGATCGTCCTCGGCGTCCCGAAGCCCAGGGTCGGCCTGCTCTCAAACGGCGAGGAGGCGGCGCGGGGCGGCCCGCTCGTGGTCGAGACCGGCGCCGAGCTGCGCGAGCGGGCGGCCGCGATCGACTCCTTCACGTTCGTCGGCAACGTCGAGGGGGGCGACCTCGTCAGCGGCGCCGCGGACGTCGTCGTGACGGACGGCTTCACCGGCAACATCGCCCTGAAGGTCCTCGAGGGGACCTCGCAGACGATCCTCCGCGCGATCCGCGACGCCGCGCTCTCCTCGCCCCGCGGCCGCGTCGGCGGGCTGCTCCTGAAAGGGCCGCTGGGGACGCTGCGGGCGGAGATCGACCCGGAAGGGGTGGGCGGCGCCTACCTGCTCGGCCTGCGCCGCCTCGGGGTCGTCCCGCACGGGCGCTTCACCCGCGAGGGCTTCGCCCAGGCGATCCTGCGAGCGCGCCTCGGCGCCGCCGAGGACATCGTCGGGCAGACCCGCGCGGCGCTCGCGGCGGCCGGCGCGCTGAGGCGCTCCCCGGCGTCCGCTCAGGACGCTAGGTTGCCGTGAGTGAGCTCCCTGAGCCGTGAGCAGGTCTTCGCCTTGATCCGCGACCATCTCGCGGACGAGCTCGACCTCGACGCCGACGCGATCACCGAGGCGACACGCTTCAAGGAGGACCTCGAGGCCGACTCGCTCGACCTCTACACGCTCGTTCAGGAGCTCGAGGACACCTACGGGGTGGAGATGTCGGACGAGCAGGCGGCGCAGATTCTGACGGTGGGGGCCGCCGTCGACTTCGTGCTCGCGAACGACCCGACGGGCGATGCCGAGCACGCGTAGCGACGGAGGCGACGATGCTGCTGGCCGAACTTCTGGACGAGCTGCCGGAGGACCTCGCGCGGCAGGTCTTCACGCACGCCTCGTGGAGCGAGCGTCGCGGGGACTCCTACACGCGGCTGGCGTTCCTCGGCGACAGCGTGCTCGCGCTGGCCGTCACGACCTACCTCTATCCGCGCCTGGAGGCCGAGCGGTTCGGGGCCGGGCGGCTGACGAAGATCCGCGCCCAGGCGGTCTCGGGCGTCTCCTGCCGGGCCGTGGCCGAGCGGCTGGCGCTGCCCGAGCGGCTGCGCGCGGCGGCGCCGCCGGGCGTGCGGGAGAACGCGGCGGCGCTGGTCGAAACCGAGCGGGTGCTTGCCTCGGTGATCGAGGCGGTGATCGGGGCTTGCTATCTGCACACCGGCTACGAGCGGACCGCCGAAGCGGTCGTCGAGGCGTTCGCCCCGGAGATCGAGGACGCGCTCTCCAACCCCGTCGACTTCAAGTCGGCGCTGCAGGAGCTGCTGGCGCGGCGCGGCGCGGAGGTCGGCTACGAGGTGACGAGCGAGGACGGCCCGCCGCACGAGCGGGTCTACTCGGTGGTCGCGCTGGTCGACGGCGAGGAGATCGGCCGCGGGCAGGGACGCAGCAAGAAGCACGCCGAGCAGGAGGCCGCGCGGATGGCGGTCGAGAAGCTGGGCGGGGAGTGACGATGACGGTCGGATCGGCGGCCCGATGAGGCTCAAGTCGCTGACGCTGAACGGCTTCAAGTCGTTCCCGGACCGCACGCGCCTGGACTTCGGGGAGGGCGTGAGCGTCGTCGTCGGCCCGAACGGCTCGGGCAAGTCCAACGTCACCGACGCGGTGCTGTGGGCGATGGGCGAGCAGTCGCCGCTGGCGGTGCGCGGGCAGTCGATGCAGGACGTGATCTTCGGCGGCGGGCGGGGCGTGCAGGCGCGCAGCGCGGCCGAAGTCGAGATCGTCCTCGACAACTCCGACGGGACCGTCGACCTGCCGCTCTCTGAGATCTCGATCGTGCGGCGCCTGGAGCGCGGCGGCGAGGGGGGGTACCGCCTGAACGGCGCTCGCTGCAGGCTGACGGACGTGCTCGAGGTGCTCTCCGACACGGGGCTCGGCAAGGAGACCCACTCGGTCATCTCCCAGGGACGGGTCGAGGCGATCGTGACCTCCAAGCCGAAGGACCGCCGCCTGCTGATCGAGGAGGCCGCGGGCCTGGGCAAGCACCGCAAGCGCCGCCGCCGCGCTCAGCTGAAGCTCGAGCGGACCCAGGAGAACCTCGACCGGGCCCTCGACGTCGAGCGCGAGGCGCGCACGCGCCTGCGTCCCCTCAAGCGCCAGGCCGAAGCGGCCGAGCTGCACGAGCGCCTGGAGCGCCAGATCCTCGAAGCCCGCTGGGAGCTGCTGCGCGACGTGCTGCGCGCGCGACGCGTCGAGCTCGCCGCCGCGCAGGAGACCGTCACGCGGGCCCGCGCCGAGCGCACCGGGCTGGAGGGCTCGCTGGAGCAGATCGTCGGGCGTCGCGGCGAGGCCGAGCGGGCGCTGGCCGAGCGGGCCGAGCGCCACGACGCGCTGTCGGGTCGCCTTTACGACGCGCGCTCGGCGCGCGATCGCCTCGCCCTGCGCGCCGAGCAGGTCGGGGCCGACGCCGAACGGCTCGCCCGGCGGATCGAGCGCGTCGAGACGGAGCTCGCCGAGCTCGCGTCCGGGGCGGAGCGCGACGAGGCGCTCGCCTCCCAGCAGGACGGGGGCCGCCTCGCCCAGCTCGAGGCCGAGCTCAGAGACATCGAGGAGCGCCGCTCCGAGCAGATCGAGCAGGAGCTCGCGGGTCTCGAGCGCGACCTCCTCGCCCAGCGCGAGGCGCTGGCGAGCGCGCAGAGCGCCGCGGAGGCCGCGCGGGAGACCCGCGGGCAGGCGGACGCCGGCGCCGAGCGGGCGCGCGAGGCGCTCGCGGCGGCCGAGCGCGAGAGCCACGCCGCTCGCGGGGAGGCCGCGCGGATCGGCGGCGAGCTCGCGGCGGCGAACCAGTTCCTGCGCAACCACCCGGGCAACCGGAGCGCCGCTCACGCCGAGGACGCGAGCGGTCCCCGGCCACTCAGCTCGGAGCTGCAAGTCGCGCCGGGCTACGAGCTCGCGCTCGCGGCCGCCCTCGGCGGACGGCTCGACGCCTCGCTCGTGGAGGACGTTCCCGACGCCGAGGCGCTGCTCGACCGCGCCGGCCCGGAAGGGGGCAGCGCGCTGCTCGCCGGTCAGGCCGGCGGCCCGGCCGCCCAGCCGGCCGCCGGCGCGCCCGCCCCCGGCGCGCAGCGCCTGACGGACCTCCTCAGCGGGCCTCCCGAGGTGCTCGAGCTCGCGGGCCGGCTGCTCGCCGACGCGTGGGTCGTGGAGCGCCTCGAGGAGCTGCCCCGCGACTTCGCGGGCATCGCCGCGACCCGGCGCGGACGCGTCTGGTTCGCGCGCTCGGGTGAGGTGCGCCAGCTCAGCGAGGGCGGAACCGAGCTGCTGCTCGCCAGGCGCAACGAACGCGAGCAGCTGCTCGCGCAGGTCGAGCGGGCAGCGCAGGCCGAGGTCGAGGCGAAGGCGGCCGGCGAGCGGGCGCTCGAGGGCGTGCGCGCGGCCGAAGCCGCGCGGACCGGCGCCGACGACGCGCTGCGCGCGGCCGACCGTGCCGTGGCGGAGGCCGCCGAGGCGGTGCGCCGCTCGGAGTGGCTGATCGAGCAGCGCCGCTCCGCTCCCGCGGAGGGTCCCCTGGCGGTGCGCAAGGCCGAGATCGAGGGCGAGCTGGCGGCCGAGCGCCGCCAGGCCGAGCAGCTCGCCGCCCAGCGCGAGGCGCGCCGCCTACGCGGCCTGCGGCTCGCCGCTCAGCTAGAGGCCGACCGGGCCGCGATGCCGCGCGCCGAGCGCCTCGCCGAGGCGATCCAGGCCGCCTCCTCGGCCCTGGCAGGACGTCTCGAGGTGCTCGAGGCCGAGCTGGCGGCGGACCGCCGCGCTGGCGAGGAGATGGCGGGCAGGCTGCGCGAGTGCGCCGCCGAGGAGGCCCAGATCCAGGCGGCGCTGCGCGCGGCCGGCGAGGCGGTCACCGCCGCCGAGGTCAGCGCCCAGCGGCTGCGAGACCAGGCCGCCGAGGCGGAGCTCGAGAGCGCATCGGTCGCCGAGCGCCTCGGCTTCGGCGTCGCGCGCCAGGAGGCCGAGCAGCCCGAGGAGCCCACCGAGCCCCTCAGCGCGGAGCGCCGCGAGGAGCTCGAGGGTCGGGTCCAGCGGCTCACGCGACGCCGCGAGCAGCTCGGGCCGGTCAACCCGCTAGCCCAGGACGAGTACGCGGAGGCGATCGCGCACGTCGAGGAGCTAGAGGCGCAGCGCTCGGACCTGGAGACCGCGCTGCGCGAGCTGCGCACTCTGATCAAGGAGACCGACCGGCAGATCGAGGAGACCTTCGAGGCGACGTTCAACGCGGCGGCCAAGAACTTCGAAGAGCTCGTCGGGGACGTCTTCCCGGGCGGCAGCGGACGGCTGCGCCTCGTCGAGGACGAGCAGACCCCCCGGCCCGTGCTCGGCGGGCAGCCGCTGCCCGAGGGCGAGAGCTCCGAGGAGGCGATCGAAGCCGCCGCCGAGGCGGAGGCGCGCGAGGAGGATCCGGCCGAGGAGCAGCTCCCGGGCGTCGAGATCGAGATCACCCCGGCGGGCAAGTCGAGCAAGCGCCTGACGCTGCTCTCGGGCGGGGAGAAGTCGATGACGGCGCTCGCGTTCCTGTTCGCCGTGTTCCTCGCCAAGCCGTGCCCGTTCTACATCCTCGACGAGGTCGAGGCCGCGCTCGACGACCTGAACCTCGACCGCTTCCTGGCGCTGCTGCGCCGCTACGCGGGCCGCGCCCAGTTCATCGTGATCACCCACCAGAAGCGGACGATGGAGGCCGCGGACTGGCTGTTCGGGGTCTCGATGGGCGGCGACGGGGTCTCGAAGGTGCTCTCCAGGCGGCTCCCGAGCGAGGAGCCCGAAGAGGCTCCGGTAGCGGCGCTCGCCTAGCGGAGCGGCCGACCGCCGCTATCATCGCGCCGCCGTGGCGCGAGACTGGAGCGAACTCTTCATCACCGGCGAGCAGCGGGAGGGTGGCGCCGAGGAGGGGCAGCCCGAGCGCCGCCGCGGCCTGTTCCGCCGCCTGCGCGAGTCGATGAGCAAGACCCGCCAGGCGCTCGGCTCCGAGATCCAGGCGACGCTCTTCTCGACCCTCGACGCGGAGGCGTGGGAACGCCTCGAGGAGGCCCTGATCATGGCCGACGTGGGCGCCGCGACCACCGCCTCGGTCGTCTCGACGCTCGAGACCGAAGTCTCGGCCGGCGACCTGGAGGGCGGCGAGCAGCTCTCCGAGCGCCTGATCGGACTGCTGGCCGAGACGGCGGAAACGGGGGAGTGGCGGATCGACGTGCGGCCGAAGCCGACGGTGATCATGGCCGTCGGCGTCAACGGGACCGGCAAGACGACGACGATCGGGAAGCTCGCCTGGCACCTGCGCAAGGAACTCGGGGCGAGCGTCCTGCTTGGCGCCGCGGACACGTTCCGGGCCGCCGCGGCCGAGCAGCTCGCCGGCTGGGCCGAGCGGGCCGAATGCGAGATCGTCACGGGCGAGGCCGGCTCGGACCCGGGAGCCGTCGCGTTCGAGGCGATCGCCCAGGCACGGGCCAAGGGCGTCGACGTGGTGATCGTCGACACGGCGGGCAGGCTGCACACCCAGGACGACCTGATGGGCGAGCTCACGAAGGTCCGGCGGGTGATCTCCCGCCAGCTCGAGGGGGCGCCGCACGAGACGCTGCTGACGATCGACGCGACGACCGGCCAGAACGGCCTGCGCCAGGCGAGGCTGTTCGCGGAGGCCGCGGGCGTGACCGGCGTCGTGCTCACGAAGCTCGACGGCACCGCCCGGGGCGGCATCGCCCTGGCGATCGCGCGGGAGCTCTCGCTGCCCGTGAAGCTGATCGGGATCGGCGAGTCGCTGGAGGACCTGCGGCCGTTCGACCCGCAGGACTTCGCCCGCGCGCTGATCGCGGAGAGCTAACCTCCAAGTATGTGGATCCTTTGGCTGCTGGCCGCCGCGGTCCTCGGGGTGGGGGAGATGCACCAGGGCGGCTTCTACCTGTTGCCCTTCGCCGTCGGCGCGGCCGTCGCCGCGGCGCTCAGCCTGCTCGGCGTCGGGGTCGCCCTCAGCGCCGTGATGTTCGTCGCGACCTCCGCGATCGTGATCGCCACGTTGCGCCCCGTCGCCAAGCGCCACCGCCGCCTGCCGCCCCCGATCCGAACCGGCGCGGCCGCGCTCGTCGGCCGCCACGCGATGGTGCTCGAGCGGATCGCCAACCACGAGGGGGTCGGCTGCGTGAGGATCGACGGGGGCGAGGTGTGGACGGCGCGCAGCTACGCCGACGACGAGGTGATCGAGGCGGGACAGCGCGTCGAGGTCATGGAGATCAAGGGCGCGACCGCCCTCGTCATGCCCTGAGCGTCGCAGGGGTAGGCTGTTGAACAACTCGAACCCGTCGGAAAGGGGCATCACCTGATGGCAGCGTTGATCGTGATCGCAGTGATCGTCGTGTTCGCCCTGGTCGTCGCGGCGCGCTCGATCCGGGTGATCCCCCAGGCGCGGGCCGGCGTCGTCGAGCGGCTCGGCCGCTACAGCCGCACGCTTGAGCCGGGCCTGACGATCGTCACGCCGTTCATCGAGCGGGTGCGCCCGCTCGTCGACCTGCGCGAGCAGGTCGTCAACTTCGCCCCCCAGTCGGTCATCACCGAGGACAACGTCGTCGTCGGCATCGAGACCGTCCTCTATTTCACGATCACCGACCCCCGCTCGGCGACGTACGAGATCGCCTCGCCGCTGCAGGCGATCGAGCAGCTGACCGTGACGACGCTGCGCAACGTGATCGGCGGACTCACGCTCGAGGCGACGCTGACCTCGCGCGAGAACGTCAACGCGGAGCTGCGGACGGTGCTCGACGAGGCGACGGGCAAGTGGGGGATCCGCATCAACCGGGTCGAGATCAAGTCGGTCGACCCGCCGCCGGACATCAAGACGGCGATGGAGAAGCAGATGCGCGCCGAGCGCGACCGCCGCGCCGCGATCCTGACGGCCGAAGGCGAGAAGCAGGCCGCGATCCTCACCGCCGAAGGGGAGAAGCAGGCGGCCGTCCTGACCGCCGAGGGGCAGAAGGAAGCGGCGATCCTGCAGGCCGAAGGGGAAGCGAAGGCGATCGACACCGTCTTCACCGCGATCCACGAGGGCCGCCCCGACCACGAGCTGCTCAGCTACGAATACCTGAAGATGCTGCCGACGCTCGCCGAAGGCGACGCCAACAAGGTGTTCGTGATCCCGTCGGAGTTCGCCCAGGCCTTCGACGGCATCGGCGCCGCCCTCAGGGGCGGGGCGAAGAAGGGCGGCGAGGAGAGCCCGCCCGCGCTCGGGCGCCCGCCCGCGCCGCCGCACGAGAGCTAGAGAGGCGAAGCGGGCCGGCTCGATGTCGCCGCTCGGCGGCTGACGCCGGCCTCCGGGCTGCGAGAATCACCCGATGTTCGAGTCCCTCTCGGAGAAACTCCAGGCGACGCTCGGCGAGGTCCGCCAGCGCGGGAGCCTCACCGAGCAGGACGTCGACGCGGCGATGCGGGAGATCCGCCTCGCGCTGCTCGAGGCGGACGTCAACTTCAAGGTCGTCCGCGAGTTCACCTCGCACCTGAAGGAGCGCTGCCTCGGCGAGGACGTCGTCGGCAAGCTCAACCCGGGCCAGCAGGTCGTGAAGATCGTCGGCGAGGAGCTGACCGCGCTGATGGGCGGGGGCCCCGAGGCCGAGAGCGCCGAGCTCGCGTTCGCCTCCAGCCCCCCGACGGTGATCCTGATGGCCGGCCTGCAGGGCTCCGGCAAGACGACCGCGACCGCGAAGCTCGCCCGCTGGCTGCGCGAGGAGCGCTCCTCCTCGGTCGCCGTCGCCGCCTGCGACGTCTACCGGCCCGCCGCCGTCGACCAGCTCGTCAAGGTCGGCGCGCAGGCCGGCGCGACGGTCTACGAGCAAGGCACCGACAAGGACCCCGTCGAGATCGCGAAGTGGGCGCTGGGGCGCGCCCGGGAGGACGGCAAGGACGTCCTGATCGTCGACACGAGCGGGCGTCTGCACGTCGACACCGAGCTGATGGACGAGCTCGTCAGGATCCGCGACGCCGTCGAGCCCGACGACGTGCTGCTGGTCGTCGACGCGATGACCGGCCAGGACGCGGTCAACGTCGCCGAGAGCTTCGCCGAGGCGGTCCAGTTCGACGGCGTCGTGATGAGCAAGCTCGACGGCGACGCCCGCGGCGGCGCCGCCCTGTCGGTCAAAGCCGTCACCGGGAAGCCGATCCTGTTCGCCTCCACCGGCGAGAAGCTCGACCAGTTCGAGCGCTTCCATCCCGACCGGATCGCCCAGCGGATCCTCGGCATGGGCGACGTGATGAGCCTGATCGAGAAGGCCGAGCGGGAGTTCGACGAAGCCGACGCGCAGGCGATGGAACGCAAGCTGCGCAAGAACGAATTCGGCCTCGACGACTTCCTCGACCAGCTCAAGATGGTCCGAAAAATGGGACCCCTGACGTCGATCCTCGGGATGCTCCCCGGCCTCGCCGGCCACCAGCTCTCGAACATGAAGGTCGACGAACGCGAGCTCGACCGGATCCAGGCGATCGTGCTCTCGATGACCCCCGCGGAGCGCCGCCGGCCGGAGATCATCAACGGCTCGCGGCGGCTGCGCATCGCCCGCGGCTCGGGCACCAACGTCCAGCAGGTCAACCGGCTGATCAAGCAGTTCGGGCAGATGCGCAAGGTGATGCGCCAGGTCGGGAAAGGCAAGATGCCGGACATCGGCGCGCTGATGAGAAACGCGCGCTGATACGGCGCACGTCGAACAAAGGGGCTCCCGGAGCGCCCACCGTCTAAGCTTGTCTGCTTCAGGGCTCCCGTGGGCCCGCCGTTCTTGAAAGCAGCAGAGAGGAAAACGTGGCAGTCAGGCTGAGGCTCACGCGAGTGGGCGGCAAGAAGGATCCGATGTGGCGCGTCGTCGTCGCCGACCAGCGCTCCCCGCGCGACGGTCGCGTGATCGAGACGATCGGTCACTACAACGCCCAGACGGACCCCTCGACGATCGTGATCGACGAGGAGCGGGCGCGGAGCTGGCTCGCGCGTGGCGCGCAGCCCTCCGGCACTGTCCGCAAGCTGCTTCGCATCCAGGGCATCGAGACGCGGACCGGCTAGAGGCCGCCGGTAGCGCCGATGCCGGCCGAGAACCCGAAACGGCTCCTCGAGTACCTGGCTGAAGGTCTCGTCGACGACCCCGAGGCCGTGACGGTCGAGCAGTTCGAGGAGGACGACGGGACGATCGTCCTCGAGCTCTGCGTCGGCGCGGACGACTACGGCCGCGTGATCGGCCGGGGCGGACGGACCGCCCACGCGCTGCGCTCGGTCGTCAAAGCCGCGGCGGCCGGAGAGGACCGCCACGTGCTCGTCGACATCGTCGATTGACGGCCCCCGGCGAGGATCGGCCCGCCGCCGGCCCGGACTCCGCCGGCCCGGACTCCGCAGACGCGTCGATCTCGGCGGGACGCGTGGGACGCCCGCACGGGCTCGACGGAAGCTTCTACGTGACGCGGGGCAAACCCCGGCTGCTCTCGCAGGGGGGGATCGTCTCGGTCGGCGGGGCGGCCCTCGAGATCGTCAGGCGAGCCGGCACCGACGCGCGCCCGATCGTCCGCCTGGAGGGGCTCTCCTCGCGGGAGGACGCGGAAAGGCTGCGCGGTCAGGAGCTGACCGTCGCCGCACAGGCCGCCCCCGCGCTCGGCGAGGGCGAGTGGTGGGCCCACGAACTGGAGGGCTGCGAGGTGCGCGACGGGGCGCGGCTGCTCGGGGTCGTCAGCCGCCTGATCGAGCTGCCCTCCTGCGAGGCGCTCGAGGTGCGACCCGCCGACGGGGGCGAGGCGCTGCTCGTGCCGATGGTCCGCGACGCGATCCGCTCCGTCGAGCCGCGGGCGCGGCGCGTCGAGGTCGACGCCTCCTTCCTGGGGCTGGGCGAGTCGTGAGGATCGACATCTTCACCCTCTTCCCGGACTGGTTCGAGTGGTTCTCCTCCCAGCGCCACGTCGCGAACGTGCTCGCGACGGGCTCCTCGATCGAGTGCGTCGACTTCCGCGCCGGCACGCCCCTCAGCGGCGGCCAGGTCGACGACACGCCCTTCGGGGGCGGCGCCGGAATGGTGCTCCGCGTCGACGTGCTCGACGCCGCCTTGCGCGCGCGCTACGGCGTCGACCCGGTCGAGCTGCGCGCGCAGCGGCGGGTCATCGCGCTCGCGCCCGGCGGCCGGCTGCTCGACGAGCGCCTCGTCACCGAGCTCGCGGCCGAGCCGGAGCTGACGCTGCTGTGCGGTCGCTACGAGGGCTTCGACGAGCGGATCGTCGAGCACTTCGCAAGCGACGTGGTCTCGATCGGCCGCTACGTCCTCAGCGGCGGCGAGCTGGCGGCGATGGTGCTGTGCGACGCGGTCCTGCGGCGGCTGCCGGGCGCGCTCGGCGACGAGCGCTCCGCGGAGGAGGAGTCCTTCAGCGCGGCGCTCGAGGGCAACCCGGAGTACCCCCACTACACGCGGCCGGCCGAGTACCGGGGCTGGAAGGTGCCCGACGTGCTGCTCTCCGGGCACCACGAGCGGATCGCGCAGTGGCGCCTGGAGCGCAGCCGCGAACGGGGGGCGGAGGGGTCCGGCGGGGATCCCGGGGAGCCCCGCGGCGGCGGCTGAGCGGCCTGTGAGGCGGCGGCGCGCCGCCGTTCGCTACCATTGCGTTCCGCGCGGGCGGAGTACCGGGCCAATCCGGCGAGCCGAGCGCGTCCCTCCTGATATGAGCAGCGTCATCGCAACAATCGAGCGCGCCCAACTGCGCCGCGTACCCAGCTTCGCGCCGGGCGACCGCGTCAAGGTCCACTTCCAGGTGATCGAGGGCCAGCGCCGCCGCGTGCAGGTCTTCGAGGGCGTCGTGATCAAGCGCCAGGGCCACGGCGTCCGCGAGACGTTCACGGTCCGCAAGCAGTCCTTCGGGGTCGGTGTCGAGCGCATGTTCCCGCTCCACTCGCCGAAGATCGAGAAGATCGAGCTGGCCGCCCGCGGCGACGTGCGCCGCGCCAAGCTCTACTACCTGCGCGACCGCGTCGGCAAGCGCGCCCGCGTCCGCGAGCGCCGTTACATCGGACCGGAGGAGACGATCGAGCCAGGTCTGCTGCACGTTCAGGAGGCGACCGACGCCGAGGGGGTCACGGCCGAGGAGTCCGTCGGCGACGTGACCGTGACGGAGGAGCAGCCCGTCGAGCAGGTCGAGGCCGACACGCAGGGGGGAGCGGCCGCCGAGGCCGCCGATGAGACCGCAGCAGCCGAGACGGGCTCCGAGACGGAGACATCCGAGCCGGCGGCCGAAGCGGACGCCCCCAATGCCGGCGACGGTGATGCGGATACGGATCCGCCCGCTGCGGCCGGCGACCAGCCGGCGTGAAACTCGGCCGCGGGGGCTCCAAATCGACGGTCGGCTCGGTGGTCGAGCTGGTCGTGATCGTCGCCATCGCGCTCGGCCTCGCGCTGCTGATCCAGGCCCTGATCATCAAGCCGTACCGGATCCCGAGCGGATCGATGGAACCGACCCTGAAGGTCGGCCAGCGCGTCCTCGTCAACCGCATCGGGATGGACTTCAGCGATCCCCACGTCGGCGAGATCGTCGTCTTCCACCCCCCGAAGGGCGCCGAGGAACAGCAGTGCGGAGAACCGCGTCACAGCCCGACCGCGGCGTGCGACCAGCCGGACCCTCAGAAGGACTCGAGCACCAACTTCATCAAGCGCGTCGTTGGCGGGCCGGGCGATGAGATCTACATCCGCGAAGGCCACGTCTTCCGCAAGGCGTCCGGCGCGAGCTCCTTCGTGCGTGAGAAGGACAACTACATCCGCCCCTGCGGCGCGACATCGAGCGCCGTCTGCAACCTCACGACGCCGATCACGATCCCCAAGGGCCACTGGTTCATGATGGGCGACAACCGCGGCGACTCCGACGACAGCCGCTTCTGGGGCCCCGTGCCGACCGGCTGGATCATCGGCGGCGCGGTCTTCACCTACTGGCCGATCGACCGCATCGGGTTCCTCTAGGCGAAGGGCGCCGCCGGCGATCCGCCCGGACGGTGCTTCATCATTGAGCCCCGTGCAGGACGCGATCAGCCACGCAGGCGAGGAGACCGACGGGGCTGCGGCGCGGCCGCCCGCCCGCGCGGGCTCCTCAGCACGTTCCCGCCGGCGGGCTCGGCGGCGGACGAGCGGCAGGCGGCTGTTCGCGTTCGACCGCCGGCTCGGCTACCGCCTGGTCGCGGGAGCCGACGAGGCGGGCCGCGGCTGCCTGGCCGGACCGCTCGTCGCGGCCGGGGTGCTGTTCGACTACGAGCGCCTGACGACGCGCGAGCTGCGCCTGCTGAGCGCGCTGAACGACTCCAAGCAGCACACCGCCGAGGCTCGCGAGGCGCTCTACCCGCTCGTCATGAGGGCTGCCTCGAACGTCGTGGTCGTCTCGCGCTGCGTGCGGGGGATCGACGCCCGCGGCCTGCACAAGACCAATCTCGCCGCCCTCCGCGATGCCGCGAGCGGCGTCACGGCCGGGGTCTCCGGCGAGGTCATCTGCCTGCTCGACGGCTTCTCGGTCGCCGACTTCGGCCGCCCGCAGCGCGCGATCGTCGACGGCGACGCGACCAGCGCTGCGATCGCCGCGGCCTCGATCGTCGCGAAGGTCACGCGCGACCGTTTCATGCACCACGCCGACGTCGAGCACCCCGGCTGGGAGTTCGCAGAGCACGTCGGCTACTCGACCCCCTCGCACCGCGAGGCGATCAAGCGCCAGGGCGTCTCGCCGCTTCACCGCATGTCCTTCCAGTCGCTCGCCTACCAGCAGCTGGCCCTCTAGCTGGCAGCAGGCCGAGGTCGCCCGTTCCGCCCTGAGCCGGGTCACGGTCGCCCGCTCCGCCCGCCGTCCCCGCCACGCACACGGATCACCAGGCGCCTTCAAGGTGCTCGAGCGCGAGCAGTCGCCCGCGCCCGTCGAGTACGACCGCGACCGCGTCGAAGCGCAGCTCGCGACCGGCCCGCAGCATGGCCGGCTGCTCGCGCAGCCAGTCGAGCGCCAGTCCGCGCAGACGGGCTCGCTGGCGTCGTCCGACCCGCTCCAGCGCATGGGCCAGGCGCGCCTCTGCGTTCGCGCGCTCGTGGCGGGAGCCCCGCGCGCGGGTCGTCTTGACCTCCACGAAGGCGATCGTCGCCCGGTCGGCGGCGATCAGGTCGATCTCACCCGCGGCGGTCCTGACGTTGCGTCCGAGGATCTCCAGACCGAGCCGCCGCAGATGCTCGGCAGCGGCGTCCTCGCCGAGCCGGCCGGTCTCGCCGGGACGCGCGATCGTGCGGACGCCGTGTGCCCTTGCTGCCGGAGACTCTGCCATCGCCCGAAGGTAGGGCCGCCGAGGTGTCGCGGGAGTCAGAGCGGTCAGAGCTTTGTGAGGGCTCTGTGTCCCGGGTGTCAAATCGCCGCGGGCAGCGCGGGCGAACGAGGACCAGGAGGAGGCCCCGCTCACCCACGCCACGCCCGCGCCCGTCGGCCCGAGCCCGACCTTTGGGCCGGGCCCGAGCCCGGCCTTTGGGCCGGGCCCGAGCCCGGCCGTTGGGCCGGTGCCCGAGCTCGCCGGGCGGGCGCCGGTGAGGACCCCGCCCGCCCGGCCTGTCGTGGACGCTTCTCAGGCGGCCGCGGCCGCCGCTCCGGCCCGCGCGGGACCGCGCGTGCGGCGGCTGCGCCGCTCGCGTGACCCCGCGCTCGCCTGCTCGTCGAGCAGGGGACGCGCGATACGGTCGAGCTCAGCCCGCTCGGCGTCGCGGATCGCCCACGAGAGGCGCTCCACGAGCTGCGCGGCCGAATGGTCGCTCGAGAGGTGAACGGTGGAGAGGTGCTCGTCGAGCAGCACCCGGGGCTCTCCGCGGGGCGGCAGGTTGGTCGTGACGATCACGCGTGGCATGGGCAACTCCTTGCTTTCGGGGAAGAGGGAGGCGCGCCGGCCGAGGGGGTAGCCGGCGCGCCTGTGAGGACCTCCGGCGCGGCTCTCACCGACCGGAAGGGAGGAGCCTGAGGACTCAGGCCTGCCAACATCGCCCGGCGGCACAGATCGCCGCCCGCACGGAGGGGGTTGTGCGGTCGATCGGGACAGAGCCCGGCCGGTGGCGTTCGGTGCCTGGAGCAGACATTGCACACTAATCCTATCGGGTTTGCGGACTTTGTCAAGAGGGCCTCGCCGAGCGGACTCGAATAGCCTTGCGGGCCGTGTCCGAGCGCGAGACGGAGACAGATCCAGACCATCTGGCCGGGGTCGAGCCGCCGGCCTCCGAGGCCTCCGACGCCTCCGCTCAGCCGCCCGCCGACGGGCCGCGGGCGCTCGATGGGGTGACGGCGTTCATGGGGCTGCACTGGGAGGACGCGGAGACGGTGCGCCTGCAGATCCGGCCCGAGCTGATCAACCGCGGCGGCCTGCTGTCGGGCGTCGCGACGTACGCGATGGTCGACTACTGCATGGGCTCGGCGCTGTGGGCGCAGACCAAATCGGAAGAGCGGATCGCGACGATCAGCATCTCGATCAACTACATCCAGACCGCCACCGAGGGCGAGGTCGTCTGCCGCAGCACGGTCGATCGCCGCAACCGCCGGATCGCGGTGCTGCGCAGCGAGATCCACCACGAGGACGGTCGCCTGCTGGTGACGGCGATCGGCTCCTACTCGATCTTCCCGCCCCGGCCGTTCACGACCTGAGCGCCGGCGCGAGGCGCGGCTCGAGCGCGAGGCGAGGGCCGGAGTCGGCTGCGCGGGCCTATTGCGAGCCTGGGGCGGGGGCCCGGACTGGGCTGCGCGAGCCTAGGCGGAGCCAGGACTGGGCTGCGCAAGCCTAAGCGCCGACTAGTCAGAAGATGCCTAGCATCCGCCGGGTGAGCCGAACTCCCGTGGCCCTGACGATCGCCGGCTCGGACTCGGGCGGGGGCGCCGGGATCCAGGCCGACCTGAAGGCGTTCGCCACGCGGGGCGTGCACGGGACGAGCGCGATCACCGCGATCACGGCGCAGAACACGCTCGGCGTCAGCGCGATCCACCCGGTGCCGGCGGAGATCGTGATCGCGCAGGTCCGCGCGGTCGCCGAGGACATCGGGGTCGACGTCGTGAAGATCGGGATGCTGGGGGACCGCGCGACGATCGCCGCCGTCGCGGAGGCGCTCGGGAAGCTGCCGCCAGAGACGCCGGTCGTGGTCGACCCCGTGATGGTCGCCGAGTCCGGCGCGCGGCTGCTGCGCGAGGACGCGCGCGAGGCCCTGATCGCGGAGATCCTCCCGCGCGCGACGGTGCTCACCCCGAACGTCCCCGAGGCGCGGGCCCTGCTCGGCCTGGAGCCGCGCTCGGGCGCGAGCGCCGAGGAGGCCGCGGAGCTCGCCCGGGCGCTGCTCGGGCTCGGACCCGCCGCCGTCGTGCTGACCGGCGGGCATCGCGACGAGGCGATCGACCTGCTGCTCACCGGCGCGGCCTGGGCCCCCGTCGAGATCGCCGGTCCGCGGCACCCCGACGGCGCGGCGCACGGGTCCGGCTGCACCCACGCGGCCGCGCTCGCCGCCGGCCTTGCCCTGGGGGAGGACCTCGAGCGGGCCGCCCGGGCCGCGCGGGAGCTCGCGGGGGAGGCCGTGCGGAGGGGCCTTCGCGAGCTCGGCGGCGGTCCCGGCCCGGTGGACGCGATCGGCCTTGCCGAACGCCGGCGAGGGTGAGCGGGGTCCCAGGCCGTTTGTCATAATCGGGGTTGATGAGGCTCCTGCGGATGAAGCCGGGTCACGGCGAGGTCGTCCTCGCGGAGGGCGACGTCGAGGTGCCCGAGCAGGAGCGGGAGCTGATCGAGGCGTTCCGTCGCGAGCTCGACGCGGGCATGTGGGCGGCGGTGCCGACCGAGCAGTCCGGCCGCCGCCAGGCGGAGTTGGTCAAGAGCTTCGACGAGGTGCCGCGCGACGCCGAGCGGGTGATCTTCTTCCCGCGCGCCGCCGGCGGCTCGCCCGCCTGCGGCTGAAGAGCGATGGCGCTCGCCCTGGGAACCCTCGGGGTGGTGCTCGTCGTGCTCCTCTGGGAGCTGGCGCGCCCGACCGCGATGCGCGCGCTCGCCCGCGCGCGCCTGGCCTGGCATAGGCGCCGGCTGCTCGGCTCCTCGGGCTATGACCCCGGCCGCGAACGGCGCGCCGAGCAGCGCGCGCGGGAGCTGCTGCGCTCGTGCGTCTCAGAGCGCGAGTGGGAGATGTACCGCGACCTCGGGGTGCTGCGCGTCGAGGGGCCGCTGCACGCCGTCGCCGAACGCTCCGCCGGCGCCCACCCCGACGCCGAAGCGGCGCCCTACGCCTACCTGATCTACCCCCACAAGCCGATCGTCGCCTACGTGCCCGCGAGCGGCGAGCTGCTCAGCGAGTACTGCGTCGCCTTCCCCGACGAGACCCGCCCCTACGGCAGCTCGCGGCTGCCCGACTCCGACGACGTGCTTGCCAAGTGGATGGCGCTGACGGGCGATGAGCGGCGGCTGATCGGGGAGGCGAACATGCACCTGCCCGGACGCCAGGTCGATCCCGACAGGGTCCGCCGCGACCTCGCGCGGATCGCGCGCTGGGAGCGCGAGCGGCGCGCGGCAGTACCGGAGCCCGCTCCGGCGCCGCGGGACGGTAACGTGGCCGCGGCGTGAGCACCAACGGGCACTTCGACATGAGGCACCGCAGCCGGTCCCTGACCGAGGGGCCGGAGCGCGCGGCCGCGCGCTCCTACCTGCACGGGATCGGCTACTCGGCCGAGGATCTCGCCAAGCCGATCGTCGGGGTCGCGCACTCGTGGATCGAGACGATGCCCTGCAACTTCAACAACCGCGTGCTCGCGGCGAAGGTCAAGGAGGGCATCCGTGCCGCGGGGGGCACCCCGATGGAGCTGAACACGATCGCGATCTCCGACGGGATCACGATGGGGACCTCCGGGATGCGCGCCTCGCTCGTCTCCCGCGAGCTGATCGCCGACTCGATCGAGCTCGTCGCGAGCGCCCACCACTTCGACGCCCTGGTCACGATCTCCGGCTGCGACAAGACGATCCCGGGGACGGTGATGGCGCTCGCGCGCCTCGACATCCCCGGCCTGATGCTCTACGGCGGGTCGATCCGTCCCGGCCACTACAAGGGCGTCGAGGTGACGATCCAGCAGGTGTTCGAGGCCGTCGGGCAGTTCGCCGCGGGGAAGATCACCGAGGAGGAGCTGCACGAGCTCGAGGAGGCCGCCTCGCCCGGCGCGGGCGCCTGCGGGGGGCAGTTCACGGCCAACACGATGGCGATGGCGTTCGAGGCCCTCGGCATCTCCCCGGCCGGATCCTCGATGGTCCCGGCCGAGGACGGGCGCAAGCTGGAGGTCGCCAAGCAATGCGGCGAACTGGTGATGGACGTGCTGCGCCGCGGGCAGCGGCCGAGCGACGTGATCACCAAGCCGGCGCTCGAGAACGCGATCGCCGCGGTCGCGACGAGCGGCGGCTCGACGAACGGCGTGCTGCACCTGCTCGCGGTGGCGCGCGAAATGGGCGTGCCGTTGACGATCGACGAGTTCGAGGAGGTGTCGGAGCGCACGCCGCTGCTGTGCGACCTGCAGCCCGGCGGGCAGTACGTAGCCACGGAGCTCTACGAAGCGGGCGGCGTGCCGCTCGTGCTCGCGCGCCTGCGCGAGGCGGGGATCCTCAACGGCGACGCGCCGACCGTGACCGGCGCGAGCATCGGCGCGGTCGCGGCCGAGGCCCGCGAGACGCCCGGGCAGCGGGTCGTGCGGCCGCTGGCCGAGCCGATCAAACCGACGGGCGGCTTCGCGATCCTGCGCGGGAACGTCGCCCCCGACGGCTGCGTCGTGAAGCTCTCGGGCCACGAGCGCCGCAAACACACCGGCCCGGCGCGCGTGTTCGACGGCGAGGAGGCGGCGATGGCGGCGGTCCTCGCGCACGAGATCCAGGCCGGCGACGTCGTCGTGATCCGCGGCGAGGGCCCCGCGGGCGGCCCCGGCATGAGGGAGATGCTGGCGGTCACCGCGGCGATCGTCGGGGAGGGCCTCGGCGAAGAGGTCGCCCTGATCACCGACGGGCGCTTCTCCGGCGCGACCCACGGTTTCATGGTCGCCCACGTCGCCCCCGAGGCCGTCCACGGCGGCCCGATCGCGGCGCTCGCGACGGGCGACGAGCTGACGATCGACGTCGACGCGGGTCGGCTCGACGTGGCGCTCTCCGACGATGAGATCGCGGCGCGCGTCGCGGCCTACACGCAGCCGCCGCGGGCCGACGAGCACATCGACGTCGCGATCCAGAAGTACGCGAAGCTGGTCGGCAGCGCGGCCGAAGGGGCCGTCACGCGCTGAGCGACGCGGGCCCCCGAGCGCGGAAGCGGCGGCGGGCTCGACCCCTCCGGGGGCGGGACCGGAGCGCTGCCCTCCAAGGCGGGGCCGGTGCCGGACCGTCTCACGATCTGGCCGATCGACGACGGGCGCTACGGGCTCGACGCGACCTTCCAGGGGAGCACGGGCTACGAACGGGCGCAGCTGCACCGGGCGCAGCTCGAGCGCGACGGGGTCCCGCACTCCTTCCGCCAGGAGCTCGACGGCGCGTGGACGCTCCGGTTCGGGCCGTTGCCGGCCTCCGACGTGGCGAGCGCGCTCGGGGCCTTCGTCTACTGACCGCCGGCGGCTCGTGCGCGCGCGTCGCCCGCCATGAACTCGCGCAGCAGCGCGTTGAACTCGGCGGGACGCTCGAGCATCGCCATGTGGCCGATGTCCTCGTAGACGACCTTCCGCGAGTCCGGGATCGCCTCGGCGAAGCGAGCGGCGTCGTGCCAGCTGATGAGCCGGTCCTTCGTGCCCCAGACGACCAGGGCGGGGCAGGAGATCAGGGGCAGGCGGGGCTTCAGGTCGAAGTCGAGGATCGCTTCGAGGGCCTCCATGAAGCCGTCGGTGCCCGCGCCGCGCAGCTGCTCGGCCGCGAGCGGGGCGGGGAGCCTCGAGGGATGGGCGACGACGCCCTTCAGGACGAGGTCGCGCAGGCGCGGGCGTGAGGCGATCCGGTCGGCGTGAGAGGCGGTCCAGGCGGCGCCGAGGGCGAGACCCTGCTCGAAGCGGCGCAGCGCGGGCAACGTGCGCACGGTGAGGCGGTTTCGGTAGGTCGAGAGGCCGGCGGGGGAGACGAGCACGAGCCGCCGCACGCGCTGCGGGAAGGAGGCCGCCGTCTCGGCGGAGATCAGCCCGCCCATCGAGTTTCCGACGAGCGTCACGTCGGTCAGGCCGAGGCTGTCGAGGAGCTGCTCCAGAAGCTCGGCGTAGCCGTGCATCGAGACATCCCCGGCGCGGCCGGGCGAGTGGCCGAACCCGGGCAGGTCGAGCGCCAGGACGCGGTGATCGGGGGCGAAGGAGGCGAGCTGCTCGAGCCAGTTCGGCCACGAGCCGGAGAGGCCGTGGACGAAGACGATCGGCGGCCCTGCGCCGAGCTGGATCGTGTTGACAGCACGTCCGCCCACGATCTCCCAGCGCTGGTGCTCACGCCAGTCGATCGAGCGCCAGTCGCCGGGGGGCGCCTGGGGAGCGACGGGCGGTCGATCCTCGAGCGCGGCCGGCTCGGGACCGTGCGGTTCGGCCACCATCGCGTTGAATCTAGCCCAGACGGGAATAATGCAGAAGGTGGCGATTGACACCATCGACGGGATCCCCGTCACGGGCAGGCGCCCGGACGCGCGCGGCGAATCCCCCCAGCACATGTCAACCGTCGCCACAGTGGAGGATCGGGCCGAGCGTCTGCCCGGTGAGTGGGAGCACGCGCTCGAGCTGTTCGAGGCTGACCTCGTGCGGCGCGACGCCGCCCCTCGCACCAGGCGTGCCTACCGGATCGACACCGAGGGCTTCGCGGGGTGGGCGGCCGGGCTCGGGGTCGAGCCCGCGGCCGTCAGCCCCCGTCAGGTCCGCCGCTGGGTCGCCCTGCTGACGGGCGAAGGGGCGGCGCCGAGCACCTCGGCGCGCAAGCTGGCCGCGCTCCGCTCGCTGTTCGACAGCCTGCGCCGTCACGGCCTCGCCGCGCAGAACCCGGCGGAGCTGGTCTCCACGCCCCGGCGTGGGAGCCGCCTGCCGACCGTTCTGAGCGCCCGCGAGGCCGGGCGGCTGCTCGACGGGATCCCCGACCGGAGCACCGCCCAGCCGCTCGAGCTGCGCGACCGCGCGATCTTCGAGCTCGCCTACTCGTCGGGGCTGAGGGCGGAGGAGCTCGTCTCGATCGAGCTGACCGACGTCGACCACGACGGAGAGCAGGTGCGGGTCGAAGGGAAGGGACGGAAGACCCGCTTCGTCCCCGTCGGGGAGCCTGCGATGGCGGCGCTCCGCTCCTACCTGGAGCGCGCACGCCCGCAGCTGGCGCGCCAGGCGCCCGGCGGCGCCGCGCCGTTCTCGCTGTTCCTGAGCCGAAGCGGCAAACCGCTCGGCACGAGCGACGTGCGGAGACGGCTGCGGCTGTGGACCACGCGCGCCGGGGTGCAGGGCACGGCGACGCCGCACTCGCTGCGCCACAGCTTCGCGACGCACCTTCTGGACGGGGGCGCGGACCTGAGGGCGATTCAGGAGATGCTCGGCCACGCCAGTGTCTCCAGCACCCAGATTTACACTCGGGTAGAGTCCGCCCGGCTCAGAAGCGCCTACGCGCGCAGTCACCCTCGGGCCTGACAGGGGGAGCCCTGGAGACCAACGTCAAACCGATCGAGCTGCGCGAACTTTGGCGCCGCTACAAGGAGGACGGCGACAAGCACAGCCGCGAGCGGCTGGTCGTCGCCTACTCGCCCCTGGTCAAGTACGTGGCCGGCCGCACCGCGGCCGGCCTACCGCCGCATGTCGAGGAGGCGGACCTGATCTCCTACGGCCTCGTCGGTCTGATCTCCGCGATCGAGCGCTTCGACCTCTCCCGGGAGATCAAGTTCGAGACCTACGCGATCATGCGGATCAAGGGCGCGATCATCGACGAGCTGCGCTCGCTCGACTGGGTGCCGCGCAGCGTTCGCGCCCGTGCCCGCGAGGTCGAGCGGGCCAACGCCAAGCTCGAGCATCTCCTGCAGCGCGCTCCGACCGACCAGGAGATCGCCGACGAGATGGGCATCACGCTCGACGAGCTCAACGACTCGCTGCTGCAGATCAGCCACTCCTCGATCGTGGCGCTGGACGAGCTGTGGAGCGTCTCGGACTCGAGCGGCGACCAGGTCTCGCTGATGGACACGATCGAGGACCCCAACGCCCCGGACCCATCCCGGGCGCTCGACGTCGGGGACCTCAAGGACCGGATCGCCGACTCGATCGCGAAGCTGCCCGAGCGGGAGAAGCTCGTGATCGCCCTCTACTACTACGAGAACCTGACTCTCCGAGAGATCGGCGAGGTGCTCGGCGTGACCGAGTCGCGCGTCTCGCAGATGCACACGAAGGCCGTCCTGCGGCTGCGCTCGCGGATGCAAGAGGAGTCCTTCGACGACTAGCAGGCCGCTGCCGGACCGGATCGAGCTGGCGGCGCCGTGGCTGGCGGCGCTCGGCGCGCGGGCGCTGGGGGTGCTGCCGGGGCCGCTGCGCAGACGGGCGCTGCAGGGCGCGTTCGATCGGGCGCGGGACGCCTTCAACCGAGGCGACGTCGAGGCGGTGATGGCGCTGTTCGCGCCCGACGTCGAGTACGGGCCGCCGCCGCCGCTGGGCGCCGATGAGATCGTCGGGCTGCCCGCCGTACTCGAGTTCTGGCGCGGCGTGCTGGCGCGGTGGCCGGACAGCACGATCGAGAACCTCTCGATCCGGGAGGCGGCGCCGGGCCGGTTCGTGCGCACCGCGCGGCTGCGCCACGCCGGGCCCGGCGCGGGCGAGCCCCTCGAGTACGAGATCGTGCAGACGACGATTCTGCGCAAGGGGCGGGTCGTGCGCCAGGTCAACGAGCTCTCCTCGTGAGCGAGCACCTCTTCGCGGGGATCCACGTCGCGGATCTCGGCGCGTCGCGCGACTTCTACGCGCGGCTGCTCGGGCGCGAGCCGGACCTGGTGCCGAACGAGCGCGAGGCGGCGTGGCAGCTGCACGAGGGGGCTTGGATCGTCCTGATCGCGGAAGAAGGGACGCCGGGCGGGGCGCAGCACACGCTGATCGTTGAGGACCTCGACGCGTTCCTCGCGGCGGCGCGTGAGCGGGGCATCGAGCCCGGGCCGGTCGAGCCGGTCGGCCCGGACATGAGCCAGAGCATCGTCGTCGACCCCGACGGCAACCGCCTGAAAGTCGCGGCGCGAGCCGGCGAGGCTGACGCCGCGGGCTAGTGCCCGTGCGCCTGGCAGACCGCGCGCAGCTGCGAGAACGTGAAGCGCAGGAAGCGGGCCTGCAGGCGCAGGCCGGTGGCGGTGCCATTGCTTACGTTCAGGCGCAGCCCACGGTTCAGTCGTTTGACCGCGGACTCGGCTCTTTGCAGCGAGCGCGCGGCGTCGGGGGCGCCGTGCGCGCGCAGTTCCGCCTCGACTTCGTGCTCGGCAGCGATCGCTTCCCTGCCCGCCGCGAGCATTTCGCCGGCGACGCGCCGCCCGTGCAGGGCGGCCGGCTGCGGGTCGCGCACGCCGCGGAGGTTCTCGGCGGCGGTCGGCAACCTCCTCACCGGCCGGAGTCTAGTTCTTTGTGGGCCGGATCCGGCGGAGGGCCCCGGACCGTCTCCTGTCATCGTGGAGCGACACGCGATCGATCGAGGGAGGGCAGGCCGTGGAGCTCAGGATCTTCGCCGAGCCGCAGGAAGGCGCGACCTACGAGCAGCAGCTCGCGATGGCGCGGGCGGCCGAGCAGCACGGATTCGGCGCCTTCTTCCGCAGCGACCATCTGCTGCGGATCAAACCCGGCGACGGCGCCCCCGGCCCGACCGACTCCTGGGTGACGCTCGGAGCGCTGGCCCGGGAGACGAGCACGATCCGGCTCGGGACGATGGTCACCTCGGCGACGTTCCGCCTGCCGGGCCTGCTCGCGGTCGCCGTCGCGCAGGTCGACGAGATGAGCGGGGGGCGCGTCGAGGTCGGCCTCGGCACCGGCTGGTTCGAGGCCGAGCACGCCGCCTACGGCGTCCCCTTCCCGCCCTTCGGCGAGCGCTTCGAGCGTCTGGAAGAGCAGCTCGAGATCCTGACGGGGATGTGGAGCGCGCCCGAGGGGGAGAGCTACGCGTTCAGCGGCCGCCACTACGAGCTCGCGCCCGGACCGGCCCTGCCCAAGCCGCGACAGCGGCCCCATCCGCCGGTGATCGTCGGCGGCACCGGGCCGCGCCGCACGCCCGCGCTCGCGGCCCGCGTCGCGAACGAGTTCAACGTCGCGTTCATGGACGCCGGGAGCACGGGGGAGCGCTTCGCCGCGGCCCGCGGCGCCTGCTCGGAGCTCGGCCGCGACCCGGACGGCCTGATCTGCTCGCACGCGATCACGGTCTGCTGCGCGACCGACGAGGCCGGGCTCGCACGTCGCGCCGAGCGGATCGGGCGCGCCGTGGAGGATCTGCGTGCTCACGGTGCGGCGGGGACGCCCGCCCAGGTCGCGGAGCGCCTGAGCGAGTATCGCGACGTCGGGGCGAGCCGCTCGTACCTGCAGGTGATCGACCTCGACGACATCGACCACGTGGCGTTGATCGCCGCCGAGGTGATGCCGCTGCTGGCCGCCGGCTGAGCGGCCCTCAGGTCGCCCGGACGGCGGGCGGCCAGGCGTCTTTACCTGGCGCGCGGGCGGCGGTATGGTCACCTCACCCGAGGAAGGAGACATAGCTCATGCACCCCGCAGCGGACCGTATTCGCAACGTGGCCCTCGTTGGACATCGAGGGTCGGGGAAGACCTCGCTGCATGAGGCCCTCTTGTTCGAGGCCGGGGCGATCAACCGTCTCGGTTCCGTCCCCGACCAGACCACCGTGTCGGACGCCGACCCGGACGAGCAGGCGCGGCAGATGTCGATCTCGGCCGCGCTCAACTCGCTGACGTGGCACGAGCGCAAGATCAACCTGCTCGACACGCCCGGCGAGCCGAGCTTCATCGCGGACGCGCTCGGGGCGCTGCGGGTCTGCGAGTCGGCCGTGTTCGTGATCAACGCGGTGATGGGCGTCGAGGTCACGACGAGCCGTCTGTGGGCGCGGGCGGCGGAGCTGGACATCGCGCGGATGCTGTTCGTGAACATGCTCGACCGGGAGCGGGCCGACTTCTTCCGAACCCTCGAGCAGCTCAAGAGGGCGTTCGGCCAGCACGTCGTCGCGACCGAGATCCCGATCGGCGCCGAGCACGAGATCTCCGGGGTGATCGACCTCGTCGACATGAAGGCCTTCCGACAGGACTCCCCGGCGCGCGGCGGCTGGACCGAGATCCCGATCCCGGAGGAGTCGGCCGCGCTCGCCCAGGAATACCGCGAGAAGCTGATGGACGAGGTCTGCGAAGTCTCCGACACGCTGATGGAGCGCTACCTCGACGGCGGCGAGATCTCACACGAGGAGATCGTCGACGCCCTCAAGGAGGGGACCAACCACGGCAAGATCTTTCCCGTCGTGTGCGGCGTGGCGACCGCCAACCTCGGCACGACGCGGCTGCTCGACGCGATCGTCGAGGACCTCCCCTCGCCCGTCAAGCACGGCTCCCTGAAGGTCGGCGAGGTCGAGCTCGAGGCGGACGAGAACGAGCCGCTGTTCGCCTACGTCTTCAAGACCCGCGCCGACCCGTTCGCGGGCCGGATCAACCTGATGCGGATCTACCAGGGCGTGATGCGCGCCGACAGCCAGGCGCTCAACACGCACGCCCACGTGAAGGAGCGGATCGGCCAGCTGCTCGTCTTCGCGGGCAAGGAGGTCGACCACGTCGAGGAGTTCGGCCCCGGCGACATCGGCGCCGTCGCGAAGCTAAAGGAGACTCGCGCGGGGGACTGGCTGGCAGAGCGCGACGAGCCGATCGAGATGCCCCGGATAAAGCTCCCGGCGCCCGTCATGGCGTTCGCCGTGGAGCCGAAGAGCCGGGGCGATGAGGAGAAGGTGCTCTCCTCGCTGCGACGGTTGCAGGAGGAGGACCCGACGATCGACCTGCACCGCGACCAGCAGACGGGGGAGCAGATCGTGGCGGGACTATCCCAGGTCCACGTCGAAGTGATCGTGGACCGCCTGCGCGACCGATTCGGCGTCGAGGTCACGCTCAAGCCGCCCCGGGTGCCTTACCGCGAGACTATCCGGGCGACGGCCAACGGCCACGGCCGCCACAAGAAGCAATCGGGCGGCCGGGGCCAGTTCGGCGACTGTCAGATCGAGATACAGCCGCTCGCCGACGGGGAGCACCCGACCGGCTACGAGTTCGTCGACAACATCAAGGGTGGGGTGATTCCGAGCTCTTTCATCCCGGCCGTCGAGAAGGGCGTCCGCGAGGCGATGGAAGCGGGCGTGCTAGCGGGCTACCCCGTCCAGGGCGTGCGGGTGCGGCTCTTCGACGGCCAGTACCACTCCGTCGACTCCTCGGAGATCGCCTTCAAGCTCGCGGGCATCCAGGCGATGAAACAGGCCCTCGCCGACGCCTCGCCGGTGCTGCTCGAGCCGATCATGATGGTCACCCTCTCGGTCCCAGAGGCCCACGTCGGAGACGTGATCGGGGATCTGAACAGCCGCCGGGGACGGCCGCAGGGAATGGAGCCGAACGGGGCGATGACCGAGATCAAGGCCGAGGTCCCGATGTCGGAGATGCTCACCTACGCGCCCGACCTGCGCTCGATCACGCAGGGCCAGGGCGACTACACGCTCGAGTTCCTCCGCTACGAGGAGGTCCCCGGGCACCTCGCTTCGCGGGTCGTCGCGGAGGCCGGGGCGGAGCGCGAGGCGGCCCACGCGTAGGGGGCCGGGAGGAAGCCGACGCCGTGCACGCGTCGCCGCCAAAGGTACGGGGGGCGCTCCTCCAAGCTACCCTGGGTGGCGATGACGACCCGCTCGATCGTGACGTCGCAGCCGGACGTGGCCTGCGACGTGTGCGCTCGCCGCCTGCTGCGCGGCGAGCAGCCTGACTACTTCATCGCCGACGGTCGCCGGCGGCTCGTCTGCGAGCTGTGCGCGCCGCGGGCCACCCACGAGGGGTGGCTGCGGGAGACCGAGGCGGCCGCCGACGTCTCGCTGCCGCCCCAGCGACCCCGCCGGGGCCGCAGCCTGATCGACAGGCTGATCCAGGTCACGAAGGCCCCGCCCGCGCAGGAGCGGCGACGGTCTCGCGCCTCGGGAGACGAGCAGACCGAGCCGCGCTCGGCGCCGTACGACCTCTTCGACGGAGCCCCCGTCGCCGACTCGACCGGGGCAGACGCGGACGCCCCGCTCGGCGCGCCGCAGCCAGCCTCGCCGCCGACCTACCCAGACCTCGCCGTCGCCGTCTTCAACGCGAGCGAGTTCCCGCGCCGGGTCGCGGGGGTCGCTCGTTCGCTCGGCGAGCCGGTCATCAGCGTTCGCTCCGCCGAGCACCTCGCGAGCGTCGTGCGGATCGTCGTCGCGTGGGAGCTCTGCTGGTACCGATACGAGGTCGACCTGAGCGAAGAGCCGGCCGCGGCCGTCGCCGCCGGTCAGGGCACGGAGCTCTCCGAACTGTCCCGCGAGGAGTGCGAGGGCAACGCCCTCGCCGGCTCCGGCGGGACGATCGCGCTGGCGCAATAGCGCCGTCGCCCCTTGCGTCCGTTCCAGCGACGAGTAAGATCGACCGTCAGATGATCTACTGCGTCGTACCCAAGCCGCTCGCCGAGACCCTCTACCCGAAGCTGGTCGAGCACTACAGCGACGACGAGAACGTGACCGTGATCGTCGAGCGCCGCGAGTTCGACCGCCGGGCCCGCAACGGGAACAAGGGCAACTCGGGAGACGGCGCGCAGCGCCGCGTGATCCGGGACCGCCGTCGCGCGCGCGTCGCCGGCGACACGCTGCCGCTCGCCAAGGCCCTCTAGCGGCGCCCACGCCAAGTCGCGTGAAGGTGATCGTGCACGTCGACGGAGGCGCGCGGGGCAACCCCGGGCCGGCCGCCGCGGCATGCGTGATCTCCGATCCCGACGGCCAGACGCTGGCCGAGCACGCGGAGCTGCTCGGCCACGCGACCAACAACGTCGCCGAGTACCGCGCCCTGCTGCTCGGCCTCGCCAAGGCCCGCGAGCTCGGCGCCACCGAGATCGAGGTGATCGGCGACTCCGAGCTGATCGCCAAGCAGGTCAAAGGCCTCTACAAGGTCAAGCACGAGGCGATGAAGCCCCTCTACCTCGACGCCATGAAGGCCTTCCGCGAGTTCGACAGCTGGTCGATACGGACGGTGCCGCGAGCGCAGAACAAGCGGGCGGACGCGCTCGTCAACGAGGCCCTCGACGGCGCTCGCTGAGGGTCGTGCGGGCGGGACGGACTCATTGGGCTCCCTCCGCCTGCTCGCAGCGGCGTCCGTCGTGCTGATCTGCGTCGGCCTCCTCCTGACAATCGCCGAAACGGCTCCCGTTGCATCGCTGTGCGTGAACCTGCTCGGGGCGGCCGGTCTCCTGTGGGCCGGCCTGGCGCTGCGCCGTCGTCGCTGAGACGGATGTGGACAGGGCTCGTAGGGGAGCGCTCGGCGCTAGTGCAGCGGCTGCGCCGATTTCGCGATCGCGAGCATCTGAGCGTTCGTCAGGTCCTCGAGCAGGGTGTTGGTCACCCAATAGAGCATGTTGCCCGACTTCCAGCCGATCACGTGGATGTGTGAGCCGTCGTCGACGAGCAGGTAGGAGCGGCTCCCGATCTGCTGGCGGCGGGCGTTCTTGAACAGCGGCGGGTTGGTCCAGTCGGTGCCCTGGAAGTCGTAGTAGCCGCCGAGCGTGTTCTCCCGCCAGACGACCACGTATGCGTGGTGGAGGATGTTCTGCTGGTTGCGCAGGAAGTAGGGGCGGACCGTTTCCTGACTGGACACCGCGGTCTGCAGCGTCGGGTAGAGGACCTTGATCGGCACCTTCAGTGCGGCGCTGACCGCTTCGTTCTCGCCGGTCGTCGCGACCAGTCCGAGCGCCGCGGGCGAGCTCGCCGAGCTGCTCGAGCCGTGATGGTGCTTGCTCGAGGAGTGGTGGGGGATCAGAGGCGCGAGGTGGACCTTTTCGTGGCCATGGATGAATTCCTTGAGGGTTTCTTTCTCGAGCTCGGGCGTCGCGGTCACGTAGGAGCCGCCGCCGAAGTTCGCGTTCACGTCCGCGGTTTTGAAGCGGACCTGACGGAGTGGCTTGGTCTGCGAGAAGGCGATCAGCTTCGCGAGTTCCTTGAGCGTGTCGAAGGTCGGTTTGAAGTTCGAGCGGATCGCGTGGCCGACTGCTTTGGAGACCTGTTCGATCCGTTCGAGCACGTCGCTCGGAGAGATCTGCTCGCGCAGTGAGCGGATGAAGTCCTGCTGGCGCGCCACGCGCACGAAGTCCGAGTCGAAGTGGCGGAAGCGCACGTAGGAGAGCGCGTTGTTGTAACAGAGCTTCTGGTAGCCGGGCTGGAGGTTGATCGCCGAGAAGTCTTCGCCGAGCGCGCCGCCGCCGAGGTAGCGGTGGTCGACGTTCACGAACGCGCAGCCGAGCGTGTCGACGACTTTGATGAAGCCCGCGAAGTTGACGTCGATGATCCCGTTCAGGTGTCCTTTCAGTTCCGGGAAGACTTCGCGCTCGATCGTTTCGGCCGCCAGCACGATCCCGCCGTCGGCGCCTTTCAGTTTGCTGCCGATCGTGTAGGCCGCGTTGATCTTTTCGTTCGTGTAGAGCGCGCCCTGCGGCGTGCGGATGTTGACCATCAGGTCGCGCGGGATCGAGAGCACCGACGTCTGCCCCTGTTCTGGGTCGAAGCGGACCAGGAGGATCGAGTCGCTGTGAGGCGTGGCGTTGCGTTCTTCGCTGTTCTTCGAGCCGGAGCGGCGATCGGACCCGAGCACGAGGAAGTTCTGCGGTTCGCCCGCGTAGGGATACGAGGAGACGAGGCCCTTGGGCGTCGCGATCGGGTTGATGAAGATTTTTCCCGCGATCGAGTCGCCTTCGTTGACGACCACCGTCGCCGTCGCGCCGCCCGCGATCAGGAAGATCAGGACCCCCGCCAGAGAGAAGCGGAGCCACATGCCGCGCCAGAGCTTCGGGGCGCGCTCATCGTCGATGGGGTGAGGAGATGCGCTCATGCAGGGTGTGGCGAAGCGCCGCCCCCCAGCAGCGCTCTCGGCTCTTCAGGGTAGCGGCCGGCCCGGAGCGCAGCGCCGCCCCGGCGGCTACCCTCGCGGTGGTGTTCAGCGCCCGTAACCGCGAGCTGCTGGGTCTCGTGCCGTCCGCGCTGCTCGTGACGGCCGGGTTCACGGCGATCTTCATCCAGTCCGAAAACAGCACGCCGCGCGCGTCGACGAACCTGACGCTCAACCACGCCTCGAGCGTGTCGCTGAGCTACGGGCTGCTGTTCCTGGCGCTGTGCCTGGCGGCCCACCTCGTGATCCGCTTCTCGCTGCCCGACGCCGATCCGTACCTGTTCCCGCTCGTCGCCGTGCTCGCGAGCGTCGGGATCGTGATGGTCTACCGGATCAACCCCGTCCTCGCCCGCCAGCAGGCGCAGTGGATGGTCGTCGGGCTCCTCCTGTTCGCCGCCACGATCCTCGCGCTGCGCAAGCAGGGCGTCGGGGTGCTCGAGCGCTACCGGTACACGATCGCCGCGGTCGCGATCTTCGCGACCGTGCTGCCCCGCTTCCCGGGCATCGGCGAGCAGGTCAACGGGGCCTATCTCGACATCCATCTCGGCTCGATCGCCTTCCAGCCGTCCGAGTTCGCCAAGGTCGCGATCGTGATCTTCCTCGCCAGCTACCTGCGCGACAACCGCCAGGTCCTCGTCACGGCGGGCCGCCGCGTACTCGGGCTGACGATCCCTCCGATGAAGCAGTTCGGCCCGATGCTGATCATCTGGGGGGCCTCGATGGCGACGCTCCTGATCACCCGCGAGCTCGGCACCTCGCTGATGTTCTTCGGGGCGTTCCTCGCGTTGCTGTACGTAGCGACGGGCCGGCTGTCGTTCCCGTTCATCGGCCTCGTCCTGTTCGCGCTCGGGGTCTGGTACGTGACCGGGCACGTCAGCCACGTCACGTCACGCGTCGAAGCTTGGGAACACCCCTTCAACGAAACGCTCTACAACAAGCCCGGCGGCAGCTACCAGCTCGCCCAATCGCTGTTCGCGCAGGCCGACGGGGGCTTCCTCGGCACCGGATTCGACCGCTCGCTGCTCCAGTACCCCGTCGAAATCGCGCCCCACCACATCGTCCACCGCTACATCCTCCCGGTGCCCGAAAGCGACATGATCTACGCGGTCCTCGTCAACGAGCTCGGCCTGCTCGGCGGCGCCGCCCTGCTGCTCGTCTTCCTGCTGCTCGTGGCGCGCGGGCTGAAGACCGCCGTGCTGGCGCGGGACTCGTTCTCCAAGCTGCTCGCCACCGGCCTCTCGTTCGTGATCGCCCTGCAGGTCTTCGTGATCGTCGGCGGGGTGACCCGCGTGATCCCCCTGACGGGCGTCACGCTCCCGTTCGTGGCCTACGGGGGCTCCTCGGTCGTGATGAACTTCGTGCTCGTCGCGCTGCTGCTCGTGATCTCAGACCGCGCCCGTCGCCCGTACCGCGCGACCCCGCGCGGCTGACCCAGCGGTTCTGGGCGCCGCCTGTCGCCCGCAGGTGCCCCCGGCGGACCGTCGAAAGATGCCGGGATGTCCGCCCGCAGCTCGACCCGGCCCGCCCTGAGCGTCTCCGTCGACACGCGCCCCGGGGCCGCCCCGCCGCGACGCGTGCGCCTCGCTCCGCAGGGCCGCGAATGGTCCTCGGCCTACTCGCCCGCGGGGCTCCACGGGCGTCCCTGGGTGGCACGTCTGCGGCGCGCTCTGGAGCGGGAGCGCTTCGAGCTTCACTTCCAGCCGATCGTCTCGCTCCGCGAGGGGGGGATCTCCCACTACGAGGCGCTTCTGCGCCTCGCCGACGGGCCGAACGGCGAGCTGACCGCGCCCGCCCTGTTCCTGCCCGCGGCCGAGCGCTACGGCCTGATCCGCGAGATCGACCGGATGGTCCTCGCGCGGGTCGTCCGCCTGCTCGCCCGCGACACGGCGATGGGGGGCGCCGCGATCGCGATGAACGTCTCGGCCCTGTCGGTGACCGATCCCGGCATGCTCGCCTACATCGCGGCCGTCCTCGCCCGCTACGAGGTCGCGCCCGAGCGGCTCGCGATCGAGATCACCGAGACCGCCGCGATCTCCGACATGGAGCGGGCCCGCGCCTTCTGCGCGGGCGTCCTCGACCTCGGCTGCAGCCTCGCCCTGGATGACTTCGGGGCCGGCTTCGGCTCCTTCCAGTACCTCAAGCAGCTCCCCTTCAGCCACCTGAAGATCGACGGGGGCTTCATCCGCGAGCTGCCGAGCTCCCGCACCGACCAACTCGTCGTGCGGGCGCTCGCCCGCATCGTCCGCGGCATGGGACGCGAGACGATCGCCGAGTTCGTCGGCGACGAGGCGACCGTCGCGATGCTCCGCGCCTACGACGTCGACTACGCCCAGGGCTACCAGCTCGGCGCGCCCGCGCCGCTGCACGCAGAGGCCGCCGAGCGGCCTCGCCGCGTGGCCTGAGAAGGGCTAGGAGCCCGGCGTCGGGAACTGACGGCGCATCGCCGCGTCCCAGGCACGGTCGCTGAGCAGTTTGCGCATCGCGAGCGTTACTTTGGCCGACGGCGTGATCGTCACGCGCGTCGGTGGACGCCGCGCCGATATCGCCCGCTCGATCGCCTTCGCCACCACCTCCGGGCCGCCGCCGAGGCGCCGCATCGGACCTTCGTAGGCGCCTTTCGTGATCGCGCCGACCGCGGCGTTGAAGGTCTCGTAGTCGCCGTCCTGCGGGCCGCTCTGCACCTCCGCCATCGTGCCCGCCGCGGCCTCGCCGAACTCGGTCACGATCAGGCCCGGCTCGATCACGATCACGTCGACTCCGAAGCCCTTCACCTCGAAGCGCAGCGCGTCGGAGTAAGCCTCGACCGCATACTTGGTCGCGTGATACCAGCCCCCGCCCGGGAAGACCAGGCGCCCGCCCATCGAGCTCAGGTTCACGACCTTGCCCCAGCCCTGGGCGCGCATCCGCGGCAGCGCCAGTTGGGTGAGGCGCGCCAGCCCGAAGACGTTCGTCTCGAACTGGCGCCGCACTGACTCCATCGGCACCGTCTCGACCGCCCCCGACTGGCTGTAGCCCGCGTTGTTGACGAGCACCCCGACCGCGCCCTCGGCCTCCTCGACCGCCGCTACCGCGGCCGCCATCGAGGCCTCGTCGGTGACGTCGAGGGCCAGCGTCCGAGCCCCCGCGTCCTTCAGCTCGGTCAGCGTCTCAGGCCGCCGCGCGGTCGCGTAGACGGTCCAGCCCGCCCCGGCGAGCCGCAGCGCCGTGGCGCGGCCGATGCCCGTCGAGCAGCCGGTGATCAGGACGGCCCTGGAGACCTCCCCCATGGGGCGCAGCATACGGCTTCGCGGCGACCACCGACGGTCCCGGGAAAGGTAGGCTGACGGGCATGACCACTATCTCCGCAGACGCCCTGCCCGACGCGCTCAGCGCTCCCGCGCGTGACTTCATCTCCCGCTCGCACCGGCTGCTGATCGGCGGCGAGCACCTCGACGCCGCGGACGGCCGGACGTTCACGACCGTCGACCCCGCGACGGGCCTGGAGATCGCCGAGGTCGCCCAGGGAGGGGCGGAGGACGTCGATCGCGCGGTCGCCGCGGCCCGCCAGGCGTTCGAGTCCGGCCCGTGGGGCTCGATGCCCGCCGCCGGCCGCGAGCGCCTGATGCACGCGCTCGCCGACGCGCTCGAGGCGCGCGCGGAGGAGTTCGCCCAGATCGAGTCGCTCGACAACGGCAAGCCCGTCGGCCTCGCCCAGTACGTCGACGTGAACGGCGCGGTCGGCCACCTGCGCTACTTCGCGGGCTGGCCGACGAAGATCGAGGGCGCCGTGCTGCCCGTCAGCGCGCCCGGGCTGCACGTCTACACGCGCCGCGAACCGGTCGGCGTCGCGGGCCAGATCATCCCCTGGAACTTCCCGCTGCTGATGGCCGCCTGGAAGCTCGGTCCCGCGCTCGCGGCCGGCTGCACGATCGTCCTGAAGCCCGCCGAGCAGACGCCGCTGAGCGCGCTGCGGCTCGGCGAGCTCGCGCTCGAGGTCGGGTTCCCGCCCGGCGTCCTGAACGTCCTGACCGGCGACGGGGAGACCGGCGCCGCGCTCGTCGACCACCCGGGCGTCGACAAGATCGCCTTCACGGGCTCGACGGCCGTCGGGCGCGAGATCGGCTCCAAGGCGGGTCGCGCCTTGAAGCGCGTGACGCTCGAGCTGGGCGGCAAGTCGCCGAACATCATCCTTCCCGACGCCGACCTCGAGGCGGCGATCAAGGGCTCCTTCCAGGCGATCTACTTCAACTCCGGCCAGGCCTGCAACGCCGGCTCGCGCCTGTTCGTGCCAGCCGAGCGCTACGACGAGGTCATCGCCGGCCTCGCCGAGGCGGCCGCGGCGACCCGGCTCGGGCCGGGCCTGGAGTCCTCGACCCAGCTCGGACCGCTCGTCTCCGCCGAGCAGCAGGAGCGGGTCCTCGGCTACATCGCCGCGGGAGTCGAGGAGGGCGCCGAGGTCGTCACCGGCGGCGAGGCCGCGCTGACCGACAGCGGCGGCTACTACGTCGCCCCGACGCTCTTCGCCACGACCTCCGACGAGCTGCGCATCTCCCGCGAGGAGATCTTCGGCCCCGTGCTCGTCGCCTCCCCCTACGACAGCCTCGAGGAAGTCGCCGCGCGCGCCAACGCGGGCGAGTACGGGCTCGCCGCCGGCGTCTGGACGCGCGACGTCGGCAACGCGCACAAGCTCGCCGCGATGCTCCGCGCGGGCATGGTCTACATCAACACCTGGGGGCTGGCCGACCCGTCCGCCCCGTTCGGCGGCTTCAAGGCCTCGGGGATCGGCCGCGAGCACGGCCGCGACGGCCTCGACGCATACCTCGAGAGCAAGACCGTCTGGACCGCGCTCTGAGCCGCGCCGTCTAAGTGAGCGTCGTCGCCGCAGGCGAGCGCCTGCCGCTCGAGGTCTCAGGCCGCGCCCGCTGGGCTCCCGTCCTGGCGGGCTTCTGCGGCCTGCTCGCGCTCGCCGCGACCGTCGAGGTCGTCCTCGACGGCGCCGTCGAACACTCGCCGCTGATCCCCAAACAGCCCGCGATCGCGGGCTGGCTGTCGGGGATCGGCGAGCGGCTCGGCTTCCGCGTCTTCCTGATCGCCCTGATCGCGGCGAGCGCCGCCTACGCCGGGCTGCTCGCCCTCGCCTACGCCCGCGGTGAGCGCGCCGTCCCGCGCCGCTGGGCGTTCGCGCTGATCGGCGCCCTTCACCTCGTGATCTTCCTCGGGCCCGTGCTGCTCTCGACCGACGTGTTCAGCTACATCGCCTACGCCCGCATGGGCGTCGAGCACGGCATCAACCCCTACCTGCACGGCCCCGCCGCGATCTCCCACGATGAGATCTTCAAGTACGTCGGCCACGACTGGCGCCAGGTCGACTCCGCCTACGGGCCGCTCTACACGCTGATCTCTTACCCGCTCGCCCCGCTCGGGGTGCACGGCGCGCTGTGGGCGATGAAGGTCGAGGCCCAGCTCGCGAGCCTCGGCACGCTCGCGCTCGTGTGGCGCTGCGCGAAGGCCCGCGGCAAGGACCCGCTCCCCGCCCTGATCGCCGTCGCGGTGAACCCGCTGTACGTGATCTTCGGGCTCGGCGGCGCCCACAACGACCTGATCATGATGCTCGCGATGATGGGAGCCGTCGCGCTGACGCTGACCCCGCGCGAGGGGGAGGCGGGCTCGCGCCGGGAAGCCGGCGCCGCCGCCCTGATCGTCGCGGGAGCGCTCGTCAAGGCGACGGTCGCCGCGCTGCTGCCGTTCATGATCCTCGCCCGCCGCAGGCTCGCCCCGGTGGCCGGCGCGGCGGCCGCGCTCGTCGCGATCCTCGCGATCGGCTACGCCGTCTTCGGCCGCGAGGGCGTCGACCTCGTGTCCGCGCTCAACCGCGACGCCTCGTTCGTCTCCAGTGACAGCTTCGCGAACGAGATCGCCCACCTGTTCGGCAAGCCCGGCGTTTTCCCCATCGACCACGACCTCCTGAAGGGGGCGCTGGTCGCGATCGTCCTGCACCTGCTGTGGCGCACCTGGCGGGGCTATGACTGGATCGCCGCGGCAGGCTGGTCGCTGCTCGCGATCTCGGTCACGAGCACCTGGCTGCTCGCCTGGTACATCCTCTGGCCGCTGCCCCTCGCCGTCGTCTCGCGCGACCGGCGCCTGCTGATCGCCACGCTCGCCGTGCAGGCGATGTTCATCGTCCACCAGATGACGCCGCTGGTGGCGCCGGTCTCATGAGCGCCCCGGTCGCACCCGAGCCCTACGAGTCCCTTTGGCGGCGTCTGCCCGAGCGGCTGCGCCCGCGCAGCAGCGAGCTCCCGGGAAGGGGAGAGCTGCGCCTGATCGAGGGGGCCGTGCTGATCCTCGTCGGGCTGCTGCTCGCGGTCGCGACCGTCAACGACGTCGCCCGCCAGGCGGGCGTCAACCACCGCATCGTCGCCGACCTGCGCACGTGGCGGGCCTACACCCACCACGACTACAAGAACGTCGCCGCCGACCGGGAACTGCTCGGCACGGCGACGAACCGCGACGTCGTCTGCGGGAACACCGAACCGGGGCCGCCCAAACAGCGGCCCCAGATCTGTCTGGTCGTGACCGGCCCGACCCGCGGCGGGCTGCGGACCGTCTCCGGCGGCTGGTACCTGCCGGCCGGGACCGAAGACAACGTGCGCTCGGCCCGCTACGGGTGCTTCGGCTCTCTCACCACCGGGCTGTGCCCAAAATGACCTGCAAATACTGGATGATCCCCGGTGCGCCGGCGATCCGGCCGAGGTCACGATGAGCACAACTGCCCAACCGCTGCCCGCGCCTCGCGCGGCCGCGTTCAGCCGGACGCTCCCGGACTGGTGGCCGCTCGGCGCTCTCGTGGTGCTCGCTGCCGCGCTGCGACTGAGCACGCTCGGGCTGCAGGGGTTCTGGTTCGACGAGGCGTTCACGCCCGTTCACGTGCTGCACCCGAGCCTCTTCAAAACGCTGCACTCGATCACGCAGACCGAGAACAGCCCGCCGCTCTGGTACATCGTCGAGTGGGTCGACTACCGGCTCCTGGGTACCGGTGAATGGGCGCTGCGGCTCCCTTCGGCACTTGCCGGCATCGCGCTCGTGCCTGTCGCCTGGGGCATCGGCTTCGAGCTCGCCGGGCGCGCCGCCGCGATCGGCACCGCGGCGCTCGTGACGGTCAGCCCGATCTTCGTGTGGTACTCGCAGGAGGCCCGTGTGTATGGCCTGTACGCGCTCGCCTCGGGGGTCCTGATCCTCTGCTTCCTGCGCGCGCTGAGCGCCCCCGAGGACCGTCGCCGCTGGATCGCGTTCGCGCTCGCGGGCGCGCTGGCGCTGCTGACCCACTACTTCACCGCCTTCCTGCTCGCCGGCATCGCGGTCTGGTTGCTCTACCAGCCGCAGACGCGCCGGCGCTGCCTGCCTGCGCTCGCCGTGATCGGCGTGGCGGCGCTGGCGCTGGCGCCGCTGATCTCCCAGCAGGGCGGGCGCAACACGAACTGGATCGGCGAATGGGCGCTGAAAGCGCGCCTGGAGTCGATCCCCCAGTACTTCCTGACCGGCTACAACGGCGCGTCGCTCGGTCACTCGATCGAGCTGCTCGTCGCGTTGCCGCTGCTCGGCGCCTGCGCGCTCGGCGTGTGGCGGCTGATGGCGGTGCCCGCCGGGACGGCGCCTCGAGCCGAGGAGGACCGCTACCGGCGCGGCGGCGCGATCGCGCTGTGGCTCGCCGCCTGCGGCTTCGGGATCCCGCTCCTGCTGGCGCTCGGCGGCGCCGATTACCTGGCCCCGCGCAACGTGCTCGGGGCGATGGTGCCGAGCGCCGCGCTCGTCGCCGTGCTCGCCACCTGGCCGCGCACATCGCCGCTCGGGCCGGCGCTGCTCGCTCTCGGCGCCGTCGGGCTGCTGGCGATCACGATCGACGTCGATCTCAGCCCCCGCCTGCAGCGCAGCGACTGGCGCGACCTCGCGCATGCGATTCCTGCCGGGGGCTCAGAGCGGGCGTACACCAGCGTTCTGTTCGGCTCGGCCCCGCTGCAGCACTACATCCCGGGTCTGCGCAAGCTGCATGCGCACGAAACCGCCACCGTGCGCGAAATCGTCGAGACCGGCGAAAGACCGCTGCGCGAAGGAGCCGGCGCGCCCCCTGCGGGCTTCCACCTCGTCGAAGCGCACGAAGTCCACGGTCTCGTCGCTTTCCGGTTCCTCGCTCCGGTACCGCACGCTCTCAGCGAGGAGCAGCTGCGGCGCTACGACGTCGATCCCGCCGAACCATGGGTGCTCGTGCCCGGGAACAACCGCACGTCGCGCTAGGTTAGCTTTCCAACATGGCGCAGTTGACCCGGGAGGTTCGCGACGCGGCTCAGTCGGCGCTCGAGGCGGGCCGTGAGTACCTCCTCTCGCTGCAGAGCGACGCGGGCTTCTGGCGCGGCGAGTTGCAGACGAACGTCACGATGGACGCAGAGGACCTGCTCCTGCGCGAGTTCCTCGGCGTTCGCAGCGAGGGCGAGACCGAGCGCAGCGCCGCCTGGATCCGCTCCCAGCAGCGCGCCGACGGCACCTGGGCGAACTTCCACGAGGGACCCGGCGACCTGTCGACGACGATCGAGGCCTACTGGGCCCTGCGGCTGGCCGGCGACGACCCGGACGAGGAGCACATGCGGATCGCCGCCGAGTTCATCCGCGGCCAGGGCGGGCTCTCCCACGCGCGCGTCTTTACGCACCTGTGGCTGGCGCTGTTCGGGCTGTGGTCCTGGGACGAGGTCCCCGCGCTGCCGACCGAGATCGTGCTGCTCCACCCGCGGCTGCCGTTCAACGTCTACGACTTCGCCTGTTGGGCGCGCCAGACGATCGTCGCGCTGTCGGTCGTCAAAGCCCACCGCCCGGCGCGGCGCCTGCCGTTCGGCCTGCAGGAGCTCGAGCCGCTCCCCGGCTCGGTGCCCGCTCCCGAGGCCGAGGGTCGCGAGCGCTCGCGCCGCGCCGGAGCCCTCGGCATGCTCGACCGCGCGCTCCGGGTCTACGAACGTCACCCGCTCGGACCGCTGCGGCGCCTGGCCCGCGCCCGCGCGGAGAGCTGGATCGTGCGCCGCCAGGAGGCCGACGGGTCCTGGGGCGGGATCCAGCCGCCGTGGGTCTACTCGTTGATCGCCCTGCACCTGGAGGGCTATCCGCTCGACCATCCGGTGATGCGCCGCGGCCTCGAAGGCATCGAGGGCTTCATGGTCGAGGACCGCGACGACCGTCACGGCGTCGGGGCTCCCCCCGGGGCCTCGAGGCGCCTGGAAGCCTGCCAGTCGCCCGTCTGGGACACCGCGCTCGCGATGATCGCGTTGAGCGACGCAGGCCTCGCGGGCGACGACCACGCGATGGTCCGGGCCGGGCGGTGGCTGCTCGGCGAGGAGGTGACCGTCCGGGGCGACTGGGCGGTGGCCCGTCCGCAGCTGGCTCCCGGGGGCTGGGCCTTCGAGTTCGAGAACGTCAACTACCCGGACGTCGACGACACCGCCGAGGTCGTGCTCGCGCTGGAGCGGCTGTCCGGCCTGCCCCTCTCGGGTCTCGAGGGGGCGCGCGCGCGGGCGCTCGAGTGGACC
>Ga0134125_10000133_pt1 | contig 109551 bp, 100 predicted proteins | sample KB31751_FD_96464 | JGI IMG/M metagenome (GOLD analysis project Ga0134125, IMG submission 96464) | Terrestrial soil microbial communities with excess Nitrogen fertilizer from Kellogg Biological Station, Michigan, USA - KB3-175-1 | ecosystem: Environmental > Terrestrial > Soil > Unclassified ... | reverse complement strand
TCAAGGGCTGTTCCGGCGGGAAATATTCCAGGACGCTCGCCAGGCTTCGCTTCCCGGTACCCCTGAAGGCGGAGATATCCAGTCCAAGCCCCTGGTACAACCGCAGAAAGTCCCCCTGTCCCGAGAGGTAGAATTCATTTTCAGCGGCGGTTTCCTGGGAATGCATCGTCAGCAGCCTGCCTTCCGCGAACCTGGCGATTACCCCAAAAAGGTTCGCCGATACGGAATAGGGTGCGTGCGGCACGATCGAACTTGTATCCTTCAGTTGGTTTTCGAAGGCTGTGAAGATGGCCAATGCCGCCCCAAACCGGTCGGGAGCGCTCCTGTCGGTAAATCCCATCGTTTCGATAAAATTGTAATAGGCGAGGCGACCCGACTTTTTCAGCTCGAGCGTATCCGTCGTGTTGCAAATATCTCCCACAGCGACTATACCGCCGGCCGCCATCTCTTCCTCGGCGGCGGCGATGGCCGCTGCTACCGCATCCGGTTGCGCCCTGCCCCGCTGACCGATCACCGCCAGCAGGAAGTCCACCAGGCCCGTCCCCTCCGGGATCCGCCCTTTGAGCCAGGATAGCTCCAGGTGACAATGACAATTGACGAATCCGGGGCAAAGCGTGCCGGAATACGTCTCGATTCCCTCGCCGGCTTCCGCCGCAGGCACGATTTCCTGCACAATTCCGTCATGGCTAAGGATGAGCACCGGGTCGCCGGAGACCCGGCGGTGGCCTTCAAACAAATAATCCGCTCTGAATTTCCGATATCCCATCGGCTGACATTTTATCTTTTTATCTTTGCGCTCCTTCCCGTCCAACGCGGCGGGCCAAAGTTATGCTAGATAAACTAGAAGCCATAAAAGCCAGGTTCGAAGACCTGGGCGTAGCCCTCAGCAATCCGGAAATCGTCAGCGACAACCGGAAGTTCAGCGCCATGAGCAAGGAATACCGCAGCGTCGAAAAGATCGTCAGGGCCTATGAAGCGTACAAGGCCCTTCTCGACAACATCGAATTCAACAAGGAGGCGCTCAAGGAAGACGACGCAGAGCTCCGGGAACTGGCCAAGGCGGAAGCCCCGGGCCTGGAAGAAAAGAAAGAACTCCTCGAAGCCCAAATCCGCCAGCTGCTGATCCCCAAGGACCCCCAGGACGAGAAGAACGCCATCCTCGAAATCCGCGCGGGGACCGGAGGTGACGAGGCGAGCCTTTTCGCCGGTGACCTGCTCCGGATGTATATCCGGTATTGCGAACGCCGCGGTTGGAAAACGGCCATTCTGAGCGAAAGCGAGGGGACGGTCGGCGGCTACAAGGAAGTCCAGGTGGAGGTCGTGGGGGATGACGTGTATGGCATTCTGAAGTTCGAAAGCGGTGTCCACCGGGTCCAGCGCGTTCCGGATACGGAGACCAGCGGCCGTGTCCATACCAGCGCCGCAACCGTCGCGGTCATGCCGGAGGCGGAGGAGGTGGACTTCGAACTAAAGGAAAGTGACGTCAAAATGGAGACGGCCAGGAGCGGCGGCGCCGGCGGCCAGAACGTCAACAAGGTGGAAACCAAAGTGTTCCTCACACATATCCCGACGGGCGTTACCGTCGTCTGTCAAACCGAACGGAGTCAGCTTGGCAACCGTGAGAAGGCCATGCAGATGCTGCGGACAAAACTCTATGAGGATCAGGTCCGGAAACAGGAGGAGGAAATCGCCCGGCACCGCAAAAGCCTGGTCAGCACCGGCGACCGGAGTGCCAAGATCCGGACGTACAACTATCCCCAGGGCCGGGTGACCGATCATCGGATCGGCCTTACCGTCTACAACCTGGCCGACGTCATGAACGGAGCGATCCAGGAATTCCTTGACGCGCTTCAGTTTGCTGAAAATGCGGAAAAAATGGCCCGGCAGAATTAAGGGTTTGGGTGATTTTCACCCCATTAGAGCAGGCCGGCGGCGCATTTTAGACTTTTTTAACGCCGATTCCTTAAACTTTCCGTTTTCTATATTGTCTATTATAGTGTGAGTTCTTTAAATAAATGTGGTAAAATTTGCTACATAGCCGGAATTTGTTTAATTTAAAAGGGGCAATGCTAAATAAATGTTATTAGTCCGGCACTTGAAATCGAAGGCGGGATTTGGAACGTAACTTTGAAGTAGCGAGATAATATTGGCACCTGATTTGCGTTATTGGTATTGAAATCGTTCAAAAAAAGTCTTTTCTATTTGACTCACATAAAGCAGTCAATTTTCTCATAAGCAGTTAGTTTTGGTTACGACCCCTGTTTCTACAGGGGTTTATTTTTATGTAAATGTAGTAGTTAACCTGTAGTTGGAAGCAACCACAAGGTGCTTAGTCCATACGCAAGTCCCGCACCGATCATATCCGCGATAATATCCGCGAGATCGTAGTCGCGCCCAGGAATCCAATATTTCTGAATGTATTCGATCGAGATCCCGAACACATTTCCCAGGACATAGAACAGAAAAAATATTCGGAGCAGCCGCGCGGCATCCGCGATCTTGCGGGACTCATACAAATTCCAAAAAAAAACGAAGCCGCCAAAAAAGCAGACGTGTACAAATTTGTCGAATCCGGGAATACTGAAATGCGACTCGCTGGGAAGCATGGAGCCGGGCAGGCAACACAAAGTCGCTACGATGATCGTCCACAACACGGGGACATAGAGCGATGAAAAATACTTCCGGAGGAATGCGACAAGTTTGGCCATCTCTATTGTGTGAGTTCGGTCTTCCCGACCGATTGCAGCGAATCCAGCGTGGGGTGCGGACTACCGCCTTTCTTTTCGATCGTGATCGCGAAGGCTTGCGCCCGTTTGGTGTCATTCATTTTCAGGATGACATTGGCGCCGGCGGAATCCGTCCCGTCGAAAACGCCGAGATCCTTTTGTCCTTTATCGATCAACGCCCACAATTGGTATTGGCGATCGGACGGGAGCCTCGGCATATTCTTCACGACCAGGTAAACGCTGCTGCTGGTGGAATCCCAATACACATTCGCCCTGGATTGCGGCGCAATCTTCGTTCCCGTCATATTGACCACAATACTGTTCGGATTGCTGACGACCGCCGTTTCCTGCCGGATCTTTTCGATGAGCCGCTGATTCGTGTCGACCGTTTCCTTCAGCCTGCTGTTTTCGTTCGCCAGATCGGCATTTTGCCTGCTCTGCCGGATATACAGCACCACCATCACAACCAGCAGGATAACCGCGGCCGCGGCCACGGTACGCAGCCATGCGAGGCTGCCGCGGAAGTTCCGGTTCTCCATGGAGGCTGAGGCTGCGCGGTTCGGCGAATCCGAAGACAATGCTTCCGGCTTCATCCCCGCAAGCGCCGCGAAGATCTTCGCCCTGACCTCATCCGGTGGCGCCTCCGCGTGCCGGGTCGCATGTGACTCGAGACTTTCCTCGAACTGCCTCCGCTCCGCTACCAACTCGGGATACCGGGTGCATAACTGCTCGAACTCGGAGCGTTCCGCTTCCGTGGCCAGACCCATCACGTAGCTTTCAACGATCCCGCTTGCGATATAGTCCTTTATATTCACTGTAGGTGTTCTCTTAATTGAATTAACGCGTTCCGGATCCGGGTCTTGACGGTCCCCAGCGGGATCGAGGTTATCTGCGCAATCTCCTCGTGCGTATAGCCTTTGAAATACGCCAGGTCCACGAGCACCCTGTGTTCCGGCTTCAGCTTTTCCAACACCTTCCTCAAGCCGATATGGTCGACATTCGGTTGCACGGTCTGGCCGGAAGCACCCTTATATACGGTGTCGGGGAATTCCTGGTTTTTTTGAGCGTTCTGATAGCCCTTTGACCGGAGCATGTCGATGGCGGCATTCCGGGCGATGTTCAACATCCAGGTGAACAGCCGCCCCTTTGTCTGGTCATACGATCCGATCTTCCGCCAGACATTGATAAACACCTCCTGCAGGACGTCGTTCGCCAACCCGGCGTTATCACTGACGATCTGACGGATAATGCTGTACAACGCGCCTGCGTAGTGGTCGTAGAGGAATGAAAATGCCTGATCATTCCGATCCTTTAACGCACGTACCAATTCTTGTTCCGTATAGGTCGAAGGCATTGCCATCAGTGTACGATGTTCGCATAGGCGGCCGCGTCCATCAGCTTGTCGATGTCCGCAGCGTCCTTCACCGTCATCCGGACCATCCAGCCTTTGCCGTAAGGATCGGAATTGACGAGGTCCGGCGCCGATGCCAGGGCCGGGTTGAGCTCCAGGATCGTGCCAGCCACCGGGAGATAGAGGTCTGAAACGGTTTTAACCGCTTCGACGGTCCCGAATACGGTCTCGGCGGCCAGGGATTTCCCGACCGTCTCGACTTCGACGTATACGATATCGCCCAATTCCTTTTGCGCGAATTCGGTAATGCCGATCACCGCTTCATTGTTCTTTTCCAACCGGATCCATTCATGGTCTTTGGTGTAACGTAAGCTGTCAGGGAAATTCATGAGAGAAATTTTGTGCTGCAAGATTACAAAAAGGCGCCGATCTACCAAAAAAGGGCGCGGCACCCGCCCGTCGGGCCTGGCGGAGGCGCCTCATTTGCGCCGGACGAGCTTCATTTTGACGATCCTGACGTCCTCCAACGGACGGTCCAGCGGCGCACCGCTGGTCTTCACAGCCGCGATCGAGTCCACGACATCCATTCCGCTCACCACCTCGCCAAAGACCGTATACGCCTGGTCAAGGTGGGGCGCGCCGCCGAATTGCCGATAGACTGCACGCTGGTCCTCCGGGATTTTCCGGCCATGCAACCGGAACCGCTCGACCGAATCCAGCCCCGCATCCGTGAATTTCCTGCCTTGTACGATATAGAACTGGCTGCCGCTGCTTGCCCTGGCCGGATTCACATCATCCCCCATCCTCGCAGCAGCGAGCGCTCCCCGCTTGTTAAAAAGCGTCGCGCGGAACTCCGCCGGAATGGTATAGCCCGGGCCGCCGCTGCCGCCCTGGCTCATAGGCTTGCCGGGTTGGCCCTCCCTGCTGTCGGGATCCCCGCTCTGGATCATGAAATTGCGGATCACTCGGTGAAACATCAGGCTATCGTAGTAACCGCTCCTGGCCAGTTTGAGGAAATTGTCCCGGTGCAGGGGCGTCGAGTCGGAAAGCCTGACGACGATCGTACCCCTCGTAGTGATGATGGCGACGTCCTTGTGCAGGTCGTTTCTCCGTAGCCCGCCTGCAAGCCGCGGGTTGCAACCCGCGATGGCCGCCAGTAGTGTAAGAGATGCCAGTCCGACGAGCGCTGCCGGCCGCGTTACCGCCGGCAAGGGAGCCGCGGGCCACCGTCTTTTTATCATAGATTATCCAATTCATCGCCGGTCTCCGAATTTTCAAAGTAGAGCAGGATATGATCCTTCAGGAAATTCTCCTGCTCCGCGAGACCCATCTCGGGGAGCGCCTTCAACTGGCGAAAATGCGGCCAGCCATCTTTATCCAATCCCTCGAGCTCATAATAGCCGCTCTGCCGGAAAAGGGAACAGACCGCGACATGCATCAAATCCTGCTTCTCCTCCTTGGTGAATTTTTTCCGGACGTCGCCAAACTCCTGGATGCCGATCAGGAACAAAATGGTCTCCATATCGGGCTTTTTGCCGAACCGCTCCACCAGCCGGCTCTCCAGTTGCCACCACCGGGACTGCAGATCGTCTTGCGCTTTTTGCATGGCGCAAAGATACGAAATCACGTCTCGCCTGCGTCGTCGCCGCAGGAAGCCCTATGCTTCCCTGGCCACTTCCACCGCCGTGCCGTAAGCGAGCACCTCGGTCACCCCATTCATCACTTCATTGGCGTCGTACCGCATGTTCAGCACCGCATTCGCCCCGCGCTCCGCCGCGTGCTGCATCATATACTGGAAGGCCTCTTCCCTTGTCTTTTCGCAGAGGTCGATGTAGATGGAGATCTGGCCGCCGAATAAAGTCTGGAGGCCGCCTGCGATATTGCCGAGCACGCTGCGGGAACGTACGGTGATGCCGCGCACCACGCCGAGATTGCGGACGACGCGAAAGCCGGGGAGATCGACGCTGGTCGTGATCATGGAGGGGTCTAACATAATGGGGGTTTTGAAACCAATATACGCCTTTTTCGGGCGGCCCCCAACCGGTGGCGGGCGCGAGGAAGGGGTACGAGGTAAATGCGCGATATTTTTTGACTGCGCATTTGCCGCATGGTGCCGGCGGGCCCGGCACGTCCGTCAGGACAAACATTAGAGGAATGCGGTAAATGCGCGATATTTTTTGACTGCGCATTGCCGCATGTTATCTTTGCGCAAAATTCAGCGCATGTTACAGGTGGCTTTCATCCGCCAGCACGTGGACTTTGTAAAGGAAAGACTGGCCGTCAGGAATTTTGGCGACACCGGGATGATCGATACCATCGTCTCGCTGGACGACAGGCGGAAGAAGCTTCAACTGGAGACGGACACCGCACAATCAAGGGTCAACGCGCTGTCCAGGGAGATCGGCGGGCTGATGGCGAAAGGCAGCCGGCAGGAAGCGGATGAAAAGAAGGCGGAAGTCGCGGCTTTGAAGGCGGGCTTGGGCCCCCTTGCGCAACAGCTTGCCACGGTTGAAGAGGAATTGACCGCTGCACTGCTCAAAATTCCCAACCTTCCCGCAGCCGCCGTCCCAAAGGGCCGGACACCGGAAGACAACCTGACGATCCGGATGGGTGGCCGCCGCGCGTCGCTTCCTGCAGGCGCTTTGCCGCACTGGGACCTCGCCAAAAAGTACAATCTCATCGACTTCGAATTGGGGAACAAGATCACGGGAAGCGGCTTCCCCGTCTATATCCGGAAGGGTGCGCGGCTGCAGCGCGCCATGATCCAGTATTTCCTCGACTACAACACTGCCGCAGGCTACGCGGAGTATCAGCCCCCCATCATGGTCAACGAGGCTTCGGCCCGCGGGACCGGCCAACTCCCGGACAAAGAGGGCCAGATGTATTATGTCAACGAAGACAACCTGTACCTCATACCGACCGCCGAGGTGCCGGTCACGAATGTCTACCGCGACGAGATCCTCAGGGAAGCACAACTGCCGGTACGCATGACGGCGTATACACCCTGCTTCCGCCGCGAGGCCGGCAGCTATGGAAAGGACGTCCGGGGGCTCAACCGCCTGCACCAGTTCGACAAGGTCGAGATCGTCCAGCTGGTGCATCCGGCGACAAGCTATGATGTGCTGGAAGAAATGGTCAATCATGTCGAAAACCTGCTGCAGTCGCTCGACCTGCCGTACCGTATTCTTCGGCTATGCGGCGGCGATATGGGTTTCACCTCGGCCATGACCTACGATTTCGAGGTCTACAGCGCTGCCCAGGAGAAATGGCTGGAAGTGAGCTCGGTCAGCAATTTCGAGGCCTACCAGACCAACCGGATGAAGATCCGCTTCAAGGACAGCGCGGGGAAAACCCAGCTCGTCCACTCTCTCAACGGCAGCTCGCTCGCATTGCCGCGCATCCTCGCCTGTTTGCTGGAGAATAATCAGCAGGCGGACCATATCGCCCTGCCGGAGCCGCTGCAGCGCTATTTCGGCGCGGACAGGATCGATGGCGAGTAAGGACGCGCCGGAGCAGCGAAAATGTGAGCGCGAGTCGCGCGTGCAAGACTTAAAATTCAATTAAAGTGAGCCGGCGTGCTTGCAAAATCGGGTAAGTCGTTCCATCTTTAGCCTATGAATTCAGTTAACCATTCTTTGTTATGAAAAAGATCCCGCTTCTATTCTCCTTTTTGCTGATCGCATTTTTTTCGCAAGCCCAGATCGACAAGGGTACGATTCTTCTTGGCGGCGATATTTCGCTGAGTACGTACTCGGCCCACTCAAGTTCGGGCGCGCCGCCCAAGTACCAGGAAAACGTGTTTTATGTCGATCCATCCATTGGCCTGGCTGTTCGGAACAATTTTGTACTTGGTCTCGATTTGGGGCTGGGATACGAAAGCCGACCGGTCGAAAATGGGTACAAGGATAACAATTATCAGGCAGGCGTTTTCCTGCGGCAATATAAATTCCTGGGTTCGGGCTCTTGCTTCTTTGGCGCAACCGAACTGGCATTTGGCTATAATGACCTGACCCAGGATCAAAGCGTCGGTTACCGTCAGGACGAGCGAACTACCTCGGCGGAATTGAGCTTCGCCCCGGGAGTGGCATATGCCCTCAATCATCGATGGCAGCTGGAAGTAGTCTTTCCGCAAGTACTGGACCTAACCTATTCCCATCAGAAAATGGTATTCAATATTCCGGACCAGGGGGGTGGTGCTCAAAACGAGTAGGAGCAGAATGATCGCGGATATGAGTTTTTACCAGCTTAAGTACCGGATTTTCGGTCCGGGTAGGTGCGCGTTTCCTGATCGGGCGCTAGACTACCATCCTTTTTTGGCCACACCGTCCTTGATGGCCGCAAGCGCCTTTTCTTCACCCAGCAAGGTAGTCAGTTTATTGCCTTTGCCGTCATGCCCCTGGGCCATGTAGGCGCCTTTTGCCGTCTTTGTGATTACGGCATCCTGGATGGGCACATTCTTCTCTTTCGTCTTTACATTGTACGCGGTGAGTGTTACACTTGACATAGTTTGCCGATTTAATCTGGTTAGTAGTAAATATTGTAAGTTACCGATTTTGAACCATTTGGCAGGAAAATCTTTCCACTGCGGGGGTCTGAGGGCCGGTCCGTCGGCTACACGTCGAGCTTGGCGTATTTCGCGTGGGACTCTATAAAATCACGCCGCGGAGCTACCTCGTCCCCCATCAGCATGCTGAAGATGCGATCCGCTTCGGCGGCGCTTTCAATGGTTACCTGCTTTAACGTCCGGCTTTCCGGATTCATCGTCGTGTCCCAAAGCTGGTCCGAATTCATTTCGCCGAGGCCTTTGTACCGCTGAACGGTCACGCTGTCCTCTTTGCCGCCGCCAAGCTTCTCGACCCAGCCGCGCCGCTGCTCCTCATTCCACGCGTAGGATTGCTCCTTGCCTTTCTTGACGAGATAAAGCGGTGGCTGCGCGATATAGACATAGCCCTGCTCGACCATCTCTTTCATATACCGGTAAATAAAGGTCAGGATCAGGGTAGCGATATGGCTGCCGTCCACATCGGCATCGGTCATGATGATGAGCTTGTGATACCGGAGTTTAGCCAGGTTCAGGCCCTTCGGATCCTCCGGCGTACCGACAGTGACGCCAAGGGCGGTATACATGTTCCTGATCTCCTCGTTCTCGTAGATCTTATGCTCCATGGCTTTTTCGACATTGAGGATCTTCCCGCGGAGCGGCAGGATCGCCTGGAAGCTGCGGTCCCGGCCCTGTTTGGCGGTCCCGCCGGCCGAGTCGCCTTCGACGAGGAAGAGCTCGCACCGGTTCGGGTCGCGGTCGGAGCAATCGGCCAGCTTGCCGGGCAGACCGCCCCCGCTCAATACGGACTTGCGTTGTACCAGTTCCCGCGCCTTTTTCGCCGCGGCGCGGGCCTGCGCGGCGAGGATGACCTTATTGATGATGTTCTTGGCCTCCCGCGGATTTTCCTCCAGATAGGCGTCCAGCGCCCTGCTGACGGTGGAATCGACGACACCGCTGACCTCGCTGTTGCCGAGCTTGGTCTTGGTCTGGCCCTCGAACTGTGGCTCGGGGACCTTTACGGAAATGATGGTGCTAAGTCCCTCGCGGAAATCGTCGCCTTCGATCTCGACCCTGGCTTTTTCAAACAGGCCTTCGCGGTCCCCATAGGACTTGAAAACCCGCGTCAGCGCGCGCCGGAAACCGGCGACGTGCGTACCGCCCTCGATGGTGTTGATATTGTTGACATAGGAGTAGATATGTTCGCTGAACCCGTCGTTGTAGATCAGCGCTACTTCCACCGCCACATTCGTTGTTTCGTCCCGGCCCTCGACATAAATGATCTTCGGGAGCAGCGGCAGACGGCTGGCGTTCTTGTCGAGCATCTCGACGAACTCCACGATCCCGCCCTGGCTGAAAAAGGTCTTGCTGTATGCGTCGCCGTTTTCTTCCTTTTCGCGGAGGTCGGTCAAAGTGATGCTGATGCCCCGGTTGAGGAATGCGAGTTCCCGCAGTCGGCCCTCGAGGATATCTTTATCGAAAACCGTCTCGGTAAAAATTGTCGCGTCGGGCCAGAACCGGACCGTCGTGCCGGTCTTGTCGCTGGCGCCGATCTCGCGGACGGAATATTGCGGGACCCCGATCTTGTAGCCCTGCTCAAAGATCTTCCCATCCCGGTATACGGTGACGTGCAGGTCCGAACTGAGTGCATTTACGCAGCTTACGCCGACCCCGTGCAACCCGCCCGACACCTTGTACGTATTTTTGTCGAATTTGCCCCCCGCGTGCAGGACGGTCATGACAAGCTCGAGCGCGCTCTTTTTTTCCTTGCTGTTGATCCCGGTCGGAATGCCGCGGCCGTCATCGATCACTTCTACCGAGTTGTCCTCATGGATGATCACCAGGATGTTCTTGCAGTAGCCGGCCAGCGCTTCGTCGATTGAGTTGTCCACTACCTCATAGACGAGGTGGTGAAGTCCCTTTTTGCTGATATCGCCGATATACATGGCCGGGCGCTTGCGGACCGCCTCAAGACCCTCCAAGACCTGAATGCTATCCGCTCCATAACCGTTGGTCGCAGGCACCACAACTTCCTGTATTGATTCACTCATTTTATTGACTGGAATAGTGTAGTTAACAATAAATTAATAAAGGCTTGCAAATGTACGAAAAATAAGGCTTTTTGCATGTAAACCAGCCTTAAAACGAACCTATTTTTTCTTGCAATCCGGTGACATACATTCATCATTTTCGATGTAAATTTGCGGGATGTTCCAGGCACCCGACATCCTTGCGATGGCCTACCGGCAACCTGTCCTGCAGGACGACCTGAAGCTGCTCGCCGAAAGGGACCGGCAGATCCCGGGGTCGGTCCAGTATTCGATCCGCAGGTACCGGCGGCACCTCCAATGGAACCTCGACGACACGGGCATGCTGGTCTATTATAACACGCCCTCCCGGAAAGGATCGGACCCGGAGCAGTATCTCGAACTTCGGTTTTGCATCGCCGGCAACACCTGGTGCCGGAAACGGGACGTTGAATGCGACGCCTGCCAGCTTCAGGCGACTCCCGGGTGCAATGAGCGGATCGATACGGTGGACGTCCTGAATTTCCGGTTCCAGGCCGTGCACCTGTCGCAGTTCATCCGGTCGAAGAAAGCCGAGACGAGCGTGAGCGAAGACCTCCTGCAATTCACTCATAAAAGCTCCTTTTCGAAGACGCTCTCCCTCTGCGGCCGGACACGGATAGTGCTGGAAGCACTTCTCAACCATTCCTATACCGGAAGCCTGGAGAATATCTTCGTGAACGCCCAAAGCCAGATGCTGCTGTTATACAGCCTGGAGTGCATGGTCGGCGAAAAGGACGTGGAGGGGTTCCAGTGTAAATTCCTGGCCAATGAAGCCGACCGTGAAAAGATCGTCCGGGCGCGGGAGATCCTGCTGAACCAGATCGGGGAACCCCTGACGATCAAGGCCCTCAGCCGGAAGGTAGCGATCAACGAATGCTACCTGAAAAAAGGATTCAAGGAAATGTTCGGTACCACCATTTTCGATTTCTACCAGGGCCAGCGGATGGAACATGCCCGGTACCTGCTGTACGAAAAAGGTCTGAGCGTGACCGAGGTCTCCGTCATGCTGGGTTATTCCTCGATCTCGCATTTCTCCACCGCGTTCAAGAAACACACGGGCCTGAAACCCTGCGAATTGCTTCTGCATTAAAGCTCCCGAAGGCTTTCCTCCGCCGCCGCGATCGTCGCGTCCAGGTCCTCCTGTTGCAGCGCGTTGTTCAGGAACCAGCTCTCAAAGGCGGATGGCGGCAAGTACACCCCGCGCCGCAGCATTGCGTGAAAAAAGACTTTGAATCGCTCGTTCCGCGCGCCCGCGGCCGTCGCGAAGTCCACTACCGGATGGTCGCTGAAATGGACGCTGATCATCGACCCCAGCTGGTTGATGCGGTAAGGCTGCCCCCAGTCATCGAAGACACGTTCCAGCCCTTTGCGCAGATAGAGCGTCTTTTCCTCCAGCTCCCGATAGATCCCCCGGTTGCCCGTCAGCTCCGTAAGCAGCGTGAACCCCGCGATCATGGCGATCGGATTGCCGCTCAGCGTCCCCGCCTGGTAAACATTCCCGAGCGGGGCGATATGTTCCATGATCTCTTTTCGGCCGCCAAACGCGCCAACCGGCATTCCGCCGCCGATCACTTTTCCAAAGGTCAGCAGGTCCGCGCGGATGCCCAGGCGCTCCTGCGCGCCGCCCGGCGCCAGCCTGAAACCCGTCATTACTTCGTCGAAGATCAGCACGATACTTTCGGCGTCGCAGAGCGACCGAAGCCCTTCCAGGAATCCAGGTTTCGGGAGTATGCAACCCATATTGCCCGCGACCGGTTCGACGATGATGGCAGCCACCTCCCCGCGATGTTCCGCCACCAACCGCTGCACGGCCTCCAGGTCGTTGTATGCCGCGGTTAGCGTATCCTGCGCCACGCCGGCCGTTACGCCGGGCACGGTCTGGATATTGAAGGTGGCAACGCCGCTGCCCGCCTTTACCAGGAAGGGATCGGCATGTCCGTGATAATGGCCTTCGAACTTGATAAATTTATTCCGATTCGTATATCCCCGCGCAAGCCGGATCGCGCTCATACAAGCTTCCGTCCCGCTGCTCACCATCCGCACCAGATCCACGTTCGGCGCCATGCTGCGGATCAGCTCGGCCATCTCCACCTCCAGTTCGGTCGGCGCGCCGAAGGAGGTTGAATACGCTGCGTATTTCCGGATCGCTTCCACGACGGGTCTCCAGGCATGCCCGAGGATCATCGGCCCCCAGGAGGCGATATAGTCGATGTACCGGTTACCATCCACATCGTACAGGTAAGCGCCTTCCGCGCGCTGGATGAAGACGGGCGTCCCGCCGACACTCTTGAAAGCGCGGACGGGCGAGTTGACGCCGCCGGGGATGCTTTGCCGGGCCCGCTCGAAAAGTTCCTTGCTTCGGGTATGTAACATGATTATTGGTTGAGCAGCTTTACTGCGTCCTTTGCAAAATAGGTGGCGATCAGGTCCGCGCCGGCCCGTTTGATCGAGGTCAGGGTCTCGATGATCGCTTTCGCTTCGTCGATCCAACCCATCTTTGCGGCGGCTTTGATCATCGCGTATTCGCCGCTGATATTGTAAGCGCTTACCGGCACCCGCACCGCATTTTTGACTTCGCGAATGATATCGAGATAGGGCAGGGCGGGTTTGACCATCACGATATCCGCGCCTTCCTCCACGTCCATCAGGGCCTCGCGCACCGCCTCGATGCGGTTCGCGGGATCCATCTGGTAGGTCTTCTTGTCACCGAATCCCGGGGCGGAATCGAGCGCATCGCGGAAAGGCCCGTAGAAGCAGGATGCATACTTGGCGCTGTAAGCCATGATCCCCGTCCGGGTGTGGCCGTTCTCCTCGAAGGCATGCCTTATCGCGCCGATGCGCCCGTCCATCATATCGCTGGGCGCCACAAAGTCCGCACCCGCCCTGGCGTGGCTCAGGCTCATTTTGACCAGCGCTTCAACGGTCGGATCGTTGACGATCTCCCCGTCTTCCACGATGCCGTCATGGCCATAGGAGGAATAGGGATCCAGCGCGACATCGGTCATCACAACGATTTCCGGAACGGCGTCCTTGATCGCCCGGACGCTGCGCTGCATCAGCCCATCGGGATTCCATGCCTCTTTACCCGTGTTGTCTTTCAGGTCGTCGCCGGCCTTTACGAACAACAATACCGATTTGATGCCGAGGGCGTACAATTCTTTTACCTCCCTCAGTGTGCCGTCAAGGCTTTGCCGGAAGTACCCGGGCATGGAGGCGATCTCCGTTCGTACACCCTTTCCTTCGTCGATGAACAGGGGTACGATAAGATCGTTGGGGCCGAGCTGCGTTTCCGCCACCATATTCCGGATGGCCGGGCTTTGCCGCAGGATGCGATTGCGTCGTTGGAGATACATACGTAATTAAGTGTTTTAAAATTGTCATACTTCATTCGCCCAGTCCCGCGGATGCAGGCAGGCGTCGAGCAATTCCGCTTCCGGACTGCCAGGCGCGGGATGATGATCATACGCCCACCTGGCTCGGGGCGGCAGGCTCATCAGGATGCTCTCGGTCCGGCCCGCGGTCTTCAGCCCGAACAAGGTGCCGCGGTCATGCAGCAAATTGAATTCCACATAGCGTCCGCGCCGGATCTCCTGCCACTCCAGCTCCCTTGCGCCAAATGGCTGGTCCTTCCGCCGCTGCGCAACGGGCATCCAGGCCGTCAGAAAATTATCCCCGCCGGCCCGCTGGAAGTCGAACAGGGTTTCCGCTTCCGCTTCGACCGACGGTCGCAAATGGTCATAGAAGACGCCGCCGACGCCGCGCATTTCTTCGCCGCGGTGCCGGTTTACAAAATATTCATCACACGCACGTTTGAAGCGCGGATAAAGGTCCGCCCCGAACGGCGCCATGGCATCGCGGAAAGTCCGGTGGAAATGCCGCGCATCTTCCGCAAACAAATAATAAGGGGTGAGATCGGAGCCGCCGCCGAACCACCGGTCGGTGACGAAGCCGTCTTCATCATACAGTTCAAAATAGCGCCAGTTGGCGTGGACCGTCGGCACGTAGGGATTTCGGGGATGGATCACCAGCGAGAGACCGGCGACAAACCATTTTCTGCCTTCCACCTTCAACTGGCTGCGCATGGCGTCAGTTACCGCCCCCCAGACGACGGAAGTGTTCACGCCTCCCTTTTCGATCACGGGTCCGCCGGAGATCACCTTCGTCCTTCCCCCGCCGCCGCCCTCGCGCTCCCACTCGTCAGTCAGGAATTTCACGCCGCCGTCGAGTGACTCGACCGCCGCGCAGATCCGGTCTTGCAACCCGTGGATATAACCGGCCCAGCGGTCCCTGAAATCCCGTGTAGCGGTCTTATATGCTTTCTGGGTTTCGCTCATTTGATCGCTTATGATTTTTTACCGCTTCTACGAAGGCTTTCGCGTGGTCGACGGGCACGTCCGGCAGGATGCCGTGGCCGAGATTGGCGATATGGGGATGGCCGCTGAAGGCATCGAGCATGGCGCCGACCTCCCGGACGATCACTGGGATGGGTGAAAGGAGTTTGGCCGGGTCGAAGTTTCCCTGCAGCGCTACCTGATCTCCCGCCAGCTGCCTGGCCATCTGCGGCCGGATACACCAGTCGATGCCCAGGCCCTGGGCGCCGGTTGCCGCCATCTCGCCGAGCGAATGCCACGCGCCCTTTGCAAACACGATCACCGGCACCATGTCTTTCAGCGCGGCGACGATCTGCCGGATGTAGCGCAGCGACCAGGTCTCAAAGTCCTCCGGGCTCAGGAGCCCGCCCCAGCTGTCGAAGATCTGGACGAGATCCGCGCCTGCCCTTGCCTGACCTTTCAGGTAGGCGATCGTGGTATCCGTTATAAGCTGCAAGAGCCGGTGCGCTGCGTGCGGCTGGGTATAACAAAAGGCCTTTGCACCGTCAAAAGTCTTGGATCCCTGGCCCTGCACCATGTAGCAAAGGAGGGTCCACGGCGCGCCCGCGAATCCGATCAGCGGCACTGCGCCGCCCAGATAAGATTTGGTAAGCCGCAGGGCCTCGAAGACATACCCGAGTCCTTCTTCCACATCGGGGACGAGCAGCCGCTCTATATCTGCGGCCTGACGGATCGGCTCGGGCAACCAGGGGCCTTTGGATTCCACGAGCTGCACTTCCATCCCCATGGCCTGGGGTACGACGAGGATATCCGAGAAGATGATGGCGGCGTCGACCCCGATCTGTTCGACCGGCTGGATGGTGATCTCAGCGGCCAGTTCCGGCGTTCGGCAACGCTCGAAAAAGGAATACCGGTTGCGCAGCTTTACGTAGTCAGGCAAATAGCGGCCTGCCTGCCGCATCATCCACACCGGCACGCGGTCGGTCTGTTCTCCGCGGAGCACCCGCAGGACCAGGTCGTTTCGAAGTTGTGTCTTTTTATTTTTTTCCATGGTCAAAATACCCGATCATTTTTTTTATCAGGAGCGATTTGCCGGGGCTGTCCCCGACGACCACCGGATTTTCGCATCGCGCCAGGATCGCCTCAGCCGTGCTCGCGCCGATCGCAAAGAGCACCGCGTCTCCCGCGTGGTTCACCGCAAAGTAACTTTCCACGCCGCTCGGGCTGAAGAACGCGATCCCCCGGTAACTCCTGTCGGTCTTCTGCGGCGTCAGCAGGGTCCTGTACACGATCCTTTCCAGCACGGTAAAGCCGGCTTTTTTCAATTCGGCCGGCAGTTCTTCGCGGCTTCGGTCACCGCAAAAGAAACAGACCGGTTGCGGATGCTCTTTCGCTATGATGACCGCAGCCAGTGCGCGGGCTGAGTCCGCGGTCCCGGCGATCGTACCGGCGCCAAAGGTTTCCGCCACCCAATCCGCGGTCGCCCCGCCGGTGCAATATATGCGGCAGCCGGGTTGCTGGCCGCCCGGTGCAGGGTGGCCGCCCACGGCACGTTGCGCGCCCGGTGCAAGCCCGCCGCCAACCGCAAGCCCGCCGCCAACCGCAAGCCCGCCGCCAACCGCAAGCCCGCCGCCTACGGCCTCCACCGCATGGGTGCTCGTGAATACCACGACACGCGCCTGTTCCGGGCTGAAGGGGAACGCCCCCGCCGGAAGCAGCTCCACGGAAATGAACGCCTTTTGTTCCAGGACGACGCGCCCGGTAAGCGGCGGCACGTCCGGGGATACGATGGCGGTCGACAGCAAATATATCGGATCGCTTGTCATGACCGTTCGGCGCGCAGGCTCTCCGTAATTTCGCTGCCTCCGCGCTCGAGCAACTCGGCCGCGGCCGTTTTTCCGATCTCCCCGGCGATCTCCACCGGAAGGATCTTTTCAATGGTCAGGTTATGCACGCCGTCGGTCGACAACAACTGCCCGCTGAAATAAACGTCGCCTGCTTCGATCTCCGCGAGCGCGCTGATGGGCGTGCTGCAACCGCCAAGCAAGGTCCGGAGAAAATCCCGTTCGAGCTTCGTGCAAAGCGCGGTGTCAGGGTCGTTCATTTGCTGGCAGGCGTTCCAGCTTTCCTCATCGGCTTCCCGGCAGGCCACGAGGATCGCGCCCTGCGCCGGCGCGGGTAGCATCCATTCCAGGACGATGCTTTTCTCCGGCCGCAGCCCGATCCGTTCCAACCCGGCCTGTGCAAAGATCGCGGCATCCCAGGACTCCTCAGACAGCTTGCGCAGCCGTGTGTTCACGTTTCCCCGGAGGTTGTGGACCTCATGGGCGGGAAAGCGGTGCAGCCATTGCGCTTTTCGCCGGATACTGCTCGTGGCGATACGGGCAACTGAATGCTTGTCCTGCAGAAAATCAGGATTGCTCTTATAAACGAGCAAATCGCGTACTGGTCCGCGTTTCAGGACTGCCGCCTGCCGGATGCCCGACGCCATCTGGGTGGGCACGTCCTTCATGGAATGCACAGCGAGGTCGATCTGCCGGTTGAGCAGCGCGATGTCGAGGCTGCGGGTGAAGATGCCCTGCACGTTCATTTCGTACAAGGGCGTCCTGAGATCGATATCGCCTTCGCTGCGGATCGGCACGAGTTCCGCTGCAATGCCTTGCCTTTCCAGTAACTCAAGTACCTGGCTGGCCTGCCAGACAGCGAGCTGGCTCTCTCGGGTGCCTATCCTGATGGGGGTCTGCATGGAATTAGTTCGTGGTGGCGATATACTCGTTGATCGCCTCGATAAAATGACAGCCTCCCTGGTTGTGCTGACGCATCTTGGAGGCCATGCCGTTGATGACCCGCTGGATCTGTTCGTCGGTATGATCGTTGGTCGGGAGCGGCTCGCCCTGTAGCCTGCTGAACACCGGACAAGTATGCAATTCTTTCAGTTTGGTCTTGACGGCTTTCAGGACCGGGACATGTTTCCGCATCTTGTACCAGTCCATCCATTCGGTGAGGTGTTCGGCGATGATGACCCTTGCCATGGGGATTTCCGCTTCTCTTTTCTGCAGCGTTTCGTCCTTTATCTTGGAAAGCTCGTCTACGTTGATCAACGTGATCCCGGCCAAGCCCGCGGCGGATGCTTCGACGTTGCAGGGTATGGAAAGATCGATGATCATCTTTTCGCCGGCTCCTTCGAGCCAGCTCTTCAACAGCGTGGGCTGTTCGGCATTGGTAGCCACCAGGATGATGTCAGCGGCTTTCACGCAAGCCTCTATCGAGCCGGCGGGCGCGTGTCTGACGCCCATTTCGGCGGCCAGTTCCGCGGCCTTGGATTCGGTACGGTTGATCAGTGTCAGGTTGCGCGTGTCCAGATAATCGACCAGGTTCCGGCATGTATTGCGCCCGATCTTGCCCGTCCCGATGACCAGGATCTCGCGGTCCGCGGGGTTGGCGAAACGCTCCCTGATGTATTGGATGGCGGCAAAGGAAACCGATACAGTGCCGCCGCTAAGCGCTGTCTGATTCTTGATCGCCTTCGATGCCTGAAGCACGGAATTCACCAGCCGTTCCGAAAACGGACCAATGTATTTGCGGTCACGCGAGAATTTGACGGCGTTCTTGAGCTGGCCGACGATCTCATAGTCGCCGAGGATCTGCGAGTCCAGCCCCGCGGCTACCTCGAACAGGTGTTGGATCGCGGACTCACCTCTCCGGATATACGCGGCTTCCATAAATGCGGCGAGATCGCCGGTCGTCTGGGTGCAGAGCAGGGCGGCGAGGTGGGCCGAATTGTCTGCGAAACCATAGATCTCGGTTCGGTTGCAGGTGGACAGTACAAATAGTTCCGAAACATTAAAGGAGGGCGCCAGCGAAAGTATCTTTTCGTATTGTTCGTTGCTGATGGCAAATTGTCCGCGGACCCCGGCATCTGTTTTTTTATAGTTGATCCCCGCTACAAAAAATCCGGCAATATCAGAGGTGCTTGTACCCATTTCCGCTTCAGCTTGTTGGTTGGTCTTGAATTATGTACGCAAAAGTACTCGCGGAAGTTCCTATTCGACGAATTTTTGTGTCATCGGAATGTCATTTGTCCCTGACGGGCCCCAAAAAGGCCCCGGTCCCGATCTCCTTTCCGGGCGGGAGCGTACGCATTGCAAGCCGGAAAACCGGACTTCTTTCGGTTTCGTTAGTTGCACTACCTTTGCCACTTATCATATGACAGCTATCGCCAAACGCGCCATCATCTTACTGAATCTCGGCTCCCCGGATTCCACGGCAACGAAAGACGTACACCGCTATCTGCTCGAATTCCTGATGGACAAACGGGTGATCGATTATCCGTACCTGTTCCGGTTGATCCTGGTCGGCGGCATCATCGTCCCGTTCCGCGCCGCGAAGTCCGCCGAAGCTTATTCGACCATCTGGACGAAAGAAGGTTCGCCGCTGATCGTCCTGAGCCGGCGGTTGCAGGAAGCGTTGCAACAAAAGGTGGATCCGCCGGTTGAGATCGCGATGCGTTATGGCAACCCATCGATGCAGGAAGCATATGACCGGGTGTTGCAACGGATGCCTGACGTGGAGGAAGTGATCGCTATCCCGCTCTACCCGCATTATGCGATGGCGTCCTTCGAAACGGCTGTGGAACATGCGAAGGCCATCCACCGGAAGAACCGGTACAAATTCCGCCTGAGCTTTATAAAGCCTTTCTATGACGAACCGCGGTATATCCGGGCGCTCGCCGCGCAGGTTAGCCCCTATCTCGGCGCGGATTATGACCATGTGCTGTTCTCCTATCACGGCGTCCCCGCACGGCATATCAGGAAGACCGATCCGACAGGATCGCATTGTCTGTGCTCCGCGGACTGCTGTGAAAGGCCGTCCCCGGCGCATGCGACCTGCTACCGGCACCAGTGTCTGGCAACAACCCGCGAGATCGTCCGGTTTCTGGGCATTCCGGAAGGGAAATACAGCAACTCGTTTCAATCGAGGTTGGGCAAGGGCTGGCTGGAGCCATTTACCGATGTGCGGCTGGAGGAAATGCCGAAGGAAGGGATAAAGAAACTGCTCATCATCTCTCCGGCCTTCGTCAGCGATTGCCTGGAGACGCTGGAAGAGATCGCCATTCGCGGGAAGGAAAGCTTCCTGAAGGCAGGCGGCGAGAGTTATACGATGATCCCTTGCCTCAACGCCGAACCGCAGTGGGTCGATGCGTTGGCAGACTGGGTCCGCGAATATTCAGCACATGTATAGTTATATCAAGGCCCTCCACATCATTTTTGTCGTGACCTGGTTCGCCGGGCTGTTCTACATCGTCCGGCTCTTCGTGTACAATACGGAAGCGGGCGAACGGCCGGAACCGGAGCGTACCGTCCTCCGGGCCCAATTCAATCTGATGATCCGGCGGCTTTGGGTGGGCATCACCTGGCCCTCGGCCATCCTCACCCTTATCTTTGGGCCGTGGATGCTGATTTTGATGGGATCCGTGCCGCTGTGGCTATGGATAAAAATGGGATTCGTGCTGGGTCTTTACGGCTATCATTTTACGCTTCAGTCAATCTACCGGCAGGAAATGAAAGGGATCTTCCGGTACACCTCCGGCCAGCTGAGGATCTGGAACGAGGTCGCTACGATCTTCCTGGTGGCGATCGTCATGCTGGCGGTTGTCAAACAGGGGATAAGCTGGGTCTGGGGCGTGGCGGGCCTGCTGTTATTCGTCATCCTGCTGATGAGCGCGATCCGGATTTACAAAGGTATCCGGCGGCGAGCGACGAAGGGATAAAAAAACCCTCCCGATATGACGCTCGGGAGGGCTGTCCCTGGGGATAAAAAGGAAGTTTTTCCGGTAAAATGAATTTTATAGATGGTTGTTCAGGAATTGAGATCTTGGACGCCTGGCAGCTGCGAGCGGTTTTTTGCAGGTAATATCAGAGATTAAAAACGGGTTGGCTACGGACTCCATTGAATAAGGTGACTCGGTATAGAAGGTCTGGCTGGCGGGACGATCGGCATTTCCTGACGCGGGTCGCTTCGATTGCCTTGATAATTAAAAGGAAGGGGAGTAGGAATACCCCCCTTTTTAACCCCTAAACCCTAAACCGTAGAAAGACTTACAATCAATTTATAGTAGTGAGGAATCTACCCTCATATTATCTCGGTCTTATGCTCAATATCTTTCCATAAATTGTGCCAAAACCCGGGATTTGTGGATAAGTCCATCACATTTTGCTCATATAAAGGCCCCCAAGGGCGCAATAATTTCCTTTTTGCAATTGGTTAACAAACCGCGTAAATAACCCGCTTTATTAGCTGCAAACCCCGTTGAGCCTGCATCCGCGGAATTTCGTAATTTTGCCGTCCCCTCCGGGCTCCGGCGCAACTTCCGGGACGAGAGGCCTGACAAATAAGGATTTGTAACATATGACCAAAAAATACAAAGAATTTGATCAATTGAATCTTCCGGCGATCGGCCGGGAGCTTTTGGCGAAGTGGGATGTGGAAAGGACATTTGAGAAAAGTGTGGATTTAAGGGAAGGTTCCACCCCATTTGTGTTTTATGAAGGCCCCCCGAGCGCGAATGGCCTGCCGGGCATCCATCATGTGATCAGCCGGACCCTCAAAGACCTGGTTTGCCGCTATAAGACCATGCGCGGCTACCAGGTGAAGCGCAAAGGCGGGTGGGACACGCATGGCCTGCCTGTCGAGCTCGGCGTCGAGAAAATGCTGAAAATCACTAAGGAAGATATAGGAAAAACGATCTCGATCGAAGAATACAACGCGACCTGCCGCCGTGAAGTGTTGAAATTCAAGGACAAATGGGACGATCTCACCCGGCAGATGGGCTATTGGGTCGATCTGCAGGAGCCGTACATCACATTCCACAACAATTATATCGAATCGCTTTGGTGGATCCTTGGAGGGCTATATAAAAAGAACTTACTATACGAGAGTGTAAGCATTCAGCCGTATTCTCCCGCCGCGGGGACAGGCCTCAGTTCGCACGAGCTGAATATGCCTGGTTGTTACAAGGACGTCAAGGACACCAGCGTCGTAGCCATGTTCCGGGCAAAGCGGGATGCGCGAAGCGAATTCCTGTTCCGGGCGGTTGAAAAGGATGGAAGAAAGGCGTCGCCGATCTATTTCATGGCATGGACGACCACTCCCTGGACGCTGCCATCCAATACCGGGCTCACGGTAGGGCCAAAAATCGACTATGTCCTGGTGGAAACATTTAATCCCTATACCCACGAGCCGGCCCATGTGGTGCTTGCGAAAGCGCTCGTAGCCAAGTATTTCAAACCCGAGGGCGAGAATGCCGATGCCTCTGCCTATTCCGCCGACTCCAAACTTCTTCCCTGGTCGGTCCTCCTGGAATGCAAAGGTAGCGCACTGGAGGAGATCAGGTACGAACAGCTCCTTCCGTTCGAGGCCAACAGACCCGGGCAGGCCGGGGGCGACCCCTTTCGCGTGATCCCCGGGGACTTTGTCACCACCGAGGACGGTACCGGTATCGTGCACACCTCGCCTGCCTTTGGCGCGGATGACTATCGCGCGGGACAGAAATACGGCATCGGGATGCTGGTCATGGTCGACAGGCAGGGCAAATTCGTCGACGGGCTCGGCGAATTCAGCAATCGCTATGTCAAGAATTACAAGGACGACCCGGCCTACACGGATGTAAACGTGGACATTTGCGTGCGATTAAAAAAGGAAGGACTCGCCTTCCGCATCGAAAAATACGAACATAATTATCCGCACTGCTGGCGGACCGACAAGCCGATCATTTATTACCCCCTCGATGCCTGGTTCATCCGGACTACCGCGCTAAAGGAGCGGATGGTGGAACTCAACCGGACGATCAACTGGAAACCCAGGAGCACGGGGGAAGGCCGATTTGGCAACTGGCTCGAGAACATGGTGGACTGGAACCTGAGCCGCAGCCGCTACTGGGGAACGCCTCTTCCGATCTGGCGCACGGACCTGCCCGAGCGTCCCACCGACGAAGACCTGGCCAACCGCGAAACGATCTGCATCGCTTCGGAATCCGAGCTCCGGGAAGCCATCCACCGTTCCGTGGCCGCCGGCGTGATGAAACCCGCCCCGGGCGAGGACGCCGCGGCGCTTGCGTCGAGGCTCACCGGGGACTTGCACAAGCCTTTCGTCGATGAGATCGTGCTGGTCAGTCCGGCCGGCCGGCCGATGAACCGCGTTCCGGACCTCGTCGACGTCTGGTTCGACAGCGGCGCAATGCCCTATGCGCAATGGCATTTCCCGTTCGGGAACATGGAGACGTTTGCCAGGAACTATCCGGCGGACTTTATCGCGGAAGGCGTCGACCAAACCCGCGGATGGTTCTACACCCTGCATGCGATCGGTGCGCTTCTGAAAGAATCCATACATGAGGAACTGAAGAAAGCCGGTCTGGGCGGCTCCAGACCGGGGGTTGCTCCGACCGAAGCAGAGCTCGAAGCCCGTTACCCGGGGCTGGCGTACAGGACGGTGGTCAGCAACGGCCTGGTCCTCGACAAGAACGGAAACAAGATGTCGAAGCGGCTCGGGAATGTCGTCGACCCCTTCCAGACGATCGGGCTATACGGCGCGGATGCGACGCGCTGGTACCTGATCACGAACGCCTCGCCCTGGGAAAGCATGAAATTCGATCTGGAAGGCATCCGGGAAGTGCAACGGAAATTCTTCGGGACCTTGTACAACACTTACCAATTTTTTGCATTATACGCCAACGTCGACGGCTTTACGTTCGACGAGGCCTATATTCCGGCCGCCGAGCGACCTGAGATCGACCGCTGGATCCTCTCATCGCTCAATACGCTGATATCCAAGGTGACGGCCAGCATGGACGACTATGAGCCCACTCAGGCGGGGCGTCTGATCGAGGACTTCGTGGACGAACACCTGAGCAACTGGTATGTCCGGCTTTGCCGCCGCCGGTTCTGGAAGGGGGAGTACGAGTTCGACAAGATCTGCGCCTACCAAACCCTGTATGAATGTCTGGAATCCGTTTGCCGGCTGATGGCGCCGATCTCCCCTTTCTTTTCGGACTGGTTGTATATCAATCTGAACGATGTCACGGGCCGGATCAAGGCCGCGTCGGTCCATCATGCCGATTTCCCGGTTGCCAATCCGGGCCATATCGATGAAGCCCTGGAGGAAAGGATGCAATTGGCCCAGGATGCCTCTTCCCTGATCCTTTCTCTGCGGAAGAAGGTGAACGTCAAGGTCCGCCAGCCACTGCAAAAAGTGTTGATCCCCGTACTGGACCCGCGGATGCAGGAACAACTGCTCCAGGTGGAAGCCCTGATCAGGGCGGAGGTCAATGTGAAGGAGATTAATTACTTGTCTGGTAACGAAGGGTTTATAAAGAAAAAGGTAAAACCCAATTTCGCTGCGCTCGGGAAGCGGCTCGGACCCCGGATGAAGGCTGTAACCAGCGCCCTGAGCCGGTTCTCTCAGGAGGATATCGCGAAATTGGAAAAAGATGGCCGTATTACTTTATTTATCGATCAAGAACCCTTAATATTGGCGATTAATGACGTGGAGATCACCAGCGAAGATATCCCCGGCTGGGTGGTAGCCAATAAGAACGCGCTAACGGTTGCGCTTGACGTTACCGTGACGCCCGAACTGGCCCGTGAGGGCAATGCCCGGGAATTCGTCAACCGGATCCAGAAGATCCGGAAAGACAACGGATATGACCTGACGGACCGGATCCACGTAAAAGTTGCTGATGTACCCGCGCTTAAAGACTCCTTAACGGTTTTTAATGAATATATTTGTACGGAAATTTTGGCAGACTCTATTGAGTTGGTGAAGGAACCCGCTAATGGCACTGAAATTGAAGTAAATGATATTCTTTTAAAAGTGTTTGTTACAAAAAAAGCCTAACTGTATGGCAACCAAAAAGAAAGCGGCCAAGCCCGCTAAAAAGGCGGTCAATGTCAAGAAAATAGCCCCGGCAAAAAAAGCGGCTGCAAAAACTGCCCACTCGTCAGGTGGCAGCAAGGCTGCGAAGAAGTCGCCGGCGGCTAAGAGTATTGTCAAGTCCGCGGCCAAGAAGGTTGCCGTTGCCGCCCCTGCCAAGAAATCCGCTGCCCTGCCTACCAAAAAAGCTGCTGTAGTCCAAATAGCCAAGCCCGCGGTTTCGACAACCAAGGCTGGATCGGGAAAAGTGCATCTCGGAAAGCAGGCCTCCGCCCCTTCGATCCCGAAGGCGCATCTTGCCGCGAAATCCCCCTCCGCTTCCCCGGTTATCGCCAAACAAACCGCACCCGTCGTAGGGCCGGCGAAGCCCATGGCTATCCCCACGCCGCCGCCGTCATCGGCCGCGATGAAACCGGAACCGAAGAAACCGGCAGCTCCGCCCAAACAAGTAAAGGTGGTCATCCCGGAAATAAAGACAAAAACGGTTCGCAAGTACGAACCTGAATTTACAAAATCAGTATTAGACACTCCCCAGGAGGAGCAAACTGGACCTATTATGAGATACAGCGATGCAGAACTTGGAGAATTCAGGGAATTGATCAACCGCAAACTGGATGCAGCTAAAAAGGAATTAGCGTACCTGCAGGGCCTGATCACCCGTAAGGATGAGATGGGTGGCGATAACGACGATGCCCGCTACATGACGATGGAAGACGGAAGCATGAGCATGGAGCGGGAGCAGCTGAGCCAGATGGCCAGCCGCCAGATCACCTTCATCGACCACCTGGAAAAGGCCTTGATGAGGATCGAGAACAAGACCTATGGTATTTGCCGGGTCACCGGCAAGCTGATCGATAAAGCAAGATTGAGAGCCGTACCGCACGCCACGCTGAGCATCGAAGCAAAGCAGATGATGAATAAGTAGGGCTTAGGCGCGGTTCAATTCTTCCCTGGCTTTCCGGATCGAGGTCCGGCCAGCTATTTTACTTCCTGCATTTCCACGAGTTTGTTGTAGAAGCCGCGCAGCCGCATCAGTTCGTCGTGGGTTCCCCGCTCCACGATCCGGCCCCTTTGCAGGACCACGATCTCGTCGGCGTGGCGAATGGTGCTGAGCCGGTGCGCGATCACGATGCTCGTCCGGTGCTCCATCATTTTGTTGATCGCATCCTGTACCAGGCGCTCGCTTTCGGTGTCGAGCGAAGAGGTGGCCTCATCGAGTATCAGGATCGGGGGATTTTTCAGCACTGCCCGGGCAATGGTCAACCGCTGGCGTTCGCCGCCGCTCAACTTGCTGCCCCGGTCGCCGATATTTGTCTCATACCCGTTTTCTTTTTGCAGGATGAAATGGTGCGCGTTGGCGATGGTGGCTGCCCGCACGATCTCTTCGTGTGTGGCGTCCGGTTTGCCAAGGGCGATATTGGCGGCAATCGTATCGTTGAACAGGATCGGCTCCTGCGTGACGATACTCATCTGTTCCCGGACCGAGCGCAGGGAATAATCGCGGATATTCACGCCATCGATCAGCAATTCGCCCGAGGTTACGTCATGGAACCGCGGGACAAGATCGGCCAGCGTCGACTTGCCGGCGCCGGAACTTCCTACCAGGGCGATCGTTTTGCCCTTTTCTATCACGAGGTCGATCGACTCGAGGATGCCCGATCCGTCATAGGAAAAGCTGACATGGCGGAACTCGATCCGGTCGCGGAAATCGGTCAGCTTCCGCGCATCCGGGTCGTCCCTGATGTTCACCGGCGCCTTCAGCAGGTCTTCTACCCGGGTCATGGCCGCCGCGCCGCGCTGGATATTGAAGATGGAGGTGGACAGCGTCTTGGCCGGGTTGATCAGCAAGCCGAATACCGCGATATAGGTCATCATGTCCCCGCCGGAGAAGCTGTGCCCGTTGCTGCGGATCACCAACATCCCGCCGGCGTACAGGATGACGGCGAGGATGCACACGCCGAGCGTCTCGGTGAGGGGGCTGGCCAGGTCCCGGCGCCAGTTCATCTTGTTGCGGATATGAAAAAGGCTGTCGTTGATCCTGATGAATTTTGTCCGCATGATCAACTCGGCGCCGAAGCCTTTTATGATGCGGATACCCGACAGCGTTTCATCGAGCACCGAGAGGCTCTCGCCCAGCCTTTCGGCTGCGTCCTGGGATTGCCGTTTCAGGATCCGGCTGATCCGGCCGATCAGGAAACCGGTCAGCGGCAAGAGGACCAGGAGGAAGAGCGACAAGGTGGGACTGAGAAAGATCATATAGGCCAGGTAGCCGATGATCGTCAGCGGGTCCTTGATCAGACCTTCAAGCGTGGAGACCACCGAAGACTCGATCTCGTAAATATCGTTGGTCATCCGGGAAATCAGGTCGCCCTTTCGCCGCTCGGTAAAATAACCGATCGGCAGGGCCAGGATCTTCTCATACACGTCGTTCCGGAGGAAGGTGATCGTGGCGCTCCGGATGGGGGACGAGATATAGGAAGACCAGTAGTAAAAGAGGTTCGACAGGAATCGGGAGACCACGATGAGCAGACAAACCACGATGAGCAGGGTCGGCTTGTCGTAGGAACGGGCCACATGCATCAGCACGTCCTTCAGCCCGCCGATCGCGGTGCTGTGCAGCGTCACACCTTTTGCCCCCGCCTGCCCGGTGTCGAAGATGATGTCCAGGAAAGGGCTGAGCATTCCCAGGGACATCAACCCGAAAAGCAGGGACAGGATATTGAAAAACATATACAACACCATTTTGCCCTTGTACCTGGACAAATATTGGAGGATAACCGAGAATTTCTTCATGCCGTAATTAGCCGTAGATTTGGGGGGTAAAGGTAGTAGGTTTGGACGGAACCAGCGGCCGAAATCTAACGGCAGAAAGTTAATGAAATGCAAGAAAGCAAACGACAGAAACAAGTAGGGGCCTTACTGCTCGCGGAATTGAGCGATATATTCCAACGGCTGGGACTGAACATGATCAATGGCGGCCTCGTCTCTTTGACGGCGGTGAAGATGACCCCGGACCTGCTGGAGGCGAGGGTCTACCTGAGCCTTTTCCAGGCAAAGGACAACGCAATGGCCATGAAGGCGGTCGAGGACAGGGGTTGGGAGGTCAAAAAGGAACTGGCCGCGCGCGTGAAGCACCAGCTGCGGCGGATCCCGGTCCTGCAGTTCTTTCACGACGACACGCTCGAACACGCCGATCATATGGCAGCGCTGTTCCGTAAGATCCGCGGGGAAAACCCCGGAAATCCCCCTCCACCCGAAGGAGGTGGCGCATGAATCTCCTCTTCGCCTGGAGATATTTCAGGGCAAAGAAATCCACCAACGCGATCAATATCATCGCATGGGTCAGCATGAGCGCCATCGTCGTGGGGGCGGCGTCGCTGATCCTCGTGCTGAGCGTTTTCAACGGCTTCGAAGACCTGGTGAAGTCCCTCTACACCAGCTTCTATCCGGATCTGAAGGTCACGCCGGCGACCGGGAAGCTGCTCACCCTCACACCGGCGCAACTGGACCGGCTGCGGTCGATCGACGGGGTCCGTGCCCTGTCGAGAGTGGTGGAGGAGCAAGTCGGGCTGATCAATGGGGCCAATCCGCCCGCCTCCCCATATCTGAAAGGCGTCGACAGCAATTATGTCCGGGTATCGGGCGTACAGAACAATATCGACAAGGGAAGCTTCGATCTCGGTACGGCCGATCAGCCGCTGGCCGTCCTCGGCTCTGGTGTCGACTATGCGTTAGGGGTAGAACCGGACCGCGCTCTTCAGCCGCTGGACGTCTACCTGTTCCGGTATGGCGGCCCGGACTACACCGTCGACCCGCTGGCTTCCTACAGCCATACCACCATGGCCACCGCCGGGGAGTTCCGCATCCAGGAAGACTTCGACGACCACTATGTCTTCACCAACCTGGCGTTCATGAAGGAGACGATGGGACTGCAGCCCGACCAGTACAGCGCAATCGAAATGGCGGTGGACGACCCCTCCCGGGTGGCCGCGGTTAAGCAGTCGGTCGCTCAATTCCTGGGCGGCAGGTACAAAGTGCAGACGCGGTACGAGCAGAACCAAAGCCTCTACAACGTCATGCACACGGAGAAGTGGGTCATCTATATCGTCCTTACCCTGATCCTGATCGTTGCCGCCTTCAATATGGTGGGGGCCCTCACCATGCTGGTGTGGGATAAACAAAAGGACATCCATGTCCTCAAGGCCCTCGGCGCCAGCAATCGCCGGATCCGGCGCATATTCCTGAGCGAAGGCATCCTGCTGGCGCTTTTGGGTGGCTGCACAGGCATTCTGCTGGCGGCGGTGATCTGCATTCTGCAGTTGAAATACAAACTAATTCCGCTGCAGGGCGGAAGCTTCGTGCTGGACTATTACCCCGTAAAAATGGTGGCTTCGGATTTTTTCCTCGTCTTTGTGACGATCTTATTTGTCGCGCTCCTGGCGTCCTGGCTCCCGGCCAGAAAGGCGGCGACCACGCCGATCGAGCTCAAGAGCTAAGGGTTTACCCTAGGTTGAGGCCAGGGTCGCGGCGGTCGCTAATAATCGCCCAGCGTTTCGGGTAATTGCGCCAGGGCCTTCTGCAACTGCTCGTCATTGGGCGCCACACCGTGCCAGTGGTGGTCGTTTTCCATGAAATCGACCCCTTTTCCCATGATAGTATGCATCATGATCGCGATCGGTTTTCCCTTTCCGGTCAGGTTTCTGGCCTTTTCGAGCGTTGCCAGCACGTCATCCATGTCGTTCCCGTTCATCTCGAGCGTGGTCCAACCGAAGGCGTCGAATTTTGCGTGGATATTCCCCAGGTCCATCACCGCCTTGGTGGTGCCGTCTATCTGCTGGCCGTTCCAGTCGACGGTAGAGATCAGGTTGTCCACCTTATGGGCGGCGGCAAACATGATAGCCTCCCAGTTTTGCCCTTCGTCCAGCTCACCGTCGCCATGGAGGGAATACACAATATTTTTGTCGTTATTGAGTTTTTTACCCAAAGCCGCGCCTATCGCGACGCTCATGCCCTGGCCCAGCGAGCCGCTGGCAACCCGTATGCCGGGAAGGTGTTCATGTGTGGCGGGGTGGCCCTGGAGACGCGAATCGATCTTGCGGAACGTCGCCAGTTCTTTGACGTCGAAATAACCCGATCTGGCGAGTGCTGAATAGAAGACTGGGGAAATATGACCGTTAGACAGGAAGAAGAGATCTTCGTTTCTGCCTTCCATATGGAAATGAGGATCGTGCGTCAGGACTTTGAAATAGAGCGCCGCAAAATAATCGGCACAACCCAGGGAACCTCCCGGATGCCCGCTCTGCGCACCATGTACCATTCTTACTATATCGCGCCTGATTTGGGAAGCAATTGCCTTTAAGTCAGCCATATGGATCTATTGTTTGATTGCAGATTGCAAATCTATATATTTTTGTTTTTGAAGACGTGTTATTTAATAAGCATTATCGGAAAAAGTATTCTAATTTTGTTCAAGTACCAAACCAGGACTGATGTTTGATGTTCTTCTTTCACTAGCTATTTCGTTTACGATCACCTTTCTTGCGATTCCTGCAGTGATCAACGTGGCGGAGATGAAAAAGCTTTTTGACATGCCGGATGCACGGAAGGTACACCATTCGCCCATTACTCCTCTTGGCGGCCTTGGCATCTTCGCCGGTTTCGTATTCGGCTGTCTGCTGACCGTTCGCTTTAATGAGGCTGCTGAAATTCAATATTTTATCGCTGCGTCCCTGGTCATCTTCTTTCTCGGTCTCAAGGATGACATCCTGGTGATCTCTCCCATCAAGAAATTCATCGGACAGGTCCTGGCCGCCTTCATCATCATCTACTACGGGAATATCCAGATCCGCAGCATGAATGGCTTTCTGGGTATTAATCAACTCCCTGAAATGTTCAGCCTGCTGCTGACCTATTTCGCAGTGATAGTCGTGATCAACTCGTTCAACCTGATCGACGGGGTGGACGGACTGGCGGGCAGTCTCGGTCTGTTATCGACGACGATATTCGGCGCGTATTTCCTCCGGATCGGGATGCCTTCCTATGCCGTTCTGGCTTTCTCGCTGGCAGGCAGCCTCCTGGCCTTCCTGATCTTCAATTTTCAACCGGCCAAGATCTTCATGGGCGATACGGGATCGCTGCTCGTAGGTACGATCAATGCGATCCTGGTCGTCAAATTCATCAACGTCGCGGACAGCTCCGGCGTGTCCATGCCGGTCAGCGCGTCGCCGGCGGTCGGCTTTACGATCCTCATGATCCCGCTGCTGGACACGCTCCGGGTCTTCGGCATCCGCATTTTGCACAGACGTCCGCCTTTCAGCCCGGACAGAAATCATATTCATCACCTGTTGCTGGACCGCGGATTCTCGCATCGCTCGATCACGCTCACGCTGGTAGCGATCAACACTGCTATGATCGGCGTGGTCTTTATGCTGCGGTCGCTCAATTGCACCCTTCTCATTTTCTCCGTTTTTATGGTCTTCTTCATGCTGATTGCGGCGATCTACTACCTGATGCCCGCGCCACGGCTTTTCGTGGCGAAGGCGGCAAACGAAGAGAACGCCCAGCTGACCAAGGCGTCACAGCTCATAGCGCTCAAGGATTCTATCCTGGAACAAAATAATTGATTAAAGGTCCGGCGGGTGGTGCGGGAATTAAATGCCGGGAATTCGCGGCATTTCAGCGGCATGGGCGCGCGCGACGAGGACAGGCGCGGCGGTGCGAAGGGGGCTGGCGGTTTGGAAGTTTTATGGCCAATCTGTTGCCATTTTCCGTAGTTTCTCGACATTTACCGTAGGTTTGCACGGTCAATCATTACTTATATTATGTCAGACGATCTGGAGCTAATCCTGGAAGAAGCCCGGGATAGTATGAAAAAAGCGCTGAATCATCTTGAAACTGAGCTTATTAAAATCAGGGCCGGGAAAGCCAATCCGCAAATGCTGGAAGGGCTGACCGTCGATTACTACGGAAGCCCCACCGTCCTCAACCAGGTCGGCAATATCTCCGTCATGGACGCCAGGACCCTTACGATCCAGCCCTGGGAAAAGAACATGTTGCAGCCGATCGAGCGGGCCATCATCAACGCCAACCTTGGTGTCACGCCCCAAAATGACGGCAACATCATCCGCCTGTTCATGCCCCCGCTTACCGAAGAAAGACGAAAGGAATTCGTGCGCCGGGCGTCCGGCGAAGGCGAGCAGTCCAGGGTCGCCATCCGCAATATCCGCCGCGAGGCGATCGAACAAATAAAAAAGCTGAAGAATGACGGCCTGAGCGAGGATGAAGCAAAGGATGCGGAAAAGGAGATCCAGGACATCACCGACAAATATATCGGTCTCGTCGACAAGCACCTCGCCGCAAAGGAAAAGGAGATCATGGCGGTATAGGACCTTCCGGCGCGAACCTTGTCATATCTGCCAAACCATACCCTTAGTAGCGGTCCGATACTTGCTTTGCTGTAACGGTGAGGAACACGGTAAGTTGGTGAGGAACAGCGTAATTTATTGTCTATTTAGTAACAACTAAAACCTCCAGTATGAGTTTGCTCAAGGACTTCAAGGCCTTCATCATGAAGGGGAATGTCATCGATCTCGCGGTTGCGGTGATCATCGGAGCAGCGTTTTCCGCCATTGTCTCGTCGCTGGTCGACAACGTCATCACGCCCCTGATCCTCACGCCCGCCCTGAAATTCGCCCACCTGACCGATATCGAGGCGCTGAAATGGGGCGCAGTGAAATACGGTCTCTTTCTTTCCGCCGTTCTCAAATTCATCATTTTTGCCTTTATCCTCTTCATGATCATCCGGGGCTTCCGGAGCCTGGAAAAGAAAAAGGAAGCAGCCCCGCCTCCCGGACCGACGACCACGGAAAAGCTGCTGATGGAGATCCGCGACGAGCTGAAGCGGAAATAAAGGGCCGCGACGGCGAGGGTTGGCAGCTTTTTTGTTGCCAGTATTTCCAAAACAAACTGACGAGTTATGAAGAAGAACCGTATAGCTATTCTGTTGACCGGCATTTTTATCCTGGGCTGCGTCTCGGTTTCGTTTGCCCAGAACCCTCCAAATCCGCTTGAGAGCGCGGTAAACGGCGCCACGATCACCAAGGACCCGAAGGATACGACGAAGATGACCTGGAAAACCGGCGGGCTCATGAACCTGACCTTTAACCAGGCGGCGCTAAGCAACTGGTCTGCCGGCGGTGACAAATCCGCCATTTCGCTCAATACACTGGTCAATCTCTACGCCTATTACCTCGACGGGCGCAAGTCGTGGGACAATTTTCTGAATCTTCAATACGGCATTGCCAACACGACCAGCCTGGGCAGCAGGAAAACCAATGATCTGATCGACCTCACGTCGAAATACGGATATGACCTCGGGCACAAATGGTATCTCAGCGGCCTCTTGGATTTCCGCAGCCAGTTCGCGGCGGGGTACAATTATCCGGACGCAAACACTAAGGTGTTGACGTCCAATTTCCTGGCCCCTGCTTACCTTCTGTTGTCCGCGGGTATGAATTACAAGCCGAACGCCGGATTCTCGCTCTTTCTGTCGCCGGCGACGGTCCGCGAATTGATCGTCAACAACGATTCGCTAGCCGCCCAGGGCGCGTTCGGGGTCGATTCGGGAAAGAATTCGAGGTTCGAATTCGGGGCCTATGCCTCCGTCAATGTCAGCACCGACCTCAGCAAGCCGGCAAGCTATGTGGGACGGCTGGACCTTTTTTCCGACTACCTCAACAATCCGCAAAATATCGCCGTCTTTATGACGAACGTGCTCAATGTCAAGGTATCCAGCGTATTGGCAGTCAACCTTGCGTTGACCCTCATCTACGACGACCGGATCAAATCCGTCCGCGCGGACGGGACATTCGGAGGTCCCGCCCTCCAGATGCAGGAGATCCTGGGCGTCGGACTGGCGTATAAGTTTGCGAAGAAGTCGAGGAAGCCGACCCCGCTGCCCGTCGCACCCGTGGCAGCGCCGGGTCAATAGGATCCGGGGCCGGCGGGGTGAATGGGATTTGCGCCGCGCCGGATGAATGGGATACTGCGCCGGGTGAATGGGATTTGCGCCGCGCCCGGTCGACAGGGGCAAAGCGATGGACAATCGCCCGCAGACTGGGGACAAACTTGGGGAAAACCTGTCCCGCCGGCTCGCCCAAATTGCCCTAATTTCGGGAACATGATGACCTCGTACCAGATCAAACTACCCCAATTCGAAGGCCCGTTCGACCTGCTGTTGTTCTTTATCGAACGGGACGAGCTGGACATCTACAATATCCCCATACACCGGATCATCGCCGATTTTCTTGGGTACATCCACTCCCAGGAGCACCTCAATATCGAGCTCTCCAGCGAATTCATTCTCTTCATCTCGACGCTCATGCGGATCAAGGCCCGGATGCTCCTCCCGCGCAAGGAGCTGGACGCGCAGGGGAACGAGATCGACCCGCGGCAGGAGCTGATAGACAAACTGCTGGAATACAAACGGTATAAGGAAGCGGCCGCGACGCTTGCAGAAATGGAAGCTATCCGGCATCTCATGGTGCGCCGCGGCAACCTGCAAAAGGAGCTTACCCGGGTCGGCGAGGACGCGGGAGAAGGCACGGAGATCCAGACCATCACGCTGTTCAAGCTGATGAAGACCTTCGAGCGGCTGATGTTCCGCATCCAGCAGCGGCAGAACAAACCCGTCCATACCGTAGTCAGGTATAATTACACGATGGAAGAAAGCCGCGCCCATATCCTTAGCGTGGTGGAGCGTGAGCGGACCTTGTCGTTCGAGAAAGTGTTCGAGATCTGTGAAAGCAGGTTGCATGCGATCTTCCTGTTCCTCTCCCTGCTGGAGCTGGTACAGCAAAATTACATGTCGATCCTGTCGGGCGAAGGCCGCAATAATTTCATCGTCGAATTTAACCCGGACAGACCGGATGATCCTCCGCAGGAAAGCGGCCCCGACGACGGGCTGCCGCGCGATCACACGCCGCATCAGGGTCTGCTCCCGGGTTTCCAGGATCCATCGGCAAATTGATATTCTATGACTAATATTTTTCATCCGGCCCCTGAGCGCGGCCATATCGATTTTGGCTGGCTGGACAGTTACCACTCTTTCAGTTTCGGCAACTGGTATGACGGGGCAAAAGTGCAGTTCGGTGCGTTGCGGGTCCTCAACGACGACGTCGTCAAAGCGGGCAACGGCTACGACAGTCAGTCGCACGAGAACATGGAGATCATTTCCATCCCCCTCAGGGGCACCCTTGCCGACCGGGAAAGCACCGGCGCGGACAGCATCCTCAGCACGGGCGACGTACGCATCATCAGCGCCGGCAGCGGAGTCCGCCTGTCGGAATACAACGCGTCGCATTTCGACCCGGTCAACTTCCTTCAGATCTGGATCTTCCCCAGGCAGCTGAATATTCGCCCTCGGCACGAGAAACGGCGTTTCGATCCTGCGGGTCGTGTCAATCAGTGGCAGGTGGTCGTCAGTGCACACCCCGGCGACAGTGCGCTGTATATCTACCAGGATGCCCGGCTCGCGCTTGCCCGGCTTGACTCCGGTCGCGAACTCGCATACGAAAATGCTTTCGAAGGAAATGGCGTGTATGTATTCGTGCTGACCGGTCAGGTGGCGATCGGAGATGCCACGCTGGCGGAGCGCGACGGCCTCGGCATTACGGGTACGGACAGGTTCAGCGTGCGCGCAATTTCGAATTCGGAATTGCTGGCGATCGAGGTGCCGATGTTCGCTTGATCATTTGAAAATAGGCAGGCAAAGGAGTCTGCGGGAGCTGGTTTGCGACCCGGCAAAACCTATGGGTCGACGCCGAATGTAAAGAAGGTATACATGACCGATACGCCGCTCTGCTTCATCATCATCGAATTCATAAAGGCATATTCTCCCGGCGCCAGGCGGGCGGAAGGGATCAGGATGAACACGTCGGAGCCGGATCTGCGGACGTCGTAGGAGACCTCGTTCTTCGGGTCCTTGCTTCCGCCGAACCGGCTTTGGCTGCTCAGCAGGGCCTCGCGAGAATCCTTCTTCGACTCGAACTTGTACAATTTCACGACCGAGGACGGGTCTCCGGCCATCGACACCATTTTGACGACAAAGCGAAGGCTGTCCCCCGCCTTGATGCGCAGCGCCGATCTGCCGCCGTCCATCGCATAGCTCATCTGGCTGCCGCCAAAACCCAGCGCTTTTATTTTATTGGACATCTGCCCATCGGTCCTGGGGCAAGCCAGGAGCGAGTCGGACCAATAGTAGTAGACCTGGTTCAGGTAAGGCGGATCCGGCAACCGGGAGGCATTGGCGCCGGTATTTCCGGATTGGGCCTCCGCAAGGGAGGCAGCGAGTAGAATGCCCGAAAGCAGCAGGAGTCGCATGGCATGAGATTGAATTGTCAGAATCGGTAACCGACCGAGAGCATCACCACATTGTTCTTCAGGTTCAGACTTGGCGAATAGGTCGACGGGTTTTGGCCGCCGCTGCCGGCCGTCTTCAACAGGTTGGAGAAGCTGAGCTGGTATCGCACGCCGACCAGTAAGCCGGCTACCGGATGCACCTCGGCGCCGGCGCCAAATCCATAGTCGAACCGGTTGTAGAAACTCAGCATCGAGGAGTAGGAGGCGTAAGGAGTGCCCTGGAGCGCCTTTGACATGGAATCGTCTTTGGCATTGAGCAGGTAAGCTGTATAGCCCCCCAGATCGAGCTCGAAATATTTCGTGATGTGGATCGCCATCATCTGCGTCAGCATAATATAGTCCAGGTTGACGGCGCCGCGGCTCGTATCCGTCTTATAGTTGTATCCATGCCGCGAATAGAGCAGCTCGGTGCGCGAGCCCAGGACGCTTTTGGAATCCGGCGCCAGGAAAAGGCCGAAATGGTATCCGGCGCGGGAACTGGCGTTGATCGCCGAAGCATTCGTGACGTTGGCGAAATTGAAACCGGCTTCCACGCCGATCCCGATGGAATGGTGCCCGGCCGGTTTTGGTTTAGTCTGCGGCGTCGGTTGCACGGTGGGCTGTTGGCTGAACAGGGCCAGGGGAACCAGAAGGGGCAGTAGCAAAATATACTTTTTCATAGCCATAAAACTACTTTTTCGACGACCGGCGGGCAATAGAACGAAAGTTATTTCTTGGTTTTGTTGATGGCCTCGGTCCGGTTCTGCACATGCAGCTTGTCATAGATGCGGTGAATATGTTGTCTGACCGTACTGGTGGAGATGTTGAGCCGGTCCGAGATTTCCTTGTAGAGCAGTCCGCGCGCGAGGAGCTGGAGGATCTCGTTCTCACGCACGGACAAGGCCGAGTCCCAGCATTCCGGGAATTCCTCCAGGTCTTTTTCCATGTGAGATCCCTGGAAGGCGCGTACGAGTTTGCGGGCGATCGCGGCGCTCATCGGTGAACCACCCTGGTGCAGTTCCTTCAACGCTTCGATGATATGAACGAGCCCGGTGTTCTTGAGCAGGTATCCCGACGCTCCCGCCTTGAGCGCTTCGAAAACCTTCTCGTCATTCTCATACACCGTAAACATCATGAACTGCATCGATCCCTCCCGCGCGGCCTGGCGGACGAACTCGATCCCGTTCATGCCCGGCAGATTGATGTCGACGATAAAGATATCCGGCCGGCATTCCGGCAACGCTGCCAGCGCGTCTTCGGCGGTCTTAAAGGAATCGAGCACCCGGAATTCACTGCTGAGGGCCAGAAAATTCTTCAGGCCGTCCCTGACCTCGTCGAGGTCCTCGATGATTGCTAGGCTGATACTCATGGACGGAAATAAAACTAACACTAAATGATGCCAACGCCAATAGTATAAAAGTTATATAGGGACTTCGATCGTCACCGTGGTTCCGCTTTCACCGCTGCGGATCTCCAGCCGGCCGCCCAGTTCGGCGATGCGCCGCTCCATATTGAGCAACCCGTTTGCATAGGGCCGGATGGCCGACCGGGTGAATCCGACGCCGTTATCCTGCAGTACGATGGTAAGGGCGCTTTGGACGGACATGCGCATGACGACCTGCTGCGCCTGGGAATGCTTTACGACATTATGAAGCGCTTCCTTGACCGCGAGATAGACATTCCGGCGGAATTCACCGCTCACGACGGTCTGGGGGAGTTCCTCGGGGGCGTCGATGCGCGCGTCGATCGCCGCCTGCATCAGGTATCCGGCCGCATAGGAACGGGTATAAGACAGGAGGTCGCTCAGCACGTCGTGCTTTTGGTTGAGCGCCCAAACGATCTCGCCCATCTTGTCGATCATCTCTTTTGAATATTCCCGGATGCCGTCGATCTCTTCGTCGATAGGCAGGCGCCGTTGCTGTTTGATCCCGATCGTGTCGCTCAGGAACTTGATCCGGGAAAGCCCGGCGCCCAGATCGTCGTGCATATCGGTCGCAATCCGCGTTCGCTCCTTTTCGATTGCGCGCTGCCGCTCGAGGGTAAGGAGCTGGGCCTTTAGCCGGTTTCGCGTATATGTGCGGATCGCCCAACCGATCACGAACAGGAGGGAGACAAGCGCCGCGATGCGAAAGACCGTCGTCTGCCACCAGGGCGGGCGGATCACGAACGCATAAGACCCCAGCGTGTCGGGGTAAATGCCGGAAAGAAATCTGGCCTTCACCCAGAGCGTGTATTTTCCTGGCGGCAGGTTTACAAAATTGATCGCCGACTGACGGGTCGCCGGGCTCCAGCCGGCCTCGCTGCTGCCTTCCAGCATATAACTGTACCTGGTCTGGCTCTCGTCGATAAAACTGGGCACGCCGACATTAAAGGAGATCGCGTTCCGGTCATAGCTCAGCGAGACCGGGTGACCGGGGTCGGTCGCCACGAACGTGTTGCCTACCAGGATCTGTGAAAAGAGGATGTCCGGCGGCCGGTGGTCTTCGGGGTCCGCGTGCGTGCGCCCGATCCGCAGGAATCCGCCATCTACCACTACCCAATGGGTCCCGTCGGCGGACCGCCGGATCTTCTGAATGGCGAGTTGATGGCCGGGCGTAATATTGGCGACGCGGGGACTATCGTTGATCCAACGGATCTCGTCGAGGCCGGAAGGGGTGCCTGCCCAAATATTGTTGTCGGGATCGCAAAAGAGATACCGGATAAAGTCCTCGGACAAACCTTCATTGATGGTCAGCTTGCGCCAGGACTGCAACCGGAAGGAGTCTGCCTTCACACAATACAATCCGTGATCGCGCGTGCCGATCCAGATATGGCCGGCGTTGTCCAGACAAAGCGACCTCGGGCTCTTCGCGAGAATGCCAGGCCAGGCTGCTATCAGCCGAAGCGTGTCTACTCCCGGCGTCATGTCGGGCTCGAGGACCATCAGGCTGTCGGCCCGGCTGGTTGCCCAAATCCGGCCCTGGTTGTCGACCGCGGGCTGATCGCAGAGTTCGGGCGAACCGCGCTGCCAGACCCGCCCTTCGCCGATAACGAGGATCCTTGTCGAGGAAATGACAAGCCGGCCCTGGCGGTCGATACAGGTCCTTCCGTCCACAGCGGGCCCGGTCAGGACGGGTCTGGCATTGAAACGATCGGTGCCGGGTGTGAATTTAACCTGGTAGACGGCGCCCGGCGTGCTTAGCCATGCACTTTTTCCAAACAGGATATGCCCGTTCGGTGGCAGCGGGTCGTCGGTATAGAAGCGTTTTGCCTCTCCCGGAGTTTGCAGTAACAATTGGTGCCGGACCTGGTCGTAGTACCAAACCGAGTCGCTCGTGTTGTCGGCTGAAATATCGGTGGCGGCAAAACCCGGCGCAGCCGAGTCATAAAACCGCAAACCCCGGCTAACAAGTCTCGAGACGCCGTTTTCGGTATTGGTGATCCAAATATTGCGTTCCCGGTCTTCAAAGACGGAATTGGCGAGGCCGGCGGGGAACCCGCCGCGCGGACCGATACTTACACGGTTGCCGGCGGGATCGATCTCTATGACATCCCTGGCCGTCGTCAGCCAAAGACTACCGCTGCGGTCAAAAAGCAGGGAACCGCTTTGGATACCAGCCGCCGCAGCGTATGGGGGAGGAGGTGTTTTCAGCCTGATCCCATCTTCACCCACTTCGACAAGCCGGACCCCCTTTTCCGTCGCCGCGAATACGTTTCCGGCCGGGTCCCTGGTCAGCGCAACGAACTGGTCGGGCTTTCCCGCCGTCAGCAGTTGTTTGGTCACCGGATCATAGACGAGCAGCGACGCCATCCCGGGATAGCTGGCCAGATAGGGATCGGTCAGGATGAACAACTTGTGTTGTGCGGCCACGGCCTGGATCAGAAAGGGGCCGGCCTCTTTTCCGCCGGCATCCGCCAGCCGGACCTTCTCGTAGCGTTGTCCCTGAAACCGGAACAGGCCGTCATCGGCGATGGCGTACAATTCTCCCGTTTCGGTCCGGAGAAGGCGGTTAGCGATCGGGTAGAACCGGTCGACCGTACGAACGTCGCGGAGGATCCCGTGCACGATCAGGTGCAATGCGCGGGTGTTCGGCACGACGAGCAGCGAGTCCGGCCCCAGCTCGAGGATATCGTTGACGAGACTGGTCGAAAGCCCGTTCTCCGTATTGTAATTGGTAAACCGGCTGCCATCGTACACGCTAAGGCCGCCAAAGGTGGAGATATACAGGCGACCCCTGCTGTCCTGGACGATAAAACGCGCCCTTCCGTTGATGAGTCCGTCCTTTGGCGTGTATCGGACAAAAAGGAATCCCTGCCCGTGGCAGACCGGGGCCAGCAGGAACAGGCAGGAAACTATCGCCCCAAATATTTTCACCAAGATTTTTGCGGCCGCGGCGGTGTCCGCAGGCCGCGGCGTCTAACCCAGCAGTTCCTGCACGCGCACTTTGTCCTTCATCATTTCGCGCACCGCGGCCACGATGGCCGGCGCGTCATAGCCGCATTCGTGCTGAAGCTCCTTCGGCGTTCCGTGCTCCACGACCCGGTCGGGGATACCCAGGATCCTGACGGTCGCGCGAAAACCATGCGCAGCCTGGAATTCAAGGATCGCTGAGCCGAAACCGCCGGTGACAGTGCCATCCTCGACCGTGAGGATGCGATCATACCGTGCGAAGACTTCTTCGAGCAGCGCCTCATCCAGCGGTTTCACGAAACGGAGGTCATAGTGTGCGGGATTGATGCCCTCGGCGCGCAGCTCGCGGATGGCGGCTGCGGCGAAATTGCCCGGATGACCAAAGCTCAGGATCGCGATCCCGTCGCCATCTTTCAGCTTGCGCCCTCTACCGATCGGGATTTCCTGGAACGGCGTCCGCCACTCGGGCATGACGCCTTCCCCTCTGGGATAGCGGATGACAAACGGAGAAACATTGCTATCGAGTTGGGCAGTATACAACAGATTCCGAAGTTCGCTTTCGTTCATCGGGGCGCTGACGACCATATTGGGAACACACCGCATATACGCGATATCGTAGGCCCCATGATGGGTCGGTCCGTCTTCACCGACAAGCCCGGCCCTGTCGAGACAAAATATGACAGGCAGTTGCTGGATCGCCACATCGTGGATCACCTGGTCGTAAGCCCGCTGCATAAAGGAAGAATAGATATTGCAATATACCCGCAAGCCCTGCGTCGCCATGCCCGCGCTGAGCGTGACGGCATGCTGCTCGCAAATCCCCACGTCGAAGGCCCGGTCGGGCATCTTGTCCATCATGAATTTCAGCGAAGACCCGCTGGGCATGGCGGGCGTGATGCCCACGATCCGCGGGTTCTGGCCGGCAAGTTCGATCAGGCTGAGCCCGAAGACATCCTGGTATTTGGGTGGTTGCGGCGTGGCGAAATGCTTTTTGTAGATCTCGCCCGTGATCTTGTCGAAGAGCCCCGGCGCGTGCCATTTGGTCTGGTCCTTCTCCGCCAGCGCATAGCCCTTCCCCTTGACGGTCACGATATGCAGGAGCTTTGGTCCGGGCATGTCTTTCAGGTCATTCAGGGTGTCGACCAGCTTGGTCATATTATGTCCGTCGATGGGGCCGAAATACCTCAGGTTCAGGGATTCGAAAAGGTTGCTGCTCCGGTTGACAAAACCCTTGATCGTGTGATCGAGCTTGCTGGCGATATCGCGGCTGAACTGGCTTCCGGGCAACTTGCCCAACGCCTTCCAAATGTCGTCCTTTAGCTTATTATAGGCTTTTGAGGTCGTGATATCCGTCAAATATTCCTTTAGCGCGCCGACATTGGGGTCGATGCTCATACAGTTGTCGTTCAACACGATGAGCAGGTTGGTGTCCGCCACGCCCGCATGGTTCATAGCTTCGAAGGCCATCCCGGCCGTCATGGCGCCGTCACCGATCACCGCCACCACCTTCCGGTCCGTCTCCCCCTTATATCTGGCGGCCATGGCCATGCCGAGCGCCGCGCTGATAGAGGTGGAGGAGTGCCCGACGCCGAATGTGTCGTATCCGCTTTCGGCCCGTTTCGGGAACCCGCTGAGTCCCTTATACTTGCGGTTGGTGGCAAACCGGTCCCGGCGGCCCGTCAGGATCTTGTGGCCATAGGCCTGGTGGCCGACGTCCCAGACCAGTTGGTCGTAGGGCGTGTTGAAGACATAGTGAAGGGCTACGGTCAGTTCGACCACCCCGAGGCTGGCCGCGAAATGGCCCCCATGGACGCTGACCGTATCGATGATGAATTGGCGGAGCTCATCGCTCAGCTGATGCAACTGCTCGCGGCTCAATTGCTTGAGTTCCGCGGGCGAATCGATCGACTGGAGCAGGGGTCCCGGGGTGATTTCCATTCCTTGGTACTTTAAATAAATATGTAAAAATAACAAAACCGGGCGTAGTCAGGTTGCAATTTTGCCCCAAAAGGCAAAATCGCAGATAATTTAGATGGTTGAGGCAAAAAATAAATTTTTATGGTAATTTTTTGCCGAAAACCTTTTTCCCCTAGATTTAGCCTTTGGGCCACTGGGCGGTGAAAAATGGCCACTAATACAAAAGACGGGCCAGGGGGCGGTGGAATGCCTTAGTTTCGTGGTTTATAAGTTTCCGTGCGTATGCCAAAGAATGCAAACAGATATTACTGGTTGTGCCAGATCGGGGGGTGGGGATTCATCGGGTTGTCGCTCATCGTGGCGAACACCCTGGTGTTGGAGTCGACGAAGTCCGACATCAACCTGATCTATATTTTTGCAGCGATGTACGTCAGCCTCGGGCTGATCGGGACCCACCTGTTCAGGGCGGTCATCCGCAGGTCGGGCTGGTTGCAATTGCCGGTGGAGAAGGCGTTCCCGAAGTTTGTGATCGGGATCGTGCTTACCTGTGTGGGGTGCGGGCTGGTGCGGATCGGCGTCGCGGATATTTCGGGGCTGGTGAACACCAAGAAAACGCCCGATTTCTTTACCGAACTGATGGCGCTTTCGGCAGAGAACGGGGTCACTATCATCCCGTGGACCCTGATCTACTACTTCTATCATTACATCGAAAACAGCCGGAAACAGCAGCTGGACACACTGAAGCTCGAGGCCCTGGTAAAGGAACTGGAACTCAAGACGATCAAAGCGCATATCAACCCGCATTTCATCTTCAATGCATTAAACAGCATCCGCGCGCTGATCGACGAGAACCCGGCGCGGGCCCGGAAGGCCGTCACCGAGCTCAGCAATATCCTGCGGAGCAGCATGCAGGCCGAGAAGCTGGAAACCGTTACATTCGAAAAGGAGCTCAATATCGTCAAGGACTACCTGGCGCTGGAATATATCCGGTTCGAGGAGCGGCTCCAGGTGGAATATGAGATCGACGAGGACACGCTTGACCAGCCCATCCCCCCCATGATGCTGCAAACGCTGGTGGAAAACGCCATCAAACACGGGATCAGCCGCCAGGTCGACGGCGGAAAAGTCAAGATCGTGTCGGATTTCCGGGAAGACTATCACGAATTGCTGATCGTCAACACCGGGGCGCTCAACGGTAACCGGGATGTGGATGGATTCGGGCTGGCCAGCACGAAGAACCGCCTGCAGATCCTTTTTGGCCAGAAAGCGAATTTCGATATCCGCCAGATTGAAGGCAACAGCGTCCAGGCCCGGGTCCTGATCCCGGTGGACGGAAAATAGACCAACTATCAACCAAACGCCATGATCCGAGCTATCATCATCGACGACGAGCGCCTTGCCAGGAACGAATTGAAGAAACTGTTGCTGGACTTTCCCGAGATCGAGGTCATTGCCGAAGCGGCAAACGCGGCCGAGGGCGTGGAAAAGATCGACAGCCTCAACCCGGACCTGATCTTTCTGGACATCCAGATGCCGGGCAAGACCGGGTTCGACATGCTGTCGGAACTGGAGCGGGCGCCAAACGTGATTTTTACGACCGCGTACGACGAGTATGCCCTAAAGGCGTTCGAGGTCAATGCGCTCGATTACCTGCTCAAGCCGGTCGAACCCAAGCGGCTGGCGGACGCCCTCCAGAAACTGCAACTGGAAGAAGACAAGGAACCGATCTCCGACCATCCCATTTCGGTGAACCGCAGCATCCTCAACGAGCACGACCAGGTGTTCGTGAAGGATGGAGAACGTTGCTGGTTCGTGAAGCTCTCCGACATCCGCCTGTTCGAAAGTGTCGGGAACTACGCCAAGGTCTACTTCGGCCCCAACAAACCGCTGATCTTAAAATCCCTGAACGCACTGGAAGAACGGCTCGACGAAAAAGTCTTTTTCCGCGCCAACCGGAAGCATATCGTGAACCTGCGGCTGATCGAGAAGATCGAGCCGTATTTCAACGGCGGTCTCCTGCTGGAAATGAAGGGGGGTGAAAAGATCGAGGTCAGCCGACGCCAAACGGTGAAGTTCAAGGAGATGATGAGCTTATAATTCTGTCATTTTATTTTCTGCTACCATGCGCCTGTCCCTTATTGTCCTGCTGGTTTCGTTCGCCGCTATTCGCTCCTCCGCACAATCGAGGCTCGCGGATAAGATCATCAACGAGCAATCCGTCGCCGAAGTCGAAAATTCCCTTGCGTCCGACGCCATGCGCGGCCGGGCCACCTTCACACCCGACATCGAAAGGGCGGCCGACTACATCGAGAGCCAATTCCGGGAAGCGGGCCTCAGGACCTGGAACGGCTCGCCGAGCTATCGACAGCCTTTTACCATGGTGCGGACGAAGCTGGAATCGGTCAGCGGGCATGTCGACGATACGGTGCTGACGACCAGGAACACGATCGTCCTCAGTTCGGGATCGCATTTGCAGGCGGATAACAACAGCGGCTACCAGGTCGTCTATATAAAACCGGGAGACGACTTTCGCGCCAGGGCGAGCGGGTACGCGCACGCCGGGCGGAATACGATCGTGCTTGTCGATACGAGCTTCGCGGCGAGCTTTCCGCGGCTTGCCCGGATGGCGGGTCAGCAATTCAAGTCCCCGGACAATGTCGTGTTCGTGCTCACCGCGGGGAAAGGCGCAAGCTTTTCGATCTCGGCGGAGCAGGACGTCAGGGAAATGCCGCTGGCCAACGTGGTGGGCATCCTGCCGGGCACGGGTCCGGACAAGGACCAGTACGTCATCTTCTCGGGTCACTACGATCACCTGGGCGTGCGCAAGCCCGATGCGCGCGGGGACTCGATCTACAACGGCGCCAACGACGATGCCAGCGGCACCACGGCGGTCATCCTCCTGGCCAAATATTTCAGCCGGCTGCACAACAACAGCCGGACGCTGGTCTTTGCCGCCTTTACGGCCGAAGAGATCGGCGAGTTCGGCTCTCAGTATTTTTCCGGTCAGTTCGACCCGGATAAGGTCGTCGCGATGTTCAATATCGAGATGATCGGCTCGCCCAGCAAATGGGGCGACAATTCCGCGTTCCTCACGGGGTTCCAACGTTCGAGCATGTCCACGATCATGCAGCATAACCTGGCTGGAAGCAAATTCACGTTCTACCCCGATCCCTATCCGGCGCAAAACCTTTTCTATCGCTCGGACAATGCCTCGCTCGCGCGCAAGGGCGTGCCGGCGCATACGATCTCGACCACGCAGATCGACATCGACAAGACCTATCATACGCCGGAGGACGAGGTGAGCACCCTGGACCTGAAGAATATGGCGGAGATCGTCAAGGCGATCGCCATCAGTTCGACGTCGATCGTGGATGGAAAGGATACACCGACGAGGGTGGATAAGAGCCAGGTCAGGTAGCGGGGATATCCGCCGGTGCGGCGGCCGTTTGCAAGCGCCGGGTGAACCGCTTCAGGATGAACATCTGGATCACGTAGAGCGGCGCCATGAGATTGACGTACACCTGTACGGGTACGAAAAGCGCGATCACCCAGAGAATGATACAGATGAGGCCAAGGCCGATGACATTGAGCTTCCCTTTCAGCAGGGCCATTTTCTTTTCTTCCTCCCTGCCGGGGACCGACAGCGAGGGATTTTTCCGGAAGATATAGTCGGTCATCCTGTAATGCATCAGGTTCACCAGGAAGATATTTGCGGTATACAACGTGATCGGCAGGCCGAATGTAAAGTTGGTCAGGATCCTGGCGATCCCGGAAGCGGTGAACGGAAAGGTGACCACGAAAAAGAGAAAGAAGAGATTCAGCCGGATCAGCTTCTGATCATATCCCTGCATGAGCCGGAACAATTTCAGGTTGCCGGCCCAGGAGCTGCCGATAAAAAAGAAACTGAGGGCGAATGCGCCGAATTCGTATGCCATCGGCTGCAGCAGGAAGCGCTGATGCAACGGATCGGTCCCGACCGGGATGTCCGGCCATTTGATGTCGATCACCAGCAGCGTTATGGCAATCGCAAAGACAGCGTCGCTGAAAAGGACCATCCGTTCCAGCTCGAATTCTCTTTCGATCTCACTCATGGCAGCCTAAGCTACGCAAATTTTTGCAGGACCATGTCCATTTCCGCCACAATACGGTCGTTCGACAGGTTTCCGATGCTGCCGGTATGCGTATGGCGGAGCGACCCGACGGACAGGTCCTTTCCGTCGCCGTCGAACCTGAATTCCCCTTTTTCGATCTCGTTGCCGACCTGACGGTAGGCTTCGCGGAAGGGGATACCCCGGTTGACCAGCCGGTTGACGGCCTCCACGCTAAAGAGATACCTGTATTTCTCATCGGCCAGGATCCGGTCGCTGATCCGGATATTCGCCAGCATCAGGCCGGTGAGCCGGAGACAGTCGAGGCCCTCTGTGATCGCCGGGAAAACGATCTCCTTGGTCAGCTGGAGATCGCGGTGATAGCCGGAGGGCAGGTTGGCCAGCAGGAGCGTCAACTCGTTGGGTGCGGATTGGACGCGGTTGCACCTGGCCCGGATGAGTTCGAAGACGTCCGGGTTCTTTTTATGCGGCATGATGCTGCTCCCGGTCGTCAGCTCGGCGGGAAAGCTGATAAAGCCGAAGTTCTGGTTGATATACAGACAGCAGTCCATCGCCAGTCGCCCGACGGTGGCGGCCACAGATGCCAGGGCCACCGCGACTGTCTTCTCGGTCTTGCCCCGGCTCATTTGCGCATAGACAGAATTAAAGTTGAGCGTCCGGAAATGAAGCAATTTCGTGGTCAGTTCCCGGTCGAGCGGGAAGGAGGAGCCGTAGCCGGCGCCGCTGCCGAGGGGATTCTTGTTCACGACCTGGTAGGCTGCCGCCAGCAGTTCCAGGTCGTCGACCAGGCTTTCGGCATAGGCGCCGAACCACAGTCCGAAACTGGAGGGCATGGCGATCTGGAGATGCGTATACCCCGGCAGGAGCTTGTCCTTGTGTTCCTCGCTGAGTGCGATCAATTGCCGGAAAAGGCGGTTGGTTTCTTCCTTGATGAGCATGACCTGGGCGCGTAAATAGAGTTTGATATCCAACGCGACCTGGTCGTTCCTGCTACGGCCGCTATGGATCTTTTTCCCGGCTTCGCCGACGCGTTGCGTCAGGGTCTCCTCCACCTGCGAATGCACGTCCTCGACTCCAGGCTCGATCCGGAACCTGCCCTCCCGGATCTCGGCGAGGATCTCTTCGAGGCCCCCGCGGATCGCCGCAAAATCTTCGCGGGACAACAGGCCCACCGCGAGCAGCATTTCGGTATGGGCGAGGCTGCCCTGCACGTCGTATTCCGCCAGCAGGATGTCGAATTCCCTGTCGCGGCCGACGGTAAAAGCCTCGATCGCCGCGGAGGTGCTGGTACCTTCCTTACTCCAGAGTTTCTTGCTCATAACAGACATTTTATAAAAGCGGCTGCAGCAGCCCGATATAGCCTTCGATGCCTTCGCGGATCTCCCCGATATGCACATACTCGTCGGCCGCGTGGCTTCGCGCCGAGTCCCCTGGGCCGGTCTTCAGCGCCGGGAAAGGCATCAGCGCCTTGTCGGACGTCGTCGGGCTGCCATAGCAGGTCCGGCCCAGCCTTATGCCGGATTGAACGACGGGGTGATCCAGGGGGATGGATGTGGGCCGCATCCGGAGGCTTCGCGGCGTCACTTCGGCGCCTACGTTCGCCCGGATGATGTCCAGCAGTTCCCCGAAAGTATACAATTCATTTACGCGCACGTCCACCACGAAGCGGCATTGGGAGGGGATGACGTTGTGGGCGTGATTGTCCGTCCCGATGACGGTGACGCTCATCTTTACGGGGCCGAGCAGGTCGGATACTTTCGGGGCGCGGAATGCCTGGAACCAGGCGATATCGGCGAGTGCCCTGTAGATCGCGTTCTCGCCTTCCTCGCGCGCCGCGTGCCCGGCCTTTCCGCGCGCTGTGCAATCCAGGACCAGCAGGCCTTTTTCGGCGACGGCCAGTTGCATCCGGGTGGGCTCGCCTACGATCCCGAATTCGATCGACCCCAGCTGCGGGAGGAGGAGCTCGATGCCGTTATGCCCGGAGATCTCCTCCTCGGCGGTGGCCGCCAGCAGAAGGTTGCAGCGCATGTCCGCCCGCTCATACAGCGCCAGGAAGGCCGCGATCAGCGAAACAAGGCATCCTCCCGCGTCGTTGCTGCCCAGGCCGTACAGCCTGCCGTCCTTCTCGACCGGCGTAAAGGGATCGAGCGTACAGGCCTTGTTGGGCCGGACGGTGTCGTGGTGGGAATTGAGCAGGATGGTGGGTTTGGCCGGGTCGAAATGCCTGTTCCGCGCCCAGACGTTGTGCTGCAGCCGCTCCGCGGGAATGCCCCTGGCCAGGAGGAACCGTTCGATCGCATCGGCGGTCCGTTCCTCTTCCCTGCTGAAGGAAGGGATGGCGATCAGTTGCTTCAGCAGCGTCAGCGCTTCGGCATGCAGATCGTCGATCCCGGATTGACCGGTCAGGCTGTCGATATTGTTTCGGCTACTCATTGACGATAGTTGTGCCGGCGTTCCGGCATTCATTGATTGTTCTGCCGCTCCCCGGCTATTCGTTGACGATGGTCGTTCCGGCCTTTCCCGCCAGCAATTGCGGCAGATCCTCCGCACGGCCGATGATGACTTTGCCCACCCCGCTCCGCAGCGCCGCAAAAGCATTGTCCAGTTTCGGGATCATGCCGGCAAAAATGGCCTGGCTTGCCTTCAGGTCCCGGTATTCGGCGGGGCCGATGCGGGGAATGACCGAGCTTTCGTCGCCGGCATCCCGCAATACGCCGCTTTTTTCAAAGGAATACACGAGGCTGGTCTCGAAGGTCCCCGCCAGCGCCCGCGCCAGCTCCTGGGCGATCGTATCGGCATTGGTATTCAGCAGCTGCCCTTTTCCGTCATGCGTTATCGGCGCGAATACGAGTACGCGGTCGAGCATCAGCAGGCTGGTCAGCAGGCTGCTGTTGACGGCGTCCACGTCGCCGACGAAGCCATAATCGACGGATGCGCCCGTCGTCCGGCGATGGCTGAGGATCGCATTCCCATCGGCCCCGGTCAGCCCGATGGCATCGCACCCGCGGGACTGCAGGCCCGCGACGATATTCTTGTTGATCGTCCCGGCATAGACCATCGTGACGACTTTCAGCGTCTCCGCGCCGGTGATCCGCCGGCCGTCCACCAGTTCCTGCCGGATACCCAGACCCTCGGCGATCTTCGTCGCCAGCCTGCCGCCGCCATGGACCAGGATCTTTTTTCCGGGGAGGATGGCGAACCCGTCGAGAAACGCGCTCAGCCGCCGCTCGTCGTCGATGATATTCCCGCCGATCTTGACGATGGATAATTGCATTTTATGTTGTTTTTGTACGGAGGACCTCCGCCAGAACGGCCTGTGCCGCCCAAACCCGGTTGGAGGCTTCGAGGGTGACGATGCTGTGGGGACCGTCGAGGATCTCATCGGGGAGCTCCACATTCCGCCGCACCGGCAGACAGTGCATGACCTTCGCCTGGTTGGTCCGCCGCAGTTTATCGCTCGTCAGCATCCAATCGGGGTCGTTGCAATAGATCTTCCCGTAGTCGGTGTAGGTACTCCAGTTCTTTACGTAAACGAAATCGGCGTCTTTCAGCGCGGCGTCCTGGTCATGGGTGATCGTCGCGCCGTTTGTGAATTGGGTGTCCAGTTCATAGTCCTCCGGATGGGTGATGACGAAGTCGGCCTTGCCCCAGGCGTTCACCCACTGCGCGAAACTGTTGGCGACGCATTGGGGAAGCGCTTTCACGTGCGGCGCCCAGGTTAAAACAATTTTGGGACGCCGGGCGGGCCCGGATTTGCCGCCGGCCTGGCTGATCCCGGCGGCGCCGGTCGCGGTCTTTGCGGCGGCCAGCGACTCCTCGATCGTGATGATGTCGGTGAGGCTTTGCAACGGATGGAGCGTCGCGCTTTCCAGGCTCACGACGGGGATGCCCGAATATTTGATGAACTGGCGGATATAGAGCTCGCTGTAGTCGTCCGCTTTATTCTTCAGCGAAGGAAAGGTCCGGATGCAAAGGATGTCGAAATACCGGCCCATGACCGGCGCCGCGTCCTTTACGTGTTCGACGGTGCTGCCGCTCATGATCGCCTCTTCCTCGAACTCCAGCGCCCAGCCCTCTTTGTCGACATTGAAGACGATAGGCTCCGCTCCCAGGTTCCGGGCCGCGATCTGCGTGGAGAGGCGGGTCCGCATGCTGGGATTCAGGAAGAGCATCCCGATGCGTCTGTTGGCGCCAAGGCTTCTGTCTTTTAAGGGATCGGTCTTGTAGTCCAGCGCCGATCGCACCAGCCGCCCCATATCGGCGACATCATGGACGGAAACAAAATTTGTCATGGTTCAAGGTTTTGTCAGGTGCGCGGCGCCTTCCATCGCCGCAATCTCTTCCTGGATCGCCTCGAGGAAAGCCTCGGCATCTTTTTTCCGCAGCGCCAGCGAAGGCAGCAGGCGGATCGTGTTGGGCTTTGCCTCGCCCGTGAAAATATGCTGGCCGAATAACAGGTTCCTGCGCAGCTCCTTCAGGTGGTCCGGGCAGTCGAACCCGATCATCAGGCCCTTGCCCCGCACCCGCTTCAACTGCTGGATCTCGCGCAGCTTCGCGAGCAGCCAGTCACCCGTCGCCGCGGCATTGGACATCAGCTGCTCCTGTTCCATGACCTCGAGCACCGCCAGCGCGGCGGCGCAGGCGAGGTGATTGCCGCCAAACGTCGTACCGAGCATCCCGTGCCTTGCCTGCAACCGCGGGGAAATGATGATGCCCGCCACCGGGAACCCGTTCCCCATCCCCTTCGCCATGGTGTAGATATCCGCGTCGACGCCGGCCCAGTCGTGGCTGAAGAACTTCCCGGTCCGCCCGTAGCCGCACTGCACGCTGTCGGCGATAAACACGGCGCCGTGCTTCCCGCAAAGCCGCGAGATCGCCTGGAGAAAAGTCGGGGATGCCTCGTTGATCCCGCCTACGCCCTGGATGCCCTCCACGATGACCGAGGATACCGTGTCTCCATGAGCCTTGAAGTAGGCTTCCAGCGCTTCCTCGTCATTGAAGGGGAGGAAGGTCACGTTGTCCGTCTGGTTGACCGGCGCTACGATCGCGGGGTTATCCGTCGCCGCGACCGCCAGCGAGGTCCGGCCGTGGAAGGACTTACTGAAGGCGACCACTTTCTTTCGCCCGTTGTGGAAACTGGCCAGCTTCAGGGCATTTTCGTTGGCCTCGGCGCCGGAGTTGCAAAGAAAAAGCCGGTAGTCGGGCCGGCCGCTGGTCTTGCCCAGTTTCTCCGCCAATTCCTCCTGCAGGGGGATATGGACCGAATTGGAATAGAACCCCACCCTGGCCAGCTGCGCGGTGATCCGCTGAACATAATGCGGATGGGTATGGCCGATAGAGATGACGGCATGGCCGCCGTACAGGTCGAGGTACTGTTGTCCTTCGCCATCCCAGACAAAGGACCCCTTGGCTTTGACGATGGTGATATCGTTGATCGGGTAGACGTCGAATAGTTGCATGGTCTTTTTTTTAAAAGGAAGAGGGTTTAAGTTGCAGCCCGGCCGTCTCTTCGAGGCCGAACAGGAGATTCATATTTTGCACGGCCTGGCCGGAAGCGCCCTTCAGCAGGTTGTCCAGCGCGGAGTGTACCACGAGCTGACTGCCCGTCTGCTCGAGCTGGATCAGGCATTTGTTCGTATTGACGACCTGCTTGAGCGAGATCGGCTTTCTGCTGACCCGAGTGAACGGGTGGCCGGCATAGTAGGTCTCGAACAGTGCCAGTACCTCGTCCGGGCTCCTGTCGCATCGCAACTGGCTGCTCACGAATATGCCGCGTGTAAAGTCTCCCCGCCACGGCACGAAGTGGATGCCGGGGGCCTTCCCCTGGAGCTGCGACAATGTCTGCCCGATCTCTTTCAGGTGCTGATGCGTCAGCGTCTTGTAAGCCTGGATATTGCCCGCCCGCCAGGAGAAATGTGCGGTGGGCGAGAGGGCCTGCCCCGCGCCGGTCGAGCCGGTGATCCCGGTGCTGTACACTTCTCCCAGGAGGCCGGCTTTCGCGAGCGGCAGCAAACCCAGTTGGACAGCCGTGGCGAAACAACCCGGATTCGCGACTGCCCGCGCTTCGCGGATGGCGTCGCGGTTCAGTTCGGGCAGACCGTAAACAAAACAATTCCCTTCCCGCTTCAGCCGGAAGTCCTGCGACAAGTCGATGACCAGTACGCCGTCAAACTCCTTCCCACGCTCATCCATGAACTTCTTCGCCTCCCCGTGTCCCACACAAAGGAACAGGACGTCGACCTCGCCGCTCCAGGCCGAGTCGAAGACCCTGTCGGTTTCCCCGAACAGGTCTTCGTGCACTTCGTGCAGCGCCTTCCCCGCGTTGCTCTTGCTATGGATGAACCGGATATCCGCGTTCGGATGCCGCAGGAGCAGCCGGATCATTTCTCCGCCCGTGTAGCCCGCGCCGCCGATGATGCCTGCCCTGATCGTTGTCATTCGTTGTCGTCGTTGACTTTGTGAAAAATACTGGTCTGGTTGCCGAAGATCTTCGCAAATCCCTTCACGTCGTCGCCGCTCCAACCCTTGTTCATCTCGCCGTAGCTGCCGAATTTGCTGCTCATCAGGTCATGCGGACTTTCAATTCCCGTCACGGTATACCGGTAGGGCTGCAGGGTCACGAAGACCTTTCCCGTCACCGTTTCCTGCGTGTCCGCCAGGAATTTTTCGATATTCCGCATGGTGGGGTCGAGCATCTGTCCTTCATGAAGCCAGTTGCCATACCAGCTGCTGAGCTGGTCCTTCCAGTAGAGCTGCCATTTCGTGAGCGTATGCTTCTCCAGCAAATGATGCGCTTTGATGATGATGAGCGGGGCCGCGGCCTCGAAACCGACCCGGCCTTTGATACCGATGATCGTGTCACCCACGTGCACGTCCCGGCCGACGCCGTAAGGCTGCGCGACCCCCTGCAGGTACCGGATGGCGTCGACGGGGTGCGGGAAAATCCTGCCGTCCACCGACTGCAGTTCCCCCCGTTGAAAACCCAACTCGAGTTGCCGGGTTCCGGTCGCGGTCACGGGGGTCGGCCAGGCCTCCTCCGGGAGGTATTCCTTCGACGTCAGGGTTTCCTTACCGCCGACCGATGTTCCCCAAAGCCCCTTGTTGATGCTGTAGCGCGCCTTTTCGGCGTTCATGTCGACGCCGTTCTCCCTGAGGAACCCGATCTCCGCTTCGCGGCTGAGGCGCAGGTCCCGGATCGGCGTGATGATCCCGACGCCCGGCAGCATGCTCTGGAAGACCATATCGAACCTGACCTGGTCGTTCCCCGCGCCGGTGCTGCCATGGGCGACCGCGCCGGCGCCAAGCTTTTGCACATGCCTGGCCACGGCGATCGCCTGCACCATGCGCTCCGCGCTGACGCTCAGGGGATATGTCGCGTTCTTCAGCACGTTGCCGAAGACGAGGTATTTGATACAGCTGTCATAGTAGTCGCGGGTGACATCGACGCACTCGAACGACGCCGCTCCGAGCTGCCTGGCCCGCTTGCCGATCGCATCGATCTCTTCGGGGCTGAAACCGCCTGTATTGACCGTGAGGGCGTGGACCTCGAACCCCTTGACTTTCTGCAGCCAGACCGCGCAATAGGTGGTATCCAATCCGCCGCTATAAGCTAAGACGACTTTATTGTTCATAACTGTCGAAACGTTTAGAGATGAAAGAAAATGTGGAACAGGGACCTGGAGCGGGGCTTCAGCAGTTTCCATTGTTTGATGCGCATGAACCGTTCGTAGAGCTTGGAATGCTTCCTGAAGTCCTGGGTCGTCTCCTCCGGCTCGTAGTGGTCCCTGGGATCGTACAACATGGCCGTACACATACAGTTCTTTCGCTCCTTGCTCATCAGGATCTCATAGTTGACGCAGCTCTTGCATCCCGCCCAGAAGGCGTCGTCCTGCGTGAGCTCGGAATAGGTGACCGGCTCATATCCCAGCTCGGAATTGATCTTCATGACGGCCAGCCCGGTGGTTAGCCCGAAGATCTTGGCCTCGGGATATTTTTTCCGGCTCAGTTCGAAGATCTTTTTCTTGATCTGCTTGGCCAGGCCGCTCTTCCGGAAAGGCGGGGAAACGATCAGGCCGGAATTGGCCACGTATTCACCGTGGCTCCAGGTCTCGATGTAGCAGAATCCCGCCCATACCCCGTCTTCCGTAAACGCGATGACCGCCTTTCCCTCCCGCATTTTCTGCTGGATATAATCCGGGCTCCGCTTGGCGATGCCCGTGCCCCGTGCCATCGCCGAAGACTCCATTTCGTCGCAGATGATCCTGGCGAAGTCCTGGTGGGATGCGTCGGCTATCAATATCTTGAATTGTTGCTGTTCCATTTTTCGATTAAGCGCTGAATGATGAATATTCCTCCATTGATTCATTCGTTCAATGGCCGGATGAGGATCGCACCGCGAAAACGGGCGTTATTGAGAGATAGTATCAACGTCGTACCCCGACGGGCGTCGGCCGCCCGTATATGGCCCCGGGGACGGGATGGATGGAAAAAACTGTGCACAAAGGCACAGCAAAAAACCCACGCTTGTTGAAGGCGTGCAATATCGCCGGGAACCGGGATATGGGTGAGTTTTTTTTCATTTCAATGACTGATGAAATTCGTGATAAAATTCCGGATTTTCCAAATGCAACGCAAAATTGCACAATTTTTTGATTTCCGGCGGATTAAATTGTGATTTTTCGGTAAAATCCGGGCCCATCTGTTAAGGCTTCCCTAAAAGCCCGCTACGGGGCATCGTCGTACCCGATTTCGGCATCTTCCTGCGATATGCCAGCCAACTACCTGAGGATTACGACCAGGCGACTGCTGCGGCAAAAGACTTTTTCCCTGATCAATGTCCTTGGCCTCTCCATCGGCCTTGCCGCCTGTCTGCTGATCTATCTGTACGTCTACAGTGAAATGACCTATGACGCGTACAATTCCAACTATTCGCGGATCGCGCGGGTGACAAGCATTTTGCATTCCCCCGAATCGGACCTTGCCCTGGCGACTGCCCCGGAGGCGCTCGGGGATGCGCTTGTACGGGATTACCCGGAGGTGGAGACCGTTTGCCGGATCTTCGACACGACGGTGACCATCCGCCAGGGGACCGACGTGTTCAACGCGGACAATTTCTATTGTGCTGACGGGGAGGTCTTCAAGGTGTGGGACTTCCATTTTCTCGAAGGATCCGCCACCGGCGCGCTGTCGGCGCCGAATTCCGTCGTGCTGGCCCGCAGCGTGGAAAAGAAGTATTTCGGGTCGCGGCCGGCGCTCGGCCGGACCATGGTCCTGAATGGCGTCAGCTGCCGGGTGACGGCGGTCGTGGAAGACCGGCCGGCGAACACCGATCTCCGGATCGACGGACTACTGTCGAAACGTTATACGCACACGGAATGGGATTTCGACGATTTCGATTGTTACACCTACGTGCTCTTCCGGCGGACGGCCGCGGGGACCGGCGCCGCGGGTATCACGCGCTTCAACAGGAAACTGGCCGCGCTTGACAAGTACACCCGGCCGCTCCTCGACGAACAGGGTGCGAAGGGCTGGGCGCTCCGCTTCCAGGCGGAACCTCTTGCCGACGTGCATTTCAGCAAAGGCAAGGAGGTGGATACGCCCAAGGGGAACCGTTCCTTCAACCGGATCTTCTCTGCGCTCGCGGTCTTCATCCTGCTCATCGCCCTGCTGAATTATATCAACCTGGCGACGGCCCGCGCTGCCGACCGGATGAAAGAAGTGGGTGTGAGGAAGGTGATCGGCGCCCGGCCGGCACAGCTGGTTGCGCAATTCCTCGGCGAGTCTGCGCTGCTGGTGGCCGTAGCCTGGCTGATCGCGATCGGCCTGGTGGAATTGGGGATGCCGTTGTTCAACCGGGCGCTGGAGACCCACCTTTCGTTTTCGGCCTGGGGTTCGATCCTGTTCCCGGTCTTGCTTTTCCCGGTCACGATCCTGCTCGCGGGCGCCTACCCGGCCTTTGTCCTGTCCCGGTTCCGGCCCGTCGCCGTCCTGAAAGGCGGCAGCACAGGGGCCTCGGGCGCGGCCATGCGAAAAGTCTTTACCGCCGTCCAATTCGGGATCGCGCTGGCGATGCTGGCCGGCGCGGGTGTCTTTTACCGGCAGATGTATTATATGATGCACGCCGATCCCGGTATCGACCGGTCCCAGATCGTGATGATGGGGGTCCCGCAGGATTCGGTCCGCCGCGCAGCCGTCCCGGCCTTTGCCGAAACGCTGCGCCGGGAATCGGAGATCCGGGGGGTGACGGTGGGCACCGGGCTGCCATACGACGGTTTCTCGATGGCCAGCACGACTTTTACGTCGGGCGGTGGCCGCCACCGGGAAGTGCTCCTCGCCTATTTCTTTATCGACCCGCAGTTCCTGCCGCTGCTCCATATCCGGCTCGTCGCCGGGCGCAATTTTTCGGACAGCTTCCCTACCGACCGGAAGGAGGCGTTTATCGTCAATGAGGCCTTCGTGCGGACCGCCGGCTGGAAGGATCCCATCGGGCAGCAGATGGAAGGGAACGGCAACAAAGGAAAGGTGATCGGCGTCGTGCGGAATTTCTTCTATAAGTCCATGCACAACCTCATCCAGCCAATGGCGATGATCTACCGGCCGGCGCCGCCTTTTGCCGTGCTGGCGAAGGCGCCGGCCTCCGCACTGCCGCGGATCCGCGCCTTGTGGAAGCAATTCTTTCCGCTGACGCCGTTCGACTATGAATTCATGGACCAGGATTTCAATGCGCAATACCGGAAAGACCGGGTGACGATGATGCTTTTCAACGGTTTCACAGCCCTGGCGATCTTTATCTCCTGCCTGGGCCTCTATGGCCTCGTGTCGCTGATCGCCTTGCGGCGGGCCCGCGAGATCGCGATCCGGAAAGTGCTGGGCGCCCCGCTGCGGCGGTTGATGTGGCTGTTGTCCTCGGGGCAGCTGTGGCTGATCGGCATTGCAGGGGCCATAGCCCTGCCGCTCGCGGCGGCCGGCGCGCGGCGATGGCTGGAAAGTTATGCGTATCATACGGGTCTTTCGGTGTGGATCTTCGCGCTGCCCGTAGCAGCGTTGCTGCTGCTGACGCTCGCGGTGACCGGACTGCGGATCTGGCGCTCGGCGCGGGCAAATCCGGTGGAGAGTCTGAGATCTGAGTAGGGGTGGCGGGCTAGCCGATGGAGTGCAGCGGCACCGAATGCACGGCCGCAGCCATTTCGCGGATGAGCCCCGGGTCCTTTTCGATGGCGTTGCCCACCACGATCAGGTCCGCGCCGGCCTTGCAATCGAGATAGGCTTTTTCGGGATTGCGGATGCCGCCGCCGACGACGAGCGGGACATCGATATGGCCGGCGACGCAAGCGATCATTTCTTCGCGGACGGGATGACGCGCACCGCTGCCTGCGTCCATGTAAATGAGTTTCATCCCCAGCATCTCTCCTGCCATCGCGGTGCAAAGCGCGATCTCGTTCTTGTCCGCTGGGATCGGGCTGGCATTGCTGATATAGGAGACCGTGGTGGGCGCCCCGCCGTCGATCACCATATACCCGGTGGAGATGATCTCGAGCCCGCTTTTGCGGACGGCCGGCGCCGAAATGACATGCTGGCCGATGAGCAGTTCAGGATTGCGGCCGGAGATGAGTGACAAATAAAGCAGGGCATCGGCATGTTTCGATACGCCCGCGGGCGTGCCGGGGAAAAGGATAACGGGAATATGGCAGTTTTTGCGGATATGCTGTACGACCTCGTCGAGGTGATTGGAGATGACGAGGCTTCCGCCGACCAACAGATAGTCGACTTCGGCGCCGGCGGCCAGCGCGGTCAGTTCGTCCAGCTTCGAAGGGTTCACATTATCCGGATCGACCAGCACGGCCAGCGAACGCCGGCCTTTTGCCTTTTTTGCCAATAGGGAATCGTAAATGACTTTCTTCATTCGGTTTAACAAAAATGCGAAAACTTTTCCGCTTTACGGCCGTTATTCGACGAAATTAGAGCTAATTTGGATCAATACAAATACATGGAAATTTCCACAGTCACCGACAATCCCGAAAGGCAGCAATTCCAGCTTACCGTTGACGGAGAAACGGCTTCGATCGAATATCGGTTACACGAGGGAAAGCTCGTACTGATGCACACCGAAGTCCCGGAAAAATTGGGCGGCCGGGGCATTGGCTCGGCGCTGGCGGATTTTGCATTCCGGTATGCGAGAAGCAAGCGTCTTCCGGTAAAGGTCTACTGCCCCTTCGTACAGGCATGGCAGAAGAAACATCCTGAATACGACGATTTGGTAGTTAAGGCTGATTAGCAAGCGTTTACTAAACAATGGTCGATTTCGACAATAATTGCGGCGATGTGAATAAAAAAATATCTGAACTTTGCACCGATCTCGCAAACTCCCTGCCCGTGTGATTTTTGAAATTGCTAACATCCGTTTTGCACATCTGTTAATATCTCGGCAGCGGAAATTTCAAAATGAAAAAATACTTTCGTCAACCACCGACCCGCCGCAAAAACTATTTTTCAAAAATCTCGCTAAAGGTACAGAATCATGGCAGCTAAAAAGCAATCTGTGAAGGGCTTGCAGTTCACCCGTCGCTTCACCAAAGAGGACACCAGCGTATTCGATCTGTTCACGTACGATTACAGGAGTTCCGTTATCCGCAATCCGAGTGGAGAAGTGGTATTCGAGATGAACAACGTCGAAGTGCCGGCCAGATGGAGCCAGATTGCCACCGACATCCTTGCGCAAAAATATTTCCGAAAAGCGGGCGTGCCACAGGCGGACGGATCGCTTGGCCGGGAGACCTCGGTCAAACAGGTCGCCCACCGTATGGCCAATTGCTGGCGGGTCTGGGGCGAAAGGTATGGCTATTTCGCCACCGAAAAGGACGCGCAAATCTTCTATGAGGAACTGGTGTACAGCATCCTGGACCAGGCATGCGTTCCCAATTCCCCCCAATGGTTCAATACCGGTCTGCACGAATCCTACGGGATCACCGGGAAGCCGCAGGGCCATTACTTCGTCGATGCGGCGGACGACCAGCTGAAATTGTCGACCTCGGCCTATGAGCGTCCGCAGCCCCACGCCTGTTTCATCCTCAGCGTGGAAGACGACCTCGTCAACGATGGCGGTATCATGGACCTGTGGGTACGCGAAGCCCGGATCTTCAAATATGGCTCGGGCGTAGGTACGAATTTTTCGCATATCCGCGGAGAAGGGGAGAAGCTGAGCGGCGGCGGGACCTCCAGCGGGCTGATGAGCTTTTTGAAGATCGGCGACCGTGCCGCGGGCGCGATCAAATCCGGCGGGACGACGCGGCGGGCGGCCAAGATGGTCTGTCTCGACCTCGACCACCCGGAGGTGATGAGCTTCATCAACTGGAAAGTGGAAGAAGAAAAGAAGGTCGGCGCGCTGATCGCCGCCGGTTATGCGAGCGATTACGAAGGGGAGGCCTACCGGACTGTCTCGGGCCAGAATTCCAACAACTCCATCCGCATCCCCAACGAATTCTTCCGCCGCCTGGAAACCGACGAGGATTGGGATCTGATCGCACGGCATGACAAACGGGTCATGAAGCGCATCCCGTCCCGCGAAGTTTGGAACCAGATCGCCTACGCGGCCTGGCGCTGCGCCGATCCAGGCACACAATACGACACGACCATCAACGAATGGCATACCTGCCCCGCCGGCGGCCGCATCCGCGCGTCTAATCCGTGCAGTGAATACATGTTCCTCGACAACACCGCCTGCAACCTGGCTTCCGTCAACCTTCGCCGCTTCTACAACGAAGAGACCAATACGTTCGACGTCGAAGGTTTCGAATACTCCTGCAGGTTATGGACGTCCGTTCTCGAGATATCGGTCCTGATGGCCCAATTCCCTTCCAAAGAGGTCGCGCAGCTTTCGTATGACTACAGGACGCTCGGTCTTGGCTATGCGAACCTGGGGTCGATGCTGATGGTGATGGGCATTTCCTACGACAGCGAGGAGGCCCGCGGGATCGCGGGCGCCATCACGGCGATCATGACAGGGGTCGCCTACCGGACCTCCGCCGAACTGGCCGCCGTGCTCGGGCCGTTCCCGAGGTATGAGGAGAACAGGGACAATATGCTGCGGGTCATGCGGAACCACCGGCTGGCAGCCTACGACGCGGACGAATACGAGGGGCTGGAAGTAAAGCCCCAGGGCCTGAAGGCTAAATACTGTCCCGACTACCTGCTTAAGGCGGCGACGAAGGCCTGGGATGAGGCCGTGCAGCTGGGCGAGAAGCACGGCTACCGCAATGCGCAGGCTACAGTCATCGCGCCGACGGGCACCATTGGTCTCGTCATGGATTGCGACACCACCGGCGTGGAGCCAGACTTCGCGCTCGTGAAGTTCAAGAAGCTGTCCGGCGGCGGTTATTTCAAGATCATCAACCAGTCCGTCCCCACTGCCCTGAAGAACCTCCGCTACACCGACAAGCAGATCGACGCCATCGTCAAGTATGCCGTCGGCTCCGCCAGCTTTGCAGGCGCGCCGCATATCAACCACCAGTCGCTGAGCGAAAAGGGGTTCATTGCCGAAGAGATCCGCAAGCTCGACGCAGCCGTCGGCTCCGCCTTCGAGATCGGGTTTGTCTTCAACGTCTATACACTCGGCGAGGAATGCCTCCAGCGGCTTGGGTTCAAGCCCGCTCAATATTATAATTTCGAATGGAGCCTGCTGGAAGCCCTCGGCTTCTCCGATGCCGAGATCGAAGCCGCGAACGACTATGTATGCGGGACGATGACGATCGAGGGCGCCCCTTTCCTCAAGGAAGAGCACCTGTCGGTGTTCGATTGCGCGAATAAATGCGGGAAGAAAGGCCGGCGGTTCATCCACGCCCACGGGCATATCCGGATGATGGCCGCCGCCCAGCCCTTTATCAGCGGCGCCATCTCGAAAACCATCAACCTGCCGAACGAAGCGACGGTGGAAGAGATCGCCGATGCCTATATGCTCTCCTGGAAGCTCGCGCTGAAGGCCTGCGCACTCTATCGTGACGGGTCGAAGCTTTCCCAGCCGCTCAGCACCAAATCAGATAAGAAAAGGAAGGACGAAGAAAAAGAAACGTCCGCGGCGCTGGAATCCGCAGCCGAACCGGCCGGCGAATCCCATATCGTCGACCTGGGCAAACTGACGGTGCAGGAATTGCTCGAAGAAGTCCAGAAACGCGTCCAGTCTTCGCCCGACACCAAGCTGAAACGGGCGCTGGCAACCATCGTGGAGCGCCGGACGCTTCCGGCCAAACGCCGGGGCTATACCCAGAAGGCCAAGATCAACGGCCAGGCGATCTTCCTGCGCACCGGCGAATACGCGGACGGTACGGTAGGCGAGATCTTTATCGATATGGCCAAGGAAGGGGCGACGATGCGGAGCATGCTCAACTGTTTCGCTATCGCTATTTCGATCGGGCTGCAGTACGGCGTGCCGCTCGAGGAGTTTGTCGAGAAATTCGTCTTTACCCGGTTCGAGCCTTCCGGAATGGTCGACCATCCGAATATCAAGAGCACGACTTCCATCGTCGATTTCATCTTCCGCTCGCTCGCATACGAATATCTCGGCCGGACCGACCTGGTGCACGTCCTCGACCGCCCCGAAGTTGCGGCTGCCGCGAACGAAAATTGGGACCCGTTGGGATCGGAGGAGTTGGACAAGCAGGCGCCGGAACTCAGCGATGTACGCATTGTGGCCAAGGCTTCCGGCGCGGGTCCCGCCGGCGTCAACCCTTCAGGCGGGCACGTTTCGCCAGCCGCAGCAAAGGCTGTCCGCACCGGGCAGCATACCAAGACCGGCGAGGCGCATCGCGCGGACAACGGGCTGGAAGCGATCAATGCGGCCGCCCGCAGCATGCAAAGCGACGCCCCGGCCTGCAATACCTGCGGCCATATTACGATCCGCAGCGGAACCTGCTATAAATGTCTGAATTGCGGCAATAGTATGGGTTGTAGTTAAGTGCTTGATAATCAAGACCATCGGCTTGGCAATAGCCGGGGGCTTTTTTTATCTTTGTCTCTTTTCCAATCCTACTTCGAAAATGGGTTATTTTTTCTCGCTGTCGGGGCGTACTTTAGGGAGCATTCTGAGCGTTAAGATAAATCCTATAACCCAAATTGAAAAACATGAAACGTATCCTCTTCGCCGCCCTCGTCATCATCACCACCACTACTTTATTTTCCTGTAATCGCAGTGTGACGCCGGAACAAGCCGCCAGCAACCACTATTCGCATTGCAGGGATATGCGATAAATCATTTTGCCTTCGGGAAAAGAAGTTTAGGGCAATCATTTTTGGATCCACCCGCGGTCAGCGGGTGGTTTTTTCGTTACTTTTACCGGAATAACAGTCGGAATGACAGTACAATTCGGTTATAACAAAAAGGAGGTACTGGATGGATTGCGAGGTCACTTTTTTGGCCGTCCCGAAATAAAGACGCTGATCATCGTGATCAATGTCTTCGCAATCGTGTCCTTCATCCTTTTCGCGCTTCACAAAATCCAGGCCCTTCCCTTCCTCATCTTCGCGGTCCTTTGGTTCACGCTCTGGATCGGCATCCGCTGGCTTCTTCCCCTCAGTATCTATAAGAAGTCGGCCACTTTCAAGGACAATTTCGTGCTTTCCCTTACCGACGAGGGTGTACTCCTGAAAACAAAAAAAGGGAACCAGCTCTGGCAATGGAGGGACTTCAGCGGCTTCAAGGAAACGATCTACTTCTTTCACGTCTATTTCAACCCCCGTTCGTTCTTTATGATACCGAAGGACTCCTTCAAGGATATCACGGAAATCCAGGCGGCGCGAAAGCTGCTGAAGGAACGTATCCGGAAATAAGCGCCGGCGATCAGCGCGGCTTATATTTGGATCCCTCGAAAATGGCCCGCGGCGAGAGCCGCATCACATCCGGCGGCTGCAACCCGGGGTGGTCGGCCACATATTTCGTGACGATCCGCCAGCCCACCCAGGCGCCGATATTCCCCGGCGACGGGTCAGGCATACCCAAGGTCTTTGGGCCTTCCCCGATATAATTCTTGAGTATATCCGGGTCCACGGTGTAGAGATCGGTGTTGCGCAGGAAATACCCCCAGATCTCGGGCTCGTTGGCCGCGCACCATTTCAGCTGGGCCTGCGTGTATCCCGTCACGATGCTGTCCGGCGATCCGGGCATCAGCTTTTCCTGCAGCCACCAATACCGGCCCTTGATGACCATTTGCTCGACCAGCGGCCGGCCGTCGCTGTTGTCCGGGAATATGTCCTGCGCCAGCGCCGTTATGCAATTGGCATCGATATAGCCCGGTTCGAACCGGCGGGAAATATATCCGGGATACATGTCCTGGCCCTTTCCCGTCAGGTAGAAAGAAAAGTTCCTGCCGGCATAGGATTGGAGTCCGATGCCCAGTGCCTGGCTGGTGATGGCGACACCGGGTCCGTCCAGCGGCCCGACGAAGGCCACGACATGGCCGGGAAGCGAATACCGGGGGAAATAGTATTTGATATGCCGGAACCCGTCCTCCAGCTCCTTTGCCAGCCAGCCGAGGTCCGGGTATTTGAGCCGGAGCGAATCGCCGATCGCCCGGTAGCTCCCGAGGAATTGCCGGGCCGCTTCGAACGCCAGCCGGCTGGTATCGGTGACAGGCCCCGCGCCGAGGATATCGCTGACGAAATCGTCCGTAAAATCGGGGTAGGCCTTCTCGAGGCGCCGAAGTCCTTCCTCGATATGGTTGGAGTCCAGGGAAAAAAAAGCGGTGTCGAACCTTTCGATATGCACTTCCGGAACCGCAACGCCGGATACATCCGGTCCTTCGCGATGTCCGCAGCCGGCGAAGATCAGGACCAGGACCGAAAGCGCAACAGCGGGTGTACGAAACATAGCGGCCAAAGATAGCGATTTGGCGTAATTTTACGGCAATATGAAGATCGCCATCGCACAGCAGAATTACCACATCGGGAATTTCGAAGACAATGTCCGGAAGATCCTGGAAGGAGTCCGGCGAGCGGGCGAAGCCGGCGCGGACCTCGTGGTCTTCTCGGAGCTTTCCGTTTGCGGCTATCCGCCGCGCGACTTCCTCGAATTCGACGACTTTGTCGCCAAGTGCGACGCGGCGGTGGACCGCATCCGCGAGGAAACTACCCATATCGGCGTGATCGTCGGCAGCCCGGCCCGCAATTCCACGGGAAAGGGAAAGGAACTATTTAATGCAGCGTGGCTGCTCTACGAAAAGGAGATCAAGGGCGTCGCGCACAAGACCTGTCTTCCCAACTATGACGTCTTTGACGAATACCGTTACTTCGAGCCGGCTTTCGACTGGAAGGTCATCCCGTTCAAGGGGAAAAGGATCGCACTCACCATCTGCGAGGACATCTGGAATATGGGCGACCATCCGCTGTACCGGATTTGCCCGATGGATCAGCTGATCGGCCAGGACCCTGACCTGATGATCAATATTTCAGCCAGCCCATTCGACTACGATCACGACGAAGACCGGAAAGAAGTGGTCCGGCAGAACGTCCTGAAATACGGCCTGCCGATCTATTATTGCAATGCCGTCGGCTCGCAGACCGAAATAGTCTTCGATGGCGGCAGCGTGGTCTATGACGCTTATGGAAAACTGGTGAAAGAGCTGAATTATTTCGAGGAGGACTTCGTGGTCGTGCCCCTGCCGGCCGAAACGCCGGCTTCCCCCGACGGACGGACGCCGGTCCCGCCGCTGTACGAGGAGTTGCTGCCGGGATTATCGGTGGCGGTTACCGACGAACCCGAGCCGGGGCGCGAGCATCATCACGCGAACCCGAAAGCGGCGGAACACAAGGGATTTCAGCCGGACCTCTTCGACAAGGATATGCGCGTGTCGAAACTCAATGATCCCGATCGCATCCTGCAGTACCTCGTCGACGACCGGAATATTTCGCAGATCCGCCAGGCGCTGATCCTGGGTATCCGCGACTATTTTTTTAAGATGGGATTCACAAAGGCGATCCTTGGCAGCAGCGGCGGCATCGACAGCGCCGTCACGCTGGCCATTGCCTGCGAAGCGCTTGGAAGCTCGAATGTCCGCGCCATCCTTTTGCCGTCCCCGTATTCCACCGGTCATTCGGTCAGCGACGCGGAGCAACTTTCCCGTAACCTCGGCAATCCCTATGATATCGTTCCCATCCGCGAGGTATACGAGTCCCTGCTCCACACCCTGGAACCGGTCTTTGCCGATTCGCCCTTCGGGCTCGCGGAAGAGAATCTGCAAAGCCGTACCCGCGGCAATATCCTCATGGGAATTGCGAACAAATTCGGGTATATTCTGCTCAACACCAGTAATAAGAGCGAATTGTCGACGGGGTACGGCACGCTGTACGGCGATATGGCCGGCGGCCTCAGCGTGCTCGGAGATGTATACAAAGGCCAGGTCTATGCCCTTGCAAGATATATCAACAGGAAAGGCGAGGTCATTCCGCGGAACATCCTCGAGAAGGCGCCCTCCGCGGAGCTCCGCCCGAACCAAATGGACAGCGACAGTCTGCCGGAATATGACATCCTCGACAAGGTCCTGTACCAATATATCGAGCGCCGGCAGGGACCGAGGGAGATCGTTGCCATGGGCATCGACGAGGCGGTGGTGGGGCGGGTGCTGAAACTGGTCAATAGTAATGAATACAAGCGGAATCAATTCTGCCCGATCATCCGGGTCAGCTGCAAGGCCTTCGGCATCGGCAGACGCGTGCCCATCGTCGGCAAATATCTTTCCTGATTTCAGTGCTTCAGGACGATAATGTAGCGGGTATTCTGCCCTCCAAACTTCTCATCGGCGTAGATCTCCAGATGGTGATGGTCCAGCTTTCTCACTTTGTAGTACTGGTCCTGGAAATAAATGGTACTGTCGCCGTTCAGGAACTGCCACAGGAAGGGCAGGCTGTCGGCAGCTCCTTTCGCCGCGTGCGAACCCCGTTTCGAAGTGGGGCCGAGAGTGGAATATCCGGTGCCATCCTTGCAGAAAATGATGGAGTTGTCTTTCTCGCTGCCCGCGATACTCGGATCGAGCGCATCAAATATCCCATCGTCGTTGGAGTCAAACCCGGCTTTTTCATATTTCCACGGCGTGCGGGTAAGGAGGTCGACGTCCTTTCCTGACCCGCGCTTGCTGTTACATCCTGCCAGCGCGGCGCCCGCGAGAGCGACCGCGAGGATCGATAGGGCGAATATGGTCCGGTTTAGCTTCATATCGCACGACTTTCCGTGAGACTTTGCCCACGCCTACAGGTTTAAAAACTCCCGGATCAAATAATTATTTTATCTAATTCCTATAAAAATTTTTAGCAGATGTTTGCGAAACCGAATTCGTACTTTCGGCCTTTATATAATCTTCAGCCATATGCTATATACAGCGGAGGATATCAGACAATTAAACAACAAGATCCAGTATCAGTCCACGTTTATCGACAGGCTCCGGGATGAGGTGGGAAGGGTGATCGTGGGCCAGCACCAGATGCTCGACCGCCTGCTGATCGGGCTGCTCAGCAATGGCCACGTGTTGCTGGAAGGCGTGCCCGGATTGGCTAAGACTTTAACAATCAAATCTCTGGCGCAGGCCATCCACGCGCGGTTCAGCCGCATCCAATTCACGCCGGACCTTTTGCCGGCCGACGTCGTCGGGACCATGATCTTCAACCAGCAGAAACACGAGTTCGTTGTTCGAAAGGGCCCCATATTCGCCAATTTCGTCCTCGCGGACGAGATCAACCGCGCGCCCGCCAAAGTGCAGAGCGCCCTGCTGGAAGCCATGCAGGAGCGGCAGGTGACCCTTGGGGATACCAGTCATAAACTGGAAGAACCCTTTTTGGTCCTTGCCACGCAGAACCCGCTGGAGCAGGAAGGTACCTACCCCCTGCCCGAGGCGCAGCAGGACCGGTTCATCATGAAAGTGATCGTGGATTATCCCACCAAGCAGGAGGAACAAATGATCATCCGCCAGAACGTCCAGGGGCAACAGACGCCAACCGTCAGCCAGGTGGTTTCCACCCAGGAGATCGTGCAGGCCAAGGAACTGACCCGGCAGATCTATATGGACGAAAAGGTTGAACATTATATCCTGGACATCGTGTTCGCTACCCGGACCCCTGAAAAATACAAGCTGGAAAAGCTGAAGCCGCTCATCGCTTATGGCGGCAGTCCCCGGGCAAGCATCAACCTGGCGCTGGCTGCAAAATCGAATGCCTTCCTTAACAAACGGGGATATGTGATCCCGGAAGACGTCCGGTCCATTTCAAAGGACGTGCTCCGGCACCGTATCGGACTGACCTACGAAGCGGAGGCGGAAAATGTCAATGTCGAACAGGTCGTGGATGATGTCCTGAAAGCGATCCCGATCCCCTGACAGACAGAACATGCTGACCACAGCGGAAATATTAAAAAAGGTCAGAGAGCTTGACATCAAAAGCAAGCGTCTGACGCGCCACCTGTTTACAGGCGAATATCACAGCGCCTTCAAGGGCCGCGGCATGAGCTTCCGCGAGGTCCGGGAATATGCGCCTGGTGACGATATCCGTTTTATCGACTGGAATGTCTCGGCCCGTTTCAACCATCCGTTCAGCAAGCTGTTCGAGGAGGAGCGGGAGCTCACCGTGCTGCTGCTGGTGGACGTGAGCGCCAGCTCGCTTTTCGGGACGACGCATGCCCGCAAGAAGGACCTGATCACGGAGGTCTGCGCGGTGCTCGCCTTCTCCGCGGTCAACAACAACGACAAAGTGGGTGTGGTGTTTTTCAGCGACAGGGTGGAAGCCTATATCCCACCGAAAAAAGGCCGGGAGCACGTGCTGTACATCGTCCGGCAATTGCTTACCATAGAGCCAAGGAACAGGGGCACCAGCCTGAGCGCGGTCATCCGTTTCTTCAACCATGCGGCCCGCCAAAAGGCGATCGTATTTCTGCTCAGCGATTTCCTGGACGGAAACGGGGCGCCGGCCGCGGCGAAGCCGGAGACCAGCTTCGAGGATGCGCTCAAGGTAGCGGGGAAGAAACACGACATGATCGGCATCAAGGTCTATGATAAGATGGACATGCAGCTTCCGAAGATCGGTCTGATCGAAGCGGAGGACTCGGAGACGGGTGGCCGTTATTGGGTCGATACCGATGACTATCTCGTGCGCACCAACTATCAACAATATTTTTTTGATCAGACCGAACGTTGTAAAACCATTTTTCAAAAGGCCGGTTGCGATCTGCTCCATCTGCGGACAGATGAGGACTATGTCAAGATCCTGCAGCGTTTCTTTGTCGGCCGGCACCGGCCCGGGTAACCCATGAAAAGATCCCTGATACATATCATCCTCCTTGCCCTATGCCTGCGGGCGGGAGACCTGATGGCCCAGGCTCGCGTGTCAAGGCATTCCGCGAAGCCCGCGGTACCGGCGCCGGCGCTCAAGGCAACGGTGGACAAGGATAATATCCTTATCGGTGAACCGGTCCACCTGATGCTGGAAGCAACGGTCGACGGGAGCTATCCGCTCGCCTGGCCTGCTCCGGACAGCCTGCCGCATTTCGAGTGGATCGAGCGGCATCCCGCGGACTCGACGGTTTCCGGTCCGGAGCGGTCCTACCGGCAGTACCTCACGATCACCAGCTTTGACTCGGGGACCTGGGCGATACCCCGGCTGCCCTTTGTGATCGGCGGAACGACCTTCTACACCGATTCCATACCCATCCGGGTCGGCTATACTCCCATCGATCCTTCCCGGGACTATCACGATATCAAGGATATCATCGAAGTCCCCAATCCTTTTGCCCGTTGGTTCGGATGGATCGTAGGGATTGTCGCGCTTGGATCGGTGGCCCTTGTGGTCTGGCTGGTCCGGAAAAGGAAGGTCTTGCAGCAGCTGGTCCGGAGCGTAACGGCGCCCCGGTTGTCGCCTTATGAAAACGCTATCCGGCAACTGGACGAGCTGGAGAAACAGCGGTTGCCGGAGACCGGCGCGTTTAAGTTGTTTTATAGCCGGCTGGGCGAAATCCTGCGGCGATACATGTATCGGCGGCTGGGCATTTCCAGCTTGTCGGAAACCAGCGAGGAGCTCATCGGACAGTTGAGACAGCGGCCGCTGCCCGCGCAACAACAGGCGGAACTGGCCGATGCCCTGCGCATGGGCGATTTTGTAAAATTCGCCAAATACCAGCCGGGGCTGGGCGACTGCGAGTTGCATTACCGGACGATCCGCGAAGCGATCGACGCGCTGAACCGCGCGGTCGAGGCAGAAGAAGCATTGGCCAGGAGCCTGACGACCCAGAACGAAACAAAATAATTTCATTCATACTTGCTGTACGATTGGTATCAACATATTTATTTTAGCCAGCCGGTCTTTTTCGCGCTGTTCCTGCTGTTGCCGCTGCTGATCTGGTGGGAGGTCCGGCGTTCCGACCGCGCCCAGGCGACGGTCATGGTATCCAGCATCCGCGCCTTCCGGCGGGTACGGTCCTGGAAAACGATGATCCGGCCGCTGCCTGTCATTTTCCGGCTGCTGGCATTTTGTTGCATCGTCATTGCGCTTGCCAGACCTCAAACGAGAAACGACGAGCAACTCGTCAATGGTGAAGGCATCGACATTGTCCTTTGCCTGGACATCAGCGGCAGCATGCTCGCGCAGGATTTCACGCCCAACCGGATGGAGGCTGCGAAGAATGTCGCCGCCGAATTCATCGACAACCGGCCCACCGACCGGATAGGGCTGGTCATCTTCTCAGGCGAAAGCTTTACCATGTGCCCGCTGACAACAGACCGCAACATGTTGCAGTCGCAACTGGCGCAGGTCCACAGCGGCCTGTTGGAGGACGGAACGGCCATTGGCTCGGGGCTGGCAACCGGCGTCGATCGTTTGCGGAACTCCCCCTCCAAAAGCAAGGTGATCATACTGCTGACGGACGGGGAGAACAACGGCGGCCTGATCGACCCCAATACGGCAAAGGAGATCGCCAAGGAGGTCGGGGTGAAAGTGTATACGATCGGCATGGGGACCGAAGGCTTCGCGCCAGTCCCGGTGCAGACACCGGGCGGCGTGGTCATGCAGCGGGAAAAAGTGAATATAGATGAGAAACTGCTAACCCAGATCGCCAACGAAACCGGCGGACACTATTACCGGGCAAAGGACAATGAAAGCCTGAAGAACATCTATTCGGAGATCGACAGGCTGGAAAAATCGAAGATCGAGGTCACGACGCTCCACCGGTACACCGAGCAATTCTATCCGTTCGCGCTTGCGGCGGCCGCCCTGCTATTCCTGGAACTGCTGCTGCGCTGGACGTTGCTGCGCAAATTCCCGTAATTTCACGCCCTCGCCCGCGCCGGCTGCGGCGTCGCGAGCCATTTCTCCCATGACCGGCAAGATCTACAAATCAACGGGCTCCTGGTATGTCGTCCGAACTGCAGGCGGCGAATTCCTCCACGCCCGTCTCAAAGGCAATTTCCGCCTCGACGGAATCACTTCGACCAACCCGCTGGCGGTCGGCGACGACGTCGACCTCGACAGGGAACCGGGAGAAGACGGTTCGGCCGTCATCACAACCATCCACGACCGCCGGAATTATATCAACCGTCAGTCCCCGGGCCATCGGTTGCAGCATCATATCGTCGCCGCCAATATCGACCAGTCCCTGCTGGTTGCCACGCTCAAAGAGCCGCGCACTTCCCAGGGCTTCGTGGACCGCTGGCTCGTAACCTGTGAAGCCTATCATGTGCCGGCTGTGCTGCTGGTCAACAAAAGCGACCTTTTCCGGGCGAAGGAGGCTGCGTTGTTTTCGCAGTGGCAGGATATGTATGCCGCCATCGGCTACCGGGTGATCCGGCTGAGCGTGGTGAACGGCGAGGGACTCGATGAAGCGAAGACATTGCTCGCTGGTAAGATCAGTCTCCTCAGCGGCCATTCGGGCGTCGGAAAATCTTCGTTCCTGAATGCGCTCTTTCCTTCCATGAGCCTGAAGACGCAGGAGGTGAGCGGCTGGAGCGGGAAGGGCCTGCACACGACGACCTTTGCGGAGATGTTCGACCTGCCTGCCGGCGGCCAGGTCATCGATACGCCCGGCATGCGGGAATTCGGCCTGGTGGATATCGCGAAGGCGGAGCTCTCCGGCTATTTTCCGGAGATGCGGGTGCTTGCGGGTGAGTGCCAATTCAATAACTGTCTTCATCTCGAAGAACCCGGCTGTGCGGTGAAGGCCGGGGTGGCCGCCGGGCGCATCGCGGAGGCGCGCTACATCAGCTACTGCCATATACTCGCTTCGATTGAAGAGAACCGGTATTAGGGGGCGTGAATCGCTGCGGGGGCGTAAAGTTTCGCCGGTGGGTGGGGGGTAAAGTTTCGCCGGTGGGTGGGGGGGTAAAGTTTCGCCGCGGTGTGCGGGGGGATGTGTTGAAATCAATTAGGTCGAAATCGACCTAATTATCGGGGAGAGAGTGCCGCCGGTGGGCGGGCTCAAGTGGCGGATGGGACCGGGGAGGCTATGTCGAACGCTTTCCCTTATCGGGGCCGGGCTTCTCCGGCGCGTTCGTCACATCATGTCCCTGTTCCCGGATCTCCTGCTTCAATGGCTCCGGCGATTTTTCATCCCGCTCGTCACCCAGCAACAACCCCCAGGGTTTCAGTGGTTCCACCCGATCGAAAACGATCTTAGACATGGCAATGACCGGGATCGCCAGAAAAGTTCCGGATATCCCCCATACGCTTTCTCCCACGATAACGCCCAGCACGGTGATCAGCGCGTTGATGCGCACCTTTGAACCGACGATCACGGGCAGGAGGATATTCGAATCGATCAGGTGTATCCCGAGGATCGTGCCGACGACCAGAAGCAGCTTTGCCGCTCCCGCCGTGGCGAATGTCACGAGCGTGCTCAGGACCAGCGCGGTAAAAATCCCGATATAAGGAACGACATTGAAGAGTCCGACGATGAGGCCAAGCAGGATCGCATATTTGACGCCCACGATCCAGAGGGCCAGACAGGCGGCGGTCGCGACGATCAGCATCTCGAGCAAAAGGCCCAGGATATATTGCCGGATCCTCGACTGGATCTGCGCGATGATATCGTACACGACAATGGAATTCTCCTCCCGAAACACCGAGACCAGGAAACGGACGATCAGCCGCCGGTAATAGAGGAGAAAGAAGGTATCGACCATGATAAAGACCAGGAAGATCAGGAAGGAGGAGAAGGAAACAAAGACATCGCCGATCATCGACGACCCGCTTTCCAGCAGCTTTGACGTGGCGTTGTTGACATAGGTCATCTGCTGTTTGATCCGGATATGGAATTTGTGGGAGATCCAAACCTGCAGATCATTGACGGAGCCGGTGACCTGCTGCTTGAACTGCGGCCAGTCGTCGGCCAGGTTGCTGATCTGAGCGCCAACTACGTACAGGAGACCGGCCAGCGCGAACACAAGCAGCACCACGGACAGCAAAGAGGCCATACTGCGGGGAAACCGCAGTCTGTGTTCCAGGAAATTAGCCAACGGAAGCAACAGCACCGCGAAGAGAAGGGCGAAGACCAGCGGGGCCAGGATCGGTTTTCCCAAAACCGCGATGTAGATAAGGGCGATGAGGCTGACCAGCACCATCGCCAGCCGCGTATAAAAAGGCGTGGCTTGTCTCATGCCGGAAAGATACCGAATCCTCGCGGGAAATGCGTTTCCCGCCTCTAAAGAAAAAGGCCGCTCCAATACGCTTGAAGTCGGCCTCGATATTTTCGGGCAGCAATCGGCGCTAAACTAGGACATGAATCGCTTGGCGGTGTTGATGAGCAGCTTCCCTTCCAGGAACCTGGCCACTTCCACTACGGCGTCGTTGTCCTTGCGGGGAGCCTCCCGGAATTTCCGGGGATAGATCGAAATGCCGGTGTAGATATTGTAGTGCAGGGTCAGGATGTGACCTTTGTACAGGAAGTCCCACATCAGCGAGTCGAAATCGTCGGTCTTTTGGGTGAATTTAATGTCGAGGTCATCGGAGAGGATATTAGCGACTTCATAAAAGCGCTTTAGTCCGCAATCATCGTCGATAACAGCCTCTGTGCAGCCAAAATCGGTGCGTAGGGTTAGAGGGTTCATAGCTGGGGATTTTAATCGTTTATAATAGGGTATTGATCGCTTTGTTATGCCTTGAACTTTGGCGCCTTGGGCACTTTTTCACCGCTGAGTATCCGTTCTGCACCGACATTTTTTCCGTCACTCGGGCATCCGTATTTCGGTCCGAACAGATTATGAATCCATCCGCAGGAAGGAAGGCCTGTCGAAATAATGACCAGGAAGATCAGGAGAAATTTGCTGCTGAAGCGATGATGACTGTATCTGAGGCTCGTTTTCATTGATACTGGTAAACGTACTTAAACCTACAAATATTATCCCTTATTTGCAAGCGGGAAGGGTGGATTTAGCCGTAAAAACCCCTCGTAAAAAAGCCAAATTTGCCCAACGGCCGGGGTAAATGGGTAATTATTGCTGTTTTTGGGGTGCCATATTGGCGTCCTTGAACCAACCCGCATACACAAGATAATGATTCGCAATGCGCTCTATCTGGCCGGAGATGAGGTCCGGGGGAATGTCCTTTATTTTCCTGGCGGGTACGCCGCCATAGATCGTCCCGGATTCGATCCGGGTACCCTCCAGCACGACAGCTCCCGCAGCAATGATCGAATTCCGGCCTACCACCGCATTGTCCATGACGATCGCGCCCATTCCGACCAGCACGCGGTCTTCGATGCTGCAGCCATGGATGATCGCATTGTGACCGATAGAAACGTCGTTGCCGATATGCACGCGGCTTTTCTGATAGGTGGCATGAATGACGACGCCATCCTGGATATTGACCTTGTCGCCCATCGTGATGCTGCCGACGTCGCCTCTCACGACCGCGTTGAACCAGATGCTGCAATGATCGCCGATGGTTACCTCTCCGACCACGGTCGCGTTCGGTGCCAGGAAACATTCTTTGCCGAAACGCGGAGACTTGCCTTGTACCGGAAGGATCGTGGCCATAGCTGGTTTTTTTACAAATTTACGAACTTTACCGGCCATGAGCAGGAATTTGAATTCATCCGAAGCGCGGGGCTTGTTCCTCCGCCACCTCGCGCAGACATCTCCCAACCCGCTGGCATTGCAGATCGAGCGGGCTGAAGGCCTGTATCTGTTCGATGAAAAGGGAAAGCCATACCTGGACCTGATCGGCGGCATCAGCGTATGTAATACCGGTCATCGACATCCGAAGGTGCTGGCGGCGATCCGCGAACAGCTGGACCGCTATCTTCACCTGATGGTCTACGGCGAGTTGATCCAGACGCCGCAGGTCCGCTACGCCGCGTTGCTGGCTTCGAAATTGCCACCCGCTCTCAATTCGGTGTATTTCACCAACAGCGGCGCCGAGGCGACCGAGGGCGCGATGAAGCTGGCCAAACGCGTGACCGGGCGCACTGAGATCGTCGCATTCCGGCACTCCTATCATGGATCCACGCAGGGCGCGCTGAGCGTCATGGGCGACGAGTACTGGCGGAACGCGTTCCGGCCCCTGCTCCCGGGCATTTATCATGAAGATTACAACGATCCCCGCGCCATGGCGGCAATCACCTCCCGCACGGCCTGCGTGATCCTTGAAACCGTACAGGCGGAAAGGGGCGTGGTCGCGCCGGACAGGGAATGGCTGGCACAGCTCCGCCAAAGATGCCGGGATACCGGCGCCCTTCTCGTCCTCGATGAGATCCAGGTGGGATTCGGCAGAACAGGGAGCCTTTGGGGCTTCGAGCAGTTCGGCATCGTTCCCGACATCCTGCTCCTCGGAAAAGCTCTGGGCGGCGGACTGCCGTTAGGCGCCTTTATTTCGGACGCTTCCCTGATGGCAAGACTTGCGGACCAGCCGGTACTTGGGCATATCACGACTTTCGGCGGCCATCCGCTCTCCTGTGCTGCCGGTCTTGCCTCGATGGAAACCTTGTTGGCCAGCGACTGGATAAGTGCGGTCCCGCAAAAAGAAGGCCTGTTCCGCGAACTCCTGGTCCATCCGGCGATCCGTGCGGTGCGGAGCCGCGGGCTGCTGATGGCGGTAGAATTTGCCGGTGCACAGGAGAATAAGCGGATCATCGATACCTGTATCCGGCGTGGTTTGCTGACGGACTGGTTCCTCTTCGCGCCCGAATGCATGCGCATCGCTCCGCCGCTTCCGATCGGCGACGAAGAGATCAGGGCAGCCTGCGGGATTATTCTATCCGCTATCTGAATTTGTTCTATCTTGTGGCTGCAGCGGATCCTCCTTCCCGCTGCAAGGTTCTCCCCCGGCGGATAAGTGAAGTGTCCGTCTCACCCGAGATCACGGACGCCGCAAATTGTAACCTTAAAATTATTAATTATGTCAAAGTTTTTGCAGCAAAGGGAGCTGTTTGACAAGGTACTGCTGCTGAATGAGGAGGAAAAATCGGACCCGCTGCTTGTTGTCGAACGCTTTTTTGGCGATTATCGTTTGAACGAATGCCGGCATCAGCTCTGGACAATGGTGGAAACCTGCCTCACGACGGAGAATGACAACTACACCGACCCGGCGGAACGGGGAAATTTGCTCCATCACTACCGCGATCTGGAACGGTTGCTGGAGGCCAGCATGCTCCTGCTGAAGAAGGGGGCGAAAAAGACAACCACTTCGGGGCCTTTCCCGCAACATGACCCGCGGCCCCACGCTCTTGACTAATCGAAAAAGTAGTGACGGGCAAATCCATTCCGGCCTGATTTTCGTAGTTGGTCCGAATGTGAAGAATAATTTGGCTAGGAATTTGATTAGTCGGTCCCCGCTTTCCGGCGGGGATTTTTCTTTAAATTGCCGGCATGAAAGGCGCATCGCTGTTCCTTCTGTTCTGTCTGGCCGCCGGGCTCGCCGCGGGCCAGCCCGGAGCGACGTATAGCCCGCGTTATTATTCCTTCATCAGCAGGGGGCGGGAATTGCGGACGGCGAAGGACTATATTGGTTCCGGACGAATGTTTGACAGCGGTTTTCAATCCGCAGGCTGGCAGGGGCGTCCCCGTGATTTCTATGACGCCGGCTGTTCGTGGGCCCTGGCGGGGGTCGTGGATCAGGCCTATATCGACCTATATCGCGCCGTTCGCCAGGGAAAATACGCCCATCCGGAAGAAGCGGAAAAGGACTCGGATCTTGTAGCGCTCAGGGCCGACAAACGTTGGCCCGACATCATCGGGCGGATGCGGGTGAACAAGATGGCAGCCAGCAGGAAATTCGACGTGGCGCTCCGGGACACCCTGGATCGGATATTTACCCTGGATCAGTCGTCGCGGCTGGCGATGGACAGTATCGAAAACCGATATGGCCGGTCTTCGCGCCAGATGGACTCGCTGTACAGGGCGATGAGCCGGCGCGATTCCGCCGACCAGGTCCGCGTCAGGGAGATCCTCTCCCGGCGTAGCTGGCCGTCCCCGGACGAGGTAGGCGAGCGGGCCTCGATGGCGGTCTTCCTCGTGATCCAGCACGGCGATTCGCTGACCCACGTCACCTATCTTCCCATGATGCAAGAGGCGGTTCAGCGCGGTGCGGCGCGCGCGGAAGACCTGGCGCTGCTGGAAGACCGGCTGCTCACGGAGCAGCACAAGCCACAGATTTACGGGAGCCAGGTCAGGATCGATTCGACCGGCAAGGCCGCTTTCTTTCCTATCACCGACGAAATCCATGTCGATCAGCGAAGGGCTTCGGTCGGGTTGGAGTCGCTGGAGTCGTATGGCCGCTACTTCGGGATAGACTATCACCTGCCTCGCGCGGGCGGCTCCGCAGAGCCTGCCCCGGTGCATTAGTCCCGGATGTGATTTGAGCAAGGGGGATTGGAGTCCGGCTTCTCGCAGGGGGCTCCACGACAACGCCCACGGGGCTTCGCACCAATGCGCAGGGGGCTTCGCGGCAGCGCCCGCGGGGCGCCGCACCAGCGCTCAAATGGCTTTAAAGACCAGTGCGGCCAGCAAACACCCGATGATAGGCCCAAGCACGGGCACCCAAGAATAGGCCCAGTCGCTGTCGCGCTTGCCCGGCACCGGTAGTATCGCGTGCATGATCCGGGGCCCCAGGTCCCGCGCGGGGTTGATCGCGTATCCCGTAGGGCCGCCGGGTCCGAGCCCGATGCCCAACACGAGCAGACCGACGGGTAAAGCGTCGAGGGCTCCAAGGCTGCTGGTGGGGCTGGCGATATACAGGACGCCCAGGATCAGGACGAATGTCGCGATGATCTCCGTCACCAGGTTATCCCAGTAGCTGCGGATCGCCGGTATGGTACAGAAGGTCGCGAGCTTGAGATTGACGTCTTCCGTTTGACCGAAGTGAGGCCGGTAACAGATCCAGGCGACCAGCGAACCCATCATGGCACCCAGGAACTGGGCGGCGAGATAGACGGGCACGAGGCTGCCGGGGATTTTTTTCAGGAACCAGAACGCGATGGTCACGGCCGGGTTGAGGTGCGCCTTGCTTGCGGCCGCGGAGAAGAACACGCCGATGAATACTGCCATCGCCCACCCGAAGCTGATGACGATCCAGCCGCTGTTGTGCCCCTTGGTTTTTGCAAGCACGACGTTGCTGACGACCGTCTGGCCGATAAAGATGACGAGACCGGTTCCGATAAATTCGCCAAAGAATGGGGTCATACCGTTGAGTTTATAGATGGTTGGGGGTCGGGAAGATAGTTTCCCGCCAATTCCCTGAATGCATTGATTTGCTCCGCTTGCCAGGCGGCGTCGCGACCAAGTTCACTCGCAAGCAGTTCGGCCACGGCCGGAGCGCACTCGATCGCGGCACGGGCGTCGAGCAGCAACGATCGGGTTCGTCTGCTCAAGGCGTCTTCCACCGTCATACAGCATTCCGCCCTGGCGGCCCACACGATCTCCGCCCCGATATAGGGCAGCCTGGGATGAATGCGTCCGGCCCATGCCGGGTTGGCGGCCGCAAGTGAAGCGACGGCGGCGGCGTCCGTGCCGTAATATCCCAGGGCAGCCAGGATGTCGCTTGCAAAGGGCGGGACACCCGGATCGGGTTGTCGGGGCCTGTCGCGGGCGGCGGCGATGTCGAGGTCGATGCCTCCGCTGACTCCTGCTGCTGCGATGTTGACGTCTTCGCGTCCGCTGACTCCTGCTGCTGCGATGTTGAGGCCGCTACTTCCGCCGGTGGCGGCGCCGTGGATCGGCAACTTTTTCGTCATGCACGGCCGTTCGGGCAGGCCTGCCCGTTGGATCGCCTTGTTGACCGTGTCCTCGGCCATCCGGCGATAGGTCGTCCATTTTCCCCCCGTAATGGTGAGGAGCCCCGAGCCGCTCAGGAGGATGAGATGATCGCGGGCAAGTTCCGCGGTCCGTTTGCTGCTGCTTCTCACGAGGGGCCGCAACCCGGCAAAGATGCTGAGGATATCCTGCCGGGCGGGCTCCTTTTGCAGGTACCGACCGATCTGTGCCAAAATAAAATCGATCTCTTCCTGCAGCGCCCGCGGCTCGATAACCGGCTGGCTAACCGGAGTGTCCGTCGTCCCGATGATGATCCTGTCGTGCCAGGGTACCGCGAACAGAACGCGACCGTCGTCCGTGTGGGGAACGAGGATGGCTGCCTTCCCCGGCAGGAAGGATTTGTCGAGGATCAGATGCACGCCCTGGCTGGGAGCGATGACGGCTTCGGCGGCGGGGTCGTCCAGGCGGAGGATGCTGTCCGTAAATACACCGGTTGCATTGACGACAACCCTGGCGCGGATGCTGTATGGCCGGTTGTCAATCCTATCGGTCGCGCGCACTCCGGCGACCCGGCCTTCTTCTTTCAATAGTTCCTGCACGCCGCAATAGTTGAGCAGCACCGCGCCGTGGCTTGCCGCCGTCTGTGCGAGACTGATGGCCAGGCGGGCATCGTCGAACTGGCCGTCGTGATAGCGTACGCCGCCGCGCAGCCCTTCCGCGTCGAGCGTGGGGGCCTCGGCAAGCACTTCTTCCCGCGAAAGCCTCCGCGATTTGCCCATCCCCAGTTCGCCGGCCATCCAGTCATATACTTTCAGGCCGAGCCCGTAATACGGGCCTTCCCACCATTTGTAATTCGGAACGATGAAGGACTGGTTACTGACCAGGTGCGGCGCGTTGCGACGAAGAATGCCGCGTTCGTGAAGCGCCTCGGTCACCAGCCTGATATTTCCCTGCTGGAGATAACGAACCCCGCCATGGATCAACTTGGTCGCGCGGGAGGACGTCCCCTTCGCAAAGTCGTATTGCTCGAGGAGGATCGTCTTGTATCCGCGCGATGCGGAATCGACCGCGACGCCAAGGCCGGTGGCCCCGCCGCCGATGATGCAGAAATCCCAGTCCTCATCGCCTCTCGCCGCAAGGGCACGAAGCATATCGTTTCGGTTCATGTTCTTATCTGTCTGTCCTGCCAGGTTATTCCTCCGTCCAGGCGATGGCCGTCCTTACCGCGCGCTGCCACCCTTTGAGCAGCGCTGCCACTCGCCCGCCTTCCATTGCCGGTGTGAACCGGCGGTCAACGGCCCATTGTTTGCCCAGGTCTTCCGCCGAACTCCAGTAGCCGGTCCCCAACCCTGCAAGATAGGCGGCGCCAAGGGCGGTCGTCTCTGTTACCGTGGGCCGGATCACCGGTACACCCAGGACATCCGACTGAAATTGCATCAACAGATTGTTGGCCGTCGCGCCGCCGTCGACGCGGAGCTCCTTCAGGCTTATTCCGCTGTCCGCTTCCATGGCCCGGAGCACGTCGCGGGTCTGGTACGCGATGCTTTCCAGGGCGGCCCGCGCGATATGCGCCTGACCGGTGCCGCGGGTCATCCCAAGGAGGGTGCCGCGCGCATACTGGTTCCAGTGAGGTGCGCCGAGCCCGGCAAAGGCGGGCACAAAATAGACGCCTTCCGTATCGGCTACGCTTGCAGCCAGCGCTTCCACTTCCGAAGACGACCGGATCAGTTGCAAACCGTCGCGTAGCCACTGCACGACCGCACCGGCGATGAAGATGCTCCCTTCCAGCGCATATTCCGTTCTGCCCTGTCTTGTCCAGGCGATCGTGGTGAGCAGGTTGTTGTTAGAGCGTACCGCCTGGCTCCCTGTGTGCATGAGAAGGAAACACCCGGTCCCGTACGTATTCTTGACCATGCCGGGCTGCGTGCAAAGCTGACCGAAGAGCGCCGCCTGCTGGTCACCCGCGATGCCCGCGATCGGGACACCGGGAGAGCCGGGGGCCATGATGCTCGCCGTATGCCCGTAAATTTCGCTGGACGACCTGACCTGGGGCAGGATCGGGGCCGGGATGTCAAACAACCGCAATAGCTCATCATCCCACTGCCCTCGGTGGATATCCAGCAGCAAGGTCCGCGACGCGTTGGTGCTGTCGGTGATGTGCAGCTTCCCGCCGGTGAGTTTCCAGACCAGCCAGCTGTCCACGGTCCCGGCGGCCAGCTCTCCCTTTTCTGCCCTGGCCCGCGCGCCGGGGACGTTATCGAGGATCCACTTTAGTTTGGTGGCGGAGAAATAGGCATCGATCACCAGCCCGGTCTTCTCTCCGATCATGCCGGAGAGTCCCCTGGCCTTCAGGTCGTCGCAATATCCGGCAGTCCTTCTGTCCTGCCAGACGATCGCCGGATGGATAGCCCGTCCCGTCGACCTGTCCCAGACGATCACCGTTTCGCGCTGGTTGGTGATGCCGATTGCGGCGACGTCCCGTGCCGTACAACCTGCCTTTGCCAGCACCTCGGCGACGACCCCGTACTGTGAGGACCAGATCTCTTCGGGATCGTGCTCTACCCAACCAGGTTGCGGATAATATTGACGGAACTCCTTTTGGGCGATCTGGCGAATCCCGCCGGCCCTGTCGAACAGGATGGCCCTCGAGCTCGTGGTGCCCTGATCGAGCGCTAAAATGAAGGAAGACATTCTCTAATGTAGGGGAAATAAAAATTTGCCGGCCGGGAAAATATCCCCTACATTTAGGTAAGTACTTACGTAACTACTTGCATTTATATGGATTTCTACACCCTCACCGGGAAGATGGCGATTGGCAGCCGGCTCCGGCGGCTTAGTGAGCAAATGACCGAAGAAGCGGCGGCCCTTTACAATTTGTACGAGGTCGACCTCCAGCCCCGCTGGTTTCCTGTTTTCTATTGCCTTGCGGCGGGCGGGGAAAGGACGATCACCGATCTTGCCAGGGAGATAGGGCACACCCACCCGTCGGTCAGCCAGATCGTACGCGAAATGGCCAAACGTGGATACGTAACCGAGAAAAAGGGCGAGGCCGACGGCCGAAAGAATTTCGTCGTCCTTTCGCCTGCGGGAAAACGGCTGCGGGAAAAGATGCAGCCGCAGATCGATGACGTGACAACGGCCATCGGGAAAGCTATGAAGGAAACCCACCAGGACCTTTGGAAGGCGATTGGCGAATGGGAACTGTTGCTGGAACAGAAGAGTCTGCTGAACCGCGTTCGGGAGGAGAAGAAGCTTCGCGAAGCGAGGAAGGTAGCCATCATACCGTTTGACACGCGGCACGGCGAGTCGTTCCGGCACCTCAACGAAGAATGGATCAGGCGATATTTCCGGATGGAAGAGAGCGACCATAAGGCGCTTGATCATCCCCGTGAATACATCCTCGATCCCGGCGGATATATCTTTATGGCCGAATACCACGGCGAAACGGTCGGCACCTGCGCCCTGATCCGCATGGAAGACGGAGGTTTCGAACTTGCCAAAATGGCGGTGTCCCCGAAGGCGCAGGGCCTGGGGATCGGATTTTTGCTTGGTAAGGCCTGTATCGACCAGGCACGCGCCGCGGGCGCGCCGCGGGTTTACCTGGAAAGCAATACCATGCTGAAACCCGCCATCAACCTCTATTACAAGCTGGGCTTCAGGAAGACGGCCGGACCGCCGTCTCCGTACGAGCGAAGCAATATCCAGATGGAACTCACCTTCTGACAGGCGGTCCGCGCGAATAAAAAAACTTTTCCCGCCTCTTGGAAAATCCGATCCTTTCCATTTACTTTGTAATTCAAAGTACTTTTATATGAGTCAGCAGACCCCGGCGGACGAGTCCCTGGAAACCTTGCAGGATATCCGGCGCATGATGGAACGCAGCTCTCGCTTCATTTCGCTGAGCGGCTTGAGCGGGGTTTGCGCGGGCGTCTGCGCCCTGGTGGGCGCCTGGATCGCGCACACGTGGATAAAAGAGTACTACGGATCGAATAACTTCTTGTCCCGCTTTCTTTATAACCGCGAATCGGCGAACGAATTGAAATGGAGACTGATCGACCTGGCCTTCTTCGTGCTGGTAGCGGCGCTGGCCACCTCCACGCTGATGACCTGGCGAAAGGCGAGGAAAAGCGGGTTGCCGATCTGGGACCACACGTCCAGGCGACTGGCCGTCAATATGCTGATCCCGCTCGTCGCCGGCGGATTGTACGTGATCGGGTTGCTGTACCGGACGGACTGGGAGTACGTTGCGCCGAGCTGCCTGGTATTCTACGGCCTTGCGTTGGTGAATGCCAGCAAATACACGCTGACGGATATCCGTTATCTCGGGTTGCTGGAGATCGTGCTCGGTTGCGTTTGTATGTACTATCCGCACGAGGGGCTGTATTTCTGGGCCGCCGGGTTCGGCGTCCTGCATATTGTCTATGGGTTGATCATGTGGTGGAAATATGAGCGAACATGAAGAATCCCATTGGTAACCTGAATAAAGTGTTTGACAGCCGAATCCGGATGGGCGTCATGAGCATCCTCCTGGTGAATGCGGAAGTCAGCTTTAACGAGTTAAAACAGCTCCTGGAGCTGACCGATGGAAATCTGGCCTCGCACCTCATCAACCTGGAAGAAAATGGGTTTGTAAAAGTGCACAAGGGATTTATCGGGCGGAAAACGAACACGACCTATTCGATTACGAAAGCAGGGGAAAAGGCTTTCAAGGATCATCTGCAGGCGCTCGAAAACATGATCCGGGGCGTGAGCGGGGTTTGAGGGGAAGCAGGTTGGGAGAAGGGGCGTTCGAATGAGGCGGCGGGGATGGGGTGAGAGAGGGGGTGAGCGAGGCGGCGGGGATGGGATGAGAGAGGTGTCGAGTGTGGCGGCGGCAGGGTGGATGAGAGGTGGTGAGCGAGGCGGCGGGCATGGGGTGAGAGAGGTGGTGAGCGAGGCGGCGGGCATGGGATCGCCCGGGCAGAGAGCCCTGGGCAAAGCGGTGAAAACCGCATTTTTTCGGGCCAGAAACTTTGAAACACAAAGCGCTTTTAAAATAATGAATATGACAACAAATACAAATTCATTCCGCCCGCTGGGGCCAGGCTTGCTCGGGATAACGCTGCTGCTGCCAGCGAGCTATTTTATGCTGACCATGACCGCAAGGATCTTTGGCGCGAAAAGCCCCTACTATTTTATCGCGCCCTCTTTTTTGCAGTCGCCCTTTCACCTCTTCGCCTTCCACAAGGCACAGATCATCCTGGTCAGCCTGGTGCTGGCCATTCTCGTCAACCTGAGATATCGCCGGCACTGGCTGAATGCGGCTGTTGCTTTCCAGAGCACCATCCTGCTGCTCCTGCTGCTGGGCTATACCCTCATTCAGCATTTGCGGTATTAACCTGCTAAAATGCCATCATGAAAATAAAGATGATCCTCCCGGCCCTCACCGAAGCGAAAAGCCCCTTCTGGCGGCCGATCAAATACTCCTTGTTCCCGCCGCTGGGCCTGGCCACGCTGGCCGCTTACTGCTCGCCAGACGACCAGATCGACTTGCAGGACGAGCACGTGGAGGAGCTTCGCCTCAATGACAGTCCGGACCTCGTCGTCATCCAGGTGTATATCACGAACGCCTTCCGGGCCTATGCGCTGGCGGACCACTATCGTAAAGGAGGCGCTCATGTCTGTCTCGGCGGCCTGCATGTCAGCTCGCTGCCGGAAGAGGCCATGGCGCATGCGGACAGCATCTTTATCGGACCGGGGGAAGATACGTTCCCCGCATTCCTCAGGGACCACCGGCTGGGGAATGCGAAGAAGGTCTACCGCAATGGCGAGCGCGATATCTCGGCCATACCGCCCATCCGGCGGGACCTCATCAAAAGGACCCGGTACCTGGTTCCCAACTCGATCGTCGTGTCGCGCGGCTGTCCGCATCATTGCGACTTTTGCTATAAGGATGCGTTTTTCGAAGGCGGCAGAATCTTCTATACCCAACAGGTGGATGCGGCGCTGGCGGAGATCGACCGGCTTCCGGGAAGACATCTCTATTTCCTGGACGATCATTTGCTCGGGCATCAGCGGTTTGCCACGGGCCTCTTCGAGGGAATGAAGGGCATGAACAGGGTCTTCCAGGGCGCTTCCACCATCGACGCGATCCTGAAAGGCGACCTGATTGAAAAAGCCGCGGAAGCCGGTCTCCGAAGCGTCTTCGTGGGCTTCGAAACGCTCAGCGGGGCGGGTCTTGTCCAAAGCAATAAGCGCCAGAACATCGGTAAGGACTACGAACAGGCCATCCAACGGCTTCATTCTCTCGGCATCATGATCAACGGCAGTTTTGTCTTCGGGCTCGACGCCGACGAACCGGACGTATTTCGGCGGACGGTGGACTGGGCGGTGAAAAATTCGCTGACCACGTGTACCTTTCATATCCTGACCCCGTATCCGGGTACGAGATTGTTCCACAGTATGGAGGCGCAGGGCCGAATCCTCCACCGCAACTGGGACCAATACGATACCCGGCAGGTCGTCTACCGCACCGTGGGCCTTTCCGCCGAACAATTGAAAAGCGGATATGACTGGGCCTACCGGAATTTCTATTCCTGGCTGAACATCGGGATTGCAAGTCTTGGGCACGACCGCTGGAAACATGTCATCAAACACTTCGCCTACGCGGGTGGCTGGAAAAAGTTGGAACCCATGTGGAACTTCCTCATCAAAACGCATGGCCTGAACAAAATGCTGCCCCTGCTGGAAGCGATATTAGCAAAAGTTGGCGGAAGACGGGACAGTTCGACAGCCCTGCATCCGTTCCCGGCCATCGCCTGAAAAAAACAAATACGCGCAATATGCAAACTACTTCACAGCCTTTTTCTTTCCGCAGCCGCATCCGCAGCCTCTTCTACGCAATGACCGGTATCCTGGAATTCATCCGGGAGGAGCACAACGCCCGCATTCACCTCGTCGCGACCATCGCCGTCGCGATCCTGGCCTATGTCGTCCGGGTCAGCTACACGGAAGCAGCCGCCCTGGCCATCGTGATCGGTATCGTCTGGATAACGGAAATGCTGAACACCTGCGTGGAAAGGGTCATGGACTTCGTACACCCCGAAGAACATCCGAAAATAAAGTTCATCAAAGACCTCGCTGCCGGCGCAGTCCTGGCGGCAAGCCTCACGGCGGTTGTTGTTGGTTTGTTAGTCTTTATACCTAAGATGAAATGAGTAGCCTGCCCGTGCCATCGCCGCTCCGGCGGCGATGGTTCCTTTTTAAAACGCCGGTCGACGAAACGCTGACCGCCTCTGCGGTCTTCAGTTGCCTGCTGGTGGCATTGCGCGTGATGCATACCGGCCGGCCGACCTTTATATTCATGCCCTGGAACCTCTTCCTGGCCTATGTGCCGTATTTTGTGTCCAGCTGGCTGACCAGGCCGGGACGGCGGTTGCGCCCGGTCGTTAAAGCCATCGGCCTCGCGGGCTGGCTTCTCTTCATTCCCAACTCCTTCTACATCCTGACCGACCTCTACCACCTGGCGGACGGCCACCGGGACGCCCGCGTGCCGGAATGGTACGACCTCGTGCTGATCCTCTCTTTTGCCCTGAGCGGAACGCTGATCGCGGTCATGTCGACCCGGCAGATAGAGGGCCTGATCCTGCCGCGCGCCGGCTTTCGCGGCCGCTGGGCCTTCCTGTTCCCGCTGATGTTCCTCAATGCGCTCGGCGTCTACCTGGGGCGTTACCTGCGCTATAACAGCTGGGACATCTTCACGAACCCGGTAGACCTTGCAGCCGATATTTGCGGCATGATCCTGCACCCGCTGCATCATCCCAATGCCTGGGGGATGATCGGTTGTTACTCGATCCTGCTGTCCCTTATTTATAACCTCCTCACAAAAATCACTGACCATGGAAAATATGATCGCGCAAATCTGGAACCGTAACCGGATCATTTTAAAAAGCCTCTGGATCGGCCTCATCGGCCTTCTCCTGCTCATCCCTGCCGGGCTGGTGTTCAGTCTGATCAACGAGCGGCAGCAACGTCAGCAGGAAGCGGTGAACGAGATCAGCTCAAGGTGGGCCGGTCGCCAGACCGTCGACGGTCCTGTTATCGGCGTCCCCTATCTCGAAACCCCCGGCGCGGAGAAAAAATGGGCCTATTTCCTTCCCGGGAAGTTGGACATCAGTTCGCGCATCCTGCCCGAAACCCGGTACCGCGGCATCTTCCGCGTGATCGTCTATACCACCGAACTGCAGGTACGGTGTCATTTCGACAGCCTCCGTTTGCAGGAGCTGGGCCTCAGACCGGACCAGATGCTTTGGCGGGAATCGGCCGTTTTCTTCGGGCTTTCCGACCTGCAGGGATTGGCCGACGATGCGTCCCTGCACCTGAAGTCTGCCGCTGGGGAGTCGGATCTCGACCTTGTGCCGGGAAAATTCGTGACCGATCAATTCAAAAGCTCTCTGGCGGCCGCATTGCCGGCATCCATCGAACCGGCTGCGACGGGCGCGCTCGATTTTTTCACCACGGTCAAGCTCAAGGGGACGGGAAACCTGTCTTTTATTCCTTCCGGCCGCGAGACGCGCGTGGAGGCTACTTCGCCCTGGCCGGACCCGAGTTTCACGGGGAGTGTACTGCCGGACCTTCGGTCTGTCAAAGACAGCGGCTTTGTCGCGAACTGGCGTGTACTGGCCCTGAACCGCAATTTCCCCCAACAATGGAAAGAGAGCGTCTATAGCCTCGACCAGTCCTCGTTTGGTGTCAGCCTGATCGTCCCGGTCGATACCTATCAGCAGACGACGCGTTGCGTGAAATACTCCATCCTGGTCATCCTCATGACCTTCACCGCGTTCCTGCTGATCGAGTGGGTCTACCAGCGGCCGATACATTCGTTGCAGTATTTGCTGGTGGGTTTTGCGTTATGTTTGTTTTATAGCTTGCTGCTGTCGTTATCGGAGTATATCGGTTTCAACGCGGGGTATGGGGTGGCGGCGGCGGCGACGATCGGGCTGGTCACGTGGTATGTCGGGTCGATGTTGCGTTCGGCGAAAATGTCGGCTTTTATCTGCTTTTTCCTCACGGTGCAGTATGGTTTTATCTTTACGCTGATCCAGTTGCAGGACTATGCGCTGCTGATGGGCACCGTCGGGCTTTTCGTCACGCTGGCGATCGTGATGTATTTTTCACGGAAGATCAAATGGCAGCAGGAACTTGCGGGCGCGCAATCGCTGCAAGCCAGGTAAATGGCCCGCCCATGCAATTCCTGCCTTTATTTCTCGCCTTCTTCCTGGCCGTCGTGGCTATCCTGTACCTGGGGCTGTACGTCAACTTTCTTTTCTGGTTGGGCAGCCGGGACAAGCCGCTGCCCGTTTTGTCGCGAGTGGCCGACAAGCTGGTGATGCTGACAGTACTGATCGTATTGTGGAACGATTTCGGACAGGCCAACGACTGCTGCGGGGACTCGGCGCTCTTTTCACCGCATCACCGGCTGACGGCGATGGTGTTGATCCTGGCCTCCATCGCCGCCTACGGCTACCCGACCCTTCGCGGAAAGCTGGCGCCGCCGCTTGTCGGGATCGGCGTCAACTGCGGACTTCTTTACGGGATCGTATTGGACATCCTTGTCGGTGTCCAGTTGAACGATCCCATCTCGTGGTGTGCGGGCGGTGTCCAACGCTTTCGAGGAAATCCTGGAGCAGCGTGCGCCGCGCACGCACCGGGTGATCCGGCGGCTGTACAACAAGGTCGGCCGCTGCGACCGTAACCCGGAAAACAGGATCGCACAACAGTACCTCCGGCGGGAGGGTCGGATCAGGATTGCAAACGGTAAATCGGGGGATCACGGGCGACTTTAGCGGGCATGCCGGATGCGGCATCCCCGGGCCCGGAATAACCGCCCACGGGAAACTTTAGCAGGCGTGCTTGTGCCTTGCCTGAGCCGCCCGGAATAACCGGGTCTTCTTTATGGCGATTTTGCCACAAAATACCCAAACGGCATGGGTGCGATTGCACACCGGCAGGCCCGGGCCCTGGCACGGGAATTTCTGTGGGCAACGCTAATAAAACCACCCACTATGCCAACCACACAAACGGCGCCCGTCCGGGAGCCGCAAAAAAATTCGAAACTTCGACAATTTTTTGTTGGTCAGCTGCAGGATATATATTGGGCGGAGCAGAAACTGGTGACATCGATTGCAAAACTGGAAGATGCCGCCCACGCCCCCGAATTGAAACAGGCTTTCAACAGCCACCTGCAGGAAACAAAGAACCACGTGTCGCGACTGGAAAAAGTCTTCCAATTGGTAGGAGAGTCGGCGACGGCGAAAAAGTGCCAGGCGATAGCCGGCATCACGGACGAGGCGGAGGAGATCATCGATGAAACGGAGGAAGGTACGGCGCAGCGGGATGTAGGCCTCATTTTTGCCGGACAGAAAGCCGAGCATTACGAGATCGCCACGTATGGCGGCCTGGTGCAACTGGCCCGAACCCTGGGGTATTCGGATGCGGCGGAGATCATGGGGGTTACGCTGGCAGAAGAAAAGAAGGCGGACAACCTGCTGACCCGTATCGCGGCGGATGGGATCAATGTCCACGCCAGCGAGGAAGTGAACGAAGATTGAATGTCCACGCCAGGGAGGAAGTGAACAGAGATTGAATGTCCACGCCAGCGAGGAAGTGAGCGAAGACTGTCGGTGAATGATCAGTGGATAGCCGGGATGACGATTGTCCTCCCGGCTTTTTTTTGGCCGGTCGGGATGTCTGCCGCGACGGAAGTAACGGGGTCCACCATTGCGCCGGCACTCAGAAGTCTACGCCCATCGATACGTTGAGCACCGGCTTGTCCTGGAAAAAGTTGTTCATCTGCCAACCCGCATCGAAGCGGAGATAGTAACCCAGCAAGGTGCTGCGGACGCCAAAACCATATCCCCCGGCGAAAGGCCCAATGCCGCCGGCCTTCAGGAGCACGTTCAGATAGTTATAATTCGGCGAGGTAACGACCAGTTCGGGACGTTTGAGCGCATTGTATTTGCCATTCCAGGCTGTTCCGAGATCGAAAAATTGGACCAGTGCGAAGTTGCGGAGGAAGGCGTTGTTGATCGGCTTATTGAACAGCGTCGTGAAGACCGGCAACCTCAATTCGCTGTTGATCACGACGGCGTTGTTTCCGTTGGTGATGTTCTGGTTGAATCCCCGCAGGTTCACCGCCAGCGATTGGAATGCATAATTCGGATCCTGCGGCTGCGGGCTCTGGTTCGCTTTGGGGAAAAGCCAGCCATCGGTACCGCCGAGGTAGTAAACGATCTTGCGGTTGCCCCAGGAAAAATCGCCCGCCGCGCGCAGCGCCCAGATGAAATTGCGGTAGATCGGCACGTAGTTCCGTACGTCGAACCCAAAATTGTAGGTATATTTCCCCTCAGCCGTCCCTTGCGTCGTGTTGAGCTGGCTCATCCAGTCGACATAGAACTTATACCGCAATCCGTTCCAGATATCGGTCGCTTTCATGATGGTGTTGTCGTACACATACTCCGCGTGGAACAAGCCATAGGTCTGCTTATCCAGCGGTCCCGCCTTCAGGCCGGCCGAATCGGTCTGGTTCAGCGGCGGGAAGCCGGTAATGTCGGGGCGAACCTGGACGAGATCGCGCCGGACGCCGAAGGACAACCGGAGGCTTGCGACCTTATTGAACGGATATTTTATCACGCCTTCCCAAAGGTTAGTGTAGGCCTTGGCGTCATATTGGTACATGTTCTGGAGCACGATGGGGTCCTGGTAGATGCCGACCTGGGTCTCGCGGTAGTAGATCAGTGAGAAATCGAGCAGCTTTTTCAGGTAGTCGAACCGCAGGTAGTACTCGCCGCTCCCGTCGAAAAAGGAACCACTGCCAGGCTGGAACGTGGCCTCGTTGCTTGTCGCCAGCCCGTTCGCGGAGCTGCTCCCGAAAAATGGCAACCGCACCGCGCCGGTAAACCGGATATCCTCGAAAAGGTCGAAGATCGACGCTTTGAGCATACCACTGAAGGCATCCTGACCGGCCAGATTGATCGGCAGGGAACCGGTATAGGGCTGGAATTTCGTGACCAGGACGTCGTTATTGAACCCGGCCGTGAAATTGTCGACCGAGAATTTGAGCTTGTATTTGAAAAGCTTGGCCGTACGCAGCAAGGGCTCCTGCCCGATGGCGGCGGTCTCGCCGAGCGGCCTGACCGTCGCGAACGGATTGTTTACCTGGCGCCGGACGTTGGCCTTGGTGGTATCCTTTCCGAATTCGCTGTCAAAGAAATCGGAGCTGGGCTGCCGCCGGGCTGTGTCCGGTCTGCGTTGCGGCGCGCGCTGCAGCACCCCCGCATTCTGGATCGTCGACTCGGCCACGGTCTTTCTCCGGTAGTCCGTCATCTTGTCGTTGAGATTCCTTTTCTTCAGGGCGTTCTCATCCACCTTGAGTTTGTACAGGAATTTGAGGTTCCCTTCCCGCCGTACTTCGCTCACCTGGCCGTTTTCGCCCGCGCTGACCGTTTCGGTCAGGCCGCTCTGGTAGTTGGTGATCGGAAATACATAGGTGGAGTCGTTGGTGATGGCGAACATATAGGAGGTATCGGGCGCTTGCTTCCCTGCGGCCTTCAGCACGGAATCCAGCTCGGCGGGATCGGGGTTGTGAAGGAGTTCGTCGCCGACTTTATACACGGTGTCGATACCGGCATTCCGCGTGGTAAAATACCCGGCATACCTGTTGGCGATGCCGTTCTCATCGCTGACAAAGGTGAAATGGCGCCCATTGTACTGGGTCGGGTACCGCGCGTCGCCGTAGCGCATATGCGTCAGCTGGGTGATCTGCTTACCCGCATCATCCCCTGAATTGCCCACCAGGAAAATATTGTAATGATAATTCGGCAGGACCATGTCGTTGGTAGGAGCCATGCCCGCCGGCCTGTCAGAGGAAAAGATGATCCCCGTCTTGCCGGGAAAAGCGACAAAGGACGGGTCCAGGTCGTCGTATACGTCGTTGGTGATCTGCTTGTAGCTGTTGTCCTGGATGTCGTAGGTATAGATATCCGACTGCCCGTCGCGTACGGCGCTCAGCAATAACGTGTTCTCGTTAAGCATGTATTTCATGCTCTGCACCTGCTGAAAGTCGGAAAGGCTGACGACGGTGGTCTTATAGCGCCTCGCGAGGTCATAGACGAATAACCTCACGGATCCCCGGCTCCAGTACATGCAAGCAAGCCGCTCGCCCTTGGGATCCCAGGCGAGCAGCGGATAGTGGGGACCCATCTGGTCTTCCAGCGACCGCTCACCCACCTTCAGCAGGATGCGTTTGGTGACGAAATTTTCGTACAGGGCGACGGTATATTTGCCCCGGTTCCATTCGACATCGGCGTAGGTCTGGCTCCTGGGAGCGGGGTCCGGCGAAAAATGGAAAAAGTCTTTGTGATCGTTGACCTCTTCGGTAACCTGTACGATCCCCTTCGGAAAATTGCGCCGGCCGCGAAGCTCGCCCTCATACTTTTCTCCTTCCTGCTGCATGAAATCCTTGAGCACTTCCTTGAACTTCTTTTTGCAGATCCGCATGGAAGCGTTGTTTAGGTTGCGGTACACCCGGGCCAGGTAAAGGAAATAGGTAACGTTCTCCTTTTTGTATTTCTCGGCCAGGTATTCCCAGAAGGCATGCCCCGCGAGGTTGGGCTGTTCGTACGCAAACTGGTAAAAGTTGTTGTACCGGCCGGACAGCATGGCGTCCCGCAATTTGTCATCCAGGACGGTGTTCCAGTTCTCCGCCACATATTCGATATAACCGTCCGTGAGCCATTGCGGAAGGTCCAGCAGGGCCTGGTTGGCGGCAAATTCGCCGAGGTCGTCGCCAAATAGTATATTCTCCACGAGGATGCGGGTGATCCCCTCGCGGATCTGGATGCGGAGGTTGTTGTGGTCGCCGTTGTAATACAGCACCATCTTGTTGTTGACCAGCTTCGTAATGCCACCCGTGGTCTGCCAGTCCAGGTTCAGGCCGATATTGGATTGCTCCATATCGTTATACGAATTGTAAATGACCAGGTTAGCGCGGCGCTGCAGTCCGTACTCTACAAATTTTTCCAACCCCGGCAGCTCCTTTTCCGCCAGCTGGGCGATATATTTTGCAAGCGGCTGGCCGCCCTGGCTGAAGTAAGTATTGAAATTGGCGGTCTGGTAGTATTGCCATTTGAAATTCTTGAATTGCAGGCGGTTTTTTCCAAATTCCACGGTGTTGACCTGAGCAAGTGTACGGCTGGAGAAGAAGAAAAGTCCCGATAAGATCAAAAAAAAATAGTGTGACTTCGACCTAAACTGAGGAACTTGCATACCTGCTATTCTTTAAGAATTTTAAAGTTATAGAAAACGACGGGAATCGCACTAAAAATCTTGCGCCATGCTCACCGTTAAATCTTTTGAATTCAATCCTGTACAAGAGAACACATACGTGCTATCCGATCAAAAGGATGCTTGTGTGATCATCGATCCGGGGTGTTATTTTGGCAACGAACGGACCGCTTTACAGGAACATATTGAGCAGCAAGGATTAAGCCCGAAATTGCTGCTCAACACGCATTGCCACCTGGACCATGTGTTCGGAAACCAGTTCGTGTCCTCGACGTGGGACTTACCCCTTTATCTCCACGAAAAGGAACAACCGGTCCTGTCGGTGGCGCCTGCGATGGGTTTACAATGGGGAATGCCGTTCGAGAACTACCGGGGCCCCTTGCATTTCCTGGTGCCCGGACAGCCGGTCCGGTTGGGCGATGAAAGCATCGACGTGCTGTTCTTGCCGGGGCATTCCCCGGGCAGCGTGGGCTTCTATTATGCGCCCGGCGGTTTCCTCATTGGCGGGGACGTGCTGTTCCGCGGCAGCATCGGCCGGACGGATCTGCCGGGGGGCGATCACGCGACCCTGCTGAAAAGCATCCGGGACCAGATTTGGCCCCTGCCGGACGAGACCGTCGTCTATGCCGGACATGGCGAACCGACGACGATCGGATGGGAAAAACAGCACAATCCGTTCTTGGCATAGGGGCAGCGGCACGAGGAGGAGGCACGAGGAGCCGGCGGATTACACGGTTGCGGTCCCGCCGAGGTATTTTCCGATCACGGGCAATTTGCGGAATTCGCGCCGTTCCACGCGCAGGATGAAAATGACATATCCGCCAAGGAGGATCGTGCCGACGGTCAGCCGGTAGACCAGGTTATGCGAGAAACTGCCCAGCGCCAGGAAGACGAGGTACACCAGCAGGACGATCACCATGTAGGCCAGCAACTTCCTCCAGGCATAGGGGACCGGGTAGACCTTTTGCCCCCAAACAAACGAAATGACCATCATGCTCGCATAGCAAATACAGGTGGCCCAGGCCGATGCCATATAGCCAAAGGTGGGGATGAAGAAGTAGTTTACGAACAGGGTTATCCCCGCGCCGATGAGTGTGATATACGCCCCCGAACGGGTATTGGTGGAAAGTTTGTACCAGATGGACAGGTTGTAGTAAATGCCCAGGAACATATTGGCGAAAAGGAGGATCGGGACGACTTTCAGCCCGGTCCACATCGTCGGGTCCTGGATGAAATATTTGAGAACGTCCAGGTAGAGCATGACGAACAGGAAAATGCCGCAAACGAAAATGACGAAGAACTTCATCACGCGGGCATAGGTCCGCTGCGCCGATTCCTCGACGCTTTGCCGGAAAAAGAATGGTTCGGCGCCCATCCGGAATGCCTGTACGAAAACCGTGATGAGGAGGGAGAGCCGGTAACAGGCACTGTAGATGCCTACCTGGTAGGAGGCGTAGTTTCCCGCATGCGGCAGCCGCCAGTCGAGCATGATCCTGTCGAAAGTCTCGTTGATCATGCCGCCCAGACCGGCCACCGTGAGGGGCAACGAATAGGCCATGACCTGTCGCCAAAGGGGAAAATTGAAAGTCCAGCGGATCCCCCGGACGACAAAGGACAGCATGACCAGCTGGAATAAGTTCTGGATGACATTGGCCAGCAGGACGTATCCTACCGGACCGAACCGCGGCTGATAGATGAATCCCATGATGCTGTTGGGATGCTTTTTCAGGAGCGGGGGGCAGACCGAAAGAAAGAAAAAGACGAGACCTACGTACACGATGATGCCGGAAATGCGGATGAGCGCGAATTTCCGCGGTCTGCCTTCGTGGCGGAGGCGCGCGAACGGCAGGGCGGACAGTGCGTCGAAGGCGATCATCAGGGCACTGAGGGTAATATAACCGGGGTGGTTGGCCACATCGAGCGCGGCGGCGACCGGCGACCGGAAAAGGATGATCAGCGTAGTGATGACCGTGGTCGTCGAGATCAGCGAGAGCAGCAACGTGGAGTAGAGATTGCGCGGCGTGTCCTTTTTGACGATAAAACGGAAATAAGCATAGTCCAGCCCGAACAGCGCCCCGATATTGATGAAGGAGGTGGCGGCATAAACCAGGCTCATTTTGCCAAAATCGGGGGATCCCCTGAACTCGGCCGTCAGGTAGGGGGTCAGCAATTGAACGAAGAATTTGGCGAGAATGGAACTTGCTCCATACCAGACCGTCTCACCCGCCAATTTTTTAATACTGCTCATCTAAGGGATTAATATATACGGGGATGCGCCGCCTCCCGCGTCTTGCGCACAAATAACGCTATAATATGTCGGATTCTGATATAAGATGGTGCCGGAGCGCAAAAATGACGACACCGGCCGTGTTCTTTACCTCCATCTTATCGAGGATGCGGGTCCGGTAGCCTTCAACGGTCCGCTTGCTCAGGTAGAGCAGGCCACCAATCTCCTGCGCGGTGTGCTGGCGGCAGATCAGCCGGATGATCTCCTTTTCCCGGTCGGTGAAAAGCGGTTCCCGGGGCTTCTTTTGGCCGTCAAACTTACTCCTTACGATCATCGACGCCAGCCTGGCGGTGGTATGCTTGCAATAAAAGATGCTGCCTTCATGGACGGTGAGGATCGCCTCGAGGATCTCTTTCTTGTCTGCATTTTTCAGCAGGTAGCCCTTCGCCCCGGTCTCGAGCATTTCCACGATCAGGTCTTCCTCGTCGAACATGGAAAGGGCGATGATCTTCAGGCCGGGGAAGCGCTGCAGCAGGATCCGGGATGCCGCGATCCCGCCCAGTCTGGGCATCTTGATATCGGTGAGCACAATATCGGGCTGCGTTTCTTCCACCAGGCGGAGCAGTTCCTCTCCGTCCGCCGCCTGGCCGGTCAGCACGACCGTGTCCTGTTTGGACAACATCAGCGCCAACCCGTCCCGAAAAATCTCATGATCGTCGGCAATCACCAGCCGGATCGTCCTATTCATGCCCAAAAATTACTTTATTTGGCACAATTCAAACCGGGATTTTAATAAAATAATTCGTCCCGAGACCCGGCGACGACTCCAGGGTAAGGATGCCATTGAGGATCTCGCAACGGCTTTCCAGGCTGCGGAGTCCGAGTCCCTGCGAACCGGTGAGCGCCTTGTCCTTGTCGAACCCTTTCCCGTCGTCCTTGGTCAGGCAAAGAAGATGCCCGTTCTCCTCGCTGAAGCCGATCTGCAGGTTGCTCGCCTGCGCATGTTTGATCGTGTTATGGACGATCTCCTGGACCATCCGGAAGATGTGGATCTCTTTGTCTTTCGGCACCCGGATCTCCTTGACGATATAGAGTTGAATATTGACGGTCTGTTTCCCTTTCACCTGCTGGATGAATTCGCGTACCGCCTCGACGAGGCCTTTCCGCTCGAGCGTGTTCGGGAGCAGGTCGTGCGAGATCCGGCGCATGCTGCCGATGATCTCGTCGAGGTAGCCGGAGGTCTTGTCGAGGATCTCGCGGTCGGCGTTGGTTCCGATATCGACACTGCCGATGTTGAGTTTCACAGCCGAAAGGAGCGGGCCGAGGCTGTCGTGCAGGTCCCCGGCGATGCGTTTCCGCTCGTTCTCGCGGATAGTGATCTCGGCGAAGATCTTTTCGCGCTGGAGCCGCATATACCGGCGGTGATACCGGATAATGCTGACAAAAAAATAGATAATGATTACGGCAATAATCACCGATACCATCAGCGTGATATAAAGGATCCTGTTTTCCATTGGCCTTTACCAGAGCTCGAACTTTTTGGGAGCCGGTATTTTCAGGAAAGCAACCGCAAAAATAATGTTTGTCAACGCATTAATATACCCAAACAGACTGATAATGGTGCTGGTGATTGAAGTTTCTCTTGAGAGACTGGACTGATAGGCCCATTCGTAGATGATATCATAAATGAAATAGATAATAAATCCGATGCAGATCAGGAACTCCGGATGCCCCAGCAAATTACGGTTATCGTGGGTGATCATGAAATTGATCTTGTTAACACTGAACATGACGATCAGGAAGCTGTAGAAGATGCGGTAGTAGGGAGAGAAATTGTTCATGTTGCCGGGGTACAGGTTCTCGGCGACCCAGACCAGGCAGGGAAGGAAAAGGATCGCGGATACCACCACCGGCCGGGCCCGGAGAAAGCCCCACACCCGGAATTGCCAGAAGACCAGCAGCCATTCCAGCAAGGCATAAATATCGTAAACAGGCGCGTTGGTCCTGCGATGGCGGACAAAGAAAAAATAGCTGATGAGCTCGGTCGCCAGACCGAGTACCAGGAGGATAAAAAGGGGCTGATATCGTTTCCCGATGCGGCGAAAACGTACCAGCCCCGCGATAATGGGTATGACAACAATTAAACTCGTTAGAAATGTCCAGATTATTCTCATGATTAGTTCAGCCCGCTGCTGTCGTTGCCGCAGATGGTCGGACAACGCTGGCCGTTTTCGAGCGCCTGGCCGTCGCTGACCTTCAGGGATTCCACGTGCACCCGGGCCCCGTTCCCGCCCAGGTCGACCATATGATTGATAATATCGTTGCCTGCGGAATCGACCGGGACAAGGATCTGGCGTACTTTACCGTCCGCCGATCGGCCGTAGTAAATGCGAATGCCCACGGCGGGTCCGAGGGAATCCTTTTGGTTGAGGAGCTCCAGGAAAACATCCGACGGAAACATTTCTGCATGGCCAAAGTCAAGGGAGTCTTTGAACCCGGGCACTTTTTTCTGCATCTCGTCAAGTGCGTTTCGGAAATTGGCGGTCATGTCATCCGCTTCCTGGATCGAGATGACATGGTGTTTGATCGTGTCGGGATTAATGGACGATCCGACGTTCTGTTCCCGGCCCCCCTGGTTGCAGGAAGTCAGGCCCGCGGAAAGGGTCATAAGCAGTATGGCGGGGAGGATCCATTGCGGTGTAGGGATTTTGCTCATAAGAATAGTTTTATGTGAATAGATGATTGGTTAGCAATGTACTGTTTTTGAAGCAACGGCAAATAGGTAGAACCTCCTAAATAAATAGGTATAAATACCTATGGTTTTCCCGTATGACTTCGCTTGGCTATCTGCCCCGGACGATGGACCTTTGAATCCCCCTTTACCCTTTCCCGGGGTCAGATACCAAAAACCATTAAACATTGTGCAGTGGATGCCGGCCGGACGCCAGGCGACCGCTGCACTTTTTTTATGCCGTATTCGCCCGCATTATCCTACTTTCGGCGCGAAGCTGGTCCGGGAATTGCAAGGACAAACGCGCCAGTATCAAGAGATGTACGCATTAACCAAATGAAATATATTACGAAGGACCTGTTGTTGCGCGCGCTTCCGCACCTGATAGCCGTCGTCATTTTTGCGGTAGTGGCGTACCTGTATTGCAGGCCGGCCTTCGAGGACAAAGTCCTCTCACAGGAGGATGTCGTCCAGTGGCAGGGCATGGCGCACAATTCCTTCCAGTACAAAAAAACGCACGGGCATTTCCCGCTGTGGAGCAACAGCATGTTCAGCGGCATGCCGGCGTACCAGATCGCGATGGATTCGCAGTCGGTTGGGTTGCCGGGGCTGACTTACGGGCTGCTGACGCTCTTCTTCGTCAAGCCCGCGAGCTTCTTTTTCCTTGCCTGCATCTGTTTCTATTTTCTTGCCCTCGTGTTGCGGGTCAACCCCTTCATCGGCATCATTGCCGCCCTGGCTTATGCGTACGCCACCTACAACCCCGTGATCGTGTCGGTGGGGCATGATACCAAGATGCAGTCGATTGCGCTGCTTCCGGGGGTGATCGCGGCGCTGATCCTGCTGTGCGAACGAAAATACTGGCAGGGCATGATGCTCCTGGCGTTATTCACCGCGCTACTTGTCTCCTTCAACCACGTGCAGATCATCTATTACACGATGATCATCGCGGGCGGGCTGATCATTGGCTATGCCGTGCGTTGGATCCGGTCGGGAGAGACCATGCGTCTTTTCCGGGTGGTAGCGATGACCGCGGGCGCGGCGCTGGTGGGCGTGTTATGCAATGCCGTCGTTCTTTTTACGACCTATGATTCTTCGAAGGAATCGGTCCGCGCGGGCAGCGAACTCGCGCCGTCGACCATCAGGACGGGGCACGACGGGCTGATCGATTCGGTGGCCTTCGAGTTCAGCATGTACAAGGCGGAGCCGCTGGTCATGCTCGTGCCGGATATTTACGGCGGCAGCACCGATCTCCGGCTCACCCCGCAGGATTCGCGGGCGCAGCGGGTGTACGACCGGATGCCGGCCGATCTCGCCGCGGAAGTGGGGACGGACGGGCCGCGGTACTATTGGGGCGGCGTGGGCAACTTCTTTGCCGGACCTCCCTATGTCGGCGCGATCGTCGTGCTGCTGACCCTCGTCGGCTTTTTTGTGCTCGACGGGCGCCACAAATGGTGGATACTGACCGTCAGCGTGCTCGCGATCGCGATGAGCTGGGGTGGCTATTTTTATGGGTTCAATCACTTTTTGCTGCGATGGCTTCCCATGTACAACAAGTTCCGCGCACCCAGCATGATCCTCGTGATCCCCACCTTTCTGTTTTGTATGATGGCCACGCTTACACTCGACAAGATCCGCGCAGCGGAGAACCGGGCCCGGCTCCGGCGCCAATATCAATGGGGCCTGCTGAGCGTGGCCGGCGTTTTCCTGCTGCTGACCGGGTTGTATGTCGGGTTCCACTATTCCGCCGACTGGGACCGGGACCTGCTCAGAACGGCTGCAGCCCGCGGCAGCTCGGCCATCGGATATATGGATGAATTCGTCCGCGCTCTTCGAGCCGACCGGCAGACCCTGTTCGGCGAAAGCCTGTTGCGATCCCTTGGCCTGACGATCGCAGCCGCGCTGATCATTGGCCTGTATCTTCGCAATACCTTCCGGGCTTCGTTCCTGCTCGCCTCGATAGGACTGCTGATGTTTACCGATGTCATGAGCGTCGATCTGCATTATCTCAACGCAGATAACTATATGGAGCGCGACGATTACCAGGAGAACTTTGCGGCAACCAGGGCCGACAAGGAGATCCAGCGGGACAAAGGGTATTACCGCGTGTTCGACCTGCGCGACAGCGTTGCGAATACGCTCGCCTACGGCGCGATGACCGCTTATTTTCATTTGTCCATCGGCGGATACCATGCGGCGAAGCTCAGCATTTACGACGATCTCATCAACCGGCAACTGGCCAATTTCCCGAATTGCCGACCGGTGATCAATATGCTCAATACGAAATACATTATCCGGACCGAAAAGGGCGGGAAGGATACGGCCCTCCTCAATCCGCATTCCCTGGGGCCGGTGTGGTTCGTGCGCGGTGTCCGGTTCGAGCGAACGCCCAACGCCGTCATGAACGCACTGACCACCTTCGATCCCAGGGATACCGCGATCGTCTTTACGGCCGACCGGCCCAGGGTAAAATGGGAAGCCGCGGGCGATACCGCCGGAAAAATCACCTTGATCAGGAACGACAACGACGAGATCACCTATTTGTCGCAGGCTCCGGGGGAGCGTTTCGCCGTATTCAGCGAAGTGTATTATGACCGCGGCTGGCGGGCATGGATCGACGACCACGAAGCGCCCATCATCCGGACCAACTACGTCCTTCGCGGGCTCTCCATCCCGCCCGGTCGCCACGTGATCCGCTTCTTTTTCCGGCCGCTCTCCTATTATCTCGGTCGTCAGATGCAGTGGATGGCCAATATCATCTTTCTGCTGCTCGTTGCCGGCGCGGTGATCGTCACCGTACAGGAAATCCGCCGTCAGCCGCGTCGTTTCACCGACGACGCCTTGCTTCAAGTGCAGGCTGCTTAACTGGCCGCTCCTTATATTTACCAAAAAAATGCGCGTCCTTATTCAACGGGTGGTCCATGCGTCCGTCACCATCGAACGCCGGGTCCGGGGAGCCATCCAAAAAGGCCTGCTCGTGCTCGTCGGCATCGAAGACGCGGATACCGGGGAAGACGTCGCGTGGCTGACCAACAAGATCGTCAACCTGCGTATCTTTAACGATGAGGCCGGGGTCATGAATGTGTCGGTGAAGGACAACGGCGGCGATATCCTGCTGGTCAGCCAGTTCACCCTGCATGCGTCCACGAAAAAAGGCAACCGTCCTTCCTATATCCGGGCGAGCAAACCGGAGGTGGCGATCCCGCGCTACCAGGAACTGATCGACGCTTTGGAGGCGGCATTGGGAAAGCGAATCTTTACGGGTGAATTCGGCGCCGACATGCAGGTGGAGTTGCTCAACGACGGGCCTGTCACCATCTGGATCGACAGCAAGTGCCGCGAATGATGACAGGGATGGTCAGGTCTTGATCTCGAACTTGTAGCCCATCCCGTACAGGGACCGGATATAATCGCTGCAGCCGGCCTGGTGCAGTTTGCGTTTCAGGTTCTTCATGTGGGAATAAATGAAGTCGAGGTTGTCGTAGCTCATCGCCTGTTCCCCGGAGAGGTGTTCCGCGATGGCATTCTTTGAAATGACCCGGTTCTTGTTGGAAGCGAGATAGAGGAGCAGGTCGTATTCCTTGCGCGTGAGATCGACCGGTACCTGCCCGACCATGACGGTCTTTCCGATCAGGTCGATGACGAGTTCGTTCAACACAAGCGTCCGGTTGCCTTCGAAACGCCGGCGGCGGATGACGGCGGCGATGCGGGCGTTCAGTTCCGGCAGGTGAAACGGCTTGCTGAGGTAGTCATCCGCACCCATGTTGAGGCCGTCTATCTTGTCGTCGATCGAGTTGCGCGCGGAAATGATGATGACGCCGTCTGTCTTGTTGTTGGCCTTCAGCTCTTTCAGAACGCTTAGCCCGTTTCCGTCTGCAAGGGAAATGTCGAGGAGGATGCAGTCGTATTCAAAGAGATCGATCTTTTCAAGGGCGCTTTTGCAGTCGGCAGCCAATTCGCAGAGATAGTTCTCTCCTTTCAGGTAGGTGGCCATGCTTTGGGCGAGATCAAGCTCGTCTTCGACGATCAGGATTTTCATCGGCTGTAAAAGTAGGCAGGTATTCTGTAGGAATTTTGTAAAACACATATATAGGTTGAAAAAATTCGAGTATGAAAATGTTCCAGATAGATGCATTTGCAAAGCAGCTTTTCCAGGGGAACCCGGCTGCGGTTGTTCCGCTGGAGGATTGGTTGCCCGATGCGGTCATGCAGCAGATCGCGATGGAGAATAACCTGGCGGAGACTGCATTTTTTGTGCGGGAAGGCGCGGATTTTCGGATCCGCTGGTTTACGCCGGCCACGGAAGTCGATCTCTGCGGGCACGCCACGCTGGCTTCGGCCTTCGTGCTGTACAACTACCTGGGTTACGAGGAAAAGACGATCCGGTTCCGGTCGCGGAGCGGCTTATTGACGGTCGGCCGGCATGGCGAATTACTGACGCTCGACTTCCCGGCGGATCATGTGCGGGAGGTGAATTGCACGTCCGAACTGGTAGCGGGTTTCGAACCCAGGCCCGGGAAGGCTTTTAGAGGCAGGACCGATGTTCTGCTGGTCTATGACCGCGAGCAGGACATCCGGGAACTGCGGGTCGATATGGATCTGGTCCGGCGCATCGACGCAAGGGGGATTATCGTGACGGCCCCGGGCGCCGACGTGGACTTCGTCTCGCGCTTCTTCGCACCCCAGTCGGGGATCGACGAGGACCCGGTCACCGGATCGGCGCATACGACGCTGACTCCGTTCTGGGCCGGTGTTTTGGGGAAGACAAAGCTTCGCGCCATGCAGCTGTCGCCACGGCGGGGCTGGCTCGGCTGCGAGCTAAAGGGTGACCGGGTGCTGATCAGCGGGACAGCACGCGCTTTCCTGGTCGGGGACCTGCTGCTGGATTGACTGCGGCCGGCGCAACGACGGTATGCTGGCCGGCGCAACGACGGTATGCTGGCCGGCACACACAGGGTTTGCCGGTCGGCGCTGGCGCCGGGCTGCCGGCGCAATGGCCGCATGCGATCAGGGCCGCGGAGAAGTCTTGTCGAAATCGAAGTCCGGGTTCTGGGCCGCGCGGAAGGCCGCCGGATCTCCGTAAGGCCCAAGATAACGCGCGTTGCCGAAGCCGAGGATGGGGTAGAAGACAAAACCCAGCAACAAAAGGCCCACAGTGAAGCCTTCGTCCTTGCCGAAGCTCTTGGACAGCATGTTGACCGCCCAGATCGCGAATATCACGTTGACCAGGGGAATGAACATCATGATCAGCCACCAGCCGGGCTTGCCCACGATCTTCAGCAAGACCCAAAAAGAATAAATAGGGATAATGCATGCCCAGCCGGGTTGACCGGCCTTCTGATAGATCTTCCACTGGGCAACGATCAGCAGGATCGCGAGTACGAAGCAACCGATCCAAAGCGGAATAAATGCGGCAAAGAAATCGTCCTGGTACATGGTTCAGGTTTTTAGGTAGCCCAATATAAAAAAATTTCTTTTGAGTGCAATACGTATTTTTACCGGAACCACAACGGGACATGGAAAACGAACTTCAAGCGGCGGCTGAACGGCCCCTGACCCTGGCCGATGCGCAACGGGCGGTAGACACCTGGATCCGCACCACGGGCGTCCGGTATTTCAGCGAACTGACCAATATGGCGATCCTGACGGAGGAAGTGGGAGAAGTGGCCAGGCTGATGAGCCGGCTTTACGGCGATCAATCTTTTAAAGAGTCTGATAAGGGCAGGGAATTGTCCGATGAGCTTGCCGATGTGCTTTGGGTGGTGATCTGCATTGCCAACCAGACCGGTGTGGATCTCACCACGGCGCTCGGGAATAATTTTGTCAAGAAGCGCATCCGGGATGCGGAGAGGCACCGCGATAACGAGAAGTTGAGGTAGATGGTTTATATTTGCCGACCATGGCAAACGATAGTAACCGGTTCCAGGCGATCATTTCGCATTGCAAAGAGTATGGTTTCATTTTTCCATCCAGCGAGATCTACGACGGGCTAAGCGCCGTGTATGATTATGGCCAGTGGGGCAGCGAACTCAAAAAGAATATCAAGGACCATTGGTGGAAGAGCATGACCCAGCTCCGGGATAATATCGTAGGGATCGATGCCGCCATTTTTATGCATCCTACGACCTGGAAAGCCAGCGGTCATGTCGAAGGATTCAGCGATCCGATGATCGACAATAAAGACAGCAAGAAACGCTACCGCGTCGATCACCTGATCGAGGCGAGGGCCGTTGAGTTGGAAAATGAGGGGAAGAAGGCTGAGGCGGATGCGCTGCTGGAGACCATGGACCGGTTGCTCGCCGCAGACGATTTTGCCGGCCTGAAGCGATTAATAGAAGACCGGAAGATCAAATGCGCCACCAGCGGCACGGCCAACTGGACCGATATCAGGCAGTTTAACCTGATGTTCTCCACCCAGCTTGGCTCGGTCACCGATGAGGCAAGCGAAATATACTTGCGGCCCGAGACCGCGCAGGGCATCTTTGTCAACTTCCTTAATGTCCAGAAGACCGGGCGCATGAAGATCCCTTTCGGGATTGCACAGATCGGGAAGGCGTTCCGGAACGAGATCGTCGCGAGACAGTTCATCTTCCGGATGCGTGAGTTCGAACAGATGGAGATGCAATTTTTTATCCGGCCCGGTACGGAAGACGAATGGTATGAACACTGGAAGGCCGCGCGGATGCAATGGCACCTCGGCCTGGGAATACCAAAGGAGAAATACCGCTTCCATGACCATTCGAAACTGGCCTTCTATGCAAAGGCCGCCTGCGATATCGAGTATGAATTCCCGATAGGCTTCAAAGAAGTGGAGGGCATCCATTCACGCACCGACCACGACCTGAGCCGGCACCAGGAATTCAGCAAAAAGAAAATGCAATATTTCGACCCTGAGATCAACCAGGGTTATATTCCGTACGTAATCGAGACCTCGATCGGCCTGGACCGGACCGTGCTCATGGTCCTGAGCGAAGCATACACGGAAGAAGACCTGAGCACCGCCGATAAGCAGGATAGCCGCGTCGTGCTCCGGTTCCCACCTAAACTCGCGCCCATCAAGCTTGCCGTTCTGCCGCTGACAAAAAAGGACGGGCTGCCCGAAATCGCGCGCGACGTCATGGACAAGTGCCGCCTGAAATTCCGTTGCTTTTACGAGGAAAAGGATACAATCGGCAAGCGGTATCGGCGCATGGATGCGATCGGTACGCCGTTTTGCGTGACGGTTGATCATCAAACTAAAGAGGATCAGACAGTTACGATCCGGCACCGGGATTCCATGCAACAGGAAAGAATATCGATCGACGAAATCGCGGGCCTTATCACCCGCCGACTGGATGAGTGAGGAGTCATCAGAGAGCGACCCGAAGATTTCGCCGGATAAAAAATCAACTCCGGTAAAAATAAAAAAGGGTACTTAGGGCTTTGTCGGGGTTTTGTATCATTTTATCGTTATATTTGAGACCGGATCAACACTTTGACCGATCCAATTATCCCCTGAAAGCAGTCAGTTGCTACTCCCTTTTTAATGAGGTTGCCTCTTTGTATCTAGAACCTTAAATACTTTATGTAAAATGCTTTTTACCACTGATGTCATCATTAATCCGGTAATCCTTTTGGGGGCTGTGATTTTCGGGGGTCTGTTCGGTTTCGTTGTGTTCAGGGCAAGGCTGAAACGAAGCAAGGCCAAGATCCACGACCTGGAAATGGAGCTCATGCGTAGTAATGAAGAGACCCTGGAAGCACAGCGCGCGTTCGTCATCCTGGAAAGCAAGGTGAAGGATCAGCAACCAATTCCGGTCATCTCAATGAAGATAAACGGCAAAGAAAACAAAGAGAAGGTCTCCAAATAGCAGCGGCGAACGACGGGCTGCATTTATCAGGCCCGCCCGGCTGTCTTACCCATATAATTCCTGGTGGATCGATTTCCGTTCATAGCCCAGCGTCGTGATGCGCTGCCTGGCTTCGTCTATCATGTTCTTCCAGCCGCATAAAAAAAAATAGGCCGGTTGTTTGCGGCAACACAATTCCTCATAGATCGGATGCACATACCCCGTGCGGTACATCGCACCGCCGGAAGCGGCGTTTTCGCGCGAAAAAGTGGGAATATAGTGGAACCGGGGGATCCGTTCGGCAAGTTCGGTCAGCTCCTGCCGGTAGAGTGCGTCTTCGAATTTCCGGCAACCGAAGATCAGGTAGATGTCCTGGTGGGGGACATTCTTGTCCAGGATATAGTGCGCCATCGACCGGAATGGCGCGATCCCGGTGCCCGTGCAGATCAGGAAGAGATCGCGTTCGATCGTATCCGGAAGCGTGAAAACTCCCTGAGGCCCGCGCAGGGTCAGGTGACTGCCTACCCCGATCTCATTGAAGAGATAGGTCGTCCCGGCGCCGCCTTCCAGCAAGACGATCACCAATTCGATGACATTGCTGCCATCGGGCCAGGAAGCGATAGAGTAGCTTCGAATGCGTTTGGCCGGCCGCTCGTGGATCGGAAGGTCCAGCGTAACGAATTGGCCGGGTTCGAAATCAAACGAAGACAGGTCCGGGATCCTGATCCAGAACCGCCGTGTCTGTTGTGCTTCCTGCTCGATACGGATAACCGTACCTGTGCGCCAAGGTTGAGGCATTCGCTAATATAGCGAAATTCCTAATACGTGTGCCGCACGTAAACTTTACTTTCATACGTACTGCTGCCATGCGTGATCTTGAGGATATAAATGCCCGGCGCAAAGGTCGCCACATCGATTAGTCCCGAGAAATATCCGGAGAAATTCGGATACTCCGCGTCGTAAACCTTCTGACCGGTCAGATTGAACATCTGGACTGCGGTATTGTCGGCATTGGAGAAGACAAACTGCAGATTGAAGGAACCGACGGCCGGATTCGGCCCGACGATGATCGGATTGCTCGTGTTCGTGTAGGTCACGGCGTTCGATTTCAACACGCAACCAGTCCTGGGATCCGTGACCACCGTGTAGTAACTGCCGGGCAGGTGCGCCGTATCCGTGGTGCCGTTTGCATTGTTGAGCAGGCTATCATTGTAGTACCATTGGTTCCCGCTGTCAGCGGTGCTTGTAAGGATGTTGCCCGCAAGCGAAACGCCCGGCGCCTGTTCCGTAGCCGGTGTGACGGCCGTCCTCGGCCCGGGGCATTCGTCGAGCGAAATGCCGATATCATACATCGGGAAATAGTACCCGCGATCGTAGGTGGTATCCGCATTGTTGTTGGGATTGTACTTATTCGAGTTCCCGGTAATTGAAAATACGCCCGGTATGGTCATCGGGTAGGGGTTGGAGGTAATACCGGAATTCAGGAACAGATTCGCGTTGTCGTTGCACTCGGTGATCAGAATATAGGTGCCCGGTACGGGGATCGGCAGGTTCAGATAGTACACGGCGCCGGTGTCCGTCATCTGGCCGGCGGCAACGGGGACGCGGCCTGCCTGTGGAACTTGTTTCGTCGCATAGACGTTGATGCTTACGCTATCGATCGGGTAGTAGGAATAACCGCTGCGGGTGAAGCTGGCGAGCGACGCCAGCGTAAAGACCACCTGTCCGCTAAAGCCCGCGTACAGCCGCGCGCTCCGGATTGTCATCGGGACGCTCGTCGTAAATTCCACGAACTGCCCGTTGAATGGATAGTAGAAGCCGGGGCTTGCGCCGGACGGCGCCAGTTGAAGAGCATTCAGCGCGCCGCCCTTCGCCCGCAGATCGTTTGCGGCCACATAATAGGTTTTTGCGATGTCGGTCGTGCTGGTATTGCTTCCCGCGGCGATCGGCATCCCGGCGGTTGGGCTGTCGTACCATAGCACCACGTCGTCACCGCCGCTGTTCGCTTTCAACTGCACAGAGGTCGCATTATTGCCGCAAACCGTGGCCGAACCGCTGACGGCGGCTCCCGCCGGGTTGGCGGTGACGGTCGTCACGTTGCTGTCGTTGGCGGTGTTGAAATCGCTGCCCAGCGAGGTATAGCTCGTGAAGGTATAACTTGCGCCCGGCGTAAGCTGCAGGCTCGTGCCGCTGAAGGTAAAGACTGCATCGCTGTCGGCAGGGACCGTGTCCCGGCAAACGGTCGAGAACGACCCGATCACCGTGGCGTTTTGCGTAACGACCGTAGTGACGGGTACGGCGGACTGGACAACGCTGCCATAATTGTGGATGCGCACCGCAACCAGCGTCGAGTCGTTGCCGCAGGTGCTCAGGTTGGGATACTCGAGTGCGCTGACGCCGACGTCGTTGGTCGGGTTGACAAAGGTGACGCGATAGTCCTGCGTTTCGCCGGCGCCATAGGACCCGCAGGGTGAAACGGTGGCGGGGTTACCGGTCTCTTCGGCGATCACGCGCATCCGCGCGGTCGCACCGACGGCCGCGGAGGTCGGAACAGTGATCGTCCCGGTAAAAGTGCCCCCGGCGGAAGCGGCGCTTTGATAGGCCAGCTCATTCGATTCAAAAATGTTGTCGTTATTGAAATCGATGTACACGGAAATCACACGCGTGTTGTTGGTGCTGTTGCAACTGCCGGAAGCGATGCTCAGGGCGGTCCCCACCCCGACAGGGAGGTTGGCGGGCGCCAGAGCGGTGAGGTCCGAATAGGTCCGGCAGGTGTTGGGAGCGGGCGAATTGTTGAGATTCGCGAGTGCGATATGGTCAATGCTCGCGCCGTTGGCGGTCGATGCGGATGCGCAGTAGGCGGCTCCCCCGGCTCCGCTGACGACCAGCGAATAATTCTGCGATCCGCGCGCGAGCGAACTCTTGTGTGTGATCGTTATGGTATAGCTTCTGCCGGGAATGAGGCTGTCGCCGACCTCCACTTTTTCGACGTTGTCGCGGAAATTGTCGGACTTGACCGCCGCGGCGCCCGGATTGGCGGGATCCAGCGTCCAGGGCATGTATACGGTCCCGGTGACGTTGTCCTTTATCCGCAGGTCCAGGTCATTGACGAGCTTGATGGTGACGTCCTTAAAATTATGTTCGTTTCCCGGGATCGTCGCTATCGCGCCGGCCGGATCGGTCCAGCAAATAGTTGCGCTGACGGGTGTTTTGCCGGAAGCCACGATATTCCAGGTCTCGCTGTCCTTGCTTCCGGTGACCAGGCTGCTCTCATGGATTTGCTGGTCGTGATCGGTGTTGTCCGATGTGATGACGGCCGCGGCCTTCACCATGTCGATGAGGCCCCAGCCGAATGCATAGTCCGGTCCCGGGTACTGCCCGGCCTCATCCGCGGTGTGGATCAGCAAAGCCTTCAGCGTCGCGGATCGCATAAAGACGCTGTGCAGTTTCGAATAGTATTCCTGCAAAAGGAGGGCGGAACCGGTCGTCG
>Ga0134125_10000132_pt1 | contig 109734 bp, 88 predicted proteins | sample KB31751_FD_96464 | JGI IMG/M metagenome (GOLD analysis project Ga0134125, IMG submission 96464) | Terrestrial soil microbial communities with excess Nitrogen fertilizer from Kellogg Biological Station, Michigan, USA - KB3-175-1 | ecosystem: Environmental > Terrestrial > Soil > Unclassified ... | reverse complement strand
GTCGTCCGGATGCACCAGCGCGCTGACGTCGCCGAAGGAGAGGAGATCGTCCTGGCCGGCCATGCCGAGGATGTCGAACATCGACTGCGACCAGAAGATGCGGCCGCGCGCGAGATCCCAGTCCCACAGGCCGCAGCGGCCGCGATTGAGCGCGGTGTCGATGCGGCTGCGCACGGTCTCGTAGATGACGTCGGCCTCGCGCGCGCGCGTCGCCTGCCAGTGGAAGGCGAAGCCGAGGATCAGCACGACGAAGCCGGTGGTGGCGGAGAGGGTGATGGTGAGCGTGGTGAGCGAGCGCCAGGCCGACAACGCCGCGGTGCGCGGCTGCAACACGGCAAGCTGGCCGTAGGGGGCTTTGAGCATCCGCACGGTGGCGAGCGCGCGGCTGTCGTCGGGCAGCACGATTTCCATGACGCCGGCGTCGGCGCCGAACGTGGTCAGCGGCTGGGTGGGGCCGATGAGATCGATCAGCCGCCGGCCGATCGAGGCGGCGGCGAAGGAGGTCGCGGCGACGACGGCGCCGTCGGCGTCGGTGAGGAGGACCTGGCGGCCGGCGGCGTTGGCCCAGGCGGGCAGCGCGCGGGTGAGGATGTCCTGCGGACGGCCGTTGGGTTGTTCACCTTGCAAATGCGCCGCCGTCAGGTCGGCGGCGGCGGCAAGCTGGATCGCGTCGTTGGCGAGGGTCTGCCGGCGCTGGTCGAGCACCTGCACCGCGGCGCCGACGCAGATGGTGATGAGGAACGCCAGGATCAGCACCGGAACGGCGCGGCGCAGAAGCGGCTCGGCCGTCAAAAGCCTCCGATATGCCGGTTTGGCAATCGATTGTGCGAGGCCTTTGATCGAATCCGATTGTGCAGACGCACTCGCCACTGTGGCGCGCGCCATCGACGGCCTCCGTTCGGAATGTCCCCACCACCCTGGTCCGGAAGGATGTGCCGCATCTCTCCGAATCACCTGGGGATTGGAATCGATGGCTGCTGATTTGTCGAGAGTCGGAGAGTCAATTCTTTAAAAAACGTTACACACAGGCCGCCGCCTGTGGCCCGCAAGACTCAATTTGCGGGTGCGGGCGGTCAGGATTTACCCGAGCGCCCGCTCGACTATGTCGGAAAGGTCGCGCGACAGGCTCGCCGCCGCCTTGATGCGGCGCAGCGCCGCCTCGGCTTTTGAGCGCCGGCCGGCCTCCAGCATGCGCCATGTGCGGAAGGCGGTGGCCATGCGGGCCGCGACCTGCGGGTTCTTCGGGTCGAGCGCGAGGATGGTGCCGGCGATGAAGTCGTAGCCGGCGCCGTCGGCGCGGTTGAATTGCGTCAGGTTGCTGTGCGCGAAAGCGCCGATCAGCGCCCGGACCCGGTTCGGATTGGCGAGCGAGAAGCCGGCATGGCGGGTGAGCGCCTGCACCTGCTCGAGCGCCCCGGGGAGCGGGCTCATGGCCTGCAACGAGAACCACTTGTCGATGACCAGCGCATCGGACGCATAGCGGCCGTAGAAGTCGGCGAGCGCCTTCTCGCGCGCCGCGCCCTCGTGCAGCGCGAGAGTCGAGAGCGCCGCCATGCGGTCGGTCATGTTGTCGGCGGCCTCGTACTGGCGCGCGGCGCGGGTGATGCCATCGGCATTGCCATTGGCGGCGAGCAGATCGAGCGCGACATTGCGCAGCGCGCGGCGGCCGGCGCTGGTGGCGTCGGGCGTGTAGCCGCCGGGGACGGTGAGGCGCTCGGAGAGCGTCGACAGCGCGGCCCCGAGCCTTGTCCCGATCTCGGCCCGTAGCGCGCGGCCGGCACGGTGGATGGCGTCGGGGTCGATGTCGCGGCCGAGCTCGCGGGCGATGTCGCCCTCGCCGGGCGGCACCAGCGCCAGCGCCACGAAGGCCGGCTCGAGGCTTGCGTCCTCGATCAGCGCGGCGAGCGCGGCCAGCAGCCGGTCGTCGGATTTCGGCGTTCCGCCCGCGCGGATCGCGGCGACGTTGTCGATCAGGAGCCGCGTCGCGATCGATTGCAGCGCCTGCCAGCGGTTGAACGGGTCGCTGTCGTGGGCGGCGAGGAAGGCGAGATCGTCTTTGCCGAGATCGGTGACGAGCTTGATCGGCGCCGAGAAGCCGCGATTGATCGACAGTACCGGGCGTTCGGCGACGCCGGTGAAGACGAACGTCTTCGCCGCGTTGTCGAGCACGATGACGTCGCCGTTCGTCGCGCCGTTCTGAAGCGTCAGCGGCAGGTCGCCGCCATCCTTGCCGACGAGGCCGAGGCGCAGCGGGATCACCATCGGCTGCTTGTCCGGCTGGCCGGGCGTCGGCGGCACGGTCTGCTTGACGTCGAGCGTAAAGGTCTTGGCCGCGGCGTCGTGCCGCGTCGCCACCGTGACTTCCGGCGTGCCGGCCTGCGCGTACCACAGCATGAACTGCGTCATGTCGTGGTGGCTGACGTCGGCGAAGCACGCGATGAACTGCTCGACGGTGGCCGCCTCGCCGTCGTGGCGGGCGAAATAGAGGTCCATGCCGGCGCGGAATTTCTCCTTGCCGATCAAGGTCTGGACCATGCGCACGACTTCGGCGCCCTTCTCGTAGACGGTCGAGGTGTAGAAGTTGTTGATCTCCTTGTAGGCCTGCGGCCGCACCGGATGCGCCAGCGGCCCGGCATCCTCGACGAATTGCGCGCCGCGAAGCCCACGCACGTCGGCGATGCGCTTCACCGGCCGCGAACGCATGTCGGAGGAGAATTCCTGGTCGCGGAAGACTGTGAGGCCTTCCTTGAGGCAGAGCTGGAACCAGTCGCGGCAGGTGATGCGGTTGCCGGTCCAGTTATGGAAGTACTCGTGCGCGATGATCGCCTCGATGTGCGCATAGTCGGCGTCGGTCGCGGTCGCAGGCGTCGCCAGCACGTATTTGTCGTTGAAGACGTTGAGGCCCTTGTTCTCCATCGCTCCCATGTTGAAGTCGGAGACGGCGACGATCATGAAGATGTCGAGATCGTATTCGCGGCCGAAGGCCTCCTCGTCCCAGCGCATCGAGCGCTTGAGCGCGTCCATGGCGTAGCCGCAGCGGTCTTCCTTGCCGTGCTCGAGATAGATGCGCAGTGTCACATCGCGGCCGGACATGGTGCGGAACTTGTCTTCGATGTGTGCGAGGTCGCCGCCGACCAGCGCGAAGAGATAAGACGGCTTCGGATGCGGATCGTGCCAGACCGCGAAATGGCGGCCGCCGGGCAGGGCGCCGCTCTCGACCAGGTTGCCGTTGGCGAGCAGCACCGGCGCTTCCGCTTTGTCGGCTTCGATGCGCGTCGTGTAGACGGCCATCACGTCCGGCCGGTCCGGGAAATAGGTGATGCGGCGGAAGCCCTCGGCCTCGCACTGCGTGCAATAGGTGCCGTTCGAGCGATAGAGCCCGGAGAGCTGCGTGTTGGCCGAAGGATCGACCGTGGTCTCGATCTCCAGCGTGAACGGCTTGGCGGGCGGCTGCGCGATAGTCAGCCGCTCCGGCGTCGCCACATAGGCATCGCGCGCCACCTCGGCGCCGTCGATCTTGAGCGAGGTCAGCGCTACGTCGTCGCCGTCGAGCACCAGTGGCGCGGCGGGGGTATTGGGATTGGGCCGCAGCGCGAGCCGCGCCTTTACCCGCGTGCCGCTCGGATGCAGCGAAAAGTCGAGATGGACCGTGTCCACCAGCCAGTCGGGTTGGCGGTAGTCCTCGAGGCGGATCGTCTGGGCGATGTCGGTGCGCATGGCTCCTGATCTAGGACGCCGGGCGGGGGATTGGAAGAAAGAATGACGCCAGCCGCGCCTGGCGGACGGCCCGGCCCAGGGCGTCTGCCACGGCGGCGAGCGGGGCGTTCGCCGGCCGCCTCGACGGTGCAGTAGTGCTGGCTCCGCAATTCCGCCGCGGTCGCGTCACCAACCTTCCCGATTCCGATTCGGAACGAACGCGCGCCGGCGCTGTTCGCCCCGAGGCTGGTTCGCCGCGGGGATACAATCGGCATGATGGAAGGATCGCGTTTCGTCGCGCTCGACTCGTGGCGCGGGATATGTGCGGTACTGGTCGTCCTGTTCCACTTCACGTCGGTGTTGCCGAGCGCGCTCGACGGCTCGGTGTTCATCCGCAATTCATACCTCTTCGTCGACTTCTTCTTCGTGCTGAGCGGCTTCGTGCTGTGCCACGGCTATCGCGGAAGGATCGCCGGGCCGCGTGACGCGTGGCGTTTCGCGCTGCGCCGTTTCGCGCGGGTCTGGCCGCTGCATGCGGTGGTGCTCGCGTGCTTCGTCGCCGCGATCGCGGTGGTGAGCCGCTATCCGCATCCGGACGGCATGATGCTGACCTGGGACGGCAACAATTACGCGCTCGACGCCGTGCTGCCGAGCCTGCTGCTCTTGAATGCCGCCGGTATCCAGGGCGAGGTTTGGAACGGCCCGGCCTGGAGCATCGGCGCGGAATTCTATGTGTATCTGCTGTTCGCGCTCGTGCTGCTGACCGCGCCGCGCCGGCTCGTGCCGGTATCTCTCGGCCTGTCGCTATCGGCGCTGGCGCTGGTGTACTGGCTGGCGCCGGACCTGATGAACACGACCTGGGACTACGGGATGGTCCGCTGCGCCGCGGGCTTCTTCGCCGGCGTTGCCGCGTATCACGGCCACGAGCGCCTCCGCCGTGCCGATCTGAAGCGCGCGACGTATTACGAGCTCGGAGCCATCGTCTTCGTCGTCCTGTTCGTCATTGCCGCCGGCAACGGCCCGGACAACGTCTCTCTTCTCAGCCTCGCCGCGCCGCTCGTCTTCGGCCTCGCGGTCATCGTCTTTGCCGGCGAGGGCGGCATCCTGTCGCTGATCCTGCGGACGCGGCCGTTCGCGGCGCTCGGCCGCTACTCCTTCTCGATCTACATGATCCACCAGCCGCTGCTGATCCTGCTCACCTACGGCGTGTGGCTGCGCGGCCTGCCGCCGGACTCCGCCTGGGCCGCCTATCGCCCGGTGGCCTCGCCCGACCTGCTCATGATCGACTTCGTGCTGGCGGTGATCCTGATCGCCGCGGCAAGTTATTGCTTCGTCGAGCTTCCGGCGCGCGATCGTCTCAACGCGCTGGCGCCGCGGGCGGCCGCGGGTCTCGCCGTGTTCGGCGGTGTGTTTAAGGGTTCGCTGCCGCGCGGCGCGCTCGCCTGGTCAGCGAACCGGCTCGGCGTGACCGATGACGCGCTTGATCTGCGGCGAGCGCAGCTTCAGCGCGCGCTCCAGCGCGTCGACCGCCTCATGCACGGCGCTGACCGCGAGCTCCGGCTCGACGCGGCAGTGGAAATTCACGATTTCGCCGTCCTCGGTCTCGCGCACGCGCACGTCGTGCACGTCGCGGATGACGCGGCCCTCCGCCGCCAGTTCGCTCAACGCAATTTCGACGGCCGCGACGCGCTCCGGCGGCGCTTCGCGTCCGGTGACATCCTGCGGCTGCAACGGCTCGATATGCGTCTCGACCTCGACATGCGGGCCGAGCTCGGCCTCGACCGCGCTTTCCAGCGCGTCAGCCATGTCGTGTGCGGCGCGCAGCGACAGTCTGCCGTCGACCTCGAGGTCGAGCGAGACCGAGAGCCTGTCGTGCAAGTCGTGCACCATCACGTGATGCACGGCGAGGGCGCGGTTGCGCGCGATCACCATCACGCGGTCGAGTACGGTTTCGTTGTCGAGCGCGACGGGATGCGTGGTCACGATCGGCTCGGCGCCGGGCATCTTGCCGCGCAACGCCGTGCCGACCGCGTCCTTGATCGCGTTGACGCGGTCGAGCGGCAGCGTGCGGCTGACCGCCACCGCAAGGTCGATGAAGGTGGTCTCGCCGACGGCGCGCGCCCGCACCTTGTCGACGCGGACGACGCCCGGCACCTTGGCCGCGGCCGCCGTGATGAGCGCCGCGGCGCCGGGCGGGGCGGTGTCGGTCAAGGTATCGACGGTGCGCTTGCCGAGCCGCCAGCCGGCGACGCAGACCAGCACCGCGACGACCAGAGCTGCGGCGGAGTCGGCCCACGTGTAACCGAAATAGACGCCGACGAGGCCGCACAGTACCGCCAGCGACGACCACAGGTCGGACGAGAAGTGCAGCGCGTCGGCCTCGAGCGCGTGGCTCTGCGTCGCGTGCGCGACCCGCGTCAGCGCGCGCGAGCGGAAAAAGTCGACGGCGATCGATACGATGATGACGCCGAAGGCCCAGGCGGTGGCCGCGACGGCGTGGCCTTCGTGTTCCATCAGCCGCTTGAGCGCTTCCCAGATGACGATGCCGGAGAGCAGGAACAGGAGCGCCGTCTCGGCCAGTGCCGAGACTGCCTCGACCTTGCCGTGGCCGTAATGGTGCTGCTCGTCGGCCGGCCTGCCGGAGATGCGCACGGCGATATAGGTCATCACGGTGGCGCCGAAATCGATCAGCGAATGGCCGGCTTCGGAGAGGATCGCGAGCGAGCCGGTGGCGATGCCGATGATCGCCTTGGCGATCGTCAGCCCTGCCGACGCCGCGATCGAACTGAGCGCGACCTGCTCCTTCTCGTTCTGCATGACGCGCTGTCTAGCGCACCCGCGCCGCGATTTCGACTCGCATAGTCGCAGTTGCGACTAAAGAGCAACTGGCGTTCCGCCGGTCGCGGCGGAGCGCGTCACCGCATCGAGGATGCCGATATTGGCGATGAGGTGCTCCGGCGTGAAGCGGTAGGGAGCGCGGCCCTCGACGGCGTCGGCCCAGGCCTCGAAATTCATGCGCACGGTGTTGACCGGCGCATAGTCGCGGCTTTCGCGCGAGCCGTCCGGCTTGCAATAGACGAAGGTCGACGGCAGGCCCTTGTCGACATTGCCGCCCTCCTGCACCTCGACCCAGCCTTGATCGCCGATGAGCGTGAAGCGCGCGTAGAACGGTGGCGTCGAGAGGCATGTGATGCGGCCGCGCGCGCCGCTTTCGAAATCGATGTCGGCTGACACGAAATCCTCGGCCGGGGCGGGGAAGATCTGCGAGGCGGTGCGCGCGGCGACGCGCGTGGGATTGCCGGCGAACGACACCATCAGGTCGCCGAGATGAATGCCGAGCGCGGTCCAGGCGCCGGCCGGCGCCTGGCGCGGATCGCGGCGCCAGTTCGTCGGGTCCATGTTGCGGAAATTGTTGTGGCTGACATTGGCGTCCATGTGCAGGACGCGGCCGAGAGCGCCGCTCTCCAGGAGGCGGCACATCTCCTCGATCGCCGGCTCGTAGCGCCGCTCGTGGCCAATGCCAAGCACGCCGCCGCGCTTCGCCGAGGCGTCGAGGATGCGCGCGGCGCTGGACGCGGTCAGCGCCAGCGGCTTCTCGCAGAACACCTGCTTGCCGGCATTGAGCGCCGCGACCGCCATCTCCTCGTGCAGGAGATGCGGCGTCACCACCGCGATGGCGTCGATGTCGGCGCGCTTGATGAGTGCGCGATAGTCGGTGACCAGATCGAAGCCATGCTCGCGGGCAAACGGCGCCGCCATGTTGTGATCGACGTCGCAGCCGGCGACGACCGCAAAGCGCGGGCTGTCCTTCAGGCAGGTGACGATCTGCTTGCCCCACCAGCCGAGCCCGATGATGCCGATCCTGATCATGATTGCGTCCCGCAGCGTTTGCCCGGCGCAAGCATGATGGGCGCGGCCGCTGCACGCAATGGGCGGGACGCTGCCCGCATTTTCGACCATCTCGAAATTCGCGCCGCGCGAATGCGCAACCCGCACAATCATTCGCGGCGGTTGCGCGAGCGGGCGGGCCGCTTACACTCGCCGCCGAAAGTTCTCACGCGACGCCGGGACACGACCGTAATGCCTTCAGCACCACGCCACAAACGCCGCGCCATCGTCATCGGCGGCTCGATGTCCGGCCTGTTCTCGGCGGCGTTCCTGCGTAAGATAGGCTGGGACGTCGACGTCTACGAGCGCTCGCGCGTCGAACTGGTCGGGCGCGGCGCCGGCATCACCGGCCATCCCGAGCTGTTCCAGGCTTTGGTCGCGTGCGGCGCCGGGCTCGACCGGCTCGGCGTCGAGGTGCCCAAGCGCATCGCCATCGACAAGGCGGGCAAGGTCACCGAGGAGCGGCCGCTGCGCCAGATCCTCACCTCGTGGGACCGGCTGCAGCGGATACTGCGCACGACCATTGACGAGAGCCACTATCATCTTGGCTGGAATTTCGAACGCGTCGATCAGGACGAGCGGGGCGTGCGCGTCACCTTCTCCGGCGGCCACGTCGAGGAGGCCGACATCCTCGTCGGCGGCGACGGCATCCGCTCCAGCGTGCGCGGGCAGGTGGCGCCGGAGGTGCAGCCGATCTACGCCGGCTATTACATCTGGCGCGGCGCGCCGAACGAGAGCGACCTGTCCGAAAAGACGCTGCGCGAGATCTATCCGTATTTTACCTTCTTCCTGCCGCCACGGCAGGAGGTGATCACCTATCCGATTGCCGGCTTCAACGACGACCTGACGCCGGGCCGGCGGCGGTTCAATTTCATCTGGTACCGCACTGCCGACGCGGCCGAGCTGCGCGACATGCTGGTGGACGAGACCGGCGCGCAGCACGAGTTCTCGGTGCCGCCGCCTTTGGTGCGCAAGGACCTGATCGCGGCGATGCACAGGGACGCGCGCGAGACGCTGCCGGACACGCTCATCGACGCGGTGATGCAGATTCCGCAGCCGTTCATCACGCCGATCTACGACTTCACTGCGCCGTCGATCGTCTACGGCCGCGTGGCGATGGTCGGCGACGCGGCGGCGAACGCCCGGCCGCATATGGGCTTCGGCATGGCCAAGGCCGGCACCGATGCGCAGGCGCTGGCGAAGCATCTCGCAGAGAACGAGGATGTCGACACCGCGCTCGAGGCCTACAACGCCGAGCGCCAGCCGCTCGGCAACACCATCGTGCTGCACGGACGCAAGCTCGGCACGCATCTCGGCGTCAACCTGAAGACCGAGGAGGACCGCCGCATGCACGAACTCTTGCAGACCGACGGCGCGATGCTCGACTGGATCGCCGTGCCGCATTTCCTTGACGCCTACAAATGAGCGAACTGCCGCGCCCCGATTACGCGCACCGCATGCGCCTCATCGGCCACTCCGACCAGGGCGGCCGGCCGGACGGCATGCAGCTGATGGTGCATCGTGGCCACGCTTATGTGGCGCACATGTTCTCCGGCGGCTTCTCGGTGCTCGACGTGCGCGACGCGCGAAACCCGCGCACGCTGGTTTACGTGCAGGCGCCGCCGAACACGTGGACGATCCATCTCCAGACGCATGACGACCTGCTGCTGATGATCCACGCCAAGGACATGTTCGGCGCTGAGGAATTCGCCGACGAGCGCGCCTATTACAGCGGCGCGCTCGGCAAGACGGTCGGCACCGCGGAGGCCAAGCGCACGCGCGACTGGAGCGCGGGGCTTGCCGTCTACGACATCTCGCAGCCGGCCGCGCCGCGGCAGATCGGCTTCATGCCGGTCGAGGGCGGCGGCATCCATCGCCTCTGGTACACCGGCGGGCGCTGGGCCTATGCCTCGGTGCTGCTCGACGGCTTCACCGATTACATCTTCATGACCGTGGATATGAGCGACCCCGCGCATCCGCGCGAGGCCGGGCGCTGGTGGATCCCGGGCATGAACCTCGCCGCCGGCGAGACGCCGTCATGGCCGGCGTCGCGGCGCAACGGCCTGCATCACCCGATCGTGCACGGCGACACGGCCTACGCCGCCTGGCGCGATGCCGGCATGGTCGTGCTCGACGTCGCCGACGGCGCGCGGCCGAAGCTCGTCGTGCACCGGAACTGGTCACCGCCCTTCGGCGGCGGCACGCATAATTGCCTGCCGCTGCCCGACCGCGATCTGCTGGTCGTGCTCGACGAGGCCGTGCTCGATCATCAGGAGGACGGGCTGAAACTCATCTGGGTGTTCGACAATCGCGTGCGCGGCAATCCCGTGAGCATCGCGACCTGTCCGACGCCGGCGGAGGCCGACTACCGCGCCAAAGGCGGCCACTTCGGCCCGCACAATATCCACGAGAACCGGCCCGGCAGTTTCGTCAGTTCGAATATCATCTTCGCGACCTACCAGAACGCCGGCATCCGCGTGTTCGACATCTCGGATGCCTTCGCGCCGAAGGAGGTGGGGGCGCTCGTTCCGCCCGCGCCCGAGCGGATGATGGACAAACGCCCGAACCGGCCACGCGTGATCCAGTCGGCCGACGTCTTCGTCGACGCTGCGGGGATCATCTACGCGACCGACTACAATGGCGGCCTGTCGATCATGGAGTTCGACGGCTGAGCGACGGCGAAGCCCCTCGCGCTGTGCGGCGCGAGGGGGCCGGCCCGGCTACATGACGTTCTGCAACAGCAGCAGCAGTCCGCCGACCACGCCGATATTGGCGAGGAAGCCGTTCTGCATGCCCGTGCGCTTCATCGGGTCTTCCATCTCCCAGAAGCGCAGCAACAACAGCGAGGCGAGCACAGTGAAGGCGATCAGGCACAGCGCGCCGATCGCGGCGTGCCAGTTGACGAGAACGAGCGCGCAGCCGACCGCATCGAGCGCCATGCCGGCCCAGAAGGTTGCGCGCGGCACCGGCGCCTTGAAGAAGGTCAGGCGCTTGATGTGGTCCTCGACGTGATGGCCCGACAGGTTGCGCAACCACACGATCACGAAGAACGCAACGATCAGGAGCCGCCCGGCGGTATCGATCCAGGAGGCGTCGTTCGGATAGAGCCCGTGCATTGTGTCCTCGCTCGGTTCGGTGTGTGCCGCCTCAGGCGGCGGTGCCGGCCTTTCCCTTCGCCCAATATTCGGGCGCCGCTTTTGTCGTCTTGAGTTTCTGCTCGTCCTCGTAGCCGGGCGCCATCGACGCCGACGTGCCGGCCAGCACCTGGTGGTGGTCGATGTTCAGGAGCCTGAGCCAGCTCTGTTGGCCGAGGGTGAGGCCGATCATGCAGCCGAGCTCGACCAGCTCCGGCTCGGTGAAGTTGCGGTGCATGCGGTCCCAGAACGCGTCGTCGGTGTTGAGGTGCCAGGTGATCGCCTCGGCGTAGGCGAGCGCCGCCTTCTGCCGCTCGGTGTATTTGGTGGACTTCTCGAAGTTCAGGAGGTCCATGACGTGGTCCTCGATCAGCGCGCCGCTGGTCGTCGATTTCACCGAGCGCTGGTTGCCGCAGTACTCGCACTGCACCGAGCGCGACACGTAGAGCCGGCACAGCTCCTTGACCGCGTGATCGAGGACACCGTTGCGGAAGATGTTGTTCCACGATTCGGCGAAGAACCAGAAGCAGGCCGGCACGTGCGCGCGCACGGCGGAGCTTTCCGGCCGCGGCGTGCCCTCGCGCTGGCAGCGCTCCATTTCGGCGCGCATTCTGGCGTCCATCTTGTCGAGCGGTACGTAGCTGATGCGTTGCTTGGGCATGTGATCGTTTCCGTTCCTTGGTTGATCGATGATGTTCTATTCGGCCGCGGCGATGGTGCCGGGCCGGAAATCGCGGCGCGCCGAATCCTGCGCCTTGGCGTAGTCGGCGACGCCTTTGTACTCGGTCATCTGTTCGCACGGTTCGGCAAGGCCGACGACCTTGCGGGCGAAAGCGGCGAACGGTCCCGTGCCGGTGAATTCCGCCCGCTTCATGGTCAGCGACAGCAGCGTCTGCAACGGCGTGCCGTTGAAGTTCTCGAACATGAACAGGCGGCTGCCCCAGTCCGTCAGATAGAGGTCGCGGATGACGCGGGCAATGCGGATGCGGTCGTAGGCTTCGCCGGTCGCGCCTTTGTTGAGCTTCTCCAGCCAGGGACGCATCTGGGGGTTCTGCCACTGCGCCTCGGTCGGAAACATGACGGCGCTGCGGCCGCAGAGGTCGATCAATTCATCGACCATGGCGCCGAAGTTCTGGAGGAAATAGACGCGGCCCCAGTTGAACAGCTGGATGTCCGGCTTGTAGAGGCCGCCGGGCGTGAAGAAGCCCTGATCCTCGGCGGCGAGGACGTGCGCATAAGTCGATTGCTGGAAGCCGATGATGCGCGCCAGCCGCGCCTGCACCGCGTCGATCTTGGCGGTGCCGAGATGCTCGCACATAAGGATGGCGAGGCCGGCGAGCAACTCGGCGCGCACCGCCTGCCGCACCAGCGCGTAGTAATGACCCCAGTCGAATACGCGCTGCGGATAGAGCCGCGCGTGATCGGGGTTGCCGATGTGGAACACGTATTTCCACGGGATCAAGACGTGGTCGAACAGCACGGTGGCGTCGAGCTCGTCGCCCTGCGATGCCAGCGGATGCTCGACCGCATCAGCCGCGACCACGCTCTCGCGGCAGACGATGGTGATGCCTTTGCTGTTGGCGGGACAGACGCCGTAGATGATCTGGTCGCCTTTGGCGCCGGGACGGAAGAACACGCCGAGATGGAGATAGTCGGCAAACGCGCTTGCCGTGCCGATCGCCTTGACGCCGTTGACGACGATGCCCTCGTCGTTGGTCTCGACGATGCGCAGCGCCGGCGAATTGGCGTGCGCGTTTGGATCGGAGCGGTCGGCCTGCGGATCGACGAAGTGTGGCGCGACGACCAGATCGCGGTCCATCGCGAACTGCCAGAAGTTGCGGATATTGTCGGCGAGCCCGCGCCCTTCGGCGCCGATCGAGGCCTTCTCCCAGGGCTCCGGATCGTCGATGTAGGTCACGAGCATGTAGTTCTGCGAATCCGGCGTTCGCGGGCACGAGGCCGCCACGAACTGCCGCATGATGAACTCGTGGTAGCGCCGCTTGCGCACGAGCTCGTCCTTGCTGCGGTGCTTGAACCACATCATCGAGCGCCGCGTGCCGGTCTCGTCGGTGAACGTGAGCTCGTCCTGAAGGTCCTCCCGGCGGTGCAGGTCGAAGAATTCGGCGGTGACGCGCGCATAGTCGCGGGTGAGGGGGTGAGTGGCGACGTTGTCGATCTGGGTATTGCCGACCCAGACCACGCGTCCGTCGTCCAGCGCCTTGAGGTAGTGCTCGCCGGTTCGCAGCATCGTCTGGTCTCCTCCGACTAGAGCTAGAGCTGGCGCGTCGTCGCGTAGGCGCGGCGCTGGTAGACGAGCGGGATGCCGGTGTCGCGGCTACCGGTCGCGACGACTTTCGCGATGAACAGGCTGTGCGTGCCGATGTCGCGCACCTCGACCACCTCGCAGTCGAACGTGGCGAGCGCGTCCTGGCAGCATGGTGCGCCGGTCACGAGCACCTGCCAGGCCGCAAGCGCGAAGCGCTGTTCGGTGGCGAGACGGCCGACGCCGGCGAAGGCCTGGGACAGTTCGATCTGGCCGGCCTCGAGGCAGTTCACCGACATGACCCCGTTGGCTCTGATGGCGGCGTTGGCGGCGCTCTTGCCGTGCACGCAGGCGGCGAGCATCGGCGGCTCGTCGCTGGCGGCGCAGACGGCGGAACAGGTGACGCCGGCCATGCCGGCCGGGCCGTCGGTGGCGATGACGGAAACCGCGGTGGCGAAGCTGGAAAACGCGGCGCGGAATTCGGCGGCCGGCACGCCGCCGGCGGGCGCGGGGCGGGCGCCGGGACGTTGTTGTGGTTCCGAGACGAGCGGCATGTAGCGCATTCCCGACCCGCGAGGCCGGCCGGCAAGGCCGATCCTCCAGGCCCGGTAGCCTACGGGCGCCGCGGCCGATATACTATCAATCCATGGATATAAATTACATTCCGCAAAGTTATGCGACTGACGTCGGCTTGCAGCATCTACGCGTGCTCGACGTGTTGCTGCGCGAGCGCAGCCTCACGCGCGCCGCCAAGGCGCTCGACGTCACCCAGCCGGCCCTGAGCAAGACTTTGGCGCGGCTGCGCCGCTATTTCGACGACCCGCTGTTCGTGCGCGTGTCGCATCGCATGGAGCCGACGCCGAAGGCGCTCGAATTGGCGAAGCCGGTGGCCGGCATCCTCGAGCAGATGCGGGCACTGCGCGGCGACCATGTCGTGTTCGACCCCAAAACCTCGAACCGCACCTTCCAGTTCTGCGTCGTCGATGCCGGCGTGATCAAGCTGCTGCCGCCGCTGCTCAAGCGGGTTGCGACCGAGGCGCCGCATGTGCGGTTGCGCGTCGTCCAACTCGAAGGCGCGCATCTGGAATCGTGGCTCGAGACCGGCACCGTCGATTTTGCGATGGGCGCCTTCCCGGCGCTCGGCAAGAGCATTCGCCGTCAGTTTTTGTGGACGGAGGAATATGTCAGCGTCGTCAATCGCGGGCACCCGCGCCTGAGGGCTGCGCCGACGGCGAGGCAGTTCGCGGCCGAGAACCACGTGATCGCCTCGACCATGGGCACGGGCCACGCGCATCGGCTCGCCGAGCGGGCGATGGAGGCGGCCATCCCGGCCGACAATATTCTGTGTCGCGTGCCGATCTTCATCGCCGCGGCGGTCATCGCCAAGCATACCGATACGGTGGCGACGCTGCCGCTCTCCATCGCCGCCGTGCTGGCCGGCGATCTCGACCTCGAGATTATCAAGCCGCCGATCAAATTGCCGAAGATCGACATCTACCAATACTGGCACGACCGCTTCCATCGCGATCCCGGCAGCAAATGGATCCGCACTATATTCGCCAGCCTGTTCCGTCAGTCGGGCGAACGCGGCCGCAGGTGACGCGCCGATTCTTGGGCGCGTGGTTATTTCACGGCGGCGGCGCCGCCGCGGTTCCACGGCATCACCGCGAGAATGCGCGCCATGCCGCAGAAGCCGGTCGCGCCGGCGATGAGCAGGCCGGCGCCGACGAAGGCCGCGAGCGCATGGAAGCCGGGCGCGACCAGCGCGCCGAGGATGACGCCGATCAGGATCAACGACCCGGCGCCGATCTGCACCTGGCGCATGATCTCGATCGGCTGGCGGTGGTCGATCGCGACCGGCAGGCCCGCCTTCTTCCAGGCGTCGAGACCGCCGTCGAGAATATAGGTCTCGCAGCCGGCCGACACGGCGGCAAGGCGCGCGGCATTGCCGCGCGTGCGAGCGCCGGAGCGGCAGTGGAACACGAGCACGGCGTCGCCGGCGCGCACCGGCGTGTCACGCTCGATGCGGCTCAGCGCGTGATGACGCGCACCGGGAATGTGCTCGCGCGCATGCTCGTCCGCCTCGCGGATGTCGATCAGCACGGCACCCTGCCGCACCAGTTCGGCGGCGCGGGCGGGGGAGATGGTCTTCAACTCGGTCATGGTCAGCCTCTTGTTGCTTGTTGTTGCCGCCCTCACGGGCAGTAGATGTCCTTCAGCAGCATCAGGAGCCGCTGCGCGTTCGCGTCGGCGATGCGGTAGAACACGGTCTGCGCCTCGCGCCGGGTGGCGAGCAGGCCTTCCGCGCGCATCTTCGCGAGGTGCTGCGACAGCGCCGATTGGCTCAGGCCCACGGCGGCGGCGAGATCGTTCACCGCCATCTCGCCTTTGAGCGCCAGCCGGCACAGGATCAGCAGCCGGTTCTCGTTGGCCATCAGCTTGAGCAGCGCGGCGGCCTCGGCCGCCTTGGCCTCGAATTCGGCCATGCCGGCGGCCGGTGCTTTGGCAGACTGGTCACGGCGGCTCATTGCGCCTCCATAGATTAGGTGTTGCTAATTTAGGGGTGGCTAATGTATTCGTCAAGTGCGATATGATGGACGAACGAGTCGAGGAGGGTGCGCCATGGCGGCGACCGCACAGCCCGAGATCAAGGCCTTTTTCGACGAGCCGACGAATACGGTCAGCTACCTGGTCTGGGATCCGGCCACGAAGGACGCGGCGGTGGTCGACCCGGTGCTCGACTTCGACCACCGCAGCGGCGAGGCCAATGTCAACGCGGCGGACGAGTTGTTGGCCGAGGCGGCGCGGCTCCGGCTGAAGATCGGCCGCGTGCTCGAGACCCATGTGCACGCCGACCATCTCTCGGCCGCGCCCTACATCAAGCAGAAGACCGGCGCGCCGGTCTGCATCGGCGAGCATATCCGCAAGGTGCAGCAGATCTTCCGGCCGGTGTTCAACGCCGCCGACGTCTCCGGCGACGGCTCGGAGTTCGACCATCTGTTCAAGGATGGCGAGCGCTTCTCGATCGGCACGGTCGAGGGCGAGGTGATGTACACGCCCGGCCACACGCCGGCCTGCGTGTCGTATCGGATCGGCGACGCGGTGTTCGTCGGCGATACGATGTTCATGCCGGACTACGGCACGGCGCGCGCCGACTTCCCCGGCGGCGACGCCCGCGAGCTCTACCGCTCGATCCGCCGCATCCTGTCGCTGCCGCCCGAAACGCGCCTCTTCATGTGCCACGACTACAAGGCGCCGGGCCGCGACCGCTACGCCTGGGAAACGACCGTGGCCGATGAGAAGGCGCGCAACGTGCAGGTGCACGACGGTGTCGGCGAGGACGAGTTCGTCGCCAAGCGCAACGCGCGCGACAAGACGCTGTCGACGCCGCTGCTTTTGCTGCCGTCGATCCAGGTCAACATGCGCGCCGGGCATTTCCCGCCGGCCGAAGCGAACGGCGTGCGCTATCTGAAGGTGCCGCTCAAGCTCGGCGCCTGAGCGGACTTCGCCTCAGGCGCGCAGCGCCGCCAGGCGGTCGAGCGCCGCCTGCGGCAGCGGCCCCTTCTCGACGGCGGCCAGCGCATCCTCGAACTGCTGCGGCGTCGCCATGCCGACCAGAATCGTGCCGATTGCCGGCTGCGACACGGCAAAGCGCGTCGCAGCTTCCGTCAGGCTGGCGGCGAAGCCTTCAGTGACCAGCGGCATGAGACGGCGCGCGTGCCCGATGTCGCCTTCATAGGTTTTCGCCGAGCCGATCGGCTCCGGCGGCGGGCTCGCGATCGGGTGCCGCTCGGCCGAGCCGCTGAGCGCGCCGCCCGCCAAAACGCGAATTGCGATGACGCCGGTGCCGGCTTTCGCCGTGTGCTCGAAAAGGCGGCCGTAGTCCTGCCCGGGATCGTTCGCCGGCAGCGCTTCCGCCGCGGATGGATTGAGCATGTTGTAGACGACCTGCGCGCTGTCGAAGGCGCCGGAATCGATGACCTGTTGCAGCGGCCCCGTGTCGCCGACCGCGGTGAGGCCGAGAAACCGCGTCTTGCCCTGCTGGCGCAGTTTCTCGAAAGCGGGCACCACCTCGCCGAGCACCTGCGCGACGCTGAGCGCGGGACCGCCGCCGGCGTCAGTGACCGAATTGTGCAAGTGAAAGATATCGACGTGGTCCCGGCGCAGGCGTTTGAGGCTGTCCTCGAGCGATTGCGCGATCGCCTCGCCAATGCGTCCGGCATCGCCTGGCGGCAGCCGGACCTTGGTGCCAACCACGACATTGGCCGGCTTGAGCGTTTGCAGGACGCGGCCGAGGTTCTTTTCGGATTCGCCGTTGCCGTACTGCACGGCCGTGTCGAAGTAGTTGATGCCGGCGGCGAGCGCCCGCGCGACCGTGCGCTCCTGGTCGGCCGGCGCGCCGCGCACCATGAGCCCGCCCACGGCGCCGCAGCCGAAGCCGAGCAGGGACAGTTGCATTCCGGTGCGCCCGAATACGCGCGTCTTCATCGATAATCCTCCCGGCCGTGACGGCGAAATCGCTCTCATCGTAGGGGTCAATCGGCCGGGCGGATACCCGCGCGACGCGCGCGGATTGCGCGTGGCCTTTCGCAGCGTCGAATTCGGACCGGACCGCGGCGCGTCATGCGCGCGGGACGTGTGCTGGATGCAGCACACGCAGGCGCAACGTGGTGCCGGTTTGCAGCTTATCGGTGGGCCATCGAATTCGGCGGTTGCCGCGGGTTCGCAAGCACGTGATACTGCGCGACGATAAATGGGGCAGGGCGCGTGAATTCGAGAGCCGCGGCCGTTGCGGCCGCATCGGTAATTTTCATCGCTGTTGTGCTGGCTGGTTGCTCGTCGCAGCCGGTGTCGATCGTCGGGGACGATGCGGCGCTCTGCGATTACTCGGCGCAGGCGAACGGCGCGTCGAGCCTGGCGCGCTGCCGCGATCGCCTCGACCGCCGCCAGCGGCGCTTGACCGCCGCCACCGCGACGCGGATCGACGGCTACGCCTTGCTGAATACGCCTGACCAGCCGCCGGCCGTGGCCGGCCGGTGCAAGACGCCGGACGCGCCGAAGGATTGCGACCCGGGCGACGTCACCGGCACGATCCCGGCGGCGCCGAAGCGCTGATCCTCGCGGCGCCTTTTAATTCCGGCCCGATCTACTGAGGCGGCAAGCCTGCGGCGACCATCAGCGCATTGACCTGAGCGGACCGCGCCAGGAATGCGGGGCTCGCATTGCGCGTCGGCAACGCGACATTGCCCGCGTGCGAGCCGGGCCGGAGTGTCATCCCCGCCTCGATCGCCGCCCGCGCCTCATTGTGGCGGCCGAGGCGCTGGTAAGCCGCGGCAAGCACGAAGTGCGTCCGTCCCGTTCCGGGCGTGATCGCAAGCGAGCGCTGCAACCAGGGCACCGCGTCTTCGTTGCGGTCCATCATCACGTAAGTCAGCCCGGCGCCGAGCAACCACGTCCAGCGCGAGACCCGCGGGGTATCGAGCCGGTCCGCTTCCTGGAACGCGCCGAGTGCATCCTCGAAGCGCCCGAGCTGAAGCTGCGACATGCCGATCTGGAACAGCACGAGGCCGTCCCAGGGGTCGAGCTTCAGGGCTTTTGAACACGTGACGAGGCTGTCGACGAAGCGATTGGTCGCGGTCAGGAAGCGGCAACTCGCCTCGAGCACCGGGATGTAGTCGGGCTCCGTGCGCGCGGCGCGATCGAGCAGCACCTTCGCTTTCTCTTCTGCCTCACGCGCCTGGTCGCCGCGATACCAGCTGGTCTGGATGCCGCGCAGCAGTTGCGAGGCAAGGGCGGCTTGCAGATCGACATTCTTGGGATCGGCGGCAAGCGCGTTCTCCAGCATCGCCTGCGCCGCGTCGAAGCGCTCGCGCGTCGTGCTGTTGAGGAAGGCGGCGGCCTGATCGACGACGATGTTCGCATTGCCCTCGCGCAGACCCGAATGGATCATGGCGCTGAGGCGGGACGCCAGCGGATAGCCGATGCCGGCGGCAAGGCGCGACTGCTGGAGGGCCGCGTCGCCGGCGGTGCTGACCGCATAGGTCGTCGTCCATCGCACCTCATCGCTCGACGCATCGACGACGCGCGTGCGCAGGCGCCAGGATCCTTCCGATGTGTCCAGATCGCTGCGCAGCACGATATCCGGACGGACGCCCGAGGCCGATACCGCCTTGACGCCGGACGGTGATTGCGGCGCCAGGACGCGAATAGTCGGAATGCGCGACAGGCCGTCCGTGAGGATGGCCGTGACACCGAGGGCCATGGCCGCGGCAGCGGGATCGGCGCTCGTCGTCGTGACCGGTGTGACCGCGAGGACCGGCGGCCGTGGCGCAAAGACCCGCGGACCAATGAATGGCGTCGCCGCCGCCAGCCCGATCGCGCAGGCGGTCAGGCCCGCGCCGGCGATCGCGGACGGCGCGCGTATGTTCAGGCGGAAGCGACGCACCGCGTGATCCGTGCCCCTCGGGGCATCCTCAGGCGCGGCTGCCGGGGGCAGCTTCTCCCGCTCGGGGCTGCCGGCGCCGGCGTGCGGGCGGTCGAAGCTCGCAGCTTCCGTCGCCACGGCATCGAACATGTAGCCGCGGCCGGAGACGACTTTGATCAACTGCCGCCGGTCGTCGCCGGTGGCGGTCCGGATGTCGCGAATGCATTGAAACAGGCTGTCTTCGCCGACATGCACGTTCGGCCAGACCGCCTCCATGAGCTCCTGCTTGCTCACGATCCGGCCGACGTTTTGGGCCAGATATTGTAGCAACGCCAATGATTTGGGGCGGAGGTGAATCACTTCGCCGTCGGGCCGGCTAAGCTCGGCACGCGACAGATCAACCTCGAAGCCGGCAAAGCGAAGCACGACCCGCCACCTCGGCCTTATGGGCCAATCAGGGCCACTGCTACTGCTGCTGCTCGTTATGGGGGTATCAGAAAAATTTCAGAAAGTCTCCGTGGAATTTTCAAGACGCACGCGCGGCGACCGTGAAATCCTTGATAAAGTATTAAGAAAGAGCGGTCAGCCGCTGGGGGAGAGTCCATTGCCACTGCGCGCAAGCGCGGGTTGCGGCAGAGGGCGTTTCCGTAATGCAGGTAGTGCATTGGGAACGTTGGCGGATTCGCGCGAGTCCATTTCCATAGCTGTGTATGATCGCCGACCTAGCGTGGCGCTTATGCGCTGCCCCCCGGTCCGCATATCCGCGCTCTCAGTGATGCCGGCGCGGGCGGTGCCTGCATGATCCGGGTCGCCGCCGACCGGAAATGGGTGAAGCGCGCCGATCGTCTCGCGACGCGGACGATCGCGTGTGTGCTGTCCTACCTGATCGGCGTCTGGCCGCTGATGGCCCAGCCCAACGTGATCGTTCCGGACGGGCGCACGCAGACCCAACTCCAGACATCCGGCGCCGTCACCAACATCACCACTTCGACCGTCTCGGGGCCGAACGGCTTCAATTCGTTTTCAAAATTCGGGGTCGGTTCTGGCAATACCGTTAACCTGCAACTGCCGAGCGGCACCCAGAACCTGATCAATCTCGTGCGCGACGCGCCGGCCTATGTGAACGGCACGCTCAACGCCTACAAGGACGGCCGCATCGGCGGCAACGTCTACTTCGCCGATCCGTACGGCTTCGTCGTCGGACGGTCGGGCGTCGTGAACGTCGGCAGCCTCAACGTGTCGACTCCGACGCGCGAATTCGTCGACGGCGTGATCAGCCCGAGCGGGCAGATCAACCAGGGCGCCGTCAACAACCTGTTGGCCGGCACGGTGCCGATCTCGCCCGACGGCAACATCCGCATCCGCGGCCGCGTCAATGCCGTCGACGCCGTGCGGCTCACCGGCCAGAACGTCTTCGTCGGCGGCAACGCGCGCGACGCCGCCAATCGCGAGCACGCCGTCAAGTTTGCGTCGACGGTCAATTCGCGCGGCCTGCGCAGCGCCAACGGCATCGTCGTCCGCAACGGCTCGATCCAGATCGTCGCCGCGAACGACGCCAAGGTGAACGGCCGGCTCCGGGCGCGCCATGGCGGAAAGATCAGCGTCGCCGCCGGCCGCGACGTTTCGATCGGATCGAAGGCACGCGTTTCGGCCGACAACAGGAACGGGCCGGGCGGGGCGGTCAACGTCACCGCCGACCGCGATATCGTCGTCTCAGGTTATGGCGTCCTCTCGGCCAAGAGCCTCAACGGCGACGCGGGCACGGTCCGGGTCATCGCCGGGCGCTCGCTGACGGTGGAAGCCGGCGCGCTGTTCGACGCCAGCTCGGCGCAAGGCAATGCCGGCCTCGTCGAACTGAGCTCGTTCGGCACGTTCCAACTCGCGCAAGGCTTCAAGGTCAATGTCGACGCGCCGAACGGCCGCGCCGGCACCCTGCTGGTCGATCCGCCCGATTACGTGATCGGCGACAGCGGCAGCGTCACGATGAACAACGCCGCCGTTGCGGCGCTTGTGAGCGCGGAGAGCAGCGGAACGCTGGTGCTGGATGCCGGCCAGTTCACGCTCAACAGCGACGGCGTGATCGACACCCGCAAGGGCTCGACCGCGATCAACCTCGTCATCAACGCGACCGGCTCGATCACCATCGACGGGGTGATCGACGCGCGCTCCTATGCCGGCGCCCGGATTGCTTCGCTCCTTGTCGACGCCGCGACAACGACCCACTCGACGGCCAACTCCGGCGCCGTCACGCTGAATTCGACGGGCGGCAGCATCACCATCTCGAGTACCGGCAAGATCTTCGCCGAAGCCAACAACACGACGGGAGTGGGCGCGACCACCTATACCGGCGGCGCGGTGGTCCTGGCCTCGAGCAGGAACGACACGAGCCCGATCGGCATCACGCCCACCAATGCCGTCGCGACGATCTCGATCGCCGGCGAGATTTCCGGCGACTCCATCACGGCGACGTCGAACGCGACCGCGGTGACGTCCTACAGCAGCTCCGCTGGCGCCATGGCGACTTTCGTGGCCGGCTTGTTGGTCGGCGCTCTCGCCGGAGTGAACGGCGGGTACGTCAAATCGGAAGCCACGTCCAAGGTCACCCTGGAAACCACGGCGGACCTGCACGCAGCCGGCGCCGTCAAGCTTGCATCGATGGGCTCGGAAACCGCCGAAGACCCGGTCATCGCCGTCGACGGCGTTCTGCAGAACTCGGTGAGCGCGGGCGTCGTCGTCGGCATCGTCAACGCCGACGTCCAGACCGAGATCAAATCGGGCGCGAAGGTCGCGAGCGGCAATCTGTCCGTGCTGGCGGGCAACGACTCGACGCTGAAGGTGAGCGCCGTCGTGTTCTCGACCAGCACGTCGACCGGCGGCACCTTCGCCTACTCGACCGGCACCGTGAACACCAAGGCGCTGATCGACCCCGGCGCCAGCATCTCCAAGGTCGGCGACATCACGGTCGCCGCTCAGAACCAGGCCTTCTATTCCACGTCGGCCACGACGCTCGCGGGCGGCACCGGCACGGCGGCGGCCTCGGTCGCATACAGCGACGTCAAGAACAACGCCGTCGCGAACCTCGGCGCCGGCATCGCGCAAGCCGCCGGGGCGGGCGCGATCAGCGTCTATTCCGGCAACAGCATCACCAACAACGCAGTTCAGGCGTCGAGCACGGTCGGCAGCCCCTATCTGCTGCAGGGTATGTCCGACATCGTCGGCAGCGGCGGTGTCCTGTCGCTGTTCGCCCCGTCCGGATTGTTCGACTCGACGTCGCTCAAGGATTCGACCGACGCGCAAGGTACGACCCAGGTCTCCCGCGGCGGCTTCACGCTGTCGCTGAGCCGTCCCGTGTTCTCCTCGAGCGCCTCGATCGCCGCGGTGGCGCCGGACGGCTCCGGCGCGATGGTGGCCTCCGGCTCCGGCCCGAATATTACCGCGTCCGGTAATGTCGGCATCATCAGCCTGCTCTCCGACACCGGCGTGCGCGGCGACGCCGCGACCTCGATCCAGTCGACGCAGGCCGGGACCTCGTCGGATCCGTCGACGACCAAGGGCATCTCGATGGCGGTCGCCGTCACCGAGATCACCGAGTCCTCCAACGCGTATATCGGCTCGGGCGTGACGCTCAGCGCGGCGCGCATCGGGCTGACCGCGCAGACGACGCTGCCGATCACCAACACCTGGCTCAATTTCACGCACTTCAAGGACGTGACGCAGGAGCTCTCTGACCTGCTGTCGCACGCCAACGGCGATCTCGGCATCGTCAACAACATCCTGACGACCTACGCCAACGCGACCGCGGACAGCCAGTCGTTCGGGTTCTCCGGCTCGGTCAACTATTTCGACGTCAAGAACAACACGGTCGCCTGGGTCGGCAGCGGCGCAAACCTGACGACGACGGCCGCTACCGGCTGCGCGACCACGACGGCGTGCTGGAGCTCCGCGCTCACTTTGACGGCGCCGAATATCGATCTCACCTCGATCGGCGCGAACTCGTCCTACAACTGGGGCCACGACGTCGAAATCACGGCCGGCACGACGACCCAGTCGATCGACATGGGCGGCAATTTCAGCTGGCTCACCTTCTTCGGAACGAACTCGCAGTCGAACCCGAACAACGCCCCGGGGAAATCGATCGGCGGCTCGGCGAACGTCAATATCTTCGAGACCAATACCGTCGCCGGCATCGGCGCCGGCGCGGTCGTCACGACCGGCGGCACCCTCGACGTCTCGGCGAAGACCAGCGACCTGATCTACGCGGTGTCCCCGACCTCCGGCAAAGGTTCCGGCCTCGGGCTGAACGGCATCGCCTCGGTCCTTCAACTCGAGAACAATACGTCCGCGTCGATCAGCAAGGACGCGCGCGTCACCGCCGGCTCCGTCAGCGTGGACGCCGAGCAGGACATCTCGTCGTTCGATGTCGGCGGCGCAGTCGGCTACAGCAAGGCAAGCGGCTTCGGCATCGTCGTCGCGCTCGCCTCGATGACTGCCAGCACGTCGGCCTTCATCGGCGGCAATACGTCGGCGCTGGTTGGAACGGGCCTGACCGCGGACGATTCCGGCCAGACCGGCACGGGCGGATTCGTCAGCGCGCTCAACACCAGCGTCGCGGCGCTGTCAGTCGGCCGGTTGACGACCGTCGCGGTCGCCGCCGAAGGCAGCAACAACACGCCGGACCCGGCCGCGCCCGACAATCCGCAGACGAAGCCGGATGACGCCAGCTTCATGGACAAGGTGACCGGGTTCTTCAAGACGAAGGGCACCAGCATCCTCAATAATATCAAGGGCGCTTACAACGGGCTCACCCAGAGCGTCTCGGGTCCGGTGGCCGGCGGTAACTCGACCGCGGGCGCCGGAAGCGCGGCCGTCGACCTGACCAACATCGACACGTCGGCAACGGTCACCAGCGCGACGCTGAAGGATGGCACGGGCGGCAATAATTCGGTTTCCGTCCAGGCGCTCAACAACACGATCATCGATACGGCGAGCGGCGCCGCCGCGCTCGCGAAGGGCGCCCCCGGCACGTCCAATACTGTCGGCATCGCCGGCGCGGTTGCGGTCACGATCAGCAGCGACATGACCGTCGCGAACATCGTGCAGTCGAGCGTGACGGCGCAGAACGTCGCCGTGCAGGCGCTGGCCGGCGGCGAGAGCACGACCCTGGGCCTGGCAATCTCCCTGACCACCAGTTCGGGCAATTCCGACCAGGCCTCGGCCTCGGTGTCGATTGCCATGGTCAACAGCGGCGTCCAGGCCGGGATCGACACGTCCACGATCGGGCAGACGACCGGCTGGTCGGCCGGCGCCGTCTCGATCATCGCCGATCAGAAGACCAATATCGGTATCGGCGCCGGGTCGCTCTACGGCGGTTTCGGGTCGGGCGACAGCAACGGTCTCGGCGTGTCGCTCACTTACGCGGTGATCGGCGATCCCTCGAGCGGCTCCGCTGTGTCCGCCATCCTGTCCGGCTCGAAGGTTTCCAGCGTCGCCAGCCTCACCGTCGAGGCGCTCGACAGCGCCCGGATCGCCTCGGGCGCCGCGGTCGCGGGCGGCGGCGCCAATTCCAACGGCTTCTCGGGGTCGGTGGTCGTCAACACGATCAATCCGACGATCGTCGCGGAAATCACCACCACGCCCGGCACGGGAAGTGCCGTCGCCGGCGGCATCACGGTGAACGGCGATGTCATCGTCTCGGCGACCGGCGGCACCAATTCGACGCTGGACACGATCATCTCGAACGCGGCGATCGCCGCGAACGGCCTGTCGGCGCCGACCAGCGACTCCGGCGTCGACTTCAGCGGCGCGGCGGTGTCGCCGAGCAGCGCGACGGGCGCTGCCATCATCGCGGTCGCCGGCGCGGTCGGCTTCGGCAAGACCAATATCGGCATTTCGGTGGTCGCCAACCAGATCGGAACGCGGCACGAGGCGCTGGTCGACGGCGGGTCGGTGACGTCGACCGGCGGCGTGGTCAGCGTGCTGGCGCGCGACGACTCCGAGATCATCGGCATTGCCATCGGCGTCGGCGCCAGCAACTCGAGCAGCGGCGTCGCGGGCAACGGCTCGGTCGCCTACAACGCCATCAACAATGACGTCATCGCGCAGATCGGGCACGGCACCAACGCCTCCGACACGGCGGGCGTCGCCGCCGCCACCGTCGATGCCGCTGCCGTATCCGTGGTCGCGACGGATAGCGCCAAGATCCGCGGCGCCGCCGGCGCGATTTCGCTCAACCTCAGCGGCGGCAATGCCGTCGGTCTGTCCGGCGCGGTCAACCAGATCTCGACTTATGTCTCCGCCGCGATCGCGGGCGGCCACGTCACGGCCGACAATACGCTCACCGATAACAGCACGCTGATCACCGGCAATCTGCAGACCGGCTCCGTGCTGGTGTCCGGCAGTTCCACCGCCGACATTATTGGTGTGGCTGTCGGCGTGGCGGTCTCCGTCGGCAACAGCCAGCCCAATCCGCCGACGCCGAGCCAGAATTTCGCCTCGCTCGTCTCGGCCCTGAAGCCCGCCAATCCGTCGTCGCTGACCGGCGGCGGGTTCGGGGGCGTGCGGCCGCCGACGCCGCCTCCGGCGCCGCCGGCCTCGCCGTCGCCGCCGTCGACCGGCATGTCCGGCGCCGGTTCGCTGGTGCTCAGCACGGAATCGACGAGCGTCTACTCGTCGATCGACAAGGGCGCCAACGGCTATAACGGCTCGATCGCCGCGAACGACAACGTGCTGGTGCTCGCCACCAACGTCGACTCCATTTCGGCGTATTCCGGCGCGCTCAGCGCCGCGATCAACGCCGGCAAGGGCCTCGGCGCCTCGGTCGTCGTGAATACGATCAACGGCACGACCAGCGCCGCCGCCGACAACAGCACCATCGACGCGCACGCCCTCGGCAATGCCGCGACGATCGGTAATGGCAAGCTCGCGAATTCGGTCGACCCGTCCTCGTCGGTGACGCCGGCGAGCGATCCGAGCCTGACGCAGGGCACGCAATCGATCAACGGCATCGCCGTCGTCGCGCGGTCGGAGCAGAGCGCCAACACCGTCAGCGCCGTGCTGAGCGCCAGCAGCAGCGGTCTTGCCATCTCGGCGGATGCCGTCACCAATATCATGGGCGGCACGACGAACGCCGAGGCGAAGTCGGCGAGCCTCAACACCAACCTGACCAGCGGGCAGACCTCCGCCGTGCAGGTCACCGCGTCGAGCGCGTCCTTCGCCAACAACCTCGATCTCGGCATCGCCGATTCCGGCTCGGGAAATTCCGGCACCATCGTCCTCATCATCAACACGATGAACCGGACGACCACGGCGGCCATCGACAACACCAATATCGGTTCGAGCGCGGTCCCCGCCGGTCAGGTCGGCGTCTATGCCAATGCGTTCCAGGGTACGGCGGGCGAGGCGATCGGCGCCGCCGGCGCGGGCGGCAGCGGCGCGATCACAGGCTCCGCGCTGACCAACCTGTTCCAGTCGACGACGACCGCCACCTACCAGCACGGCACCGTCTACGCGAGCGGCCTGTCGGTGCAGGCCGACGGGCTCAACGGCTTTTTCGCCGCGGTCGGCGGCGCTTCGGTCGGCGGCACGGCCGGCATCGGCGCGACCGTGCTGGTCGCGACCAGCAGCAACACGGTCGACGCGCAGGTCGGCGCCACGGATACGGCGACCGCTGTCACGCTGCACCTGACTGGCCCTCTCACGGTCGAGGCCAGCAACCAGACGCGCGCGACGAGCTACGTGATCGTCGGCGCGGCGGGCGGCAGCGCCGGTATCGGCGCGCAGTTCTCCGGCATTATCCTCACCAATAATGTCGACGCCGAGCTCGATCACGCGAGCCTGACCAACAATTCCGGCAACTCCCTGAACGGCAACGTAACGGTTCAGGCGCAGGAGACCGACTCCATCAACCCGACCGTCGGCGGCCTGGCCATCGGCGGCAGCGCCGGTGTCGGCGCGGCGGTCAACCTCGTCATCCTCAAGAGCAGCACCGCGGCGCTGATTTCGGGCGGCACGATCACCACGACAGGCGACGTCCTGGTGAAATCGAACAGCGTCCGCGACGTCAGCCCGATCACCGTCTCGGCCGGCCTCGGCGGATCGGCGGGCCTTGCCGGCACCGTCGGCGTCGTACTGATCGGCTCGGCCGCGAACAGCGACGAGATGGGCGTGCTGAATTCCGGCAGCGGCACGCTCGACAATGCCGGCTCCGCATCCGGCACGAATGTGACCGGGCAGGCGACCGGCACCGGCACTGACGGCATTTCCGCGCAGATCGTCGGCGCCAGCGTCACGGCGCGGACGATCACCGTCAATGCCGACTCGAAGGTCGGCGTGCTTAACATCGTCGGCGCGCTCGGCGTCGGCCTCAGCGGCGGGTTCGGCGCGGCGGTCGGCTTCACCGAAATCGATCAGAAGGTCCACGCGACGACGAGCGGCGGTTCGCTCACGGCCGGCCTGATCTCGGTCGGCGCTTCGGCCGGCGACGACGGCAGCCGCGCGGCCGCGAATACGTGGTCGGGGGCGGGCGGCGGCGGCCTCTACGTCGGCCTGGGCGCGGCGGTGGCGGAATCCTTCATCAACAACGACGTCCACGCCACCCTCGGCTCGACCACCGATGGCGGTACGAACAGCGCGACCGCGACCGTCGCGGTTCTGGCGCAGGACAATTCGAGCATCGCCTCGCACTCCATCGGCTTCGGCGGGGGCATCGCCGCGGTCGGCATCTCGATCGCGAATGCCGAGAAGACGAGCACGGTCGCCGCCGACATCGCCAGCAGCACGCAGGTGACCAACGTGCTCGGCGTCATGGTGACGGCCAGCGTTGGCGGGCTCGGCATCACGACCGAGTCCGTTGCCGGCGGCGCCGGCATCGTCTCCGGCGCTGGCGCGTCCGCCACGTCCAAGGATTCGGACACGGTGACGGCCGAAGTCGGCAGCAGCGCCCACATTTCGGCGTCGAACGGCGTGCTGGTCTACGCGGCGGCGACGCCGAACGTCGATGCCAGCTCCGCGGGTGTCTCGGTCGGCGCGGTCGGCCTTGGCGCTTCGGTGGCGATCGCGACCGTTGGCCTCACCGTCACCGCCGACGTCGGCAACAGCACGCAATTCACCGGCGGCCCGCTGACCGTCAGCGCTGCGGCCCTTGTCCCGCTCAACAACCGCAGCGCCGATGCCGAAGCCTTGGCCGGCGGCGGCGGCGCCTTGCTCGGCGCCCAAGGCAGCTACGCCGGAGCCAACAACACCTCGACCGTGATGGCCTACGGCGGCACGAACGTGACGCTGCCGAACGCCAACGTCACGATCTCCGCGCAGAACGACTCGAGCCAGACCGCCAACGCGCTCGGCATCGCCGTCGGCTGGGTCGGAGTCGGCGCGACCGTCACCGACGCCAGTTCGAACGCGACGACCCAGGCCTATCTCGACACCGGCGCGGTGACCTCGGCGTCCAACACCGGCGCGCTGGCGATCACGGCGACGGGCAACGACACCAACAACGCCAAGTCGACGGCGGGTTCGGGCGGCGTCTATGCCGGCGCGGCGGCGATCTCGACGACCGAAACCACGAGCACGATGTCGGCCACGCTGAAGGGCAACGGCTCGCAGAACACGTTGTACTTCGCCGGCATCGGCGTCACCGCAACTCACGTTGGCACTTATTCAGCCGACGGCGACGCCTTCCAGGCCTCCGCCATCGGCGCGAGCGGCGGCAGCGCCACCAACACCGTCTGGTCGCACGTCACCGCCGAGGTCGGCACCAACCTGATCATCAATTCGGCCGCGAACGACATGAACGTCATCGCGTCCGACACGGTCAACCAGACCGCCGGCGGGGCGCGCGCAGGCTCGGGCGGCGTGGCAGCGGGCGCGGCGACCTTGAGCAGCACCACGGTCACGCAGATCATCGACACCAAGGTCGATTCCGGCACCATCTTCAGCCTGAACGACGACCCCTCGACCTCGATCGCCAAGATCAACATCGAGGGCTACGCGACGCTGAACACGACGGACACGGTCAGCCTGACGGCCGGCGGCTTGTTCGCCGGCGGCGGCGCCAGATCGACGATGAACGAGACGGCGACGATCACCGTGCAGGTCGACGCGACCGAATTGTTCAGCGCCGGCAACATCGACATCGGCTCGGCGGCCGTGCTGAACGCCGCCAATAACGCGAACGCCAACCTCTACGGCTTCGTTACGGGCGCCGGCGCAAGCACCGACTCCAGTCTGACGGCGACGCAGAACGTCAATATCGGCTCGACCCGCGTCGAGGGCTGGGGCCTCATCAATATCTACGCGGGCCAGAGCGGCGACGGCAGCCGCTACAGCACGGTGCACGCCAACGGCACCACCGTCGTCTACAACCAGGCCTTCATCCCGATCACCGCGCAGTACCGCGGCGCGGCAGAAGCCTACGACAATACGACGCTGACGCTCGGCGCCGGCTCGCTGATCCTCGGCGCCAACAACATCTTCATCGGCGCGACGCAGGGGTCGGTCGCGGCCGCCGGCAAGGGCACGAATTACAATCCCTATCTCGAGCTGTTCAGCACCGAGAACCACGACGATCACAGCGACTCCAACGGCTCCGGCGGCGTCGTGATCAACGGCACGGTGATGGCCGGCATCCACAATCAGGAAATCATCACCATCGGGCTCAACGGCGCGGTGCAGCTCGCCTCGGGCGGCTCGCCTTACGCGCTCGGCCTCGAGTTCGTCTCCGATCCGAGCCAATTCAACCCGGTGATGAGCTACAATCACCAGAAGATCCAGTACACGATCACCGGCGGCTTCAGCCCGTACCAGCAGGTCCTGACGCAGATCGCCGGTCTCAGCGGCCTGACCACGACGCAGGTCGACGCGGCGATCACGAGCAACACGCAGATCACGGCGCTCAACGACGACGCCGACGGCACCAAGCAGCGGCAGATCAACACGGCCGTGCAGCAGGCGCCGTTCGCCTCGCACGGCTCGGGCCAGGTCTACACGTTCGGCAATATCCTCGTGTCCGCCGGCAACGTCTCGATCCTCGCCAAGTCGATCAGTGGCACGAACGGTCAGGTCTACGCGCGCGATTCAGTTGAGATCGGTGTCGAGAACCAGGGTCTCAGCTTCCTCGATCTGCACAAGCTGATCGTGACGAGCGTCGCCGGCGGCCACATGAACTTCACCGGCAGCGCCGCGAGCTCGACGTCAACCGGCGTCACCTTCCATTCCGACCTGACCGGCTCGGCGCCGCTGATCGTGCTCAATGCCAGCTATAACCGCAAGGATCCGAACACCGGGCAGGGTGTCGATCTCAACGGCCAGCCGCTGGTCACCACGCCCGACATCTATTTCGACGGCGAGGTCACGAACCTCAGCGGCCTGCTCAGCATCACCAATCAACTCGGCAGCGTGGTCGCCACCCAGAGCATGAGCGTCCTGACCATGGAGATGTCCGTGCCGAACGGCGCGTTCACCTTCAACGGCGGCGCCGGCACGATATATAATTTCCCGAGCGACGTCGCCGCACAGTGGGCGGGTGTCGAGTACCGGCCGACCGACACGCTGACCGCCGTCGAGGCGGCCGCGACCTGGCTCGGCACCTACGGCAACGCGTATCTCGGCGGTGACGGCAATTACCATCCGTACGCCTACTACTACAGCAACAGCGGCACGACGTTCGTCTCGGCGCCGGTCACCGGCTACTCGAATCCCAATACGATCTTCACGGCGCGCCTGCTGAGTCTCGCCTACAACGGCGGCAATCTGTATTCGGCGATCTTCCTGCCGATGAACGGCTTCTCCACGAATACGTCGGCCGAGACCACGACGACGGCGCAGAAAGAGGGCACGAGCACGTCGAACGTCACGCTCGCCGGATGGCAGCGGCACGACTATGAAGACCAGGCCTACGGCGATGGCGGCCACGGCGGCCCGTTCAACTGCTCGGGTTGCAACAACTACTTCCAGGTCATCGCGATCCAAGACGCCGCGGTGCAGCCGAAGACGGCGACCACCGGTAGCGCTCAGGCCTCGACGATCTCCATCGGCAAGGCGGTGATCCTGTCGGCCGGCGTCATCAACATCAACGGGGCGCTGGCCGTCGGCCAGAGCAGCAACTTCTCGGCGAATATCGGCACGAACGCGCTGAACGCCATCAACGCGATCAAGGGCGATACCACCGCATTGGCCGACGCCAAGACGGCCGCCGCCGCGGGCCACTATGTCGATATCACCGGCGACATCACCGCCAATGGCAGCGACGTCAGGGTTGGCGCCCAATACAACGCGCTGACAGACCAGATACTGCTCAGCAGCGTCGTGCAGGGCACCGGCGGCTACGTCTACCTCAACGGCAAGATCATCAGCACGTCGACGAGCGGCAGTTCGCAGGGGCAGATCAACGTCAACGGCGGCGCCGGCACCGTCACCATCAACAACTCGACCGGTGTCGATCTCGTCACCAACACGATCAATACGGGCGTGACCGCCGCAAGCGTCGTCGAGATCGTCGATCAGCTCAAGCAGAAGACGACGTGGTACGTCTACAACGCCGGCGCCTCGGCCGGAAACCAGGTCACGACCTACGAAGCGAACGGCGTCAACAATAGTGGCTACCAGACTGCGGCGGTGACCGGTCACAGCGGTCCGTCGGGCCTGGCCTACAATCCGCTTGCGAACCAGTACTATCAATGGATCGACACCACGACGCTGACACGGCCTGTCTCGAACGATAGCAATGCCTATGGCTGGGTGTTCAGCGGCGTGTCGGCGAACTCGCCGGTCTATCCATACACGCGCACGACGAGCCTGGTGTCGAACGTCCAGCAGGTCGCGAACAACGCGCCGACCGGCCAGCTCCAGACCGCGAACTTCCAGGAAGTCCTGACGGCGACCGGAAGTTCTCATGAGCACGATATCGACACGTCGAACCCCACCCGGTGCTGCGGCACCGACTTCAACGGGACATGGCATCAGGAAATCTATGACACTCTGACGCTGACGATGACCAACACCGTCAAGGCGTCCTACGCGATCGGCATCTCGTTCAACGGCGGCGGCGCATCGACCGTCAACGTCGCGTCGAACTCGAACATCGTCCTCAACGGCCCGATCAACAACTTGCAGGGCACGACCACGGTCACGGCGTCCGGCGTCAATTCGCTCGGCAATCCGTCGTCGATCACCGTGGCGGCGAGCGCCAATAACGCACTCGTCTCCGGCACGGCCGTGACGCTGACGGCGCCGGGCGGCATCGGCGTCAAGACCACGCCGGTTCCGGTCCAGGTCTATGGTGGCGCGCTGACCGCCGATTCGACCGACAGCGACATCGCGATCGCGGCGACCGGCCCGCTGGTCATCAACCACGTCAAGGTCGCCACGACCCATAGCAACGCCACGACCGGCAAACCGGAGCCGCTGGGCAGCGTCTATCTCTCGGCGACGGGCGACATCAATTCGGCGACGGCATTCAACGCCAACACCCCGATCGTCGTCGGCAAGTCGGTCGAGATCGACTCGTCCGGCGGCGCGGTCGGCGCGGTCTCCGGCGTCGACAGCAATGGATTGGCGGTCCTCAACAACATCAACCCGCTGGTCGTGCAGGCGTGGGCGACGACGCTGGACACCGGCACGACGGATGGCGGCCTCATCAACAGCACGTCGTCGACCGGCGCTTACTTCCTGCAGCCGAACGCCGACGTGCGGATCGGCGCGATCGCGTCGAACGGCCCGGTGTTCCTCGAGGCGCTCAATGGCAGCATCCGCAACGGCCAGACGGCTGGCGGCCTGACGGCCGAGCAGCAGCAGTATCTCGAGAGCGTGTGGACCAGCCTCGAACTGGTCAACGGCTCGGGCGGTGCCTCGATTGCCAGCTACCAGTCGATGATCAGCGCCGCATATAGAGACTACTGGCAGCTCCGCAATCTCGCCTTCGCCGACGGCGTCACGTACGGCATCAGCGCGCTAGGCACGAGAGCCATCGGCGCGCAACTCATCGCCTCGGGCGCGCTCGCCGCTGGCACTGACCTTACGAATCCATCGACGGCGACGCAGTCCGCCATCCAGACCGAGGCGACCAACCGCCTCATGAAGGACCAGTACCTGCTCGGCCTGAAGACCGCAGCCCAGCTCGGCGTGCCGCTCGATACGCTGTTCGGCACTGCGGCAGGGCAGACCGGCCAGTTCCAGGCGGCGGTCATGACGTCGGCCTTGAACTCGGCCCTGACGACCTTCGACTCCGGCTTCAGCTACGTCCTGCCGACGAATTCGGCTCTCTATACGAGCCTGACGTCCGGCTCGCAGTGGTCGCTCGACCAGTTGCGCTACACCGTCAGCGCCAGCGCCAACCCGGCGAACGGCGTGCCGCCGCCGTCGATCGCCAGCCTGCCGCTCAACGTCAGCGGCCGCCAGGTGATGCTGTACGCGCCCAATGGATCGATCGGCAGCCTGGCCGCGCCGGAGACTTTCTCCTTCACCAGCGCCAGCGCCTCCAACCTGACGGCGGCGCAGAAGGGCCTCTTGTCGTCCGCAGGCCCGGGCCAGTTGACGGTGGTGTCGACCACCGATCCGAACACCGGCATCATTACTTACGTCGTCGAGGTGTCGCAGCAGAGCCTGGTCATCGTCAGCCCGCTCGGCCCGGTCTCGGCCAAGGCACTCGACCAGATCTATCTGGGCAGCGCCTCGGACATGCTGCTCGGCGGCATTCCGACCGCGACGTTCGGCCCCATCACTTCGGCGCAGTCCCTCGGCCTGCAGACGACGGCCGCCAACGGCGGCAGCGTCCGCCTCGACGCGGTCGGCAGCATCCTCGGCGGCGTCTCCGGACAGGTCGCCATCTCCGGCAACATCGCCAACCTGACGCTGATCGCCGAAACCGGCCGCATCGGCACGGCGCCCGCGGCCGGCGCCGATCCCGCCACGAACCCGAATGCGCTCCTGCTGGCGCTGCTGACGCTGCCCGGCGGCTCAGTCGGCCCGCTCGATCAGGCCGTGGCCGCGCAGGGCATCTACCTGCGCCAGACATCCGGCGATCTCATCCTCGGCAACATCACGTCGGGGCAGGGCTCGTCGCCGATCCAGTTCGCGGCCTCCGGCAGCATCTACGCGGAGTCGCAGTTCACGGACCGCACCGTCATCCACCTTGCGGGCTCCGCGCTCGACGTCCGCGCCGGCGCCGCCGTCGGGTTCAATGGCGGCACCTTGCAGCCGCTGCAGGTCAAGATAACGGGCGCGATCACCGGCACGGCGGCCGGCGACATGACGATCCTGAGCCCGGCGAGCAATATGGTCGCGGGCGCGTCGGGCACCTACGGCGTCCTCACCTCGGGTGGCGCCATGACGCTCGACACGGTGGCGGGCGCAATCGCCATCAATGCCGACGTGACCAGCAGCGGCCTCATGCAGCTCCTCGCCAACGGCGCGATCACCTTCGCCGACGGCACCAGCGCGGACCCGGTGGTGGCCAAGAGCACGGGCGGGGCGATCACGCTCGCGTCGGCGACCCTGACCATGGGGGCTTACTCGGTGCTGGACGCCGCCGGCATCCTGTCGGTCGTGACGACCGGCAACGCCACCCTCGGCCAGCTCAAGTCGGCGGCCTCCTTTGCCGCCGCGGGTAACGGCCCCTCGATCGATATCGGCGCCGGCGGTGTGGCGGCGGGCGCCATCCTGAGCAACGGCGACGGACAGACCAACATCGTGACGACGGGCGCCGCCGCCCGCGTCGCGCTGAGCGGCAGCGCCGGCATCGGCACGTCGTCCGCCCGCATCGGCATCTCCGCGCCCTTCCTCAGCGCGACCGCGGCGGCGGGCGGCATCTATCTCAACGCGGTTGCCGACCTTCATGCGACGCTGTTGTCGGCGGTGGGCGGCAATGTCGGCATCCTCGGCAGCGGCGCCCTGACGCTCGACAGCGTGATCGCCGGCACCGCCGCCACCGCGGCCGGCACCTTCGGCGCGGACGCGGCCGGTCCGCTCGTCATCGGCACGGCGACGAGCACCGGCACGCAGACGATCCATTCGGGCCAGAGCGTTACGTTCACGACCCTGACCGCCACGGGGATCACCGGCGACGTCGGTGACATCGGCGTGACGGCGGACGCCGGCCTGATCCAGGGCGCGACGGTTGCCGCGCACGGCTCGGCTTCGCTCGCCGCCGCGACGACCAACAAGGGGACCTCGGTCACCGGCACGACCGGTTCGGTGACGCTGACCGGCGCCGGCCTGATCGACTGGACGACCATCGTGGCCGGCACGACCGTCAGCGTGCGCTCGACGGGCGATAACGTGAACTTCAACACCGCGACCAGCGGCGGGACGCAGACGGTCCGCGCGGCGAACAACGTCACCTTCAACCAAATCACGACGAACGGCATCGTCGGTGACGCGGGCGACGTTGGTGTCACCGCCGACACCGGCCTCATCCAAGGCACGACGGTGGCGGTGCACGGCTCGGCCTCGCTCGCCGCCGCGACCACCAACAAGGGAACTTCGGTCACGGGCACGACCGGATCGGTGACGTTGACCGGCGCCGGCCTGATCGATTGGACGACCATCGCCGCCGGCACGACCGTCAGCGCGCGATCGACGGGCGATAACGTGAATTTCGACACCGCGACCAGCGGCGGCACGCAGACGGTCCGCGCGGTGAACAACGTCACCTTCAACCAGATCACGACGAACGGCATCGCCGGCGACGTGGGCGATGTCAGCGTCATCGCCGATACCGGCCTGATCCAGGGCACGACGGTGGCGGCGCACGGCTCGGCTTCGCTCGCCGCCGCGACCACCAACAAGGGCACCTCGGTCACCGGCACGACCGGCTCGGTGACGCTAACCGGCGCCGGCTTGATCGACTGGACGACCATCGTGGCCGGCACGACCGTCAGCGTGCGCTCGACGGGCGACAACGTGAACTTCGACACCGCGACCAGCGGCGGCACGCAGACGATCCGCGCGGCCAACAACGTCACCTTCAACCAGATCACGACGAACGGCATCGCCGGCGACGTGGGCGACGTCGGCGTCACGGCCGATACCGGCCTGATCCAGGGCACGACGGTTGCCGCGCACGGTTCGGCTTCGCTCGCCGCCGCGACGACCAACAAGGGCACGACGCTAACGGCGGCCACCGGCTCGGCGACGCTGATCGCGGGCGGCCTCATCGACTGGACGACGATCGTCGCCGGCAAGACGATCGACGTTCACTCGACCGCAGCCGCCATCAATCTCGGCACCGCCACCAGCGGCGGCTCGCAGACCATCCACGCCGGCCAGAACGTCACCTTCGGTCAGTTGACGGCGACGGGCATTCCGGGCGATCTCGGCAATATCACTGTGACATCGGATCACGGATCGATCACCGGCAACACGGTCACCGCAAACGGCGACGCCTCGTTCAACGGCGGGAACGCCATCAACGTCACGGCGCTGACCGCCGGCTCGGCGACGCTGAGCACGCCGCATAACCTCACGCTCGGTCTCCTGAGCGTGTACCGGAACATGACGCTCGGCGCCGACATTATCGACGTGACGGCGCGGCAGTTGCCGTCGGTGCCGCCGGTGCCGCTGCACGTGACCGTGACCGGCTATCAGGGCGGCGTCGCAACCCGCGCCAACCTCACCATCGATCCGCCGCAGGTCGTCGTTGACCGGCTGAGCATCATGGACTCGACCATCGTCGTCGACTCCCCGTCGCTGACGATCAGCAGCGGCTACGTGCCCGGCCAGATGATGCTAACGACGCCGGCGGGACAGATCCTGCTCGACAACCGCAGCCCCGCGCCGGTGGGCGGAGTCAATCTGCAACTCTACGAGCCCGGCGGCGTCTTCACGATGCAGCAGATTGGCAGCGCCAATTTCAGCGACACCCAGGTCGTCTATTACGACGCGACGATCTCGTCGACGATCATCAACTATGGCGGCGGCAATTTCACTGGATCGAGCTTCGTCCGCGATTCCCTGCAGGACATGCGCAACGGCGACCTCCAGGACGTTTCCAAGCTGGACGTGAGCGTGTTGCGGGCGCTGTATTTCCAGGGAATGTTCGGCGAAGACCGATCACGCGGTCCGATCGAGGTCATCGGCGATGGCCCGGCCGTGAACATCGAAGGCCTGCTGGTCCCGGGGAATGGCCGCAAACGGCTGAAGAATATCCACAGAACCTCGACCGAAAAGCTGCACGGCACCGACTTCGCATCGCTGGCGTATGGTAAGTAGCATCATGCCACCCAGGCGGTCCGCGGAGCGGTGGCTATCTAACGATCGGGCCCGGTCATCAATGCGGTTTGTGCCACTGACGCTCGGCCTGGCGGTCGCGGCCTTGTTTATTGTGGAGGCGCACGGCCAGACCTCGCCGCAGGTCAATCCGGGAGTCATCAACCAGGACATCGAGCGGCAGCGGCAGCGATTCGAGCAGCAGGCAGCTCCCCCGAAGCAGCAGGGCCCCTCCGTGATCGGTCCGCAGCGCGCGCCCGCGATCAAGCTGCCCGGCGGCGGACAGACCTTCCTCCTGCGCAAGGTCGTCTTCGACAAGTCGAAGTTCATCAGCGACGAGGAACTCAAGGCGATCGCGGCAAAATATGTAGGCAAGCGGGTCGACATCGCGGCGCTCCAGAACATGGTCGCCGACGTCAACGCGATCTATGCCCAGCGCGGCATCGTCACCGCGATCGCGACGCTGCCGCCGCAGACCGCCGACAAGGGCGTGATCAAGGTCAAGTTGACCGAAGGCCGGCTGCAGAAATCGTCCGTCATCGGCAACAAGCAGACCTCGGAGACCTACATCCGCAGCAGCGTCGACCGGCCGGTCGGCGAGGTACTCGACGTTCCGCAGCTCAACCGCGACGTCGTCCGCTTCAACCGCACCAACGACGTTCAGCTGCGCGCGCTGCTGCAGCCGGGCACGGATTTCGGCCTGACCGACCTGCAACTCGCGGTGACAGAGCCGCCGGTCAACACGCTGCAGCTCTTCTTCGATAATCAGGGCGTCCAGACCACCGGCAAGAATGAGGGTGGCGTCTATTTCAAGCGGCATGGGATGTTCGGCATCGACGACCGGCTGACCTTTTACGGCGTCAAGTCGCAAGGCAACCTCAACGGCAACGTTGCCTTCAACATGCCGTTCAATCCCTGGGGCGGGCGCATCGGCGCAAGCTATACGCAGGGACGCATCAAGATCGTCCAGGGCCAGTTCGCCTCGCTCGATGTGACCGGCAAGTCGAACCAGGCCGCCGCGAACATTTCGCAGCCGTTCTATGTCGACGAGACCTGGCTGCTGCAGGCGACCGGCGCCTACGCCTACGGCAATTCCGAGAGCGATTTCGCCGCCGTGCCGGTCACCAACGACCGCTATTCGAAGGATACCGGCGGCCTCTCGATATCGGCGGTCGGCTCGAACTACAACGTCTCGCTCCTGCCGGTGTACAATTCGATCAACTGGCACGACAAGATCCTCGGCGGCGAGCGCAGCTTCAACACCTTCTCGGGCTCCGGCAACGGCGCGTTGCAATTGCCGGAGCAGTTTAGCTTCGTCGTTCTGGGCGGATGGCAATACACCTGGGAAGAGCTGCTGCCGGGCGATCAGCTGTTTACCGTCGGCGGGCCGACGACGGTGCGCGGCTATCCGACCAACACCGCCTCGGGCGACAGCGGCTACTATTTCAATCTCGAGATGCACCGGAACATGTCGGACCTGATCAAGGGCCTCGACATCTATGTCTTCACGGACAGCGGCGCGGTGTTCTCGACATCGCCAAAGGTGACGCAACTGGACTCGTCGGGCTTCGGCCTGTCATGGACGCCTTTCCTGCCGCTGACGCTCGAGGCGAGCATCGGCTTTCCGTGGCGGACGGTCGTCGCCGATCAAGAGCGTTATCAATTCTATGGCCGGGTCACTTTCCGGCCGTTGCTGTTATTCTCGGAACAGGGGGCCCCGGCGCCAAACCGGAAGGGCTCAAACGGAGGTTGAGATGAGTGCACCGCGTCTGTCCACTCGCGTCATGTTCACGGCCGCTCTAGTCGCCGCGGCCTTCGCCGCGAGCCAGGGGCCCGCCTTGAGCCAGGGAGGCAAAAAGGAGCAGCCGCCTCCGGCCGGCGCGCAGGGCGTGATGTCCAATGCCACCGCCAAGGTCGACGGCTTCCGCGCCGCGAGGTTCGGCATGAGCGAAGCCGAGGTGAAGAGCGCCATCGCTTCGGACTTTGGTATCAAGGGCAATGCCGTTCGCGAGCAGCCGAATTCCGGCGAGCGCACGAAGGCCCTGATGGTCAAGGTGCCGGACCTCCTGCCGGGTGGCGGCACGGCCGAGGTGTCATATATCTTCGGATATCACACCAAGAAGTTGATCCAGGTGTCGGTGTCGTGGTCCAAGGCGACGGACGAGAAGATGACGCCCGAGCAGTTGTTCTCGAATTCGAGCGTGCTGCGCGCGCATTTCCTGAGCGAAGGCTTCAGGCCCGAGACGATCGCCAGCAACATGCCGATCGGCGGCGGGCTGCTGATTTTCCGTGGCAGCGACGCCAAGGATCACACGACGATGCTGATCCTGCAGGGCACTTTCACCCAGGGCGAACATAACCAGCGCATCCTGACGCCGGCGAGCCTGCTGCTGTTCTACGTCGAGGACGCCAAGGCGCCGGACGTCTATCGCCTGCCGCCGGGATCGTTCTGAGTTCGCGACAGGGCCGGCGGTTGCTCGCGGAAGCCGCTGCCGGTGCTCGTCAATCGGCGGTTGCTCTTGACGCATGCGGGTGTAAAACGGGCCTGTCCGCGCATGCGAGGCAGATCTGCGGATTTCACTCCGCTAACGATGTCGGCTAAATCCGGCCCAAGGTCCCGGCCGGCAGGTTGACGCGTGGGCTATACCCCACCATCCTTACGTAAATTCCCGCCCGCAGCGGCCGTCTTGCGTTGTGAAGGCGGCAGCGGGGCGAACGTGACATCGCCTGCGATCCCCGCATGGCGTCGACGCGCCCCGCCTACCGGCTTCCAGGTGGTCGGGGGGATCATGGAAGCCTGCCGGAGAACTGGACAATGGCCGGCGCGCGCCCGGTGACCGACGAATGCCCGTGCAGCGGACATTGAACGCAGCCGCGACCAACCCGGCCCTGCGCGCCGCGCTTGCCGATTTCAGGCGGGCCTTCGCGAGCGTGACCGTCTTTTCGGCGGCGGTGAACCTGCTGATGCTCGCCGGCCCACTCTACATGCTGCAAATCTACGATCGCGTGCTGGCTAGCCACAGCGTGCCGACGCTCATCGCCCTGTCGGTGATGCTGGTCGTCGCCTACGGCTTCCAGGGCGTGCTGGACTTCATTCGAGGCCGGATCGTCGGCCGCGCCGCGATGGCGCTTGACTATCACCTCGATACGACGGTCCACAACGCGGTCGTCGAGCTGGGCGTGCAGTCGCGCATTGCCGGGGAGCCGCAGCAGCCGTTGCGCGACCTCGACCAGATCCGCGGCTTCCTGACCGGCAGCGGCGTCACGGCCATCGTCGACCTGCCCTGGGCGCCGGTGTTCCTTGCGCTTTGTTTTGCCATCCATTTCTGGCTCGGCGTCACCGCGCTCGCGGGCGCTACGATCCTGTTCGCGCTGGCGCTCCTGACCGAGCGGTCAAGCCGCGAGCCGACGCGCCTGATGGCCAAGCTCGCGGGCCAGCGTGCCGCGCTGATCGAGGCCGACCGGCGCAATGCCGAAACGATCGTCGCCATGGACATGGGCGAGGCGCTGGCGGCGCGCTGGTCGCGGAGCAATGCGGACTATCTCGGCGGCTTGCGCAAGGCTTCCGACGTCATCGGCTCCTTCGGCGGCCTGTCGCGCGTGCTGCGGCTGACGCTGCAATCGGCGATGCTCGGCGTCGGCGCCTATTTCGTGATCCGCCAGGAATTGTCGGCCGGCGCCATGATCGCCGCGTCCATCATGATGGGGCGCGCGCTCGCGCCTGTCGAAACGGTGATCGCCAACTGGCGCGGCTTCGTTTCGGCGCGTGACAGCTTCCGCCGCCTGTCCGCCACCCTTGGCCAGATCAAGACTCGCGGCGCGGCGACCGACCTGCCGCCGCCGCGCGCCAGCCTGGAGGTCCGCCGCCTCGGAGTCGCGCCGTTCGGCTCACCCGGCCTCACCGTGCGCGAGGTGTCATTCGGCCTGTCCGCCGGCGAGGCGCTCGGCATCATCGGCCCGAGCGGCGCCGGCAAGAGCTCGCTCGTCCGCGGGCTGATCGGCATCTGGAAGCCCGTCGCCGGCGAGGTGCTGCTCGATGGCGCGGCCCTGCATCAGTGGAGCAGGGCGTCGCTCGCGGACCGGATCGGCTTTCTCGGTCAGAGCGTCGAGTTGTTCGACGGCACGGTCGCCGCCAACATCGCGAGGATGGCGGCCGAGGTCGACTCGGCGGCGGTGCTGGCGGCGGCGAAAGCCGCGGGCGCGCACGACATGATCCTGCGTTTTCCGAACGGTTACGACACCCAGATCGGCGACGCCGGCGCCAGGCTGTCGGCCGGCCAGCGGCAGCGCATCGCGCTGGCGCGCGCGCTCTACCGCGATCCCTTCCTGATCGTGCTCGACGAGCCGAATTCCAATCTCGATTCCGAAGGCGACGCCGCGCTTCAGGCGGCGATCGAGGGCGCCAAGGCGCGCGGCGCGATCGTCGTCATGATCGCGCACCGGCCGTCGGCTTTGGTCGCCTGCGACAAGGTGCTGGTGCTGGCGAACGGTACGCAGCAGGCTTTCGGCGCGCGCGACGAGGTCATCCGCGCCTTCACCGCGCCGGCGCGCCCGGCCGCGATCGGCGCGCCGGTCCGGGTCGTGTGCGGGACGGAGACGGGCCAATGATGGCGCCGGCCGGGCGGAATCCTATGCGGGCCGTGCGCCGCCTCGAGATGGCGGGCTACGGCGTGCTTGCGCTGCTGTTCGGCGGCGCCGGCGTATGGGCCTCGACCGCGCATATCGCCGGCGCGGTCATCGCGCCCGGCAGCCTCGTCGTGCGGTCCAGCGTCAAGAAGGTGCAGCACCCGACCGGCGGCGTCGTCGCCGAGATCGACGTGCACGACGGCGACCGGGTGAAAGCAGGGCAAGTCGTGATCCGTCTCGACGACACGGTGGCGCGCGCCACCGTCGGCGTCGTCCAGGTTCAGCTCGATGAATTGCAGGCGCGTCTCGCGCGGCTCGTGGCCGAGCGCGACGACGACGATCATGTGGCCTTCCCGCCGGCTCTGCTCGCGCGCGAGAGCGATCCGCAGATCGCCGGCACGCTTGCCGGTGAGCGCAAGCTGTTCGAATCCCGCCGGCTGGCCAAGACCGGCCAGCGGGCACAGCTCGAGGAACGGATCGTCCAGTCGAACCAGGAAATTCTCGGTCTCGAGGCGCAGCAGGCGGCGAAAGAGCAGGAGATATCGCTGATCGATACCGAGCTGAAGGGCGTCAACGAGCTGTGGGAGAAGAACCTGGTCGCCATCAACCGCGTCATGCAGTTGCGGCGTGACCGGGCGCGGCTCTCGGGCGAGCGCGGGCAATACGTCGCCGAAATGGCGCGCGCCAAAGGCAAGATCAACGAGACCGGGCTTCAGATCATCCAGCTCGACAAGGATTTCCGCACCGAAGTGCTCAAGGACCTGCGCGACGCGCAAGGCAAGATCGCCGAGCTGACCGAGCGTCTGGTCGCGGCGCAGGACCAGCTCAAGCGCGTCAACATCGTCTCGCCCCAGGACGGCACCGTCGATCAGCTCTCCGTGCATACGGTCGGCGGCGTCATCGGCAACGGCGAAGTGCTGATGCAGATCGTCCCGCGCAACGACGAATTGATCGTCGAGGCGAAGGTCGAGCCGCGAGACATCGATCAGGTCACGCTCGGGGAGGACGCCGTGGTGCGCATCCTGGCGGGCGAGGGCCGCGTCAACCCCGACCTCACCGGCAAGGTCATCCTGGTCTCGGCCGACCTGAGCCACGACAAGGCGGCCGCCGGCACGCCCGAACGCAGCTACTATACTGTGCGGGTATCGCTGTCGCGCAGCGAACTGGAACGTCTCAACGGGCTGGCGCTGGTTCCCGGCATGCAGGCCGAGGTCTTCGTGCAGACTTATGCGCGCACGCCGTTGCAGTACATGATCAAGCCGCTGAGCGACCAGATGGCGCGCGTGTTCCGCGAGAGGTGATTGCGTCGCGGTTGCGCGGCGCGGCGGCGGCCTCGATTTTCCTCGATACGATCCGCCGCCTTTTGGTGTAAGTGCTTCGCTTGGCAGGCCCGGAATGGGCTGGTGGCGCCGAGGTAAGATATTGAAGTTAAACGATAAAAACGGTACGTCCGTAGACCGCCGGTTCAGCATTGCCCCGATGATGGACTGGACTGACCGTCACTGCCGGTTCTTCCACCGGCTGCTGACGCGCCGCGCGCTGCTCTATACCGAGATGCTGACGACCGGCGCCGTGCTGCACGGCGAGCGCACGCGACTCTTAGGGTTCGATCCGTTCGAGCACCCGGTCGCGCTGCAACTCGGCGGCAGCGATCCGGCGGCGCTGGCGCAATCGGCGCGCATCGGGGCCGACTTCGGTTATGTCGAGATCAATCTCAATTGCGGCTGTCCCTCTGACCGCGTGCAGGAAGGCCGCTTCGGTGCCTGCCTGATGGCGGAGCCGGCGCTGGTCGCCGACGGCGTCGCCGCGATGAAGGCGGCTGTCTCAATTCCCGTCACCGTCAAATGCCGCATCGGCATCGACGATCAGGACCCCGCCGAGACCTTGTTCGGCTTCGCCGCTCGCATGAAGGCGGCGGGCGCCGATGCGCTCATCGTGCACGCGCGCAAGGCCTGGCTGAAGGGTTTGTCGCCGAAGGAGAACCGCGAGGTGCCGCCGCTCGATTACGCGCTGGTGCATCGCCTCAAGGCCGCGCATCCCGATTTCGAGATCATCCTCAATGGCGGCATTGCCAGCCTCGAGCAGGCGCAGACCGAACGTGGCGCGCTTGACGGCGTCATGGTGGGCCGTGCCGCCTATCAGGAGCCGTGGCGGCTCCTTGCGGTCGATCCACAATTCTTCGGCGCGGACGCGCCTTTCACATCGCCGAAAGAAGCCGCGCTCGCGCTCATCCCTTACATCGAGCGCGAGACGGCGGCCGGCGTTCGGCTGAGCAGCATCACGCGGCACGTGCTTGGGCTGTTCCGCGCGGTGCCGGGCGCGCGCGCCTTCCGGCGCCATCTGGCGACGGAAGCGGTCAAGCCGGGCGCCGGGGTCGCCGTCATGGCTGATGCGCTGGCGCTGGTGCTGGACAGGCCCGCGGATTTGGCGCACATCGCCGCCTGACCTTTCGGCGACCATCCCCCGGATCACCATGCTGCTCGGATACCCGCTCGGCGAGATCGTCTGGCTCGTGCTGTTGATCCTGGCCGGCGGAGTCGTCACCGGCATTCTCGCCGGCCTGTTCGGCATCGGCGGCGGCGGCGTCATCGTGCCGGTCCTGTACGAGGTCTTCGGCGTCATTCATGTGCCGGACGCGCTGCGCATGCAGCTTTGCATCGGCACCTCGCTCGCCATCATCGTGCCGACCACCGTGCGCTCCTATATGGGCCACAAGAAGCGAGGCGCGGTGATCCCGCAGGTGGTGCGAATCTGGACGGTCCCGGCGATCGTCGGCGTGCTGATCGGTTCGGTGACGGCCTCGTTCGCTCCGGGCGCGGTGTTCAAGATCGCCTTTGTCTGTTTCACGGCCTTCATCAGCACCAAGATGCTGTTTGGCGGCGACCGCTGGAATCTCGGAAGCGAGCTGCCCGGCCGCGCATTGATGGCGGTCTATGGTTTCGTCACCGGCTTGTTCTCGTCGCTGGTCGGCGTCAGCGGCGGCGCGTTCTCGAACGCCGTGCTCACGATGTACGGTCAGCCTATGCAGCGCGCGGTCGCGACGTCGGCCGGTGTCGGCGTTCCCATCACCGTCGTCGGCGCGGTCGGTTACGCGATCGCCGGCTGGCCGCACATCCATGAATTGCCGCTAATGTCGCTCGGCTTCGTCTCGGTCATCGGCTTCGTGTTGATGGCGCCTGTCTCGAGCTATACGACCGCTTACGGCGTACGGCTGGCGCACTGGCTGCCGCGCCGCAAGCTCGAGATCGGCTTCGGCCTTTTTCTGATGGTGGTGTCGCTGCGCTTCCTGGCAACGCTGATCTAGCGTGCCTCCGTCCGGCCGGCGGCGCGCGTTAAGGCGTGCCGCGCATGCGCAGCTTGTCGCCGCGCACCTCCCAGCTTTCCAGACGGTTGAGGAAGCTCATGCCGAGCAGATTGTTGTGCAGCTGCCCGCGCTGCACGACCAGCGCCGGCACGTCGCGCTCCATCAGGTTGCCGACGGCGAGCTTGGCGAGCGTAACCGGCGCGGCGCGCGTGCGGCCGTTGGCGGTATCGACGTTCACCGTGTACTCGAGCACCTCGATCGGCAGGCCGGCGGCGCGCGCGGCTTCCTGCGTCAGCACGACCGAGGTTGCGCCGGTGTCGATCACCATCGGCACCTTGGCGCCGTTGATGTGGGCTGCAACAGCGAAGTCGCCGCGGCGGCCGCGCACCACCTCGGCGTTGCGGCCGTGGCCGGCGACATGGCCCGGCATTAGCTGCGCGATGACGCGGTCGCCGGCGTCGCCAAGCTCGAACCGGTAGCTGTAGCCGACGACGAGCAGCAGCACGATCACGATCCAGAACAGCGCCGCCTCGAACACCTTCGACAGCCGCTCCTTGAACAGCACGAGCAAGAGGCCGCCGGCGCAGACGATCAGCGCGACCTTCAGCGTCAGCGCGCCGATGTCGTGCCGCAACAGGTTGGTGATGGCGTCCTGGTCGGCGCTGGCGATCATTGCCGTGAGCGACAGCGCGACGCCGAGGATGAGGGTCCAGATGAGGCGGCGGCTCAACGGGTTACTCCGTCGCCGTGACGGCAGGCCGAGCCGCGATCCGCGCCGGCAGTTCCGCCATGATACGCGCGCGCTCGGCCTCGCTCATGCCGCTCCACGCCGCGATCTCGGCGATGGTGCGGCCGCAGCCCGCGCACAGGCCGGTGCGGGCGTCGAGCACGCAGACTTTGATACACGGGGTTTGCATCGGCGCTGCGTTTGCGGGCGAATCCGGGGTCACCATAATGCGCCGAGGCGGGAAGGCAATCGCGCGATTGTCGCAAGCACAAAGGCCCGTCACGTGCCGACGCGGAACAACGGGCGGCGGCTCAGCCGGCGCTTTTCCTCGGGGCTGAGGATCGGCTCGTTCGGGGCGTGCGGCGCAATCGGCGGCGCCTGCTCCTGGATCGGCGCCATCGCGGCGACCACGCGCTCGGGCGGGAAGGTGACGATCACCTCGGTTCCGATGCGCAGCTTCGACTTGAGCTGGAACGTGCCGCCGTGCAGGTCGACGAGGCTCTTGGCGATCGGAAGGCCGAGGCCGGCGCCCTGTTCGGCCGATTTGATCGAGTTCGAGCCCTGACCGAACGAGGCGAGCACGACCGGGATCTCCTCCTCCGGAATGCCGGGGCCGGTGTCCTTGCAGCTCATGTATTGCCCGCCCGAGGCGGTCCAACCGACCTTGAGCCAGATCTCGCCGCCCTGCGGCGTGAACTTGATGGCGTTGGACAAGAGATTGAGGCAGATCTGCCGGATCGCGCGCTCGTCCGCCCACAGGCGCGGCAGTTCCTGTTCGAACATCTCGTGGATGGTGATGCCGCGATTGGTCGCGCGCAGCTTCAGGAGGTGGTGGCAGTCCTCGACGATGCCGGGGAGCGACACCGACTCCTCGTTGAGCTCGTAGCGGCCGGCCTCGATGCGCGACAGGTCGAGGATTTCATTGATCAGGCCGAGCAGGTGCACGCCGGAATTATGGATGTCGGCTGAATATTCCTTGTAGGCGGGAATTGCGTGCTCGCCGAACACCTCGGTCTTCATCACCTCCGAGAAGCCGAGGATGGCGTTGAGCGGCGTGCGCAGCTCGTGGCTCATCTGCGCCAGGAACCGTGACTTGGAGATGTTGGCGGCTTCGGCGCGGCGGCGCGCCTCGTCGGAGATGGCCTTGGCCTGCTCCAGTTCGCCGATCAGCGCGTCCTTTTCGGCGCGCGCCTCGAGCGTTGCGAGCGACGTCGAATAGAGGCGGTAGGCCAGCACAGCGAAATAGCCCTGCGCCGCCACCGCCATGCCGGCGAGGATCATGTCGCGCAAGGTGCCGTGCACGGCGAAATCGAGCGCGACCGCCGACGTCACCGGGAAGGTGGCGGCGAACACCGCCATCGGCAGGCTCGAGGCAAGCATGCTCGATACCGCCACGACGAGCAGCATGACGAAGAGCATGAACGTGCCCGAGCTCTCGTCGACACCGACCGGGTGGATGAGGATGAACATCCACGCCACGCCGTAGAAAAGATCGAGCATGATGAAGCGCACGCGCCAGGCGCGCGTCGACACGTCGGCCGGAGCGAGGTCGAGGAACTGGCGGCACTTGGTGATGATGACGGCGTGGATCACCAGCACCGACGCGGTCCAGGCGCCGGCGGTCACCGCGCCGGTCCACAGGCTCGACAGGAAGCCGATCGTGCCGACCAGCAGCAGGATCACCAGCGAGGCGGACAGCCGGTTCTGCGCGTAGAGCCTGAGCAACTCGATATCGAAGGCCGGGCGGGTGCCGCTCGAGGAGGTCAGCCGGTCGCGCGCCTCGCGCACATATTGCGCGGCAAGCCTGCGTTTCACCGGAGAAGTCTCCGGCGGCAGGGCGCTCAAGTCTGGCTGTTCGCCGGGGATGGGCATTGTCAGGACGCTGACGCTACGGAACCGTAAGTCCCAACCTCGCCGATAATCCTTAAGACCAGGCTTAAGAGGGCGCTAAAGTCTCTGGTTAACGATGTTTAACCGGGCCTTTGACAGGGGGCCGGCAGGCATGGTCGGTTCAACGGCACGGGAAACGCGTCCGGGACCTGACATGAAGCTCTACGACAGCAAACTGGCGCCCAATCCGCGCCGCGCCCGCATCTTCCTGGCCGAGAAGGGCATCGAGGTGCCGGCTGAGCAGGTCGACATGATGGCCAAGCAGCACTGGACACCCGAATACACCGCCATCAATCCGCTCCAGCGCATGCCCGTGCTGGTCCTCGACGACGGCACCGTCATTTCCGAGTCGGTCGCGATCTGCCGCTATTTCGAGGCGCTGCGGCCGCAGCCGCCTTTGTTCGGGACGGGGGCGAAAGAGATCGCCATCGTCGAGATGTGGAATAGGCGGTGCGAGCTGAACCTGCTGTCCACGGTCGCTCACGTCTTTCGCCACACCCATCCGGCGATGAAGGAACTCGAAGTGCCGCAGGTTCCCGCCTGGGCCGAGGCCAACCGGCCGCGCGTCGTCGAATTCCTGCGCATCCTGAACGAGCAACTCGCCGCGCACGCCTTCATCGCCGGCGATCACTTCACCGTCGCGGATATCACCGCGCTGTGCGCCATCGATTTCATGAAGCCGGCGCGGATTGCCGTTCCGGACGAGCTCACCCATGTGAAGCGCTGGCACGCCGAGGTCTCGGCGCGGCCGAGCGCGAAGGCGTGACTCGCGATGAGGCTCACGATCGTCGGCTCAGGCGACGCGTTCGGATCCGGCGGTCGGCTCAACACCTGCTTCTGGCTTGAGACGGCGAAAGCGAACCTCGTGGTCGACTTCGGCGCGTCCTCGCTGGTGGCGCTGAAAATGCTCGGGCTCGACCCGAACGCAATCGACGCGGTCGTGCTCTCGCACCTGCACGGCGACCATTTCGGCGGCCTGCCGTTCCTGCTGCTCGACTATCAATTCCTGGCGCGGCGCGACCGGCCGCTGCTCATCGCCGGCCCGCCCGGCCTGAAGGCGCGGCTCGACGGCCTGATGGAGGCGTTCTTCCCGAAATCGACCGGCTCGAAGTGGAAGTTTGCGTGGTCCGTGCAGGAGATCGCGCCCGGTGCGCCGGACACCGTGCTCGGCCATGACATCACGACCGCCGAGGTGATCCACCAGTCCGGCACGCAATCGACAGCGCTGCGCCTGTCCGACGGCGAAAAGACCTTCGCCTATTCCGGCGACACCGAATGGACCGGCGCGCTCGTGCCGATCGCGCGCGGCGCCGATCTCTTCATCTGCGAATGCTACGGTTTCGCCGGCACCGTCACCGGACACCTGACCTGGGAAATCCTCAAGCCGCGGCTTGCCGAACTCGGCGCGCGGCGCACCATGGTCACGCACATGAACCCGACAATGCTGGCGCGGCTCGACGAGGTGCGGGCAGGGGGCGTGCTGCTGGCCGAGGACGGGCTTTCGCTCGAATTCTGACAAGGATTCAATAGCATAGCACCGGCCCGCGGGCTGCCGAGGGCCGGCGCGTTTCAGTCGTCTATTGCCGCTCCAGCCGCGCCAGCAGCGCCGACGTGTCCCAGCGCTTGCCGCCCATCTTCTGCACTTCGGCATAGAACTGGTCGACCAGCGCTGTGACTGGCAGGCTGGCGCCGTTCTTGCGCGCCTCGCCCATGCAGATCGCCAGATCCTTCCGCATCCAGTCCACGGCGAATCCGTGATCGAACTTGCCGGCGGCCATGGTCTTGTAGCGGTTCTCCATCTGCCAGCTCTGCGCCGCGCCCTTGGAGATGGTGGCGATGAGCTTTTCGATGTCGAGGTTCGCCTTCTTGGCGAAGTGCAGGGCTTCCGACAGCCCTTGTACCAGGCCGGCAATGCAGATCTGGTTGCACATCTTGGCGAGCTGGCCCGAACCCGGTGCACCCATCAGGTTGCACGCGCGCGCATAGGCGTCGATCACCGGCTTGGCCTTGTTGAAGATCGGCTCGTCGCCGCCGCACATCACCGTCAGCACGCCGTTCTCGGCGCCGGCCTGGCCGCCCGACACCGGCGCGTCGACGAAGTCGAAGCCGGCCTTCTGCGCCGCCGCGTAAAGATCGCGCGCGATCTCGGCCGAGGCCGTCGTGTGATCAACGAAGATCGTGCCCTTGCCCATCGCCTGGAAGGCGCCGTCCTTGCCGAGCGTGACCTCGCGCAGGTCGTTGTCATTGCCGACGCAGCACATCACGAAATCCTGGCCCTGCGCGGCGGCTTTCGGCGTCGGCGCCGCCTTGCCGCCGTATTGCTTGACCCACTGATCGGCCTTCGCCGCGGTCCTGTTGTAGACGGTGACCTCATGGCCGCCTTTGTTCTTGAGATGCCCGGCCATCGGATAGCCCATCACGCCCAGGCCGAGAAAAGCCACTTTCGCCATCATCGTTCTCCTTCGAAATGCGTCTGACTGTTACTGGATCTTGACGTTAAGCTCTTTGGAGAGCTTGCCGAACTTGTCGTAATCGCTGCGGATGCGCGCGTTGAATTCGTCCTCGGACAGGATGAGCGGCATCAGGCTGCCCGACACATTGACCTTCGCCGCCACTTCGGGCTTGGCGAGCTCCGCCTGAACGACCGTGCGCAGCTTGTCGATGATCGGTTTCGGCGTGCCCGCCGGCGCAAACAGCCCGAGCCAGATGTCGACCGCGTAGCCCGGATAGAACTCGCCGATGGTCGGCACGTCGGGCATGGCCTTGGACCGCTCCTTGCCGCTCATCGCGAGCGGCCGCAGCGTTCCCGCCTTGAATTGGCCGGCGCTCTCGCCGCCGGCGAACAGCACCTGCGTCTGGCCGGAGATCGTCGCCTGCATGGCCGGCGAGCCGCCGCGATAGGTCACGTCGAGCACCTTGAACCCGCCGCGCTGCTTCAACTGCGCCATGGCGAAGAAATGCTGGCTGCCGACGCCGCCGCTGGCGAAGGCGAGCGGCGGGTTGGCCTTCTTCGCGTATTCGATGAACTCAGGCAGCGTCTTGACCGGCACCTTCGGATTGACCGCGAGCACGAATTGATTGGTCGCGACCGACGTGATCGGCACCAGGTCCTTCATCGGGTCGAAGGACATGTGCGCGTAGACGTGCGGATTGATCACGATGCCGCTGTCGGCCGCAAGGATTAAAGTGTAGCCATCGGGCGCGGCCTTGGCCGCTGCTTCGCCGGCGATGTTGCCGTTGGCACCGGTGCGGTTCTCGATGACGACCGGCTGGCCGACCGCCTGCGACAGGTATTGCCCGACTAGCCGCGCCACCACGTCGGGGGCGCCGCCCGGCGGGATAGGCACCAGAATCCGGATCGGCCGGTTGGGGTAGGCGTCCTCGGCCGCGGCCGGCGCGGTGGCGGCGGCAAGGCCGGCGGCCAGCACCATGGCGAAGAGTGACAATGTCCTCATGCCGTTTCCTCCCTGGGCGGATTCTTAGCCGGCGGCTTCGCGCCGTTTGACCCGTCGTACCAGATAATCGAAGTTGATGGCGAACTGTTCTGGACGGCCGATGTCGCCTTTCAGCTTCTCGATGTCGGCGCGCGGGAATTCCGGCGCGAGATCGCCGGCCGTCTCCGCGACGAGCTGAACCATGGCGGCGTTCTCGAGCATGATCGCGGCGATGACGGCCTCGGCGATCGTCGCGCCGGCGGTCACCGCGCCATGGTTCTTGAGCAGCACCGCGCGGTGCGGGCCGAGCGCGCGCGCGACGCCGGCGCCCATCTCCTTGCTGCGGATGAGATTGATCGTGTCGGTATAAACGCCGAGCGCTTCATAAAAAAGCGCGCCGGGCTGGCTGTAGGCGCGCATCGGACGACCGGTCGCCGACAGCGCCACGGCATAAGGCGGGTGCGTGTGCAGCACGCAATTGACGTCCGCGCGCAGCTTGAAAATCTCCGAGTGAATATAGACCTCGCTGTGGCGGCGCGCGGTGCCGGCCACCACATTGCCGTCGAGATCGATGGTCAGGATGTTCTCCGGCGTGATCTCGTCGAGGCCGACGCTGTGCGGCTTCATGAAGAACAACGTCGGATCGTCCGGCAGCCGGAACGAGATATGGCCGCGCGTGAAGTCGTCCTGACCCTCGGCGACCAGGACTTTGCCGGCCCAGATGAGCTGCTGTTTGATCTCGTCGTGCGTCATGTCGGTACTTTTGCGGGGGAGGCGGGGTTCGGGGCCGCAACCTGACACGCGGGCCGCCCCTCGCTCAAGGCTGCATTGACGCCCCGCCCGTCATGCCTATGGTGGCGGCCAAATGGAACGAGGTGCGTGGCTATGGCGGTGACCAAGGAGCAGGTTCTGGCGGCTCTGGCGCGGGTCGCGGCCCCCAATGGCGGCACTTTGACCGACGCGCGCGTCCTGTCCGATATCGTGGTCAGCGATGGCAAGGTGTTCTTCTCGATCACCGTCAATGCCGCCGAGGTCAAGGCCTGGGAGCCGGTGCGCAAGCAGGCCGAGGACGCCGTCAGGGCGGTGCCGGGCGTCGCCTCGGCGCTGGTGGCGCTGACGGCCGAGCGGGCGGGGGGCGCGGCCGCGCCACGGTCGCAGGCCGCCGCCCCGCAGCGCGCCGCGCCGCACACGCACGCCGCCCATCCGGCGGACAAGGTGCAGCCCGGCATTCCCGGTGTCGATGCCGTGATCGCGGTTGCCTCCGGCAAAGGCGGCGTCGGCAAGTCGACGACCGCGGTCAACCTCGCGCTCGGCCTGCGCGACCAGGGCCTCAAGGTTGGCCTGCTCGACGCCGACATCTACGGCCCGTCGGTGCCGAAGCTGCTGGCGATCCGCGAGAAGCCGCAGACCATCGGCGGCAATCGACTGAAGCCGATCGAGCGCTATGGCTTGACCGTCATGTCGATCGGCTTCCTCATCGACGAGGACACGCCGATGATCTGGCGCGGGCCGATGGTGATGTCGGCGATCACGCAGATGCTGCGCGAGGTGGAGTGGGGCAAGCTCGACGTGCTCGTCGTCGACATGCCGCCCGGCACCGGCGACGCGCAACTGACCATGGCGCAGCAGGTGCCGCTGAAGGGCGCGGTCATCGTCTCGACGCCGCAGGACCTCGCGCTGATCGACGCGCGCCGCGGCGTCGCGATGTTCAACCGCGTCAACGTGCCGGTGCTCGGCGTGGTCGAGAACATGAGCTATTTCCTCTGCCCGGAGTGCGGCTCGCGCTCGGACATCTTCGGCCACGGCGGCGCGCGCCACGAGGCCGAGCGGCAGGGCGTGCCGTTCCTCGGCGAGGTGCCGCTGCACATGACGATCCGCGAGAAGTCGGACGCCGGCCTGCCCGTTGTGGCGACCGAGCCGGACGGACCGCACGCGAAAATCTATCGCGACATCGCCGCGAAAGTGCTCGCCGGCATCAAGGGCGGCGGCCGCGCCGCGCCGAAGATCGTCGTCGAAGCATAGCGCGGGCAGGGGACGGACATGCGCGCGAAAAACGCCGTCCGTCTCGTCCTCGCCACTCTCGCGCTCGGCCCGTTCGCAGCGCTGGCCCAAACGCCGCCGCAGCCGCCGGCTCCCGCGCTCATCGAGCCGGCTCTGCCCGCCGACGCCGAGTTCGCGCGCAACATCGCGCATGTCCGCGCTGATCTCCTGATGGCCGACGCTCTGGTCAAGGATCGCGACTGGGTCGACGCACGCCCGCACGTCAATTTCCCGCGCGAGGAAATCTACGGCGTCATCCGCGACGAGTTGCGCGCCTACAAGACGCCGCCGTTCGACGGCGCGCTGCGCGAGCTCGCGCACGCGGTCGCGGCGCGCAACATCAAGCTCTACGACCGCGCGCTGAAGAAGGTCGAGGTTTCGCTGGTCGCCGCGGATTTCGCCTTGCAGGCGCGGCAGAAGGACTGGCCGCGCTTCACGCTCCAGGTCGCCGCCGCGCTGCTGCGTGACGCCGCCGACGAGTACGACGACGCGGTCGCGAACGGCCGCATCGTGCACGCGATCGGCTACCAGAGCGCGCGCGGCATCGTGTTTGAAACCGACCGCATGGTCGAGAGCGTCGCGAAGGACGTCGCCGCGCGCAATGCCGCGGCATTGCAGACCGTGCGCGGTAATCTGATGCGCTTGAAGGACGTCTTTGCGTCGGTTTCCGCACCGAAAGAACCGCGCGCCGATGCAGCGGCGGTGCGCAAGCTGGCCGTCGAGACCGCGGCGCTCATGCGCGCGGTCCTGTAATCCGACTTTCGTATAGACCCACAGCCATACCACCTTGCATCGCGTCTATGCGTGACGTTCCTTCGCTTGCTCTCGCGGCATCGACCTGCTTTGACACGCGCAATCCGCCGCTTCCGGCGGAGCAATCCCAATAAGAAAACCGGAGTCTATCTCTCTCATGAAACGCCGACAGTTCCTGGGCGCCGCAGGCGCGGGTGTCGCCGCCGCGGCCGTTGCCGCTCCCGCCATCGCGCAATCGGCGCCCGCGTTGAAGTGGCGCCTCACCTCGAGCTTCCCGAAGTCGCTCGACACCATCTACGGCGCCGCCGAAGTCTTCGCGAAGGCCGTCGCGGATGCGACCGACAACAAATTCCAGATCCAGTGCTTCGCCGGCGGCGAGATCGTGCCCGGCCTGCAGGCCGCCGACGCCGTGAGCAACGGCACCGTCGAGATGGCGCACACCGCGTCCTACTATTACGTCGGCAAGGACCCGACCTTCGCGATGTTCACCGCGCAGCCGTTCGGCCTGAACTCGCGCATGCAGACCTCGTGGATGTATTTCGGCGGCGCGCTCGACCTCGCGAACGCGTTCTACAAGAAATACAATTTCATCGCCTTCCCGGCCGGCAACACCGGCACGCAGATGGGCGGCTGGTTCCGCAAGGAGATCAAGACCCCCGACGACATCAAGGGCCTGAAATTCCGCACGGCGGGCTTCAACGGCCAGATCTTCTCGAAGATGGGCGCGGTGCCGCAGCAGGTCGCCGGCGGCGACATCTATCCGGCGCTGGAGAAGGGCACCATCGACGCGGTCGAGTGGGTCGGCCCCTACGACGACGAGAAGCTCGGCTTCTACAAGGTCGCGAAGTACTACTACTACCCGGGCTGGTGGGAAGGCGGCGCGATGCTGCACAACTTCATCAACCTCGATAAGTGGAATGCTCTGCCGAAGTCGTACCAGGAGATCGTCCGCTCGGCGTCCGACAAGGCGCATGTGTGGATGCAGGCCAAGTACGACGCCGGCAACCCTCAGGCCTTGAAGCGTCTCGTCGCGAACGGCGCGGTGCTGCGTCCGTTCCCGCAGGCGGTGATGGAGGCGAGCTACAAGGCGACGCAGGACACCTACAAGGAAGTCAGCGACAAGAACCCCGAGTTTAAGAAGGTGCTCGACAGCATGGTCGCGTTCCGCGGCGATGAGTATCTCTGGTGGCAGGTCGCCGAGCTCGGCTTCGACGCGTTCATGGTGCGCCAGCGCGCGCGCGGCTGACGGCCGCGGTTTCCCGCCTATCGGCACCCCGTCCGGCTCCGCCGGGCGGGGTATTTCTTTGCTCCCCCGATTGGATTTCGCCCTCTTGCGGTCTATCGTTACCGCACTTGCGGCCGGTGCCGGATGGCGCCTGCCGATGCGAAAACCCACGAAGGGGAGGAGAGGCTGATGAAGCGGCGTCAATTCCTGAAATCGGCCGGACTTGGCCTGGCGGCGACCGCGGTGGCGGCGCCGGCGATCGCCCAATCCGCGCCCACGCTCAAATGGCGTATGACCGCGAGCTGGCCGAAATCGCTCGATACTCTGTTCGGCGCCTGCGAGACGATCGCCAAATACGTTTCGGAATCCACCGACGGCAAATTCCAGATCCAGACTTTCGCCGCCGGCGAGATCGTGCCGGGCCTTCAGGTGCTCGACGCTGTGCAGAACGGCACCGTCGAGCTCGGCCACAGCGCTCAATATTACTACATCGGCAAGGACCCGACCTGGGCGCTGTTCTGCGCCGTGCCGTTCGGGCTGAACGCGCGCCAGCAGAACGCCTGGTTCTACGAGGGCGACGGCCAGAAGCTGATCGACGAGTTCGGCGCCAAGTTCAACAGCAAGTGTCTGCTCGCGGGCAACACCGGCTGTCAGATGGGCGGCTGGTTCCGCAAGGAGATCAAGACCGTCGACGACCTCAAGGGCCTGAAGATGCGCATCGGCGGCTGGGCCGGCAAGACGATGGGCAAGCTCGGCGTCGTCGCGCAGCAGATCGCCGGCGGCGACATCTATCCGGCGCTGGAGAAGGGCACGATCGACGCCGCCGAATGGGTCGGCCCCTATGACGACGAGAAGCTCGGCTTCTACAAGGTCGCGAAGTATTATTACTATCCGGGCTGGTGGGAGGGCGGCACGACCAACCACCTGCTCATCAACCTCGCCAAGTGGAACGATCTGCCGAAGTCGTATCAGGCCGTTCTGCAGGCGGCGGCGGCGGCGGCGAACGTGCAGGAGCAGGCCGCCTATGACGCCCGCAACCCGCAGGCGCTCAAGCGGCTCATCTCCAACGGCGTGCAACTCCGGCCGTTCAGCCAGGCGGTGATGGAAGCCTGCCTGAAGGCCTCGAACGAGGTGAACGCCGAGGAGTCGGCCAAGAACCCGGCATACAAGAAGGTTCTTCAGTCGATGGAGGCCTTCCGCAACGACGAGTACCTGTGGTGGCAGGTCGCGGAATACGGCTTCGACAGCTTCATGATCCGCACCCGCAGCCGCGGCTAAACCCGCGCAACGGTGTAACATTCGAGGGGGACCGGCCCGCTGGCCGGTCCCCTTTTTCTTTAACCGAGAGGGAACTTCGCCCTTACAAGTTCAGCCGAACCAGTGCACACTGGAAATACCGCGCGGGGGCCCTCGGCACCCCGCCATGCCCCGTGGGCCGTCCCGGGGGCCAAGGATCAAGAACGGTGCAACGCGGCCGCGTCAGCCCGCCTCATCAATCCAAAATCCGAATGGGAGGATCCCTGAATGAAACGTCGTGAATTCCTCAAGACCGCCGGCCTCGGCGCCGCCGCCACCGCAGCTGTGGCCGCGCCCGCGATCGCGCAGTCGTCGCCGACCATCAAGTGGCGCATGCCATGCAGCTGGCCGAAGTCGCTAGATACGCTCTACGGCGCGGCCGAGGTGATGGCCAAGTCCGTGGCCGAGGCGACCGACAACAAGTTCCAGATCCAGGTCTTCGCCGCCGGCGAGATCGTGCCGGGCCTGGCCATCGTCGATGCCGTCCAGAACGGCACCGTCGAGATCGGCCATACCGCGTCCTACTATTACTTCGGCAAGGATCCGAGCTTCGGCTTCGGCACCTGCGTGCCGTTCGGGCCGAACGCGCGGCTCAACCACGCCTGGTACGTGCAGGCCGACGGCGAAAAGATGCTCGATGAGTTCTACAAGAAGTACAACGCGAAGGGTCTGCTCGCGGGCAATACCGGCTGCCAGATGGGCGGCTGGTATCGCAAGGAGATCAAGACGACCGACGACATCAAGGGCCTGAAGATGCGCATCGGCGGCTGGGCCGGCAAGGTGCTTGCCAAGCTCGGCGGCGTGCCGCAGCAGATCGCCGGCGGCGACATCTACCCGGCGCTGGAAAAGGGCACGCTCGACGCCTGCGAGTGGGTCGGTCCCTACGACGACGAGAAGCTCGGCTTCTACAAGGTGGCGCCGCACTATTACGCGCCCGGCTGGTGGGAAGGCGGCTCGATGCTGCTCGCCTTCGTCAACCTCGATAAGTGGAACTCGCTGCCGAAGCAGTACCAGGCCGTGCTCGCGCAGGCCGGCCACTACGCCAACACGTGGTGCATGGCCAAGTACGACCACCTGAACCCGCAGGCGCTGCGCCGGCTGCTCGCCGGCGGCACCAAGCTGCACGTGTTCTCGCCGCAGATCATGGACGCCGCCTACAAGGCGACCCTGGAGCTGCACGCCGAGGTCTCGAAGGAGAACGCCACGTTCAAGAAGCTGAACGAGTCGCTGATGTCCTTCACCAAGGACTCCTATCAGTGGTGGCAGGTGGCGGAGTTCAGCTACGACGCCTTCATGATCCGCGCCATGCGCGCCTGATCGAGCGCAAGCGCACAAACGACAAGCCCCGGAGCGATGAGCTCCGGGGCTTTTTTATTTGCCGCGCGGCGCGCCTATTTGATTTGCGGCGGCTGGCTGAAGTCGAGCGAGGGCATCTCGATCTGCGGGATGTCGATCTTCACCTTGTTCGGGTCGAGATGCACGCCGGTGTTCTTGTAGTGCATCACCATCGCCGGGAACAGGATCACCAGCACGACCATGATCACCTGGATGACCACGAAGGGCATAGCGCCCCAGTAGATCTGGCCGGTGGTGATGCCGTCGGTGCGCTTGCCGGTAAGGCGGTCGTTGTACGGCTCGCGCGGCGCCACCGAGCGGAGGTAGAACAACGCGAAGCCGAACGGCGGGTGCAGGAACGACGTCTGCATGTTGACGCCGAGGATGACGCCGAACCAGATCAGGTCGATGCCGAGGTGCTCCGCCGCCGGCCCGAGCAGCGGGATCACGATGAACGCCAGCTCGAAGAAGTCGAGGAAGAAGGCGAGCACGAAGACGAAGGCGTTGACGAAGAGCAGAAAGCCGATCTGCCCGCCGGGCAGCGACGTCAGCATGTTCTCGACCCAGATGTGGCCGCTGACGCCGTAGAAGGTCAGCGAGAACACGCGCGCGCCGAGCAGGATGAAGACGACGAACGAGGCGAGCTTGGCGGTCGATTCCACCGCCTGCCGGATCAGGTCCCAGGTGAGCCGGCGCTTTAACCCGCCGAGGATCAGCGCGCCGGCCGCGCCCATGGCGCCGCCCTCGGTCGGCGTGGCGACGCCGATGAAGATGGTGCCGAGCACGAGGAAGATCAGGAACAGCGGAGGCACCATCACGAAGGTGGTCTGCTGCGCGATGTGCGAGAGGAAACGGAAGCCGATGAAGCGATTGCAGGCATAGTTCACCACCGCGACGGCGAACGCGAAGATGATGGCGAAGAACATGCAGAGGACGACGAAATCGGCGCCGTGCGCGTCCGGATAGAAAGAGTGCTCGGCAAGATAGCCGACGCCGCCGCTCACGATCGTGAGCACGGCGAGCGAAATAAGCCCGCGGCTGCCGCTCGGCTCGCGGAAGCCGACCGCTTCCGCCGGCAGGCCCGGCGTCGCCTTCGGATAGAGCACCGAGACGATGAAGACATAAACCGCGTAGAGGCCGGCGAGCACGAGGCCGGGGATGAACGCGCCCTCGTACATGTCGCCGACCGAGCGGCCGAGCTGGTCGGCCATGACGATCAGCACCAGTGACGGCGGGATGATCTGCGCCAGCGTGCCGGAGGCCGCGATCACGCCCGAGGCGACGCGCCGGTCGTAGCCGTAGCGCATCATGATCGGCAGCGAGATGAGGCCCATCGAGATGACGGAGGCCGCGACCACGCCGGTCGTCGCCGCGAGCAGTGCGCCGACGAAGATGACGGCGTAGGCGAGGCCGCCGCGCACGGTGCCGAACAACTGCCCGATCGTGTCGAGCAGGTCCTCCGCCATGCCGGATCGTTCCAGCACCAGTCCCATGAAGGTGAAGAACGGGATCGCCAGCAGCGTGTCGTTGTTCATCACGCCGTAGATGCGTTCCGGCAGCGCCTGCAGGAAGTTCGGCGCGAACTGGCCGAGATCGATGCCGACCAGCGCGTAGATCAGGCCGACCGCGCCGAGCGAGAACGCCGCCGGGTAGCCGAGCAGCAGGAAGACAACAAGCGAGCCGAACATGATCGGCGCCATGTTGTCGATGAAGATCTGAACCATCTGAATGTCCCCCCGCGCCGCTCTAGCGGTGCTCGATCGCGTCGACGATATGCTCGACTTCGGCTTCGAGCGTATCCTTCTGCGACTCGTGAGGATCGGGGATGAGACCGCGCATGACGGCGAAGCGCTTGACCAGCTCCGAAAGGGCCTGCGCGAGGAGCAGCGCGAAGGCCATCATGATCAGCGCTTTCGACGGCCATTGCGGCAGGCCGCCGGCGTTGCCGGACTGTTCGTTGATCTCGAACGAGCGGGCAAAGAACGGAATGCCGGTGGTGATCATGATCACGCACAGCGGCATCAGGAAGAAGGCGTGCCCGATCGCATCGATCCAGTTGCGCACGGCCTTGGGGAATAGCTGGTTCACGATGTCGATGCGGATGTGCTCGTTGGCGAGCAGCGTCCAGGGCGAGCAGAGCAGGAACACGGCGCTGAACAGCACCCACTGCAATTCCAGCCAGGCGTTGGACGAGGTGTCGAGAACCTTGCGGATGGTGGCGTTGATGGCCGAAACGAGGACCGCGGCGAGGATCAGCCAGGCGAGGCGGCGGCCGAGCCAGGTGTTCATGGCGTCGATCAGCCGTGTCACCGGCAGCAACGCTTTCAGGACTGCGTCGAGGGCGCCCAAGTCGAAACTCCCCTGTCAGGCCGGTGCCCCGGCGCGCTTATTTTTGTTGATTCCCACGGCCTGGTCCCCCACGGCCAAGCGGGGCCACCTAATCCGAAGGGGGGCAGGGCCGTCAATGCCGAAATTGGTTGCAGAGTATGGCCATGGCGCCGCGGCCGCGGAGGAGGCCCGAAAGGCCGCGGGGGACGGACTTTATCCGCCGGTCACGCTCATGTGGCGGGCGACGGCGGGGCGCTGGTGCTCGCGGTCGATGATGAAATCGTGGCCCTTCGGCTTGCGGCCGATGGCCTCGTCGATGGCGGCATGGACCGGAGCGTCGCTCTCGGAGGCGCGCAGCGGCGCGCGCAGGTCGGCGGCGTCGTTCTGCCCGAGGCACATATAGAGCGTACCGGTGCAGGTGATGCGCACGCGGTTGCAGCTTTCGCAGAAGTTGTGGGTGAGCGGCGTGATGAAGCCGAGCCGGCCGCCGGTCTCCTTGACGCGCACGTAGCGGGCCGGCCCACCGGTACGATACCCTATGTCCTCGAGCGTGAACCGCTCCGCAAGCCGCGCGCGCGCGAGCGACAGCGGCAGATACTGGTCGAGGCGCGATTCCCCGGTCTCGCCGAGCGGCATCACCTCGATCAAGGTCAGGTCCATGCCGCGGCCGTGCGCCCAGGCGGTCATGTCGGCGAGTTCGTCCTCGTTGACGCCCTTGAGCGCCACGGCGTTGATCTTGACCTTGAGCCCGGCCTTCTGTGCGGCGTCGACGCCGGCGAGCACCTTGCCGAGATCGCCCCAGCGCGTGATGGCGCGGAACTTGTCCGGATCGAGCGTGTCGATCGACACGTTGACGCGCTCGACGCCGTAGCCTTTCAGTTCCGCCGCGTATTTCTCGAGCTGCGAGCCGTTGGTGGTCAGCGTCAGCTCGTTGAGCGCGCCGCTCTTGAGATGCCGCGACAGCGACGACACCAGCGTCATGATCCCGCGGCGCACCAGCGGCTCGCCGCCGGTCAGCCGCAGCTTGGTCACGCCCTTGGCGATGAAGGCGCTGCACAGCCGGTCGAGTTCCTCGAGCGACAGCAGGTCGGCTTTCGGCAGGAAGGTCATGTGCTCCGACATGCAATAGACGCAGCGAAAGTCGCAGCGGTCGGTTACTGAGACGCGCAGGTAAGTGATGGCGCGGGCGAACGGATCGATCAGCGGCCGCGGCGGCAACGGATCGATCGGCGGGCGCGGCGCGGCGCCGGCGCGATCGAAATCCGTGACCGGCTGTTGTTCGGCCTTTGCCATCCGGTGTCCTGTCAGGCGGCGTGCCCGCCGCCCGCTACATATAGGAACTGCCGCGGACAAAGGCCATACGGAGCATTCCGGATGCGAAACGGCCCGCGCCCCTGAAGGAACGCGGACCGCCGAAACGGTCCAGACCGGCTCAGCGCTGCGGCGGCGGCGACGGCCAGGGCGAGGTCGCCTGCTGCGCGGGCGCCGCGGCGGGCGCGGCCGCCGGGGCAGGGGTGCGCGCCGCGGCCGGCTTCGGCGCCGCCGGCTTCTTGGCGGCGGGCTTCTTGGACGAACGGCGCGCCGGCTTCTTCACCGGCTTCGGCGGCGGCGGCGCCGGCTGGAGCTCGGCGAGCACCGGGTTCGGCCGCAGCTGCGGCGGCGAGCCGGTGGTGTTGATCACTTCGAGCTGGTCGGTCTCCGGCAGATAGCCGTTGAGCGAGAACGTCACGGTCTGCGGCGCGTCGGCGGGCACGGCGAGCGCGCACGGCGTGCGGCAGGACTGGCCGTTGCCGATCTTGGCTTCGGCGCCCGGCGGCTCCGACTCGAACCGCACCGTGTCCATCACGGGGCCCGGCTTGAGCGCGTCGAGGCTCATCCAATCGGGAGTTGAGGAGCACGCCGCGAGAGCAAGCGCGCCACCGACGATGGCAATCACTCGATACATCTTGAATCCGTCCCCACGCGAGCCGCACCCATATGCCCGCCCGGCGGCAAGATACGGGCGTTGACACGTAATCGCAATCATTTCGATCCCATTAACCTTACCGCGTTAACCATACCACCCGCCACATTTTCAAAATCGGGCCGATATCGACGCGATTTCATCCGGCAGTTGGTTGAAGTGGCTGATCACGCGATCCGGCGCGAACTCTGCGACCGGTCGCTCGCTGTAGCCGAAATCGACGGCGATCACCGGAATGCCGGCGGCGCGCGCGGTGCGAATATCGGTTTCGGAATCGCCGATCATGATGGCCGCGCTCGTCGCGCCGCCCGCGGCGGCGATGGTGCGCCGCAGGATTTCTGGATCGGGCTTCTGGATGCCGAACGTGTCCTGGCCGCAAATTGCGGCGAAGCGGCCGGCGAGATCGAGCGCGCGCAGCAATTGCACCGACAGGCCCTCGAGCTTGTTGGTGCACACCGCCAAGCGATGACCCTTGTCGGCGAGCGCGTCGAGCGCATCGGTCAGGCCGGGGAAGGGCCGCGAGCGATCGGCGATGTGGCCGGCGTAATGCGCGAGGAAATCGGCGAACAGCCGCTCCATCAGCTCGGGGGTCGCGGCGCGCCCGTCCGCCTCGAGGCCGCGCACGAGCATCGCCTTGGCGCCGCCGCCGATCATCGCGCGCGCGTCGTCGTAGGGCACGACCGGCAGGCCCTCACGCGCGAGCACGACGTTGAGCGTGCCGACGAGATCGGGCGCGGTGTCGACGAGCGTGCCGTCGAGATCGAAGACGAGGAGCGGGGCGGGCATGACGGGCTCCTCGCTAGCGGCCGCGCGGGCCGCTTGCAAGCCCTCGCCGGGCGGTAACGAAGCCGCGATTTCCGGCTATTCAGGCCCGCCAATCGAGGCTAGATAGGCACCACCTCGCCCCCAGGCTTCCACAGCGATTTTCGCGGGTGCCGATGAACGCCGAAGACTTCAAACGCGCCGCCGCCGCCAGGGCCCTCGACCTGGTGCGGCCGGGCATGCGCCTCGGCCTCGGCACCGGCTCGACCGCCAAGCATTTCGTCGCGCTGCTCGGCGAGCGCGTGCGCGCGGGTCTCGACGTCGTCGGCGTGCCGACCTCGGAAGCGACGCACGCGGACGCGAGACGCGCCGGCATTCCGCTCGCGACGCTCGACGAGATGCCAGAGCTCGACCTGACGGTCGACGGCGCCGACGAGATCGCGCCCGACCTGACGCTGATCAAGGGCGGCGGCGGCGCGCTGCTGCGCGAGAAGATCGTCGCCGCGGCGTCCGCGCGCATGGTCGTGATCGCCGACGAGAGCAAATGCGTGCCGGTCCTCGGCCGCTTCCCGCTGCCGGTCGAGATCGCGCCGTTCGGGGCCGGCGCGACCTTGCGCGCCGTCCGGGCGGCGATCGCCGGCGCGGCGCAGCCCGGCTCCCTCGATTTCCGCCAAGGCCGCGACGGCCATGCTTTCGTCACGGATGGAGGCCACTGGATCATCGACGCCGCGCTCGGCCGGATCGACGATCCGGCCGAGCTCGCGCGCGCGCTTGCGGCCGTCCCTGGGGTGATGGAGCACGGACTTTTCGTCGGGCTTGCCGCTGTCGCGATCGTCGGCGGCGAAAACGGCGTCAGGACGATCGAGCGCGGCCGATGATTTCGAGCCCCATGGAGCAACGATGAGAAACGTCATGCGAGCCGTGAACCGCACGCTGTCGGCCGGCCTCCTCGCGGCCACGCTGGCAGCCGGGCCTGCCTTCGCGCAAAGCCCGCAACCTTCGGCCGCCGCCCTGGCGACGGCCAAGCAGCTGGTCGAGGTCACCGGCGCGGTGACCCTGTTCAGTCCGCTGGTCGCGGGCGTCGTCGAGCAGTCGAAACTGCTCTTCCTGCAGCAGAACCCGATGCTGCAAAAGGACCTCAACGAGATCGCCGCCAAGATGCGCGACGACCTTCAGCCGCGCTTCGCCGAGGTGACTCAGGAAGTCGCGCGGCAATACGCGACGCACTTCACCGAGCAGGAGCTCAAGGAGATCCTCACCTTCTATCAGTCGCCGGCTGGCAAGAAGATGCTCGCCGAGCAGCCGGTCGTCGTGAACAACAGCATGCACTTTGCCCAGGACTGGGCCAACAAGCTCTCGACCGAAGTGACGGCGAAGATGCGCGATGAATTGAAGAAGAGGGGCCACCCGATGTGAGCCGGCGGCGCCGGACGAGAGGCCGGCGCGGGTCAGGCGAGGCGTAAGCAATGGCAGGGCATGAGGTCGATTTATTCGTGATCGGAGCCGGCTCCGGCGGCGTGCGCGCCGCGCGGGTCGCGGCGGCTCACGGCGCCCGTGTCATGATCGCCGAGGAATTCCGCGTTGGCGGCACCTGCGTCATTCGCGGCTGTGTGCCGAAGAAGCTCCTGGTCTACGCGTCGCGCTTTGCCGACGAGTTCGAGGACGCCGCCGGCTACGGCTGGACCGTGGAGAAACCTGTTTTCTCCTGGCCGGCTTTGATCGCCAACAAGGACCGAGAGATCACGCGGCTCGAGGCCGCCTATACGGCGACGCTCGAGCGCTACAAGGTCGCGCTGAGGAAGACCCGCGCCGTGATCGAGGACGCGCACACGGTGCGGCTCGAGGCGGACGGCACGCGCATCAGCGCCGGCACGATCCTCGTCTCCACCGGCGCCTGGCCGCATTTCGGCCCGAAGATCCCCGGCATCGAGCACGTCATCTCGTCGAACGAGGCGTTCCATCTCAAGGAATTGCCGAAGCGTATCGTCGTCCAGGGCGGCGGCTACATCGCCGTCGAGTTCGCCTGCATCTTCGCCGGCCTCGGCAGCAAGGTGACGCTGGTCTATCGCGGCGAGAACATCCTGCGCGGCTTCGACGACGACGTGCGCGAGCACCTGCGCAACGAGATGCGTGCGCGGGGCATCACGGTGACCTGCGGCCACACCGTCACCGCCGTCGACAAGGCCGGCGATGAATACGTCACGCACCTCTCCGACGGTGCGACGATCGCCTCCGACAAGGTGATGTTCGCGATCGGACGGCACCCGAACGTCACGGGCCTCGGTCTCGAAAAAGTCGGCGTCAGGATCAACGAGCGCGGCGGCATCGAGGTCGACGCCTATTCCAGGACGTCGGTGCCGAACATCTACGCCGTCGGCGACGTCACCAACCGCGTCAATCTCACGCCGGTGGCGATCCGCGAGGGCCACGCTTTCGCCGACACGGTCTACGGCAACAAGCCGACCCGCGTCGATCATGCCGACGTGCCGACCGCGGTTTTCTCAGAGCCCGAGGTCGGCGTCATCGGCCTGACAGAAGCACAGGCGCGCGCCGAGCTCGACGTCGTCGACGTCTACAAGACCTCGTTCCGGCCGATGAAGGCGACCTTGTCCGGGCGGCAGACGCGCTCGTTCATGAAATTGCTGGTCGACGGCGTGACCGGCCGCGTCGTCGGCTGCCATCTGGTCGGCCCCGACGCCGGCGAATTGATCCAGACCGTCGGCATCGCGGTGAAAATGGGGGCGACCAAGGCCGATTTCGACGCCACCATGGCCGTGCACCCGACGGCGGCCGAAGAGCTGGTCACCATGCGCGAAAAGGCCATGACCTACAGGCGCCAGGCGGCGGAGTAGCCGTTCAGATTTGGCACCGCGAAAGTGTGGCACCGACGGCCGGGGGTCGTGTATAAGGCGGCCCGAAAGCGTTGGAGTATGCCGTCATGTCCGAGCGTTGGACGCCCGATAGCTGGCGCAGGAAGCCGATCCAGCAGGTCCCGGACTATCCGGACCGGCAGGGCCTGGCCGACGTCGAGAAACAGCTCTCGACCTTCCCGCCGCTGGTTTTTGCCGGTGAGGCCCGCCGCCTGAAGGCGCGGCTGGCGCGCGTCGCCGCGGGCGAAGCTTTCCTGCTCCAGGGCGGCGACTGCGCCGAGAGCTTCGCCGAGCACGGCGCCGACAACATCCGCGACTTCTTCCGCAGCTTCCTGCAGATGGCGGTGGTGCTGACCTATGCCGCGGCCTCGCCGGTGGTGAAGGTCGGCCGCATCGCCGGCCAGTTCGCCAAGCCGCGCTCCTCGCCGAGCGAGAAGCGCGACGGCGTCGAGTTGCCGAGCTATCGCGGCGACATCATCAACGACATCGCCTTCACGCCGGAGTCGCGCAATCCCGATCCGCGCCGGCAGATCGAGGCCTATCGCCAGTCGGCGGCGACGCTCAATCTGCTGCGCGCCTTCGCGCAGGGCGGCTACGCCAATCTCGCCAGCGTTCGCCAGTGGATGCTCGGCTTCGTCAAGGACAGTCCGCAGTCGCGGCGCTACGTCGAATTGTCGGACCGCATCGGCGAGGCGCTCGGCTTCATGCAGGCCTGCGGCCTCGACCTCGAGAGCCATCCGGAACTGCGCACGACCGAGTTCTTCACCAGCCACGAGGCGCTGCTGCTTGGCTTCGAGCAGGCGCTGACCCGCGTCGATTCCACGACCGGTGACTGGTACGCGACCTCCGGCCATATGCTGTGGATCGGCGACCGCACGCGGCAGTTCGATCACGCACACATCGAATACGCGCGCGGCGTGAAGAACCCGATCGGGTTGAAATGCGGGCCGTCGCTGAAGGCGGACGACCTCTTGCGCCTGATCGACATGCTCAATCCCGACAACGAGCCTGGCCGGCTGACCTTGATCGGCCGCTTCGGCGCCGAGAAGGTCGGCGAGCACCTGCCGGCTCTGGTGCGCGCCCTCAAGCGCGAGGGGCGCATCGTCGTCTGGTCCTGCGACCCGATGCACGGCAACACGATCTCGTCGGCGTCCGGCTACAAGACGCGGCCGTTCGATCTCATCCTCAAGGAGGTACGCGGCTTCTTCGACGTGCACCACGCCGAAGGCACCTATGCCGGCGGCGTGCACCTGGAGATGACCGGGCAGAACGTCACCGAGTGCACCGGCGGCGCGCGCGCCATCACCGAGGCCGATCTCAACGACCGCTATCACACGGTCTGCGATCCGCGGCTCAATGCCGAGCAGGCGATCGATCTCGCCTTCCTTCTGGCGGAGCTGCTCAAGAAGGAACGCGCCAGCCGCGCCACGCCGATGCCGGCGGCGGCGGGGCTTTAACTTCGCGCGCTCAGCGTCGTAGGGTGGGCAAAGGCGCGTTCTTGGCACGCTTCGCTTTGCGCACCCTACGCAGGGTGGTGCGACAGGTTTTTCAAACACAATTTACGCTGACGCCGGCGCTTTATCCTTTCCTTAATGATGCGCCCGGTTCCTTGACGCAATCATTCAACCTGTAACGACTGCGCAAACCCTTCCGGCAACACTCGTGTTCATCGATGCGGGCGGGAAGGCGTTCCATGTTGAAACGGGCGGCAATCATCGCAGTGACGGCGGCGGCGCTTTCCGCCGGCGCGCATGCGTCCGCCGCCAATCCGTTCATCATCGAGGCCGAGAAGCCGGCGTTCACCACCACCTTCGCGCTGCGCTACTGGTACGGCATGGGTTCGACCAGCAAGGACCTCTACGGGCTGACGCGCGACACGCTCAATTCGCGGCTGAGCTACACCGGGCTGCAATCGCACTCGGCTGAAGCCGCTATCCGTGTCGACCATGAGAGCGGCCTGTTCTGGAAAGGCTATGCCGGCTTCGGCGCCGTCACCGGCGGCAATTTGCAGGACGAGGATTTCCCGCCGGGCATCTCGCCCTATTCGAGCACGAACAGCGCGCTGCAAACGCAGGAGCTCGGCTATCTCTCGACCGATTTCGGCGGCGCCATATTGCTCGGCCGCGATTTCCGCCTCGATGCCTTCGCCGGCTATCACTACATGCACATGCGGCTGAAGGCGTTCGGCTGCACGCAGACGGCGACCAACACGTCCGTATGTACGCCGCCGGTCGCCGACAGCGTCGCCGTGATCGTGCAGGACAACAACTGGCACGCCGTGCGCCTCGGTCTCGCCGCCGACATCCCGGTGTTCGACAAGTTGCGTCTCAATATCGAAGGCGCCTATCTGCCGTGGGTCTGGCTCAACGGCACCGACAACCATCTGCTGCGCGCCGACCTCAACGGCCCGACGCCCGAGGACGGCAACGGCTGGGGTTACCAGTTCGAGGCGATCCTGACCTATCCGATCACCGACGCCTTCAGCGTCGGCGTCGGCGGCCGCTACTGGCACATGCAGACCAAGGGCAATGCCGACTTCACGGCCTCAGGCGGCACCACCCAGCCGCTCGACTTCAAGGTCGACCTCTACGGCGTCTTCCTGCAAGGCAGCTATCGCTTCGACGCGCTCTGAGCGGCGGGAGCCTCAGGGCTGCGGCGGCGGCCATTGCCGGGGGCGCGGGTGAAGCGGTACAGGTGAGCCATGACCGGGGCACCCACCGACCGGCTGGCGATCGCGGTCGCGCAGCTCAATCCGACCGTCGGCGACGTCGCCGGCAACGCCGCCAAGGCGCTGCGCGCGCGCGCCGAGGCAAAGGCGCAGGGCGCCGATCTCGTCGTCTTTCCCGAACTGTTCATCGCCGGCTATCCGCCGGAGGATCTGGTGCTCAAGCCGGCCTTCCAGGCCGCCTGCCGCGCCGCCATCGAGGCCTTGGCGCGCGAGACCGCAGACGGCGGCCCGGCGCTCGTCATCGGCACGCCGTGGGCCGACGAGGGCAAGCTCTATAACGCGGTCGCGCTGATCGACCGCGGCGCCATCGCGGCGCTGCGCTACAAGGTCAACCTGCCGAACTACGGCGTGTTCGACGAGAAACGCGTGTTCGCGCCCGGGCCGGTGCCGGGGCCGGTCAGCTTCCGCGGCGTGCGGCTCGGCATTCCGGTGTGCGAGGACATCTGGACCGAGGAGTCGGCGAGTTACGAGAACGTCGTCGAGTGCCTGGCCGAGACCGGCGCCGAACTGCTGATCGTGCCGAACGGCTCGCCTTACTGGCGCGGCAAGAACGACGTGCGCCTCAACGTCGCGGTGGCGCGCGTCACCGAGCAGGCGCTGCCGATGGTCTACGTCAACCAGGTCGGCGGCCAGGACGAGCTGGTGTTCGACGGCGTGTCGTTCGGCTTGAACGCCGACCGCTCGCTCGCCTTCCAGCTCGGCGCCTTCGTCGAGAGCGTCGTCACCACGCAGTGGGTCAGGCGCGGCGGCACGTGGCGCTGCGAGGCCGGGGCGACGATCGAGGCCGTCGAGGGCGACCGCGCCGATTATTCCGCTTGCGTGCTGGGCCTGCGCGACTACGTCAACAAGAACGGATTTCCCGGCGTCGTGCTCGGCCTGTCCGGCGGCATCGACTCGGCTCTGTGCGCGGCGATCGCGGTCGACGCGCTCGGCGCCGAGCGCGTGCGCTGCCTGATGCTGCCGTACAGGTTCACGGCGCAGGTGTCGCTCGACGACGCGGCCGCCTGCGCCAAGGCGCTCGGCCTGCGCTACGAGGTGCTGCCGATCGCCAGCGCGGTCGAAGGCTTCGAGGCGGCGCTGAAGCCGGCCTTCGCCGGCCTTTCGCGCGACGTCACCGAGGAGAATTTGCAGGCGCGCACGCGCGGCACACTTCTGATGGCGGTCTCCAACAAGTTCAATCTGATGGTGGTCACCACCGGCAACAAGTCGGAAATGTCGGTCGGTTACGCCACGCTCTACGGCGACATGAACGGCGGCTTCAATCCGGTCAAGGACATCTACAAGACCGAGGTGTTCCGCCTGGCGCGGCTGCGCAACGACTGGAAGCCGCACGACGCGCTCGGCCCCGCCGGCCTGGTCATCCCGGAGAACATCATCGTGCGGCCGCCGACGGCGGAATTGCGCGAGAACCAGAAGGACGAGGACTCGCTGCCGCCTTACGCGGTGCTCGACGCCATCCTCGAGCGGCTGGTGGAGCGCGAGGAGCCGGTGTCGGCCATCGTCGAGGCCGGCTTCGAGCGCGACACCGTGGCGCGCATCGAGCGGCTCCTGCACATCGCCGAATACAAGCGGCGCCAGGCCGCGCCCGGCGTGAAGGTGACGCTGAAGAATTTCGGCCGCGACCGCCGCTATCCGATCACCAACCGCTTCCGCGATCCGGGCACGCCGCTGCCGAAGCCGGACGGCTCGCTCGCGCCGGGAAAGCCCGCGCGCTCAGAAGCGGCGGATGTGTAGGCCACCATCCGCTCATTCCCGCGAAAGCGGGAATCCAGCGCCGAGTCACAACTGGGTGTCCCCGCTTTCGCGGGGACGAGCGGAAGAGAAACTCAATTCGACGGCAGGAACGTCGGCCCGACCGTGCGCACCTTGCGCTTGGTGGGATCGATCTGGCCGGGCGCGTCGGCGAGCGCCGAGCGCGTCGATTCCGGCTTCGGCGCGGCCGACGGCTTGACCGGCTTGCCGTCCGCCCCGCGCGGCGCCGACAACTTCTTGGCGTTCTCGTCGGTGACGACGACGTCGCCGGCCTCCACCGTGGTGTCGGGGCCGAGCGCCTTGAGCGCCTCCGCCCAGCTCTCGCCGGGGCGGCGGCAGCCGCAGGCCGGGCTCATCTGCTTGCGGTAGGCGAAGGCGGTGGCCAGTGCGGTGTAGGGCTGGCCGTCGAGGCCGACGGCCTGCGTCATCTCCTCGCCGGGATTGTGATAGGTGTAGAGCTGCACCTGCGCCGCCGGGCATTCGCGCTGGCAGGTCTGCGCGTCGATCTGGAAGTGGTCCGGCGTCGTCGCATACGAAACCGGGAAATAATAGCCGTCGCACAGCCGCACGCAGACGGTGCGGTAGGTGCCGCCCATCTGCTGCTGCGGCGCGCCGATGATGGCGCCGCTCTCGTTGCCGATGCCGCCGAACAGCCGGTCGAAGAAGCCGCCCGGGCCCTGCTGCGTCGCCGCCGAGCGATATTGAGGGCCGCAATTGTTCTGACCGAGCGCGATCAGGAGCGAATGCCGCTGCGCCGCGCGCTGCGTGTTGCCGCCCTGGCTCTGCTCGAGCTGCATCTGGAGGCGGTCGAGCGTGTTTCGGGCCTGGTCGATCTGGCGGTTGAGGCTGCCGCATTGCGGCGGCGGATTGGAGAAGATCGAGAAGAAGCCGGAGCGCTCGCAGCCCATCTGGCGGCCCTGCGACACCATGCGGTCGACCTCGTATTGCTGGCGATGCACGGCGTCCTCGGCGCGGCGAATCTGGTCGGCGCGGCCGGGATCGTTGTCGCCGCGGTCGAGCGAGGCAAGCTGGGCGACGAGCGCCTGGCAGTTCGGGCTCGGCGCCTGCGCCAAAGCGGCGGCCGAGGTGGCCAGCGCAAGCGCGGCGGCGATGGTCAGGTTGAGTCCCCTCATGGGCGGCACTCTAGCCAATGAAATGTGGCGCGGGGAGGTCATGCCGGCCTCGGCCGGGTGCTTTCCGCCCGCAGGTTCCAGATGACCCCGGAGATGATGATTAGCGCGCCGATCAGCACGAAGATGTCCAGCCGCTCGCCGTAAAAGGCCCAGCCGACCACGGCGATCAGCGGGATGCGCATGAAATCGAGCGGCACGACGAGGGTGGCGTCGCCGGCGCGGAAGGCGTTGCTCAGGCAATAGTGCGACGTCACGCCGCCGATACCCAGCGCGATCGCCGGCACGATGTTGTGCGCCTGGAAATGGGCGAAGGCGGTCAGGTCGCTGCCGACGAGCGACAGCGGAAACTGGATCACCGCCATCCAGAACACGATACCGAACGTCGACTCGGTCGCGGTCAGCTTTTTGGTGGTGATCATGGTGATGGCGTAGCCGAACGCCGCCGCCAGCACGAGGAATGCCGCCGGATTGATGGCGGCGATACCGGGCCGCAGGATCACCAGCACGCCGGCAAGCCCGAGCACCACGACGCCGGCGCGGCTCTTGGTCATCTTCTCGTCGAGCAGCCACAGCGCCAGCACCGCCGTCCAGGCCGGCATCGTGAACTCGAGCGCAAACACCATCGCCAATGGCAGCAGCGTCAGCGTATAGGCCCAGGCGAACTGCGAGGCGTAATGCACGATGTTGCGCAGGAGATGCAGCTTGATGCGCCGCGTGCGCGTATAGAGGCGCAATTCCGGACGCGCGAGCAGCAGCACGAGCATCACCAGCAGCACGGCGCCGGAGCGGATCGCCAGGATCTCGAAGATCGTCAGGCCGCCGCGCGAGAGCTCGCGGATCGACACGGCCATCACCGAGAACGACAGCAGCGTGCCGGTCATCCACAGCACGACGCGCACGATGTTGGCGCGGGGCGGAGCCGCGCTCACTCGGCGTCCGGCTGGTTTTCGGGACGCGCTCGGTCGAAGGCAGGCAGCTTCAGGCACGCGGTCTCGACGGCGACGATCCTGGGGAAGGCGTCGAGCGGGACTTTCAGCCGCCGCGCGTTGAACACCTGCGGGATCAGGCAAACGTCGGCGAGCGTCACATGCGCGCCGCAGGCGTAAGGCGCGGGACGGATCATTGCCTCGATCGCCTTGAAGCCCTCGATCACCCAGTGGTGATACCAGGTGTCGATATCGGCCTGCTCGTGCTTGAGCGCGCGCTTGAGGTATTGCAGCGCGATCAGGTTGTTGAGCGGGTGGATGTCGCAGGCGACCGCCTGCGCGATGGCCCGCACCTTGGCGCGCTCCAGCGCGTCGGCCGGCAACAGCGGCGGCTCCGGCTCGATCTCGTCGAGATATTCGATGATCGCCAGCGACTGCGTCAGCACTTCGCCGCTCGAGAGGACGAGCGCCGGCACGCGCTCCTGCGGGTTGAGCGCGTGGAACTCCGGCTTGTGCTGCTGGCCGCCGTCCTTGGTGAGATGGATCGCGACCATATCGTAGGGCAGGGCCTTGAGGTTGAGCGCGATGCGCACGCGATAGGCGGCGGAGGAGCGGAAATAGGTATAGAGCTTCACGTTGAATGACCCCGGCGGCGGTCCCGCAATCTAGCGGGGACGGCGTGGATTGGCGATATCGGTGGCGAGCTCGCCGGACCGCTCGGTGAGTTTTTTCAGCGCGCGGTGCAGCGCGTCGCGGTCGGCGGCGTCGATGCTGTCGAGCAGCCGGTCGGCAAAGCGCGTCGCGATCGGCGCCAGCTCGTCGTACATCTCGCGCCCGGCGGGGGTGAGCGACAGAAAAGCCTCGCGCATGTCGGCGCGGTTCGACCTGCGGCCGATCAGCTTGCGCTTCTCCAGTTGCGCCACGGCGCGCGACACCTTGGTCTTGTGCATGCAGCTGTGCGCGCCGATCGCCTTCGCGGTCATCATGCCGAACTGGCCGAGCGTGACGAGCACGCGCCATTCCGGAACGCCGATGCGGTAGCGCTCGGAATAGATGCGCGACAGCGCGGTCGAGACCAGATTCGAGCAGACGTTGAGCCGGTAGGGCAGGAAGTCCTCGAGCCTGAGCGCCGGCTCGGGCGTCCCGGTCGTCCGCTCGGCCGTCTCGTCGATCATCGCCACCGGCATGCCCCCGCACGTGTCCGCGCGGCGGCGGATCGGCGCCGCCCGCGCAGGCAAGCGACTCTCGCCGATGTTGCGACCGGGCGCAACGAATTTGCAAAGCGCCGCTAAATGCCGGGAAACGCGGGCCGATCGGCCATTTCCGCAGGCCGGAATGAGCCCGGATCGGCCGCCGATTGACCTTGGTTGCATAGGCAACTAATTTTGCGGGACCAGCCCGCGACCGGGGGAGCGCCATGACCAGCGGCTACATGTCCGGCTTCGGCAATTCGTTCGAGACCGAGGCGCTTCCCGGCGCGCTGCCGGTCGGCCGCAACTCGCCGCAGAAATGCAATTACGGCCTCTACGCCGAGCAACTCTCCGGCTCGCCCTTCACCGCGCCGCAGGCGACCAACCAGCGCTCCTGGCTCTACCGCATCCGGCCGACGGTGAAGCACAATGGCCGCTACACGAAGGCCGAGAAGGGGCGCTGGCGCACCGCGCCGGTGCGCGAGGACACCGATCTGCCGATCGGGCAACTGCGCTGGTCGCCGGTGCCGATCCCGGACGAGGCGCTCACTTTCGTCTCCGGCATGAGCACGATGACGACCGCCGGCGACGTCGATGCGCTCGCCGGCATGGCGGCGCACCTCGTCTTCGTCACGCAGTCGATGCAGCGCGAGCACATGTTCAACGCCGACGGTGAGTTCCTGGTCGTGGCGCAGGAGGGGAGCCTGCGCTTCCGCACCGAGTTCGGCGTCATCGACATCGAGCCCGGCGAGATCTGTGTCATCCCGCGTGGCGTCATCTTCCGCGTCGAGTTGATTGGCGGGCCGGCGCGCGCCTATGTCTGCGAGAACTACGGCGGCGGCTTCACGCTGCCGGACCGCGGGCCGATCGGCGCCAATTGCCTGGCCAATCCGCGCGACTTCCTGACGCCGGTCGCCGCTTTCGAGGACGTCGACGGCCCGCACACGCTGTTTGTGAAGTGGGGCGGCGAGCTCTATCGCACGCAGACCGGCTATTCGCCGCTCGACGTCGCCGCCTGGCATGGCAACTACTTCCCGTACAAATACGATCTCCGGCGTTTCGCGCCGGTCGGCGCCATCCTGTTCGACCATCCCGATCCGTCGATCTTCACAGTGCTGACCTCGCCGTCGGAGACACCGGGCACGGCCAATGTCGACTTCGTCATCTTCCCCGAGCGCTGGCTGGTCGGCGAGAACACGTTCCGCCCGCCCTGGTATCACCGCAACATCATGTCGGAGTTCATGGGGCTGGTTTACGGCGTCTACGACGCCAAGCCCGAGGGCTTCGTGCCGGGCGGCATCAGCCTGCACAACCAGATGCTGCCGCACGGGCCGGACGCCGATGCCTTCGAGCACGCGAGCAACGTCGAGCTGAAGCCGGTGAAGCTTTCCAACACGCTTGCCTTCATGTTCGAGACGCGCTTCCGTCAGCGCGTGACGCAATACGCCGCCACATCGCCGAGCCTTCAGGACGACTACGCCGACTGCTGGGCCGGGCTGAAGAAGCATTTCGATCCGAACCGCCGCGAGCCGAAATGAAACTCGCTTCGCTCAAAGACGGCCGCGACGGCCGCCTCGTCGTCGTCTCGAAGGACCTGACGCGCTGCGCCGACGCCGCGGCGGTGGCGCCGACATTGCAGGCGGCGCTCGACGATTGGGGTGCGGCCGAGCCGCGGCTGACCGAGATCGCCGACTCGCTTGAAGCCAATCGCATCGCGCATATGGCCTTCGACGCCGCCAAGTGCGCGGCGCCGCTGCCGCGCGCCTATCAGTGGCTCGACGGCTCGGCTTACGTCAATCACGTGGCGCTGGTGCGCAAGGCGCGCGGCGTCGAGATGCCGGCCACGTTCTGGACCGACCCTTTGATGTACCAGGGCATCTCCGACGTGCTGCTCGGCCCGCGCGATCCGATTTCCGTCATCGACGAGGCCTGGGGCATCGACCTCGAGGCCGAAGTCGTCGTCGTGCTCGGCGACGTGCCGATGGGCGCAAGCCGCAAACAGGCGGCGCAGGCGATCAAGCTCATCATGCTGGTCAACGACGTGACCTTGCGCAACGTCACCGGCCCCGAGCTCGCCAAGGGCTTCGGCTTCGTGCAGTCGAAACCGTCGTCGGCGTTCACGCCTGTGGCGGTGACGCCGGACGAACTCGGCCGCGCCTTCGACGGCGCTAAAGTCAACCTGCCGCTTCAGTCCTTCGTCAACGGCAAGCCGCTCGGCAGGCCCGTCGCCGGCAATGATATGACCTTCGACTTCCCGACGCTGATCGCGCACGCGGCGAAGACGCGCGCGCTCTCCGCCGGCACCATCCTCGGCGCCGGCACGGTGTCGAACCGCGATGCCGATGGCGGTCCCGGGCGGCCGGTGGAGGAGGGCGGCCTCGGCTATTCCTGCATCGCCGAGCAGCGCACGGTCGAGACGATCCGCGCCGGCAAGCCGGCGACGCCGTTTCTCACCTTCGGCGACCGCGTGCGCATCGAGATGCGCGACGCCGAAGGCCGCTCGATTTTCGGCGCCATCGAGCAGGACGTGATACGTTATCGGCCGTGACCGACCGACAGGGGATTTCATGAGCAAAGCCTTTGCGTCCGCCGGCGATCTCACCGAGAAGAAGGTTTCGTTCGACCAGATCGGTCCGGGCCTCTACGCATTTACCGCGGAGGGCGACCCGAACTCCGGCGTCATCGTCGGCGACGACAGCTGCATGGTGATCGACGCGCAGGCGACGCCGGCAATGGCCTCGGACCTGATCGCGCGCGTCGCCAAGGTCACCGACAGGCCGATCAAATACGTGCTGCTGACGCACTATCACGCCGTGCGCGTGCTCGGCGCGTCGGCTTTCAAGGGCGCGGAAATCCTGGCGTCGGACGCGACGCGCGGGCTGATCGCCGAGCGCGGCAAGCAGGACATGGATTCCGAGATCGGCCGTTTCCCGCGCCTGTTCCGCGCGGTCGAGACGATCCCCGGATTGACCTGGCCGTCGATCACCTTCCCCGACCAGATGTCGGTCTGGCTCGGCCGGCGCGAGGTGCGCATCATGCATATCGGTCGCGGTCATACGGCGGGCGACGTCATCGCCGCGGTGCCGGATTGCGGCGTCGTCTTCTCCGGCGATCTCGTCGAGTACAAGTCCGCCTGCTATTGCGGCGACGCGCATTTCACCGACTGGCCGGCCACGCTCGACAATCTCGCCGAGATGCAGGCAACCGCGCTGGTGCCGGGCCGGGGCGCTGCGCTGTCGAGCGCGGAGCAGGTCAAGGAAGGCATCGAGATGACGACCGACTTCCTCTCGACGCTGTTCGGCTCGGTGAAAGACAGCGTCGCCAAGGGCCGCTCGCTCAAGGACGCGTTCGACTATGCGCGTATCGCGATGGACCCGAAGTTCAAGACCTTCGCCATCTACGAGCACTGCCTGCCGTTCAACGTCTCGCGCGCCTATGACGAGGCGCGCGGCATCGAGTGGCCGGTGATCTGGACCGCGGAGCGCGACCGCGAAATGTGGGCGGCGTTGCAGGGCTGAGGCGACGGGCCGGGGACACGGGGGATGGGCGCGAACGCGCACAAGTCGATCTACACCTACGGCTACCGCCGGTCGGCCGATCAGGATGCGGCGGCGCCGGTGCGGCGGCCGGTGGTCGTGGTAGGCGCCGGGCCGGTGGGCTTGGCCTGCGCCATCGATCTCGGCCTGCGCGGCGTGCCGGTGGTACTGATCGACGACGCCGACCGCATCGGCGAAGGCTCGCGCGGCATCTGCTGGTCGAAGCGCACGCTGGAAATCCTCGATCGCCTCGGCGTCGGTGAGAAGCTGGTCGAACAGGGCGTCACCTGGAAGCTCGGCAAGGTGTTCCGCGGCGACGATCTCGTCTTCTCGTTCGATCTCCTGCCTGAGGCCGGGCACAAGATGCCGGCCTTCATCAATCTCCAGCAGTATTACCTCGAGAAGGCGCTGTGCGACCGCGCCTCCGAGATCGGAGCGATCGACCTGCGCTGGAAGAACAGGCTCGCCGGCCTCGAACCGCGCAACGATCACGTACGGCTGACAATTGCCACCGATGACGGCCCCTACACGCTCGACGCCGACTGGCTGATCGCCGCCGACGGCGCGCGCTCCACCGCGCGCGACCTGCTCGGGTTGGCCTTCTCCGGCGTCACCTTCGAGGACAAGTTCCTGATCGCCGACATCCGGATGGCGGCGGACCTGCCGACCGAGCGCCGCTTCTGGTTCGATCCGAGCTTCCACACCGGGCAGTCGGCGCTGATGCACCGCCAGCCGGACAATGTCTGGCGCATCGATCTTCAGCTCGGCCCCGACGCCGACGCGGCGCTAGAGCAGCAGCCGGAGCGCGTAACCGCGCGGCTCAAGCGCATGCTGGGCGAGCGCGATTTCGAACTCGAATGGATCTCGGTCTACCGCTTCAACTGCCGCCGCCTCGACCGCTTCGTGCACGGCCGCGTCGTCTTCATCGGCGACGCCGCGCATCAGGTGTCGCCGTTCGGCGCGCGCGGCGCCAATTCCGGCATCCAGGACGCCGAGAACCTGGCGTGGAAGCTCGCCGCGGTGTTCAACGGCGAGGCGGGTTCTTCCCTGATTGATAGCTACGAGCGCGAGCGCACGCAGGCGGCGGATGAGAACATCGCGCATTCGACGCGCTCGACGGATTTCATCGCGCCGCATTCGCAGGCCGAACGCAATTTGCGCGACGCCGTGCTGGCGCTGGCGCCGCGGGCGGAGTTCGCGCGCCGCATGATCAATTCCGGACGCCTGTCGGTGGCGACGGTCTATGACTCGCCGCTGTCGACGCCGGACGAGGAGACGTTCGGCGGCAGCGCGCGGCTCGGCGCGCCGGCGCCGGATTGTCCGGTGCGCGGGCGCGACGGCGCGGCGAGCCATCTGCTCCAGACCATCCCCGGCGAGTTCACGCTGGTGACGATGAAGAACGGCGGCGCGCCGGACGCGCCGGCCGGCGTTCGGCATATCTCAATCGGCGATGACGTCGCCGACTGCGACGGCCTGTTCGCGCAGCGCTACGACGCCACGCCCGGCGCGGCCTGGCTCTTCCGCCCCGACCAGCATCTCTGCGCGCGCTGGCGCCACGCCGACGCCACGAAAATCGCCGCCGCGCGCGACCGCGCGCTGGGGAAGCCCGCATGAGCCCGTTGAAGACGCAATCGCAATTCGCCGATCCCGACGCGGCATACGTCGCGCTGGTCGAAGCGCGCCGCGGCATGAGCGAGGAGCAGGCGGCGGCGTTCGACACGCGGCTCGCGCTCATCCTCGCCAACCACATTGGCGATCTCGACGTGCTGAAGGAAGCCATCGCGCTGGCGAAGGCGGAACGATAGCGGCTTCTGAATCCCGACGTCATGGCCGGGCTTGTCCCGGCCATCCCGATAAGGCGGGCACGGTGGCTTCCTAAGCGAGATCGCCGGGACAAGCCCGGCGATGACAGAGAATATGCGAAAGCTTTTGAGGCTGACCTACTTCGTGCAGACGATCGCCACGAGATTGTCGCAGCGGCCGTTCTTGCAGCCGCCGGAAGCGTCCGCCGGGATCGCGCCGGTGATGTCGTCGCGGTCGACCTTGCGGTAGCTCGTCGCCTGCGCGAACTGGTGCGACTGGCAATAGGAATTCGCCGCGGCGCGGCCGCAGTGCTCGCCGTTGGCAAGGCACCGGTCGACGCCGTAGCCGTCGGCGTCGTTCGGGATGATGAACATGCGCCGCTCGCCGCCCGCGGCATGCGCGGCGGCCGAGACGAGCGACAGGCCGATGAGGGCGGCCAGGATGGTCCGCATGAGACGAGCGTCCGGTGTCGAAAAGGCGCCGCCGGGCGCCTCAAGGGAAGGATGCAGGGAAATGCTTAAACGCCGCTTAACCCTGCGGGCGGCGGCAGATAGGGGCCGCGGAAGGCCGAATTGGGGCAAAGGCGGCCCGGGGCGGGTCTTGACGCCGCGCCGTCCACAACCCATTGTGCCGCCGCAATGTACGGCCTCGAAACCATCGGCGGCATCTGCCGCATTATTATTCGCTAGCGACCATCGCTGGCTCGGCCGTCTATTCTCTCAACCCTGAGATTCTGACAGACGCCGGCCAGCGCGGTCGACGGGTGTTCCATGGCGGTTGAGCTCAAGCTCTACGATACGCTGACGCGCGAGAAGCGGGTGTTCCAGCCTTTGGACGCCGCCGACGTGCGCATGTATGTGTGCGGGCCGACCGTCTACGACTTCGCCCATATCGGCAACGCGCGGCCGGTCATCGTCTTCGACGTGCTGTTCCGGCTGCTGCGCCACATCTACGGCGAGAGCCACGTCAAATACGTGCGCAACATCACCGACGTCGACGACAAGATCAACGCGCGCGCGGCCGAGCGCGGCGTCGACATCCGTCAGTTGACGGAAGAGACCTACAACAATTTCAAGCAGGACGTCGCCGCGCTCGGCTGCCTGAGGCCTACGGTCGAGCCGCGCGCGACCGAGCACATCGCCGAGATGAGGACGCTGATCGAGCGGCTCGTCGCCTCGGGACACGCCTACGTCGCCGAAGACAACGTGCTGTTCAACGTGCCGTCGATGCCGGACTACGGGCGGCTGTCGAAGCGCCCGCTCGACGAGATGATCGCCGGCGCCCGCGTCGAGGTCGCGCCGTACAAGAAGGACGCGCAGGACTTCGTGCTGTGGAAGCCGTCGAAACCGGGCGAGCCGTCATGGCCGTCGCCGGCCGGCGTCAAGACGCCCGGCCGCCCCGGCTGGCACATCGAATGCTCGGCGATGTCGTGGAAGCACCTCGGCGAGACTTTCGATATCCACGGCGGCGGCATCGATCTCGTCTTCCCGCACCACGAGAACGAGATCGCGCAATCGCGCTGCGCCTTCCATACGCCGGTGATGGCGAATTATTGGATGCACAACGGCTTCCTTCAGGTCGAAGGCGAGAAGATGTCGAAGAGCCTCGGCAATTTCGTGACGATTCATGAATTGCTCAAGGACTGGCCGGGTGAGGTTGTGCGTTTCAATATGCTGAAGACGCACTACCGCCAGCCGATCGACTGGACGGTCGCCAGTTTGAAAGAATCACAGAATACGCTGCGTCACTGGGCCAATATATTGGAACGTCACCAGACGTCGTTCAATTCGAACATAGTGCCGGAGCGTGGCGTTCTTAAGGCTCTTAGTGACGACTTAAATACTCCGATGGCCTTTGCCGAGATGCATAGGTTGTCCGACCACGCGAGAAAAGGCGATTTTCAAGCGGCGCAAAAACTTCATGCGACTGGAGAATGGCTTGGAGTTATCACACATGCGCTGATGTCATCGTCAGATATGGCCTCGGTTGGCGAAGGTGCCGCTCAATTGATGCCTCAGGAATTTAAGAATCAAGTTGAGCAGTTGATCGAAGCAAGGGCGGCCGCGCGCAAGGCGAAGGACTTCAAGGAGTCCGACCGCATCCGCGACGAACTCGCGGCGATGGGCGTCGTGCTCAAGGATTCCAAGGACGGCACGACCTGGGAGATCGCGCGATGAGCGCCCCGCAATTCGCGCTGCGGCCATTCCTCGCAGACGACGCCGCGTCGCTCGCGCAGATCTTCCGCGAATCCATCGCGGCGCTGACCGGCGACGACTACGGCGAGGCGCAGCAGGAAGCGTGGGCCGCTGCGGCCGACGATGTGACGGATTTCGCGGCCAAGCTCGGCGGCCAGTTGACGCTCATCGCGACGCTCGACGGCGAGCCGGTCGGCTTCGCCTCGCTCGAGGGTAAGGACAAGATCGGCATGCTCTACGTCCATCCGGACGCCGCCGGGCAGGGCGCGGGCAGCGTGCTTGCCGACGCGCTGGAGAAGCTCGCGGGCGCCCGCGGCGCCACGAAGCTGACGGTCGATTCGAGCGACACCGCGCGCGGCTTCTTCGAGAAGCGCGGCTACGTCGCGCAGAGCCGCAACTCGATCTCGGTGGGCGACGAGTGGCTCGCCAACACGACGCTGACCAAACAGCTCAACGGGGGCAAGCCATGAAGCGTCCGGACACGCCATTCCCGCACCACTGGCTCTATTACATCGTGCTCAAGGCCGTCATCATCGCCGCCGCGGTCGCGGTGGCGACGAAGTATTTCGGGTTGTGGTGATGTGATGGCGCGCGAACGCCTCTACCTCTTCGACACGACGCTGCGCGACGGCGCGCAGACGAACGGCGTCGATTTCACGCTCGCCGACAAGCTCGCCATCGCCGCGATGCTCGACGATCTCGGCATCGATTATGTCGAGGGCGGCTATCCCGGCGCCAATCCGGCCGACACCGAATTGTTCGGCGAGAAGCGCAAGCTGAACACCACCTTTACCGCCTTCGGCATGACGCGCCGTCCCGGCCGCTCCGCGTCGAACGATCCGGGCCTCGCGATGCTGCTCGATGCGCAGGCCGACGCCATCTGCTTCGTCGCCAAGTCGTGGGACTATCACGTCAAGGTCGCGCTCGAGACGACGCTCGAGGAAAACATCGCCTCGATCCGCGACAGCGTGCGCGCGGCCAAGGCGATGGGCCGCGAGGTGCTGCTCGACTGCGAGCATTTCTTCGACGGCTACAAGGCCAATCCGGATTACGCGCTTGCCTGCGCCAAGGCCGCCTACGATGAAGGCGCGCGCTGGGTGGTGCTGTGCGACACCAATGGCGGCACGCTGCCGCACGAGGTCGAGGCAATCGTCGGCGCGGTGGTGAAGGCGATCCCCGGCGACCACGTCGGCATCCACGCGCACAACGACACCGAGCAGGCGGTGGCGAATTCGCTCGCCGCGGTGCGCGCCGGCGCGCGGCAGATCCAGGGCACGCTCAACGGGCTGGGCGAGCGCTGCGGCAACGCCAATCTCGTGTCGCTGATCCCGACCCTGAAGCTCAAGCCGGATTACGCGGACAAATTCGACATCGGCGTGTCGGACGCCGCGCTGAAGAAACTGGCGCAGGTGTCGCACGCGCTCGACGAGCGCCTGAACCGCGCGCCGAACCGCCACGCGCCTTACGTCGGCGAGAGCGCCTTCGCGACCAAAGCCGGCATTCACGCCTCGGCGATCATGAAGGATCCGGCGACCTACGAGCACGTCGCGCCGCAGACGGTCGGCAACAAGCGCAAAGTGCTGGTGTCGGAGCAGGCCGGCAAGTCGAACGTGCTCGCCGAGCTCGACCGCGTCGGCATCAAGGCCGACAAGGACGATCCGCGCATCGCGCGGCTTCTGGAGATCGTCAAGGAGCGCGAGGCGATCGGCTACGCTTACGAGGCGGCGGACGCGTCGTTCGAATTGCTGGCGCGGCGCACGCTCGGCGCGGTGCCGGATTATTTCGACGTGACGCAGTTCGATGTCACCGTGGAGCAGCGCTACAACGCCGTCGGCGACCGCGTCACCGTCGCCATGGCGGTGGTCAAGGTGAAGGTCGGCGAGCAGGCGACGATCTCGGCCGCGGAAGGCAACGGCCCGGTCAACGCGCTCGACCAGGCGCTGCGCAAGGACCTCGGCAAATACCAGACCTACATCGATGGCCTCTCTCTGACGGATTTCCGCGTGCGTATCCTCAATTCCGGCACCGAGGCCGTGACGCGCGTGCTGATCGAGAGCGAGGACGAGAACGGCGAGCGCTGGACCACGGTCGGCGTGTCGGCGAACATCATCGACGCCTCGTTCCAGGCGTTGATGGATTCGATCGTGTTCAAGCTGGTGAAGTCGGGCGCGACGGTTTAGGCGGAAGAGAAGATTTTATCCGCTCGTCCCCGCGAAGGCGGGGACCCAGCGCCGACGTGCCGCGGGGAACGGTCCGGCTGGATTCCCGCTTTCGCGGGAATGAGCGGAGCAAGGGGAATCATCCATGATCGACCACGTCTCCGTCCCCGTCCGCGATCTCATCGCCGCGACACGCTTCTACGAGGCCGTGCTCGGGGCGCTCGGCATGACCGCGCTGGAGCGGCGGCCGGCGACCGTCGGCTTCGGCAAGCAATATCCCGAGTTCTGGATCAACCTGCGCACAGACGCGCAGCCTTTGCCCGCAAACAGCGGCGCGCATGTCTGCTTCCGCGCCCGCGCGACCGACCTGGTCGATGCGTTTCACGCCGCGGCGCTTGCCGCCGGCGGTGCGTCCGACGGCGCGCCGGGCCTGCGCCCGCAGCACGGCGAGGGTTATTACGCGGCCTTCATCCGCGACCCGGATGGCAACCGCATCGAGGCGGTGACGTTTGTGAAGTAATTTTTTTCCGCTCATTCCCGCGAAAGCGGGACTCCAGTTGGAGCTGTCCCCGCATTCGCCGCGCTGGGTCCCCGCCTTCGCGGGGACGAGCGGCGGATAGGGCTGGCGTCAGGAAAGCCTAAAGCCGCGCGGCCGGCTCCATCTTCTTCGCGTCGTCCGGCATCCTGGCCGCCTCGGCCCGCACCATCGGCAGGATATCGGCGACCTTGTCGGTGACCAGCAGGTTGAAGTCGAGCCCGGAGCGGATGAACTCCAGCGTCTTCATGTGATCGAGCAGCGCGCACAAGGGATCCCAGAAGCCCTTGATGTTGGCGAGCAGGATCGGCTTCTTGTGCCGGCCGAGCTGCACCCAGGTGATCTGCTCGACCACCTCTTCCAGCGTGCCGACGCCGCCCGGCAGCGCGACGAAGGCGTCCGCCATCTCGAACATCATGCGCTTGCGCTCGTGCATGTCGCTCGTCACGACAAGGTCGTGCGTGCCGCGCAGCGCGCGCTCGCGCGACATCAGGAATTCGGGGATGATGCCGGTCAGATTGCCGCCGTGGTCGAGCACCGACATGGCGATCGCGCCCATGATGCCGACGGCGCCGCCGCCATAGACCAGCCCGACCTTCTCACGCGCCAGCGTGGCGCCGAGTTCGCGGGCGGCCTCGACGAAGGCGGGGTCGGTTCCGGGGCCGGAGCCGCAATAGACGCAGATTTTTCTGATTTCGCTCATTGGGATCGTTTGGGGACCGTTCTGTTGTTCCTCAGCATGTGCGTCGCCGCGGCCGCAGCGTCAAGGCGGCGGCAGGATTTCCCGCGATAACGGCAGGGTTTATGCCCGGGGGAGGGTGATTACGGCCGGGAATCCGCCTATATCAGTGCGCGACGGCCCTTCGAGTTCCGCCGTCCTGTCCGGACCCTTTAATGACTGCGAATCACCATCCTGCCCCGGCGCAAGCGCCCCGGGTGACCGCCGACCGCGGCGCGCTGCTGCGCACGGTCATCAACCTCTGGCCCTACATCTGGCCGGCCGACCGCGCCGACTTGAAGCTGCGCGTGCTCGGCGCGCTGGTGCTGCTGCTCGCGGCCAAGCTTGCCACCATCGCCGTGCCGTTCACCTTCAAGTGGGCGACCGACGCGCTCATCGGCCACGGCACCGCGCCGGCCGAAAGCTCCGACTGGCTGTTGTGGACCGCGGCGGCGCCGATCGCGCTGACGCTCGCTTACGGCGCGATGCGCGTCCTGATGTCCGCGCTGACGCAGATGCGCGACGGCCTGTTCGCCAAGGTGGCGATGCACGCGGTGCGCCGTCTTGCCTACCGCACCTTCGTGCACATGCACGAGCTGTCGTTGCGTTTCCATCTCGAGCGCAAGACCGGCGGCCTGACGCGCGTGCTCGAGCGCGGCCGCAACGGCATCGAGACCATCGTGCGCATGGTCATCCTGCAACTCGCGCCGACCATCATCGAGCTCGCGCTCATCACCGGCGTGCTGCTCGTCGAGTTCGACTGGCGTTACGTCGCCGTCGTCCTCGCCACCGTCGCGCTGTACATGGTCTACACTTACTACGCGACCGAGTGGCGCATCGGCATCCGCCGCAAGATGAACGACAGCGACACCGACGCCAACGTCAAGGCGATCGACTCGCTCCTGAACTACGAGACGGTGAAGTATTTCTCCGCCGAGGAGCGCGAGGCGGCGCGCTACGACCGCTCGATGGCGCGCTACGAGGACGCCAGCGTCAAGGCCTATACCTCGCTCGCCGTGCTCAACGCCGGGCAGGCGATCATCTTCACGCTCGGCCTCGCCGCCGCGATGGTGATGTGCGCGTTCGAAATCCGCGCCGGATCGAAGACCGTCGGCGACTTCGTGCTCATCAATTCGATGATGATCCAGCTCTACCAGCCCTTGAACTTCATGGGCATGGTCTACCGGGAGATCAAGCAGGCGGTGATCGACATCGAGACGATGTTCTCGATTCTGGCGCGGCCGACCGAGATCGTAGACGCGCCCGGCGCGCCGCCGCTCCAGGTGACGCGCGGCACCATCCGCTTCGAGGACGTCGCCTTCGCCTACGACCCGGCGCGGCGCATCCTCAAAGGCGTCAGCTTCGAGGTGCCGGCCGGCAAGACCGTCGCCGTGGTCGGCCCGTCCGGCGCCGGCAAGTCGACCATCTCGCGGCTTCTCTACCGCTTCTACGATCTCTCCGGCGGCCGCATCACCATCGACGGCCAGGACATCGCGACGATCACGCAGAAGTCGCTGCGCCAGCAAATCGGGATGGTGCCGCAGGACACCGTGCTGTTCAACGACACGGTCCGCTACAACATCCGCTACGGCCGCTGGGAAGCGAGCGACGCGGAGGTCGAGGAAGCGGCGCGGCTTGCGCAGATCGACCGCTTCATCCGCATGTCGCCGAAGGGCTACGAGACCGAGGTCGGCGAGCGCGGCCTGAAGCTGTCCGGCGGCGAGAAGCAGCGCGTCGCCATCGCGCGCACGATCCTCAAGGCCCCACCGATCCTGGTGCTCGACGAGGCGACCTCGGCGCTCGACAGCCATACCGAGAAGGAAATTCAGGACGCGCTCGAGCGCGTGTCCAAGGGCCGCACGACTTTGGTCATCGCGCACCGGCTGTCGACCATCGTCGGCGCCGACGAGATCATCGTGCTCGACGCCGGCGAGATCGTCGAGCGCGGCACGCACCACGCGCTGCTTGCGAAGGGCGGGCTCTACGCCAGCATGTGGAACAGGCAGCGCGAGGCCGAGGAAGCGCGCGAGCGTCTCGCCCGCGCCGGCGAGGACGAGACCGCGCCCAACCGCAACCCGCCGCCGGTGGTGGAGGACGAGGAGGACGCCGTGGCGCCGGCCACGGCGGCGGAGTAAAAACGCTCCATGTCCATCGTCGATTCGATCCGCAAACAGTTCGTGCCGATCACGCCGGAGGGCTATCCCTTCATCGGCGCCTTCGCGCTCGTCGCGCTGCTCCTGTTCTGGGTGTGGACGCCGCTCGGCTGGCTCGCGAGCCTGCTGACGCTCTGGTGCGTCTATTTCTTCCGCGACCCGCCGCGGGTGACGCCCGTGCGCGACGGCCTCGTCATCGCGCCGGCCGACGGCGTCGTCAGCCAGATCACCACCGCCGCGCCGCCGCGCGAGCTCGGTCTCGGGCCGGCGCCGCTGCCGCGCATCTCGATCTTCATGAGCGTGTTCGATTGCCACGTGAACCGCAGCCCGGTCGCCGGCCGCGTCGAGAAGATCGTCTACACGCCGGGCAAGTTCTTTAACGCCGACCTCGACAAGGCGAGCCTCGACAACGAGCGCAATTCGCTGGTGATCGCCACGTCCGCCGGCCCGCGCATCGCGGTGACGCAGATCGCCGGCCTCGTCGCGCGCCGCATCGTCTGCTTCGTCAAGGAGGGCCAGCCGGTCGGCGCCGGCGAGCGCTTCGGCATGATCCGCTTCGGCTCGCGGCTCGACGTCTACCTGCCGGACGGCACGCCGCCGCAGGTCGCGGTCGGCCAGATCGCCACGGCCGGCGAAACCGTGCTGGCCGACCTCCTCGGCGGCGACCACGGCAGGGCCTTTCGCGCCGGCTAAGCCATTGAATTAACGTAATTTCTGGGCCGTTACGGGAAGCGGCTACGAAAAGCCACGGATCGCGCTATATAGTCGCCGTCATGGTCTTCCAGCCGATCGATCCCGCGCCGCCGCGCTTCCGCCGCCGCTTCAAGGCGATCCCCGTTCGCACGCTGCTGCCGAACCTGATCACGCTGCTCGCGCTCTGCGCCGGGCTGACCGCGATCCGCATGTCGGTCGAGGGAAGGCTCGAGCTCGCGCTCGCGGCAATCGTCTTCGCCGCCATGCTCGACGGCATCGACGGGCGCGTCGCGCGCATGCTCAAGGGCACGTCGCGCTTCGGCGCCGAGCTCGACAGTCTCGCCGACTTCGTCAATTTCGGCGTCGCGCCTGGCCTGATCCTCTATTTCTGGGGCTTGCAGGAACTGAAATCGGTCGGCTGGATCGCCGCCATGGTGTTCGCGATCTGCGCGGCGCTGCGGCTCGCGCGCTTCAACGTGATGATCGACGATCCGAACAAGCCGCTCTGGGCCGCCGACTTCTTCACCGGCATTCCGGCGCCGGCCGGCGCGATCACCGTGCTGCTGCCGATCTACCTGAATTTCCTCGGCCTGCCGAACGGGCTGATCACCGCCTGGGTCGTGCTGTTCTACACCGTCACCATCGCGCTCTTGATGGTGTCGCGGCTGCCGGTGTTCTCGGGCAAGCGCATCGGCAAGCGCGTGCCGCCGGAAGGCGTGCTGCCGGTGTTCGTCGCGGCGGTGCTTTTCGTCGCGCTCCTGATCAGCTATCCGTGGATCGTGCTGACCATCGGCACGCTCGCTTATCTCGCCTGCCTGCCCATCGGCTGGCTCTCCTACCGCGAGAACCAGCGCCGCGACGCGGCCTCGGCGCGCGCCGCCGCGGCAGCCTCCGTGCCGGGCGAGCCGTACAAGCCGAGCCCGTCGATCGCCGATGAGGAGCGTCCGACGCGGCTCAACTGAGCTTGCGCATGTAGGCGGGCGTCTCGCCCGTCAGGAAATCCTCGCGCACCGGCGCGAAGAAATCGACGACCTCGGTGTCTTCCGGAAAATACCCTTCGTGCTCGACGCCGCCGGGGATCACCGCGACGTCGCCGGCCTTCATCGAACGCTTTTCCTCGCCGATGCGGAAATCCATCGTGCCCTTGATCATCCACACGATCTGCTCATGCGGATGCTTGTGCGCGGCGGCGCGCGCGCCGGCCTTCATGCGCCAGTAGACCAGCGTGCCCTGCTTGCCGGACACGACGCGGCGCCGGATCTTTTCGGTGATCTCCTCCTCCTTGACGGAGGCCAGCTTGTCGAAGCCTGCGATGACCGGCATGTCGCTTCTCCCTCGTCTGTGCGTTGAGGATCAGGCCTTGCGATTGCGATAGCCCGACGTGCCGAACGGATAGCCCGGCATGATGTCGTAAGGGTGCGCCCAGCCGGGCAGGGCCTGCATGCGGTTAAGCCACGCGGCGATCGCCGGATGGTCCTTGGCGATGTCGAAACCGAACTCCTCCGCCGGATAATAGAGATAGCCGGTCATCGACACGTCGGCGATGGTCGGCCGGTCGCCGGCGAGGAACGGCGTCTTCGCGAGCCGCTTGTTGACGATGCCGAGCGCGCCTTGCGCGCGCGCCTTGAAGGCCTCGAGGACCGCCGGGTCGCCCGGCGTCTTGGCAAGGGTCTTCAGGAACCGATACGGCCCGAGGAAGCCGTTGACCTTCTGGTTGTCGAAGATGATCCAGCGCAGCGCCTCGAGCTCCTCGTCCTCGCCCTGCGGCAGGTACTTGCCGCTGCGGCGCGCGAGATACGTCAGGATCACGCCCGACTGCGACAGCTTCTTCTTGCCGTGCGCGAGCACCGGCGCCTCGCCCATCTCGTTGATCGACTCGCGAAACTCCGGCGTGCGCTGCACCCCCGCGCCGAAGAAGTCGACCCATTGCGGCTCCCAGTCGGCGCCGATCAGGTTGAGCATCAGCGCGGCGCGATAGCAGTTGCCGGACTGCGCGAAGCAATAGAGCTGGTATTCGGACATCGGTTTCCCCCGTTGGATTTTGTTATCGCGTGAGCTTCACCGGCGTGCCGGACGCCGACGTGCCGCTGAACTGGCCGCCGGAGAAGGTCAGCGCACCGAGCATGTTGTTGTCCTCGTCGCCGATGGTGAGCCCGCTTTCGCCGATCGACCAGCGGCGGCTCAGGTAAAAGCGCTCGGGGCAGCCGCCTTCCGGCGAGATGGTGCCGGCGAGCGCGCCGGGACTGCCCGCGAAATTCAGGCCGCAGGGCGGCGCATTCGGCGCGGTGAGCAGCCAGCGCCCGTTCATGCTCTCGGGCGCCGGCGTCGAGGCGCCCGAAAGGATGTCCTGCCCGCCGGCGCAGCCGGCGAGCAGCAGGGCGGCACATGCGGCGAAGACGGGCCGCATCATTTCATCGTCGGGATGACGAACTCGGCGCCTTCCTTGGTGCCGGTCGGCCATCGCGACGTCACCGTCTTGGTCTTGGTGTAGAAGCGGATCGAGTCCGGCCCGTGCTGGTTCAGGTCGCCGTAGCCGGAGCGCTTCCAGCCGCCGAACGTGTAGTAGGACAGCGGCACGGGGATGGCGAAGTTGACGCCCACCATGCCGACCTCGACGCGCCGGACGAAATCGCGCGCGGTGTCGCCGTCGCGCGTGTAGATGGCGACGCCGTTGCCGTACTCGTTCTCGCTCGGCAGCCGCACCGCCTCCTCGTAGTCCTTGGCGCGCACGACCGACAGCACCGGCCCGAAGATCTCGTCCTTGTAGATCTTCATGTCCGTCGTGACGTTGTCGAACAGGCAGCCGCCCATGAAGAAGCCCTTCTCGTAGCCCTGCATCTTGAAGCCGCGGCCGTCGACGACGAGCTTGGCGCCTTCCTTGACGCCGATGTCGACATAGCTCCTGGCGCGGTCGAGCGCCTGCTTGGTGACGAGCGGGCCGTAATCGGCGCTGGCGTCGGTCGAGGGGCCGATCTTGAGGCTTTCGACGCGCGGAATGAGCTTCTTCATCAGCGCGTCGGCGGCCTTCTCGCCGACCGGCACCGCCACCGACACCGCCATGCAGCGCTCGCCGGCCGAGCCGTAGCCGGCGCCGATCAGCGCGTCGACCGCCTGGTCCATGTCGGCGTCGGGCATCACGATCATGTGGTTCTTGGCGCCGCCGAAGCACTGCACGCGCTTTCCGTGCGCGCAGCCGGTGGCATAGATGTACTCGGCGATGGCCGAGGAGCCGACGAAGCCGATCGCCTTCACGCGCGCATCGGTGAGCAGCGTGTCGACCGATTCCTTGTCGCCGTTGACGACGTTGAGAATGCCCGGCGGCAGGCCGGCTTCGAGGAAGAGTTCGGCGATGCGCAACGGCACGGACGGGTCGCGCTCCGACGGCTTGAGGATGAACGCATTGCCGCAGGCGATCGCCGGCGCGCATTTCCATAAGGGGATCATCGCCGGGAAATTGAACGGCGTGATGCCGGCGACGACGCCGAGCGGCTGGTGCATCGAATAGAGATCGATGGCGGTGCCGGCGCTCTCGGTGAACTCGCCCTTCATCAGATGCGGAATGCCGCAAGCGAACTCGACGACTTCGAGGCCGCGCTGGATGTCGCCTTTGGCGTCGGGAAAGGTCTTGCCGTGCTCGGACGACAGGAGCCGCGCCAGGCTGTCGAACTCCTTCTGCACCAGCTCGAGAAACTTGAACATCACGCGCGCGCGGCGCTGCGGGTTGACCGCTGCCCAGCCGGGCTGCGCCGCCTCGGCGTCGGCGATGGCGTGCTCGACCTCGGAGCGCTTGGCGAGCGCGACCTTGGCCTGCACCTCGCCGGTGTTGGGATCGAAGACGTCGCCGAAGCGGCCGGAGGTGCCCGCGACGGCCTTGCCGCCAATGAAATGACCGATCTCACGCATGGCTGTCGTAGCTCCTCCGCCTGTGGGCTTTGTGCTTGCGGCCGGACTGGCCGGATTCGAGGTGTTTTACCCCATTTTGGGCCCGGGTCACCGGGGGCCGGGCCGGTTTGGCGGCGTATCTCCTTCACCGCCGATTAGGCTTTACCGCCCCTTAACGGCGGCAGTCTAGGGTCGGAACCGCGGGGCCGTTTTGGCGCCGCGAAGGGCGTCGCGTCGGGCGGGACAAGTCATGGATATTGCAACGAGTCTGGGTCTTTTGGCCGGCGTCGGCGTGGTCTGCACCGTCATCCTCATGGGTGGCGACCTGCATATGTTCGTCAGCGAGCACGCCATCATCGTCATCTTCGGCGGCTCGTTCGCGGCGACCCTGATCCGTTTCCCGCTGTCCTCGATCATGCACGGGCTGCCGCTCGGCGCCCGCTTCGCCTTCACCATGCGCCGCATGAGCCAGCGCGACCTCGTCGACGAGATCGCCGGCATCGCCGACATCGCCCGCAAGCAGGGCCCGGTCGGGCTGGAAAAGGTCGAGGTCGACGATCCCTTCCTCGCCAAGGGCATCCGCTTCGTTGCCGACGGCTACGACACGAGCTTCATCCGCGACAATCTCGAGCGCGACCGCGACAACTTCCTCACCCATCTCGACGAGGGCCAGAAGATCTACCGCGCGGTCGGCGACTGCGCGCCGGCCTTCGGCATGATCGGCACGCTGATCGGCATGGTGCAGATGTTCGCCAACATGACCGACCCGTCGAAGCTCGGCCCCTATATGGCCACCGCGCTGCTCGCGACCTTCTACGGCGCCACCGTCGCCAACCTGTTCTGCCTGCCGATCGCCGACAAGCTGCATCTCAAGCTCGTCGACGAGGAGATCAACCGCACGCTCATCATCGACGGCATCCTGATGATCCGCGAGGCCAAGAGCCCGACGCTCGTGCGCGAAATGCTGCTCGCCTACCTGCCGGAGAAGCATCGTCACTCCGAGGAGGAGGCAGAGGCCGAGGCGCCGCAGGCGGCCGCCGCCTGACGTCACGTACCCTGGTCGAGTAGCAGCGCATGGGAAAACGCAGGGAAGCACACGGCGGCGGTCACGGCTGGTTCGTCACCTTCGCCGACCTGATGGGCCTCTTGGTCTCGTTCTTCGTGATGCTGGTCGCTTTCTCGACGCAGGACCAGGCGAAATTGCAGGTCGTCGCCGGCTCCATGCGCGACGCCTTCGGCGTGCAGGATCACGTGCGCTATTCCGGCATCATCGAGGTTCTCGGCCTGCCGACGCGGCCAAAGCTGAAGAACGCCGCGCATATCGATCCGTCGGAAGCCTCCGCGACGCCGTCGCCCGACGAGCACGACCGCCAGCGCACCTACGGCGCGCGGTTCAAGGCCGATCAGGGCTTCGCGCTCGCCTCCGCGTCGTTGCGCCAGGCGCTTCAGGACATGCCGGAGATCACCGAGGCCTCCAAGCACATCATGATGGAGGAGACCAAGCAGGGCCTCAACATCGAGATCGTTGACCAGGACGGCCGCTCGATGTTCGCCAACGGCTCCAAGGAGCCGAACGAGCGCACGCGGCTGTTGTTGCAGAAGATGGCGCCGGCCTTGAAGGCGATGCCGTACCGCATCTCGATCATTGGCCACACCGCGGCGACGGCGGTGCCGCCCAAGCCCGGCTACGGGCCGTGGGAACTCTCGGCCGACCGCGCCAACGCCGTGCGTCAAATCCTCGCGGCGGAGGGTGTGCCGTCCGGACATATCTACATGGTTGCGGGCAAGGCCGACACCGAGCCCTTGTTCCCGGACAACCCCTCGATGTCGCCCAACCGGCGGGTGACCCTGACCCTGATGCGGGAAGAGCCGCCGCTGCCGGCCGATTTCAAGCCGTAAGGCGAGCCGAGCCGTCCGGTAACAGACGGTTCCAGGTCAAAATCCCCGTGGAAAAAGGTCGGTACTCTCGGCGTTGACCCGATGCTATAAGGCCCCGCTTTTGGGGCTTTGGGCTGACACGACAACCTTTCGATGACCGACGGTGTGAACGAACCGGCGGCCTCGCCCGAGGCCGCTGTCGAGACGGGGCATGAGGTTCAGCCGAGCTTCCTCGCGCTGGCGCTCGGCAGCGTCGGCGTGGTCTACGGCGACATCGGCACCAGCCCGCTTTACGCGTTCCGCGAGGCGGCGATGGCGGCGAGCGACAATCACGCCGTCACGCGCGGCATCGTGCTCGGCGTGCTCTCGCTGATCCTGTGGGCGCTGATCGTCACCGTCACGCTCAAATACGTGCTGATCCTGCTGCGCGCCGACAATAACGGGGAGGGCGGCACGCTCTCGCTCACCGCGCTCGCCACCCGCGCGCTCGGCCGCCGCACCACCTTCGTCTTCATCGTCGGCGTCATCGGCGCCTCGATGTTCCTCGGCGACAGCGTCATCACGCCGGCGATCTCGGTGCTCTCAGCGGTCGAGGGGATGAAGCTCGCGACGCCGGCCTTCAGCGATTATGTCGCGCCGCTCACCGTCGTCATCCTGATCGCGCTGTTTGCCGCGCAGAGCCGCGGCACGGCGAAGGTCGCCGCGCTATTCGGCCCCGTGATGGTGATCTGGTTCGTCTCGATCGCGCTCGCCGGCGCGCTGCACATCTTCGACGACCCGCACGTGCTCGCCGCGATCAATCCGCTCTACGGCGTCGAGTTCCTGATCGACCACGGCGCCATCGGCCTCGTTACGCTCGGCGCCGTGTTCCTCTGCGTCACCGGCGGCGAGGCGCTCTACGCCGACCTCGGCCATTTCGGCCGCAAGCCGATCCAGACGGCGTGGCTCAGCCTTGTGCTGCCGTCGCTGGTGATCAATTACTTCGGGCAGGGCGCGAAGGTGCTCGCCGACCCGGCGGCGATCGAAAACCCGTTCTACCGGCTGGTGCCCGATCAACTGCTGTTGCCGATGGTGGTGCTCGCCACCGCCGCCACCGTCATCGCCAGCCAGGCGGTCATCACCGGCGCCTATTCGCTGGTGCATCAGGCGATCCAATTGGGGCTGCTGCCGCGGCTGACGATCAAGCACACCTCCGCCTCGCATGCCGGGCAAATTTACATTCCGCGCGTGACGGTGGCGCTGCTGATCGGTGTGCTGCTGCTGGTCGGCCTGTTCCGCACCTCGAGCGCGCTCGCCTCGGCCTACGGCATCGCGGTGGCGACGACGATGGTGGTCGACGGCACGCTGGCCTTCATCGTCGTATGGAAACTATGGCAGTGGCCGTTGTCGCGCGCGGTCGCGCTGATCCTGCCGTTCTTCATCGTCGACGTGGTGTTCTTCTCCGCCAACCTGATCAAATTGCTCGAAGGCGCGTGGGTGCCGATCCTGTTCGGCACGTCGATGGTGCTCTTGATCCTGACGTGGCGGCGCGGCTCCGGCATCCTCGTCAACAAGACGCGGCGCAGCGAGGTGCCGCTCGACACATTGTTCCGCAGCCTGGAGAAGAAGCCGCCGCACATCGTGCCCGGCACCGCGGTGTTCCTGACCAGCGATCCGGAATTCGCGCCGACCGCGCTTTTGCACAATCTCAAGCACAACAAGATTTTGCACGAGAGCAACATCGTACTGACCGTCGTCACCGGCGACACGCCGCGCGTGCCGGAGAGCGAGCGCGTCAAGATCGCGCCGCTGTCGAAGCACTTCTCGCGCATATCGCTGAAGTTCGGTTACATGGAGCAGCCCAACGTGCCGAAGGCGCTGGGGCTCGCGCGCAAGCAGGGCCTCCAGTTCGACATCATGTCGACGTCGTTCTTCCTGTCTCGCAGGGCGCTGAAACCCTCGCCGCAATCGGGCATGCCGACCTGGCAGGACCACCTGTTCATCTGGCTGGCGCGGTCGGCCAGCGACGCCACCGACTTCTTCCAGATTCCGACCGGCCGGGTGGTCGAGGTCGGTACCCAGGTGACCGTTTAGGACATCCATTCCACGGCTCCGGAATGGCGATAGATTCAGTAAGTATTTGATATCGTTGCCATAAACAGGTAACGACTGTTGCGGAATCCGCATGGCTCGCTTGCCTGACCCGCGAAATTCGCTGCTGTCTCGCGCCCCGGCCCGGCGTTATATGCGCGCCGTCTGATTGTTTTGCACTGCACAAAAACGTTCCAGGCACCCCCATCCCATGAGCCACAGCACGACGGCCGGTAACGGCGCCCACGCGGCGCTGCCGGAAACTGCCGACGCGCACCCGCGCACCGGTTTCTGGACTCTCGCGATCGGCTCGATCGGCGTGGTGTACGGCGACATCGGCACCAGCCCGCTCTACGGCTTCCGCGAATCGATCCTCGCCGCGACCAGCGGCGGCGGCACCGTGAACGAGACCATCGTGCTCGGCATCCTGTCGCTGATCATCTGGGCGCTGATCTTCGTCGTCACCGTCAAATACGTCATCATCCTGCTGCGCGCCGACAACAAGGGCGAGGGCGGCACGCTCGCCTTGATGGCGCTTGCCTCGCGCGCGCTCGGCCGCGCCTCGGGCGCGATCATCCTGCTCGGCATCATCAGCGGCGCGCTGTTCTACGGCGACGCCATCATCACGCCGGCGCTGTCGGTCCTGTCCGCCGTCGAAGGCCTGAAGATCGCGACCCCGGCCTTCGATCCCTACGTGGTGCCGATCACGGTGGTGATCCTGATGGCGCTGTTCTGGGTGCAGTCGCACGGCACCGCGCGCGTCGCCGCGTTCTTCGGGCCGGTGATGATGGTGTGGTTCGCGGCCATCGCCGTCGGCGGCCTCTGGCACATCGGCCAGCATCCGGCGGTGCTCTACGCCTTCAATCCCTGGCACGGCATCTACTTCCTCACGCACCACGGCCTCGTCGCGTTCTACACGCTCGGCGCCGTCTTCCTGGTCATGACCGGCGCCGAGGCGCTCTACGCCGACCTCGGCCATTTCGGCCGCTCGCCGATCCGGCTCGCCTGGCTCGCCATCGTGCTGCCGGCTCTGACGCTGAATTACTTCGGGCAGGGCGCGCTGGTGCTCGCCGAGCCGAAGACGATCGACAACCCGTTCTTCCTGCTCTACCCGCACTGGGCGCTGCTGCCGATGGTGGTGCTCGCCACCGTCGCCACGGTCATCGCCAGCCAGGCGGTCATCACCGGCGCCTATTCATTGACGCGGCAGGCGATCCAGCTCGGCCTCCTGCCGCGGCTCGAGATCCGCCACACCTCCGAGTCGCTGGCCGGGCAAATCTACATGCCGCGCGTCAACGGGCTCCTGCTCCTCGGTGTGCTGCTGCTGGTCGCGCTGTTCCGCTCGTCGGGCGCGCTGGCGTCCGCCTACGGCATCGCCGTCACCGGCACGATGGTGGTGACCGGCATGATGGCTTTCGTCGTCATCTGGCGCGTCTGGCAATGGCCGATGTGGGGCGCGGCGCTGCTGATCGCGCCCTTCGTCTTCGTCGACCTCACCTTCCTGAGCGCGAACATGCTCAAGGTGCTGGAGGGCGGCTGGATCCCGCTCGCGCTCGGCGCGCTCATCATGGTGATCATGTATACGTGGCGGCGCGGCACGCGGCTCCTGATCCTGAAGACGCGCAAGCAGGAGATTCCGCTCGCCGGTCTCGTCGCCAGCCTCGAGAAGAAGGCGCCGCATCAGGTGCCGGGCACGGCGGTGTTCCTCACCAGCGATCCGGAATTCGCGCCGACCGCGCTGCTGCATAGCCTCAAGCACTACAAGGTGCTGCACGAGAAGAACGTCATCCTGACGATCGAATCGGCCGACACCCCGACCGTCGACCCGGCCGAGCGCGTGCGCATCGAGCCGGTCGGCGAGACCTTCTCGCGCATCGTGCTGCGCTTCGGCTTCATGGAGACGCCGAACGTGCCGAAGGCGCTGGCCATCGCGCGCAAGCTCGGCTGGACCTTCGACATCATGTCGACGTCGTTCTTCCTGTCGCGGCGCTCGCTCAAACCCGCCGCGCATTCCGGCATGCCGCGCTGGCAGGACCGGCTGTTCATCGCGCTGACCCGCTCGGCCAACGACGCGACGAGCTATTTCCAGATCCCGACCGGCCGCGTCGTCGAGGTCGGCACGCAGGTGACGATCTAGCGTTTCTTCACCTCTCCCATAGGGAGAGGTCGCTGCGCGAAGCGCAGCGGGTGAGGGGTTACAAACTCTCGAGTCAGGAACCCCCTCACCCCAACCCTCTCCCCAAGGGGAGAGGGAGCGCGCCGTGCATGGGGCGCGTCGCCCCTACGGCTTGAAATGCTTCAGCAGCGTCTGCAACAGCGGCGCCAGCCGCCTGAGCTCGTCGCGGTGGGCGGCCGAGAGGCCGGCGAGCAGCGCCTCGGCTTTCGGCGTCAGCGTCAACAGCACCTGGCGGCGGTCCTCGATCCCCGGCCGCCGCCGCACCAGCGACTTCGTCAGGAGCCGGTCGATCAGCCCGACGGCGCTGTGATGGCGGACGCCCAACCGTTCGGCGAGGTTGCCGGTGGTCATCGGCTTGTCGCCGCCGAAGCCCTTGATCGCCAATAGCGCCTGGTGCTGCTGGGCGGTCAGCCCGGCCTCTTCCGCGGCGTCCTCGCTGAAAATCAGGAAATGCCGCAACAAATAGCGGAACTCCGCCAGCTTTTCGTAGTCGGCATCGGTGAGGGGGCGCGGCCGCGGTTTGACGGTCATAAGCGCCCTCCGCATGCGGCTATGCACAGCTGGCGCTTTAAATTATATCGCAGTGCGATATATATCCCGCGACCCGACATCTCAGCACCAGCTCCCGTGAAGGTATCCTTATGCCGAGCGACCATTCGCCCGATCGTCCCACGCTTTCCAAGGTCCGCCCGGCGGAGGCCGCCCAGCGGGCGGTCGAGGACCGCCTCAGGGATTTCAGCACGGATCGCCGCCTTTTTCTGCTCATGGCGATGGCCATCGTGGTCGGCTGTGCCGGGGCGGCGGCGGCCTGGGCGCTGTACCACCTGATCGCGCTGGCGACCAACCTGGCCTATTACGGCCGTTTCAGCGCCGCCACGGGCACCGCCCCGGGCGACACGCTCGGCTGGTGGTCCATCCTGATCCCGGTGGTCGGCTGCCTGATCGTCGGCCTGATGGCCCGGTTCGGCTCGGAGAAGATTCGCGGTCACGGCATCCCCGAGGCCATGGAGGCGATCCTGATCGGCCGCAGCCGCATCCAGCCGCGGGTCGCGCTGCTCAAGCCTCTGTCCTCCGCCATCTCCATCGGCACCGGCGGCCCGTTCGGCGCCGAGGGCCCGATCATCATGACCGGCGGCGCCTTCGGCTCGCTGTTCGCGCAATTGTTCAACCTCTCGAATGCCGAGCGCAAGACGCTATTGGTCGCGGGCGCCGCGGCCGGCATGAGCGCCACCTTCGGCACTCCGGTCGCCGCCATCCTGCTCGCCGTCGAATTGCTGCTGTTCGAGTGGAAGCCGCGCAGCTTCGTCCCCGTCGCCATCGCCTCGATCGTCGCGGCGGCGCTGCGGCCCTATCTCATGGGCGGCGGCGTGCTGTTCCCGATGCCCGACAGCCCCGCGATGGCGCCGGTCGCGCTCCTGCTCGCGGCGGTGCTCGGCGTGCTGGCCGGCCTCGGCTCCGGGCTGCTGACGCAGATGGTCTATGCCTGCGAGGACGCCTTCCAGCGCCTGCCGATCCACTGGATGTGGTGGCCGGCGCTCGGCGGCCTCGTCATCGGCATCGGCGGCGTCATCGAGCCGCACGCGCTCGGCGTCGGCTACGACAACATCGCCGCGCTGCTCTCGGGCCACATGACGACGACGGCCGTCGTCCGCCTGATGCTGGTCAAATCGGTGATCTGGTCGGTCGCGCTCGGCTCCGGCACGTCCGGCGGCGTGCTCGCGCCGCTGTTGATGATGGGCGGCGCGCTGGGCGCGCTGTTCGGTGCCTTCCTGCCTTATGCCGATCCGGGCACCTGGGCGCTGATCGGCATGGCCGCGATCATGGGCGGCACCATGCGCTCGCCGCTGACCGCGATCATCTTCGCGCTCGAACTGACGCATAATATCGGCGCGCTGGTGCCGGTGGCGATCGCCTGCGTGCTGGCGCATGCCACGACGGTGCTTCTGCTGCGCCGCTCGATCCTGACCGAGAAGGTGGCGCGCCGCGGCCATCACGTGATGCGCGAATATATCGTCGACCCGTTCGAGACGATGCGCGTCGGCGACATCATGGCGCGCCCGGCCGAGACCCTGCCGGCCGGGATGGCCATCGGTGAGGTCGTCAAGTTCTTCACCGCCGAGGGCCCGCCGAAGCGGCACAAAAGCTATCCGGTCGTCGAAGCCGGCGGCAAGCTCATCGGCATCGTCTCGCGCTCGGACGTGCTGCGCTGGACCGTCGAAGGCTGGCCGACCGATCAGGTGCTGCGCGACGTCGTCTCCGAGCAGGAACTCACCGTCGGCTACGAGGACGACCTCGTCGGCAATCTCGCCGACCGCATGGCGGCGGCCGACGCCAGCCGCGTGCCGATCCTCCGCCATGGCGACCGCGCCGTGGTCGGCCTTGTGGCGCGGCGCGACCTGTTGCGTGTGCGCATGCAGGGCCGCCGCCACGAGACCGAGCGCGAGGTGCTTATTCCGCTTCGCGGCGGCAGGCGCCCGGCGGCCGCGGGGTAGGGCGGGACCAAAAGACTGATGCGGCGGCCGCGGATTCCGGGTAGAAATCGGCCTTTCGCGAGAGGACTGCCCGATGGCCGACGACATGCCGCGCGCCGACGAAGTCACCAACCTGACGCCGCAGGAGGTGGCCGATGGTCTGCGCGCCGGCCGCATGCTGCTGGTCGACGTGCGCGAGCCGAACGAGACCGCCGTCGAGAGCTATCCCGACGCGGTCATCGTGCCGCTGTCCGTGTTCGATCCGGCCGCCATCCCCGATCCGCAGGGCAAGCAGGTCGTGTTCGCCTGCCGCTCCGGCCGGCGCTCGGTGACGGCCTCGCTCGCCGCGCAGGACCAGGGCTATCCCTACACGTCGCATCTCGCCGGCGGCATCATCGGATGGAAGGCCGCCGGCCTGCCGACCAAGACCGGCTAGAAACCGGTCCCGCCGAAGCGGTAGTTCAGGCCGACCTTGACGATCTGGGTGTCGAGCTTGACGTCGCCGCTGCCTTCGACGGTGAGTGTTCCGGTCGTCGTGAACGATGGCGTCACCGACCCGAACTTCAGGTAGTTGTATTCGATCTTCACCGAAAGATTGTTCCAGATCGCGTATTCGTAGCCGGCGCCGAGCAGCCAGCCGGTGCGATTGGATGTGGCGCTGACCGTGCCGCCGATGCCGTCATTGCCGTCCCATTTGTCGCGCGTCCAGGCCGCGCCGAGCTTGGCGTAGACCAGCGAGCGGTCGAAGGCGTAGCCGAGGCGGGCCGCGGCCGTCGCGAAGTAGTCGTTCTTGAGCGACAGCGTGCCGCCGAACAGCGGCTCGTCGAGCTTGACGTCGGCCCACGAATACTCGCCCTCGATGCCGATGACGAATTGGCCGATCTGATAGTTGTAACCGGCCTGAACGCCGCCGAGCCAACCCTTGGCGGTGCGGGAGTCGCCGTCGCCGCTGAACCGGCTCCAGCCGTAGCCAACGTGCGGACCGATGTAGAATCCGGTCCACGAGAACACCGGCGCGGGACTGAGATATTGCGGCGCCTTGTAAGCGGGCCGCGGCAGGTCGGCGGCTGAACCGAGGGACGGGACGGAGAGAAAAGCAACTGACGCAACCGCACTCCACACGATGGTGGAACGGCGCATGATGATGTCCTCTGCGAACGACTATTTTGTGGAAAAGCACTTCTACAATCAGGTCCCGTGTATACGATTCGACGGCGCGGCGGGGTGCTTTTTCCCCTGATTCGCGCGGCATAATGCGGGGCCGGCCCGCCCGCGGGGGCCCGCCTCCGGCAGTCCGATGAGGGATTCGATGCGACGTGCAAGCCTTGCAGTGCTGTTGATCGCCGGCGTGCTCGCGGTCGCGCCGCCGCCCGCCGCCGCGCAGGGGCGCGTCGTCAACGTCTACAACTGGTCGGACTACATCGACCCGCAAGTGCTGGCCGACTTCACCAAGGAGACGGGCATCCGCGTCCAGTACGATACCTTCGACGCCAACGAGACGTTGGAGACCAAGTTGCTCGCCGGCAAATCCGGCTACGACGTCGTGGTGCCGACCGCCTATTTCCTCGAGCGGCAAATCAAGGCGGGCGTGTTCCAGAAACTCGACAAGGCGAAGCTGCCGCATCTCGTCAACGCGTGGCCGGAGGTGGCCAGACGGCTTTCGGCCTACGACCCCGGCAACCAGTACGCCGTCAATTACATGTGGGGCACGACCGGCGTCGGCTTCAACGTCAAGGCGATGCACGCGCGCCTCGGGCCCAACGCGACGATCGATTCATGGGACGTCGTGTTCAAGCCGGAGGTGCTGGCGAAGTTCAAGGACTGCGGCGTGCACATGCTCGACAGTGCCGACGACATCATGCCGGCGGCGCTGCATTATCTCGGCCTCGATCCGAACTCGACGAAGCCGGCCGACCTCGAGAAGGCGACCGCGCTGCTGATGACGATCAGGCCATCGGTGCGCAAGTTCCATTCCTCGGAATATCTCAATGCGCTGGCGAGCGGCGAGATCTGCCTCGTCGTCGGCTGGTCCGGCGACATCAAGCAGGCGCAGAAGCGCGCCGCGGAGGCCAAGAATGGCGTCGACATCGGCTACGCCATCCCGAACGAAGGCGCGCAGATGTGGTTCGACAATCTCGCGGTCCCGAAGGACGCAAGCCACGTCGCCGAGGCCTACGCCTTCATCGACTATCTGCTGCGGCCGGACGTGGCGGCGAAGAACTCCAACATGGTGTCCTACGCCAACGGCAATCTCGCCAGCCAGAAATTCGTCGACAAGGCGGTGCTCGGCGACAAGGGCGTCTACCCGGACGCGGCGACGATGGCGAAGCTCTACACCGTCGGCGCCCGCGACCAGCGCGCGCAGCGGCTCATCAACCGGCTGTGGACCAAGGTGAAGACGGGGGAGTAGCTCCGTCGGCCTGAGGCGGCCGTGCGCTTTGCGCGAGCCTCGAAGGACTTGTGGTCAGAGATCCTTCGAGGCGTCCCTTCGGCGCGCTCCTCAGGATGACGGGCCTACCGCCACCTTCGATGCAGCCAGAGCCATTGCTCGGGATGCTCGCGCACCCAGCCTTCGATGACGCCGGTGATGACCTGCATGGTGCCGGCAATGTCGATGTCGCCACTGGCGTCGCGCGCGGGCTTTATCTCCTCGCTCAATTCGGCGCGGAAGCGGTTGCCGGGCAGGCGGACGATGCGCGTGCCGTGGATCGGGCAATTGAAATGCCGCGCCAGCCGCGCGATCAGCGGGTTGGCGTTGGTCTTGCGGCCGAAGAAAGTCACCTCGACGCCGCGCACGTAAAACTGGTCGACCAGCATGCCGACATGCGCGCCGCGCGTCAGCGCGTCGGCGATCTTGACCGGCGCGTCGAGGCTCGTCGCGATGATCTCGCCCATATGCGTGGCGCGCGTCTCGGAGATCCAGTCGTTCACCGCCTTGATGTTCGGCCGCCGGTAGAGCACCGCGCTGTCGAGTTTGTAGGTCGCGGCGCAGATCGCAGGCAGCTCCCAGTTGCCGAGATGCGCGGCGAAGATCAGCGCCGGCTTGTCGTCGCTGAGCAGCCGGCGAAACCGGTCGATCGTCGGCTGGGCGAGCACGATGCGGCCCTCACGCTCCGGATGCTCGGGGTCCCAGTCCCACAGCCGGTCGATATGCGCGAACTCCGCGCCCATGCGGCCGAGATTGGCCCACACGCCTTTCAGGATGCGCTCGATCTCGGCCGGCGGTTTCTCGGGGAACGCGGCCGTAAGCTGCGCGCGCGCGACGCGGTTCTCGCGGAATGCGGGGCCGATCGTGCGCATGAACCAGCCCGCGGCATTCGCCAGCGGGCCGAACGGCACGAGGCGCAAGCCGCGCAGCAGGCCGACCGCGATCGCCCCGGCGGCGGCATCGGCGGCGCGCTTTGCGCCACGGCGCAGGCGCCGCTTGATGCTGCTCATGGGCGCCTCAGAAGTTGACGATGACCTTGCCGAACACCTTGCGCGTCTCGAGCCGCGCCAGGCCCTTCTCGAATTCGGCGAGCGGCACTTCGGTGTCGATGATCGCGCCCATGCCGGCGGCCATCTTCGCCAGCGAGTCGCGGATGTTCTGGATGCGGCAGCCGAACGAGCCGAGGATCTTGTACTGCTGCTGGAACAGCTGCATCAGGTTGATGGTGACGGTCGGGCCCGCGGTCGAGCCGCAGGTGACGAGCCGCCCGCCGCGTTTGAGGCACAGCAGCGAGGCGTTGAAGCCTTCGCCGCCGACATGCTCGAACACCACGTCCACGCCCTTCTTGGCGGTGAGCTTGCGCGTCACGCCCTCGAAGCGGTCCGTCTTGTAGTTGATGACGTGGTCGGCGCCCAGGGCCTTCGCCTTCTCCGCCTTGTCGTCGTCGCCGACCGTGGTGATGATCGTGCAGCCGAGCGCCTTCGCCATCTTGATCGCCACCGAGCCGATGCCGGAGCCGGCCGCGTGCACGAGGATGGTTTCGCCGGCTTTCAGTTTGGCGTTGTCGAACAGCATGTGCTCGGTGGTGCCGAAGGCGATCGGCGCGCAGGCGGCGTCGCGCAAGGAGACGCCGTCCGGCACCGGCACGACGAGCCGCGCCGGCATGTTGATCAGGTCGCGGGCAAAGCCGTCGATGTGGAAGCCGAGCACGCCGCCGACGTTTTCGCAGAGATTGTCGCGGCCCTCGCGGCAATTGGCGCAGTGGCCGCAGGTCATGGCGCCGTACATCACGACCTTCTGCCCGGGCTTGAACTGCGGCACGCCCGCGCCGACGGCGGCGATCTCGCCCGACGCCTCGGCGCCGACGATCAGCGGCAGCTTGCGCTTGGCGAAGGCCATGCCGCGGAAGCCCCACAAATCGAGATGGTTGAGGCCGACCGCCTTGATGCGGACCTGCACCTCGCCGTCGCCCGGCGCGGGCGGCTCAGGCACGTCGGCCAATTCGAGCTGGCGGTCGCCGATCAGTCTTAATGCGCGCATGGGGTTATCACGAACCGGCGGTCAGGCCGGCTCGACGCCGACGACGAGCGACACGTTCTGCCCGCCGAAGCCGAATGAATTGGAGATGGCGTGCTTCAATGTGGCGTCGCGCGCCGTGTTCGGCACCACGTCGAGCGGGATCGCAGGATCGGGGACGTCGTAATTGACGGTCGGCGGCATGCGCTGGTTTTGCAGCGTCAGCACCGTGAACACCGCCTCGATCGCGCCTGCGGCGGAGAGCGTGTGGCCGATCATCGACTTGTTCGACGAGATCGGCAGCTTGCTGATGCGCTCGCCGAATACGGTCGAGCAGCCGAGATATTCCATCTTGTCGTTTTCCGGCGTCGAGGTGCCGTGCGCGTTGACGTAGTCGATGTCGTCGGGCGTGAGCCCCGCGTCCTCGAGCGCGTTCCTGATGCAGGCGATGATCGGCTTGCCGTCCGGGCTCGAGCGCGTGCGGTGGAAGGCGTCGGTCTTCTCGCCGCAGCCCTCGACCACGCCGAGGATCGTCGCGCCGCGCGCCCTGGCCGCGTCGTAGCTTTCCAGCACCAGCGCGCCCGCGCCCTCGGCCATGACGAAGCCGTCGCGGTTCTTGGAGAACGGACGCGCCGCCTTCTGCGGATTGTCGTTGCTGGTCGACAGCGCCGACAAGAGCGAGAAGCGGATGACGGCCTCCGGGTTCACCGATCCGTCGGTGCCGATGCACAACGCCGCGTCCGTGTCGCCGCGGCGGATCGCCTCGACGCCGAGCTGGATCGCGCTGGCGCCGGAGGCGCAGGCGGTCGACAGCGAGATCGGCGAGCCGCGCGTGCCGAAGCGCTCGGCGATGTGGTCGGCGACCGAGCCGAACAGGAAGCGGTCGTGATAGGCGGGAAACTGGTCGCTGGCGCGCAGGAGGTCGGAATAGGTGACCGTGTCGTTGCTGCCGGAGCGCGCGCCAACGGCGAGCCGATGCGGCCATTCCATCTCGATCGGCGGCACGGCGAGGAAGAGGGGGCCCGGAAAGTCGCCGGCCTTGCCGATGCCGGACTGCGCGATCGCCTCCTCGGCGGCGAGATCGGCGAGCTGCTCGGAAAGCGCCGCGGTGCAATCGGGTTGCCCGAGGAAATCGACGCTGCCGGCGATGCGCGTCTTCAGCCCGTCGGTCGGGAAGCGGGTGATGGCATGGATGCCGGAGACGCCGGATGTGAGCTTTGCCCAGTTGTCGGCCTTGCCGGCGCCGAGCGAGGTCACCACGCCGACGCCGGTCACGACGACGATCGGGCGGCCCATCTTGTCCTTGGTCGGCGCCATGTCCGCTCTCCTCAGCCGGCTTTTTCCACCAGGGCGAGGCCTTCGCCGCGCCAGTGGCCGACGCCGGTCACCACGACTTGCGCCAGCGGGCCGCTCATCGGCTTTTCCAGCCCCGTCGAGTCACAGGGCGGGAAGAGACTACCATGCTGCAGGGCGACCGTTGCCAGCGCCAGATTCATGGGGAATTGCGGCTCCAACCCATGACCGAGATAAGTGCCGGTAGCGCGAACGGCAAGCTCGCCATGCGCGGCGAGAAAGGCGCGCTCTTCCGCGGTCGCCGGATTGGCGCCGGTGGCGCCGGAGATGACCGCCGCGCGCTTGCCGTCGACACGGTCCTTGACCTTGTCCCACAGGCCCTCGAGCGAGGCGGTGACGTTGCCCGGCTGGCGGCGGCGGCGGTCGGAGACGACGCTTGCCAGCCGCGCCAGCGCCTTGGCGCCGCGCGCTTCCGCGTGTTCGCGCGCCTCGATGACGAGGAAGGCGCCGAGCGAGCCGAGCGCGAAGCCGCCGGGCACACGCTCCCACACCGGCGCGAACTTGTCCTTCAGCATCAGGCCGGCGAACTCGTAGAGCATGATGAGGTCGGGCCGCTCGCCATTGTGCGCGCCGCCGACGAGGGCAATATCGCTCTGCCCGGCGCCGATGCGCGAGAGCGCGATGCGAACGGCATCGAGCCCGGCCGATTCCTCGCCCATGAAGGTGCGCGACGACGACGTCACGCCGTGCACGATCGAGATGTTGCCGGCAAGCAGATTGGAGAGTTGCGCCAAAAAGAGGGTGGGGCGCAGGTCGCTCATCAGCCGCTCGTTGAGGAAGCCGGCCGGATTGGCGGCGCGCGGCATGCCGGACAGGATCGTGGAGTCGACCGAGAGGTCGCGCTCACCGCCGCCGGCGGCGACGATCATGTCCATGTGCGAGAGCACTTCGGTCTTGCCCTTGACGCCGGCACTGTCGAGCGCGAGGCCGGCCGCATAGGTGCCGATGCGCTGCCAGTTCTCCATCTGCCGCTGATCGCCCTTCTTGGGGATCTGCAAATCGAAATTGATCGGCGCCAGCGGATGCACGATGTAGGGCGCGAAGGTCGTCGTGTCGGCGGAGGGCTTGGCCTCCGACAGCTTCAGCCAGTGCGCGTCGGCGCCTTCGCCGAGACAGGAGACGATGCCGATGCCGGTGATCCAGGCCTCGCGCGCGCCGTCAGCCATGCGCGGGCTCCTCGCTCGGCACGCCGAGGTGGGTCGCCTGGTCGCGCATGTGCTGGCGCATCTCGGCGTTCGGGAACGGCATCACGCGCAAGGTGATGGTGGCGTCGCAGATCGGCTTGCCGGCGGACGAGATGGTCGCGTTGGTGATGGCGTAGCCGGAGCCGTCATGCGCGAGCTTTGCTTCCACCGCCAGCACCATACCGGGCACGACGAAGGTGCGGAACTTGGCGTCCTTGACGGCGGCGAGGAAGGGCATGCGCTCGAATTTGTTGACGGCGACCACGAGCCAGCCGGAGGTCTGGGCCATGGTCTCGATCAGCAGCACGCCCGGCATCAGCGGGTAGCCGGGGAAATGTCCCTCGAAGACGGTGCTCTGCTGCGGCACCGTGGCCTCGGTGCGGATCGTTCGGTCTGCGAGATTGAGGTCCGTGACGCGGTCGATGAGCTGGAAGTACTCGAGACGCATTTCCCCTCGTCAGGCCCCCTTGGCTGCAACGAGCTCGTCGATACGGGCGGCGAGGTTCTTGAGCACGAAATACTGGTCGGTGGTCGCCTTGCCGTCGTTGACCTCCTGCGTCCACTGCTCCAGCGGCAGCTTGATGCCGAACGCCTTGTCGATGGCGAAGGCGATGTCGAGGAAGTCGAGGCTGTCGATACCGAGGTCGTTAATGGCGTGACTTTCGGGCGTGATCGAGTCGCGCGGGATGTCGCACGTTTCGGCGATAATATTGGCGATGGTGTCGAACGTCGAGGACATCGGTAACTCTCTGATTGAAGGGAAGAACTGGCAATCGCCCGGACACGCGCCACCCCGCGCACGTGCCAGTATCCGCGCGGCCTTCGACAACCGGCTGGCAGTCGGCAGCCCGTATAGCGAACGGGGCGGCACCTTTCAATGCCGCCCGCAATCTGCGGGGAAAACTGGCTAATCCGGGCCGTTAAGGTTGCCGCGGAGAGCCCTTCCGGGACCCTAGCGGATCGGCTGATAGTCGACCGGCGTGCAGCCGCGCCGCCCCGAGAGGACGCAGTCCTGGTTCCGGCGCATGTCGGCGATGGAATTGGCGAGCCAGAGCGCGGCCCCGATCAGCACCAGCACGAACAGCAGGCCCAGGGCATTGACCGCCATCCGGTGCCGGTACTCGGCCGGGTCGTCGGCGGAGCGGGCATAATCGGCAAGATCGTCCTCGGCGCCGTCCCGCGGGCCGGGACGCGGGGCGCTCGTCCGGCGGGTCCGGAAATCGACGACCTCATGGTCGCCGCCTGAAGGGGTGCTGTTCGCCACGCCGTCATCCTACCATGCCCGGTTGCCCGGCGGCCGCCGGAACCGGACGTTCTCGACTTCATCTATTCAACGGACCGGGCCTTCGCATCCTGCCGGTCCGGCTGCCGGGGCCGTCCGTGGACGGCGGGAACACAAGGGACTAGAACCTCGAGCCCATGCGCACGCGTCATTTCAGCCGGCGTCTGATCGGCCTGCTCGCGGCCTATCTGGTCGCGCTGCCGGCGCTGATCCTGCCTTTGTCGATGCCGGCCACGGCGGCCGCCGCCAGCCTGTGCGCCACGGAGCACGGCGCGCCGGCCGGCCACGGCCAGGCCTGCCCCTGCGCCGCCGTCTGCGGGATGCAGTGTCCGGCGCCGGCGCCGGCGCTCGCCGCCGGCGAGGCTTCGCCGCTGCCGGCGCTGCAATGGCATGCCGTCGCCGTGCTTGAGCCACAGGCTCTCGTCGCTGCGCCCGCCCAGGCGATCCGCAAGCCGCAACTGCCGCGCGGCCCGCCGGCCGCCTGAACGCCGTCCCCGCACTTTCAATTCAAACGCGCCGGCTCTTGCCGCGCGGACCCGACACCGTTCAGGAGCTTTCTATGTTGCGCACATTCATTGCCGCCGCCGTCGCCCTTGCCGTGCTGGCGTGGCCGGCCTTCGCCCATGACTACACGCTCGGCGCCTTGAAGATCACGCACCCCTGGTCGCGCGCCACGCCAAAGGGCGCGCAGACCGGCGGCGGCTATCTCGCGATCACCAATTCCGGAACGGCGCCCGATCGCCTGATCGGCGGCTCGACCGCCGTCTCGAAGGGCTTCGAGCTGCACGAGATGTCGGTCGACAACGGCGTGATGAAGATGCGGCTGTTGCCGAACGGCGTCGAGATCAAGCCGGGCGAGACGGTGACGTTCAAGCCGTCGGGCCTGCACATCATGTTCACAGGGCTGAAGGCGCAGCTCACGAAGGGCGAGCACGTCGACGCCACGCTGAGGTTCGAGAAGGCGGGGGAGGTGAAGGTGTTCTTCCTCGTCGGCACGATCGGCCAGACCGCGCCCGGCGGCAAGGGCGGCGAAGCCGGCGGCATGAGCCACGACATGCCCGGCATGAAGATGGAGCATTGAGGCGGCCGGGGACGTACCCCGTAGGGCAAATGAGCGGAGCGTCATCCGCCGCCCTGGCGGCGCCCTTATCCCTCCCCTGAAAGGGGAGGGATAAGCGAAGCCCTGCCGCGCCGCAGCACAAATTCTTTTAAAAAGACTGTTGACCTATGGGGTGGAATACCTATTATAGGTTCGTCCTGCTCGTCGAGGGGCGTCGCCGGAGACGTGCCGAGGACGGAGCAGCGGTGAGGGACGGG